>Ga0308158_10000364_pt1 | contig 81965 bp, 50 predicted proteins | sample PhyBR2_FD_201038 | JGI IMG/M metagenome (GOLD analysis project Ga0308158, IMG submission 201038) | Phyllosphere microbial communities from UC Gill Tract Community Farm, Albany, California, United States - DLSLB.R2 | ecosystem: Host-associated > Plants > Phyllosphere > Unclassified | place: USA... | reverse complement strand
AGACGCTGGACTTCATGACGGCGCAATGGGCGCATCTGCCGCATGCGTTGATGGGCAAGGTGTCGAACCGCATCATCAATGAGGTGCGGGGGATTAACCGCGTTGTCTATGATATTTCGGGGAAGCCGCCGGCGACGATTGAGTGGGAATGATTCCTGACCCGGCAGTAGCTGGCAGGTTCAGGCATTGAAGATGGTCCAAGCCCCTGATTTCAGGGGCTTTTTTAATGCCTGGGGTGGCATTGGTGGGCAGGTGCGGGGATGCTGAAGCGTTGGCTTTTGATGGGATCGGACGTGGCACGAGCTTGAAGCCGGTACCATTTGAGTCGAACATACCATGTTGATGCAGATCACTCAAACATGGTACGCGATCAGCCTAACTGATTGAATCTTAATAGGAAATCGCAGTCAAAAGGGACACGTCCAACAATGGTATCAGGAGTCCCAGATGCTAACCGATACAGCCCTGCGCAATCTCAAGCCGAAGGACAAGGCATACAAGGTCACCGATCGTGATGGCCTGTACGTCTACGTGCTTACTTCCGGGACGGTCTCTATTTGTCCGATACCACCTTAAGCGTATGCATCAGCTCGAGGCGAACAACCGGCCGACGGGCGAGTACGCAGACGCGAAGACGCGACCGGTCAGCCCGGCCCTGCAACGATTTGCCTGTGCTCGGGCCAAAGAAATTGAACAAATTCATAGCAATGTGGCTGTTCAGGTCTCAACCAATGCGATTGAAACAGTCGATCAGGCGCAGATGCGTACAGCCGTCCTGTCCTATGGGCAGAAAGTGACCGAAAATCCGGCGTACCCTTCCGTCGTTGTCCAACTCCGCAAGTTTGAATTTGCTGCTCGGAAGGCTAGCACAGACGTGCAAGTTCGCGAAGTCGCGCTGGATGATAGCCAGCGCATGCACCGGGTACTTCGTACGGCGCAAATCCTGCTGGCGCCGCCGATCCGCGAACTTGCGCTTCTTGAGGCTACCGACCTGGCCGCGAGTGACATCAAGGAGTTGCGCGCTATCCAGGACGTATCGGCACGCCGCGTAGCGCTGAGTACGGTAGTGGAAAGCGGCCTAACTCAGCCACTTTACCAGTCCGAGTTTGCAAGGCAGGCGCCGGACCTGGTCAAACTGGCCACCCAAGCGTACAAGGCCACTAGAGCTGATTGGGGCTTGACGTACGAAGTCAATACTAATCTGAGCAACCTCGTAGGTTCCGAGATGTCGCTGACGAAGGACGAGACCGCTGCGCTTGCGCGAAGGATGATCGCAACGATTCGAGCAACTGAGGTTACCCAGTATCGCAAGCAGGCACTAGCCGCCAGCCATCAAGCTGCCCTTTGGCACCCGCACTACCGAACGGAGTTTGCTCACAACGCCCCAGACCTCGTAGCAACGGCAGAAGTGGCCGATAGGGCAGAAGATTTTAGAAGCCCGGTAGGATCAACGACGATCCAAATGGACGAAAACTCCATAGAAAAGAGTCCGTTGCTGCTTGTATCGAAGGCCGAGCAAGTTCATCAGAATGACCAAGCAGCGGCTGCGGTACACAGGCCGTTCTTCCGAACAAGTCGGCAAGGAGTCGACCATTTCCGCTGCCTCCGCTTGGTCGGCTGCACCAAGCGCTGCCGGACATCCAGGCCTGGGCCGACGCCTGCTGCTCGCTATTGAAGAGGCCACAAATCAGGCGAGTACCTGGCTATCGATACGGCGGAGTAGGAGTATGGATTCAGTAAACATCGCGCCAGTGTCTCTAGAAAAGCCGACAGAAACGCCGGTACAGGCCGACGACATGTCATCAGCGGTGCCGGAATCGGTCGCGCGACGCTTTCTCAGGGTCGAGACTGAGTATTACTTTCAGGATCGAACACCGGCGTTCTCGGATCGAGGCAGCAAGCTTGCCACTCGTAGTGCAAACCTCGAGGTAGTTCGCTCGATGGTAGAGATCGCGAAGGCCCGTGGATGGGACACCATTACCGTCAAGGGTGCCGAAGAGTTTCGGCGGAGCGCCTGGATGGAAGCAACACAGGACGGCCTGACCGTTGCCGGTTACAAACCCACCGGCCTTGACTTGGCGGTGCTAGCAAATCGACCGGCAGGCAATGTGGTGGAGAAAGGTATCAGTTTCAGCAAGGACAGCGTGCTGATGCAACCACAGGCTGGAAGGGCTTCTGCGCACACCGATAACATGCAAACAGCAAGTGCGTATCAGGCAAAAGAGAGTGAACCTGATCCTGCGAGCCTGCGAGCCTGCGTCCTGATCCGGAATTGGTAGCGAAGGCTAAGGCCTTCGAGGAAGGGAAGCCAGCTTTCGTCTTAAAGAAGTATACCGACCTTGCCAGGGCCTACGGTGTCGTAGCAGCAGCCAAGGCGTTTGCGTCCGAGAGGCTGCCTGAGGTGTCACGCGATGAATTCGTCGAGATGGCGAGGCGACATATGGTCGAAAAGATCACCGCTGGTCACGAGATACAGGGTCCTAAGATCTATTTGGAGTCTACAAAGACCATCGATGCCGGCGATCAGGTCACGACGACTACCAAGGCCGTTGATCGGGGAGACCAGCCAAAAGCGGCGAATTGGGAGCGATAGACTCCTGATACCGGGTTGTCGAACTCACGACTGTTCATATTGGTGCGAGTAGGACTGCGGGACGGCGGCCTCCGCTCGGGCAGCTGTTACGAGCAGTTGGGCAAACAGGCTTTCCGCCCTGAGCAAGATAGCCGACCTCCATGAAAGCCGGGGCGATTCAAGCTGACGCATTCCGATTTTTACCAGCCAAGCCGTTCGTTCTTACACCGTGCATGACCGCGCAGGCTCCTGTATGTCTCAGAGATGTGATCGGTGCAGGCGTGCTCGATCCGCCTCGCTCACCCGTTCGCTTGCCCGTACACGGTGACTGAGCGGTCGACCCGCGGCACGCGCGTCCCCGACGCGCTCAAGCTCATCCTCACGAATTGCCGCGCTGGCGTGTTCGAATAGCTCACGTGGATGGGCCGGTCCTTACCGTAGAAGTAGAGCCGGTCGAACGGGGTATTGGCGGCGACCCAGAGCGCCACTTCTTCCATGTCCTCGTCGGTGACAAGGAAGTCGCAGGCCGCGCCCAAGCGTTCGCAAATCGGTTGCTTACGTCGATTCAGTTCGTGTCCCGCATGCTGATCCAAATTTGGGGCGATCCGCCCGGGAATCGCCCGCGCCAGCTCGGGCGAGCAAAAACCGAAGCTTAGTTCGATCATGCCGAAATAGTCGATGGCGGGGTCTAAGACATTGGCGGCGAGTTCGTACAAGGCCGTGTAGCTATCGGGCTGGCGCGGTAGGTTAAACAAACCTGTGCGCTGTTGCGTCTCCCCGCACGTGATGAAGTGGCGATAGCTCAGATAGCGCCCACATGGCGCGTCCAGCGCCGGCACGCTGCGGCTACGCACGAGGCGGAAACCGTCGATCTCCCAACGCCCCGCCTCGAGGCGAGCGAAATAATCGGCTGCGCTCGGCTCATCGGCCCCGGCCGGCAACAAGCCCCGTCGTTCGCAATCGGCCTCGAACTCGACTTGTTCCGGATAATGGGCGCACTCTTCATTCATAAAACGGGACTTCGCATACAAGAGCGGGGAAGGGTACGCGGCACTCCCGTAATCGAATAGGTCAAGGTCGAGCTCGCTGAGCTTGACCTTCACGCGCCGACGCAGCCGCGGCACCGGGGTGGTATCGAAATCCTCGTATTGGAGCAGCGTCACCTTGCCCGAGCGCACATGGATTTTGACGAGGTCGAAATCCGCGATATCGCCGACCAGGATCGTCGCGCAGGCGATATACGTACGTAGCAAAGCAGGAAGCCTCGGCATGAGCTGCGTATGGAGTTGAAGCGAATGGCTGTCCTCAAACCAGCCGAGACCGCGCGCGCTCGCCTCGGCGCTCGCCGCGTGCAATTGCTCGGGTTGACCCAGCTCGCGCAAGACACTCTTGGCGGCATTCTGTAGGGACTGATAGTTGCCGAAATGATGCCGAATGTCGCGCTGCAGGCCGACGTCGAGATCCCGGTACGGCTGGCGCTTGCCGAATTGTTGGAGCGCCGCGAAGACGAGCAAGTCTTGGTATTTTTGGTGGGCAGAACGTTCGCGTGGCGCGTCCTCGAACGCGCTCGTCGCAAGCCGACACAGTTTAGACCATGCGCCACCACCTAGCTGTTCGACCAATTCGGGAGCGAGCTCGTCCGGACTTGGCGGCCGACCAAGCTCGACATGGGCCAGCCACAGCGCATGTAGTTGAGACTGGTGAGCTGCGACAAACGTCGCTTCGCGACTCGGTTTGGGTTCACGCGCGCGAGGTGGCGCCGGCGGTCGCGCCACCCGCGCCATGCGCAGCCAGGCCCCTTGCATGGCGTTGAGCGCGCGCGCGCCACAGCGGTGCTGTAGGAAGCGTTGCTCCAGACCTTTGTCTTTGAAAACGAAATGGACGCCAGGAGCCACGGCGATGGCGACTTCGTCCAGCACATGCTCGATAAAATCGCGTAACTGCGCTTGCGTAAAATATTTCTGAAAGGTGTTACGCGACGTTAGGTAACCATCAGCATGCACGCGTCCATCTGGCGGCTGGTTACTCGCCAACATGGCCGCGACGGCCAAAACGCCGTTAGTGCAGTCGTAAGCGCCACGCAAGGCCTCGATGCGCTCGCCGAGGTCCTCAATAACGTTGATGACAAAACCCAGATTGACGGTATCAGCGTAACGCAAGGCAGCGTCGGCGCGAAAATGCGGGTCCCATCCGCTCGCATCGATACCGTTGGCGCACAAGGTGCGCAAGTCGTCGCCTTTGCCACAACCATAGTCGAAGAACGAGCGCTCCGGGACAACGAATCCGTGGCGGCACAAGGCTTGCACCGGTGCCGACAGGTTCGTACGCGACAAGGCGGTCAAATGACGCTGTATCGGTCCGGCACGCATCGTCATAGTGGCCGTGTCTGTATTGAGGTCGACATTGGCCATGGGAATGAACGCGTCGCCTTGCAAAACGTAGCCTTGCGAGGCGATCAGTGTCAGCCACTGTTCACGAAAGCCGATCCGGCTCGGATCGTCGAATAAGCCGAGCATTTCCGCAGTCTGCGTCAGCGCTGCGAACGCCGGGATCCGTGAGTCGTCCGCCGGTAACAACAATTCCTTGCGATGCAGGATCGGTGGATTACGCGAGTCGACATAATCGCGAAAGACCACGGTGCCGGTGGCGAGATTGATGCGCCAGCTCTTGCTTAAGGCCGGAAACGCGGCGTCGTCGAAGTCCGCATAGGCGAGCAAGGACAACTGTTCGCCGAGCGCATGCATCTTGATGACATTAAAATGTTCCCCGGGCGTGACCTGGGCGAGCCTAGCCGCTTGCTCGACCCGTGTACGCAGCGCATCCGGCCAACCGGCAAGAAGGGCGAGGTGACCGTACAGATGGTCCGCGACGCGCTTTCCGGTTGCCCCCTGCAGCAGCTCTGGCATGGCTTTCCCTACCGGCACCGCGCCGGAATTGACGCGACGGTAAGTACGCGCTAGTGGATGAAAGCGTCGATTCTAGCCGAACGTCGGGGAGGCGTCGGTAACGCGCAATGGTGCACGCGCGTGCCGGCGCCGCCACTACATCATGCGGCGCAAGGCCGCGCACACTTGCGGCCAGTCGACAGCAGGGGTCAAATGACACCACGATAGACGCAGCGCACTCTCGATACGGTCCTGGTCGAGCGCCATTGCCACCAATACGTGACTAGGTTCGTAACTCGTCGACGTGCACGCCGAACCGTTCGACAGCGCGAGTATGCCCTTGAGCGCGACCATCGCCGCCTCCGAATTCAAACCGGGCAAGGAGACATTCAAAACATGGGGCAGACAATGTTCTTGGTCGCCATTGGCTTGGCCGCCGAGCTGCGCCATCGCGGTTAGTACCCCGTCGCGAAAGCGCAGACAGGTTGCCTGCCGCTGCGCGTGATCGCGCAAAGACAGCTGCGCCGCCACTCCGAGCCCGGCGATCAGGTGCACGGGCTGGGTGCCAGGGCGCAAACCGCGCTCCTGACCGCCGCCCAGCATCAAAGGCGACAACGGCGCTCGTTTGCCGTTACGTCGGCGGCTAATCAGAGCGCCAATGCCCTTTGGCCCAAATATCTTGTGCGCCGAAACGCTAATCAAGTCGATGCGCGGGTTTTGTAGGGGCGCGATCAGCTTGCCGAAGGTCTGGGCCGCGTCGACGTGCAAATACACGGTCTCCGGCAGCCCGGCAGCTATCGTCTCGATCGGTTGCACGATGCCCGTTTCGTTATTCGCGTGCATCACGCTCACCAACAAGGTGTCGGGGCGCACAGCGGCCAGTATCGCCTGGCTGTCGATCCTTCCCAATCGGTCGGGATGAATCAGGCTGACTTCGAAGCCCTGAGCGGCCAGCCGTTCGAGCGGTTCGAGCACGGCCTTGTGTTCGATCACCGTCGAGACAATATGGCGCCGCCCGGCGCCAGTAGCGCTCTCGGCACCAGCTGACAAGCCGAGCAGGGAGATATTATTGCTTTCCGTGGCGCCACTCGTGAACACAACTTCGTCGGGCTGAGCAGCAACCACGGCAGCGACTTGTTCGCGCGCACGCTCGATCGCTTGCTTGGCGCGAACGCCAAACTCATGCGTGCGGCTACCAGCGTTGCCGTACTCATCCGCCAAGTAGCGCAGCATCACTTCCAAGACTTCAGGTTCGATTGGAGTAGTAGCGTTGCAATCGAGGTAAGTGGCCATAGTTTGCGTTTTAGTGAAGGATGTTTGTGTTATAATAGCACAAACAAACACCTATCTATCATGAACGGCGCCTTCGAATACGTCTTTCCTTCTATCAAAGGGGTACAATCTGGCCGCGAATATTTCGTGTCTATGTGCCCCTTGCGTTTAATTCCCAAGATTTTCCTCTTTGATGACGACGAGCTCAACCCTGAGTTGCGTGCCCAGCGCACGCTCAACAAGGGACGCGTGCCGGAGATCGCCGAGTACATTTTGGGAAACCTGCAAAGCTATACGTTCTCGGCCATTACAGCCTCGATCGATGGCGACGTGCGTTTCGTTCCGGCGACCGGTACCACCCATGGCAGCCTGCTCGGGACTTTGCACGTCAACATGCAGTCGCGCTTCATCATCAACGACGGACAACACCGCCGCGCAGCGATCGAGATGGCATTGAAATCCGAGCCCAGGCTCGGCGACGAGACGATTGCCGTCGTGTTTTTCGTCGACCGCGGTCTCGAACGTTGTCAGCAAATGTTTGCGGATCTGAATCGCTACGCAATCCGTCCCAGCCGCTCGCTGGGCTTGTTGTACGACCACCGCGACCAGCGCTCGCAGCTCACCAAACTGATCGTGTTGAAATCGAAATTCTTCTGCGACATGGTCGAGATGGAGAGGAACACTTTGTCGGAGCGCTCCCGGAAACTATTTACCCTGAGCGCCATCTACTCGGCGAACTCGGCCTTGTTGGACGGTATGGACACCTCTAGCATGGACGAGATCGCCCAGCTGTGCGCCGATTACTGGGATACGGTCAGCAGCCATATCCCCGAGTGGCAACGGGTTAAAGAATCGCGCCTGAGCGCGGGCGACGTCCGGCGCGATTTCATTCACTCGCACTCGGTCGCCTTGCAGGCCATCGGCGCGGTCGGAAATCACGTATTACGCCAACCGAAGGCGGCCTGGAACGATACTCTCAGCCCATTGGTCAGATTGGATTGGTCGCGATCGAACGCACGCACCTGGGAGGGTCGTGCGATGGTGGGGGGTACGATCTCGAAAGCCTCGAACAACGTGGCTCTCACCATCAATCAACTCAAGAAACATTTGCAAATTCCTTTGGGGCCGGACGAACAACGCACCGAGGACGCCTTCCTTCGAGGTCATCATGGAAAGTAACAAACCCGTACCCACGTCGGCCTTCGCCGACCTGGGTTTCAAAACGACCGTCGCCGCGCGCATGGAGATCGTCAAAAACCTTTATCTCGAGGATACCATTCCCTGGGTGATTGGCTACAGCGGTGGTAAGGACTCGACGGCGACTCTGCAGCTGGTATGGAAAGCCTTGCGTCAACTCGCGCCCGAACAACTGCACAAGGACGTGCACGTCATTAGTACCGATACCCTGGTTGAAAACCCAATCGTCTCCCAATGGGTTGGACACTCGCTGGAAGTGATGAGCAAGGCAGCCCAGGAACAAGGTTTACCGATCAAACCGCACCGCTTGACTCCTGAAGTCAAGGATCGGTTCTGGGTCAACCTGATCGGTAAAGGTTATCCGACACCGCGCCCGCGCTTCCGCTGGTGCACTAGCCGCCTCAAAATCAGCCCTTCTAACAATTTCATTAAGAAGCTCGAACAGCAAAATGGCGAAGCCATTGTTGTGCTGGGCACTCGTAAGTCGGAAAGTACCTCGCGCGCAGCCTCAATGAAGCGCCATGAGGGCAGTACCCGGGAATGGCTCAACCGCAATGGGCAGCTCGATCGCAGCTGGGTGTTCACGCCGGTCGAGGATTGGACCAACGACGACGTCTGGATCTACCTAATGCAGGAAAAGAACCCGTGGGGCTTCGACAATAGCGCTTTGATGGGCATGTACCAGGGCGCAACCACCGATGGCGAGTGCCCGCTGGTCGTCGATTCGACCACACCTAGCTGCGGCGACAGCCGTTTCGGCTGTTACGTGTGTACGATGGTGTCGCAAGATAAATCGATGAGCGCGATGATCCGCAATGATAGCGAAAAAGAATGGATGTTGCCCCTTCTGAAGCTGCGTAACGAAAAGCTTCTGATCACCAACGATCGCCACCTGCGCGAGTTTCGACGTATGGACGGCCGCCTGACCCTTATGGAGGTGAGTAGGGAAGGGCCGGACGTCAAGCGCGCGCCGAACGGGAAGCTGTATCAATTAGTGCACGGACCGTACAAGCAAAGCTACCGCGAAGAGCTGCTGCGCGGCCTGTTAGAAGCGCAAAAAGAGGTACACGCGAAGGCTCCGGAAAACATCAAGTTCGACCTATTTACGATCGAGGACTTGCAGGAGATCCGCCGTATCTGGATGTTTGAAAAGCATGAAATCGAAGACAGCGTGCCGCGCATTTACGAAGATGTCATGGGCAAGCCATATCCGGAAGCTCGCCTCGATGAAAACCAGGTATTCGATGCCGGCGACATCGAAATACTTCGTGAGATCACCAAGTCAGAAGATGACCCGGAGCAGCTGCATTTCCACCTGGTGCGTCAGCTGCTGGCCGTCGAGGGCAAATACCAGCACGCAGCCCGTCGTGCTGGGCTGTTCGATGAACTGAACGCCGTGCTGGAAAATCACGCGTTCAAAGACGAAAACGAAGCCCTGGACTTTGCCGTCCTGCGCTCCGACGCCATCGAAGAAGCCAAAAAAGAAATGGAATACGAGTTCGTCCAACGGGTGATTTCGATTACCCGGGTCGACGTCGCCGATACCGGCATGGATGCCGACGCCGAACTCTCCGAGGAACAGTAAGCATGATATTTCAAGAATTCGTCCTGCATAATTTTGGTATCTATAAGGGACGTCACACGGTCGACCTAAACACCGGCTCGGGTCGCCCAGTCATATTGTTCGGGGCCCTCAATGGCTCCGGCAAGACAACCTTCCTGGACGGCTTGCAGCTAGTCCTGTATGGCAAGCGCGCGCGTTGTAGCGGGCGTGGCAATATGGCCTACCCGGACTTCCTGCGCAGTACTATCAACCGCCATGTCCCGCCTCAGGAAGGCGCTGGACTCGAGCTTGAGTTCGTCCATCACCACGAGGGCAAGTGGCAAACGATTCGTGTCAAGCGCACGTGGAATGGACGTCACGACGCCACGACGCGCGAGCGCCTCGAAGTCAAGCGCAACGGTTTCGTCGATGCGGTTTTGTCCGAACGGTGGAGTGAATTCGTTGAAGATTTCATTCCTTCGCAGATATCCGAACTATTTTTCTTCGACGGCGAAAAAATCGAAGCCTTGGCGGAAGAGCAGTCGGCCGCTGCCATCATCCGTACCGGCATTCACGCACTGCTGGGCTTGGACGTCGTCGATCGGCTGGCTGAGGACATTAAAATCATTCAACGCCGCCGCCGCGTCGACGAACTTCCTTTAGAGGGCCAAGCCCAAGTTAAAGCCAAGGAAGACGCAGTAAAAGCTTTGCGCGCACAAGTAACGGCGTACGAAACGAAAATCGCAGGGCAAGAAGCTGAGTTCAAGGAGCGCGTGTGCGCGCTGCAGAGCCTCGAGGAAGAGTATCGGCAACAAGGCGGCGAACTGGCCGAACGAGCAGGCGCCATCGAAACGCAGCTGCAAGCGGCCGAAGACCAGAATGCGCAGCACGACGCCTACTTACGCGACAAGCTCGCCGCCGGTCAAATGCCGTTGTTGTTGGTTGAGAATTTGCTGAGTAAAGCCCGTACCCAACTGACCGCAGAAGGAAACGCACAGCTGGCCAGCGCAATGCTGTCGGAAATCGAAGAGCGCGATGCCAAGGTGCTAGACATGCTCGCGCACGGCGCGGTGAGCGACACGGTACGGCACGCTGTCGCCCAGCAATTGAAAAGCGACCGTCAGGCGCGCGCCGAAGCCGCGCAAACGCCAGCCTACCTGCACATGGAAGCCGAGACGCTCGCGCCCTACACGGAGGCGCAATTCGCAGCCATCCGCGGCGACGTGAAGGAAGCCTTGGACCGTGAGCAGCTCCTGGCCGAACGGGTTAACGATTTAAAGCGTACCAAGGATGCCTTGCCAAACCCCGAGCTGTTGGCGCCACTACGCGAGCGCCTCGAAGCGCAGCGGCGCCAGAACGAGCGAGCAGTGGGCGCGCTAGCACAACTGAAGCAACAACATGCGGACTGCGTCAAAGAGGGCGAGCAAGCCGAGCGTGAACGTCAAACTTTCATGCTCGAACTGGCAGGCCAGGATGCGAAAAACAAGACCAATACGCGCGTGACCGAACACGCTAAGCAGGTCGTGGAGACGCTGCGTGCCTACCGCGCTGCTGTCTTGCAACGCAACGTCAAGCGTTTGTCGCAATTGATTTTGGAAAGCTTCCAGAGCATCACGCGCAAGCCGAAGATGTTCGAGCGAATCGAAATCTCGCCAGACGACTACCGTCTGTCGCTGTTCGACCATAGCGGTAACCAAATCCCCAGCCACCAGCTCTCCGCTGGTGAGCGCCAACTGCTAGCGGTCTCGATTTTGTGGGGCCTAAGCCGCGCCTCGGGCCGCTCGCTACCTGCGATCATCGACACCCCGTTGGGACGACTAGACGGCCATCATCGCGACAAGCTGGTCAAAAACTACTTCCCGAAGGCGAGCCATCAAGTGATCCTGCTGTCGACCGACCGAGAAATCGACGAGAACTTGTACGGCAAAATTCAAAAGGTGACCTCGCAGGAATACCTGATCGAATATAACCAGGAACACCAGAGCTCCGAGATCCGCGAAGGGTACTTTATGTTTGACGAGGCGTACTTATGATCATCGACGCCGTTCGCGTCTCCGAAAAAGCGAAGCACCAGCTATTGACGCTCAAGCGCCGTACCGGCATCCAGCAATGGAACGTTTTGTGCCGCTGGGCGTTGCTGGCCTCGCTTGCCGAGCGCACGATCCCGCCGCACGAAGAGATCGTCACGGATAGCAACGTCGAGATGAATTGGAAGACTTTCGCCGGCAGCCTCGACAACGCGATCACCGCCGTAGTCCGTCAGCGCGCCCACGAGGACAAAGTCTCTGACGACCAACTGCCGCAATTCTTCAAGATCCACCTACACCGTGGCATCGCATACCTGCTCAACGGTGCAGAAGACCTGCGTGGTCTGATTGAAATGGCCGGTCGCTGAAAATAGGTAAATTGGAAGGGAGAATCTCTCTCCGCCAGAAATACTGAAAAGCCCCTGCAAGGGGCTTTTCAATTTCCACTACCTCGTTCCTACTCCGCACTCCTGAAAAGCAGCGGCAATCAATCTGGCACGCTTGCGAGAGCATGTAGGGGTGCATGCCTATAATCCACGATGGCAAGCATAATGGCGCATCAATGGCATGACGTTAATATCCAACAAGTGAGAATGTGTGAGTTTGCCAGCGGAAAGGAGACGTTATACTGTGAAATATTCCTGGCTTACCTGATGTATTCAAACGCCGCTCGCCACGCTCCTGGTTGCCCGCACTGCACACTGTGTATCGTCACCGGCGTAACACATCAACTGCGACGCGCGCTGCGCAAGGCCGCCTGCTCGCACGGGATGTGCAGCAATCGCTCCCAAAACGGCGCGCGTATGTGCAGAACGCACGCGCCGTCCCACGGCTGGAGGTGCCGACATGGCACTTCCACTCAAGCTCAGCAACTGACAGGCTATGACCCCTATTACGTTTCGGGACGCGGTTTCCGTCCTTTCCAAGTCGTCGCCATTCTCGGTCAAGACCATGTCGACCCGTGCGCCAGACGGTTTTGACGCGCTCAAGAATTGGCTCTACATCCAACAGGACATCGAAAAGGATTTGCGGACCTGTCTGGCGCAAGCCCAGCCCGGCGACATGCTGTTCTTATGCGGCAGTAGCGGCGACGGTAAATCCGAGATCCTGACCCGCGCCTATCACGAGTTCGACAATAAAGTCACCTTCCATCTTGATGCCACCCATAGCTTCCAGCCGAACCAGTCGGCGATCCAAGCCTTGGATCAGGTGTTCCGTACTGCGCTGCTGGAGCGGCAGATTCTGGTGGTTGGCATCAATATCGGCATGATCGGCAATTATGTGCAGGAAGGGCACACCGACTTGCTGCCGGTGTGCGAAGCGATGCGCGCTTTCCTGGAGAGCGCTAAGCAGGGAGCTCCGTACCACTTCTTCAACTTCGAGGACTATCCAAAATTCCGAATGGAAGACGGGGTGCCGGTAGCTCCCTTCGCCAAGAACATCATGCGGCGCTTGACCGCGCCCAGCGCCGACAACCCGTTTTATGCGGCATTCAACCAGGCCGACGTGCGCCACGTCGAACCGCGGCTGTACGCGAATTTCCGCCTGCTGATGCTCGATAGCGTGCAGGACGCAATCATCGCCAACATCGCAAAGGCCCGATTGGCCAAAGACCAGTTCGTGACGGCACGCGGCTTGCTCGACTTGTTGCACCATGTGCTGACCGGGCCGGGCTATCTGTTCGACAATCTGTTCAGTGGAGGCGACAACGAGCTGGCAGCGCGGGTTGCCGCCTTCGATCCAGCTTTACTGCGTACCCGCGAGCTCGACCAACTTGTCCTGCGCTATGAGCTTGGGCTGCCGGAACCGGAGCGGGACGCGTTTCTTGCCGAGCTGGCGACCTGGAATATCCGCTTCGATAGCGAGCAACTGCAGGCCGCGTCGCTGATCCGCTCGCTGTACGTGTTGCAGCGTGAGACCGTCGGCAATAACTATCACCATCGCTTCGTCGATGAGTTCGCCGACCAGACGATGCGCGACTATGCCGCGGTCTGGGAAATGCATGCGGCTTTCGATGGTAGTCCAGACGCCAGGACTGCTCTTCGCAAGTTCTATACCGCGGTCCTCACGGCTGGAATTTTTCGTTACGCGAACCGCAACGCGCCGGAACTCGGTAAAGGTGAAGTTCTACTCGGTGAATTCGAGGGAGTCAAAATCGCTGGCCTGGTCGATCTCATGCCGGATTTCCTGGCCCTGCAGGCGCTGGCCGGGACGACCCCAATCGCACACTTTAACGTTGCGCTCAGGGTGGGCGGTGAGCCGCTAACGCCGATGCCGTTTAACATCAACCTGTTCGCTCTGCTGCTGCGACTGAACCAGGGTTATCGGCCCAACAAATATGACAAGAACAGCATCGTCCTGCTCGATGAGCTGGTTGAACAAATCAAGTCTCCGGTCAAGCGCGGTAATCGCTTAAAACTGTATCGGCAACGACAACACATCTCGTTGAGACTCGAAGACGGCATGATCGATACCGTTGGAGAAATGTAATGTACCCAATCACGCACAACCTCCAGGTATCGGACAAAAATAAGTCACCGAACTACCTGCCTGTCAGGCAAAAAGGCAATGAATTTTCATGGGCATCGGTGACCGGCTTGGTCCTGAGCAACCTGTTGCGGCAAGGCTTGCCGGACTACAGCCTCGACGCGTTCCGTGACGACTGCCGCTGCGAATTCGAAACGATGTTGAGCGAGCCTGAGGTGTGGGAATGGCTCGACCACATGTATTTTTCGACTAGCGCGGTGCTGCAGGTCTCGCCGCTGTTCCTGCTGTTCAAGGCACAGAAAGCGGCGCGTGAGGCCAACGAGGACTCCGCTGCCAACCAGCGCATGCACGATATGTTCGCCGGCCTGCTGGGCGACTTCTCGGTGGACGGCAAACCCAGCGACAAGCTGCACTTCCTCGAGCAAACCATGCTCAAGGTGTTGGAGCGCCAGCTGCGACCGGTCGGTGCCAAGGACGCGCAAAGTGACCAACCCTATCTACCGTTCTTGACGCAAGCTTTTGAGCGCGACATGCACTTCCTGGCCGCCCATCCCGCCTATTTGATGGCTGAGTTGACCAACACCTTGAAGTTGTATGCGTTTAGCTACTGTTCGCAGCTGTCTCTATCGGTGCGCGATTGGCGTCATGGAGCCCCGCAGCCCAAAGAACTGTATTTTATTTTGGACGTCGAAAAAGCCTCCACTGAGCGCGCCAAGATACGCGAACGCGGCTATAAACTGTTGTGGTCGACCTCGAAGGAACTGTTCCCGGTACTGTCGGCCGGCGAAGTGCTGCAATCCGACGGGCCGCAACGGCCGCTGTGGCAGATATATGCCAGCGCCCAACAGTACGAAAACCAGCAAGCACTAATCGACGCCCTCAACCGCTACAACCAGGAATTTGCCGCGCCGGCGAATCGCAACCTGGCACCGCTGCCCGCAGCGGCCACACTAGAGGACGCGTTCCGCCATTTCATCGTGTTGGCCATCAAGCAGTTCGAGACCAAAGGCGGGCGCCAAAACGTCAACCAGAACTATGTGCGTGAGCTCGAAAGGAAAGTGTTCGCCGACTTCATACAGTTCCGCGGGCGGGCCGGCAACATCCTGGCGCTGAACCAGGACCAACTGCTTCTGCTGACCAATCTGTCGATCGGCTGCAAGGGCAAGCTGCGTTTCTTAGAGCTGCTACAAGAGTTTCAGCAGCGTGGGTTCTTTTTCGATAATCAAAGTCAACACGTGCTGATCGAGTTCTTCGAGCGTATGGGCAATGTTGAGCGCATGAGTGATAGTGGAGAGGCTGTATATGTCCGTAAGACCGTTTGAGAGCTATCTGGTCGACGTTTTCATGGAATGGGCGAACAACAGGGCTCAGCCTGGTTTCCGGTACCAGTTCCAGTCGCCAGACTACAACAACGCGGCCAACTTGCACGATGCCTATCTTGCTAAGACCGGCGGCGCCATCACGGTATCCGGCATCGAATTGCGATTCATCGTGTGTGGCGATACAAAGGTCATTCCGGTTCTGCACGGTGAGAACGGCAAGGGCTTTTCGGAAAACTATATCTCGCATCTACGCGACCGAGTAGCGAGTCGCACCGCGGAATTCGCCGATTGCGCCTTGCTGATTATTCATAACAGCAAGCTCGACACCATCGTTAACAGTGCCGAGGATCTGGCGGCCGAAGGCCGCGCCTGGCATCCGCTGCTATTGGTGCGTCGCCTAAAAATATTGTCTCAGGAGCACCCGGGCAATCGGCAGCTTCTGGCTTGTTTGCTCGACGACCAGTTGCGCTACGTCGTCAGCGAGGGTGCCACCGTTTTCGGTTTTGCGCCTTTGTATCAAGGTATCGCGGATGGCGCAATCCAACTTAGTAAGCTCGGTTTATTCAACGATCCGTTCGTCGCATCGCTCAACAATTCGGCACAAATCCGCAAGCGCCTGGAAGAGAATCGCGATCTGCGCGAGCGCCTAGAGTTCGAAACCGAAAACTATGCGGACCAGATCGAAGACCGGTTTCGAGACGATTTCGGCGCCAAATTCACCCGCGACCACTTCGTCGACAACCAAGATTGGCGCAACCTTGACTTTGCCGAGTTCAACAAGGAGCTCGAAAACAATCGCGCCCAGCTGCTGACTCTGGAAGCGATTGACAAGCCCAATGGTCACTTGATCGAGCGCGCCAAGAGCGCGAGCAAGGCCGGTCGCAAGGATTTGAGCGTGCTGCTCGAACTGGGCCACGACGTGACCGAAGGGCAGTTCGACATCGTGTTCTTGGCCTCCGATGTCACAGAAGCGGAGCTGACGGTATCGCAGAGTTCAATCGACAAGGACCGCATGGACGTCAAGGTCAGTCGCTTTGGCGGCCAGCGCAGCCGGGTTCAGGTGCGCGCGCCGTTCTCTGGCATGCCCGTGTTTTTCACTTTGACGCTGACGCGCCGCACGCGCGCCGAAAATCACCAATTCCGTTGTCTGTTGCTGCGCCAGGGTGCCTTCTTCGTGGAGGGTTTCAAAAACCATTTCCGAGTCGAACCCCACGCCAGACGTATCACGCTGCAAATGGAGGCTAATCGACTCTGCATCGCTGCGCACGAGGGACCGAGCTTCGCCTCCGAGGATCTGCAAGACGTGATCGACAACACGGCCTATGCCAGTGTCGACTTCTCGCGGCAAGCGAATGCGTCCGAGAGAATCGGGTTCCAAATCGCACACGGCGACCAGCGGCTGAGCTTTAATATCGAAGGCGCGGCGGCCGAGGAATCTCTGACGGTGCCCTTAATTTTCGACCGCGATCGCTACTCGCGCTTGTTCCAGGACGACGACTACCGGGCCGAATTCGGCGCCAACGGCAATCGCTTGGTTATCGACAACCGCGAATCGATGGTCGCAGGCGTGCGCCAACTGTTGTTGATGCGCGAAGCGACCATGGTGGCCCAGCGCATATTGCACCAGTCCGACAAAGGGCAGCTGCGACTCGAAGACTTGCATGAGATCGACGCCGACCTGCACGCCGCCTATGTGGCCTGGTACGCTTACCTGAGTGCGCGTCGCACCACGCCCAGCTTGGTGTCGTGGGGTCCGCAGTACCGCCAGCTGACGGCGGCGGTCACGCATGCCTACGAAATTGCGTTGTCGCGCATTCCGCGGGATACGGTGCTGAGCGAGGCCTATAAACGCTTGCTGCACGTGGGCATGGCCGAGTATGACGGTAAGGAGTTTATGACGCCGTTCCACCCGCTGATCCTGGCCTACCACTTGCAACTGGTCGAGACCATCGTCGCAGACCGTCAGGCCGGCTATGACAGCTTCGCCACGCTACCGGACGTGACCCGCGAGCGCTTGACGGCGGCGGGACTAATTCCCTATATCTTCGATGGCGCCAACACGCTCGCCCACGTTAGCGCGATGCGCGAGAACGCGTGTTGGTTAGAGTTGATTCCGCAAAAAGAATCGAGTTTTTCCTACGTGCGCAACCTTGTGCGCGACAAAATCGCTGAGTTCACCCAAGCCTACGAGCGGTTGTTCAGCGCTGGGCCGCGCAGCACCTTGATCCTCAACGTCATCAACATGGGGCAGGCCCGCGAGTTGTTCCTTGGCTTGACCGATTATTTCAAAAAACGCCGCGACGACGCCTCCGCGATCCACGTCAACTGCTACGACGACCAAGTCCTGTTCAACGAATTCGACGCCTTTGCCGAGTGCGTGTCCTCGCAGGTCTTGCGCGAGACCTATCAGCTGGGACGCGGAGGCGTGCATGACGACGCCGATCTGTTGATCGACTTGATCCGCAGTCGCCTGACCTATAGCAAATTTAAGACGCCGAAGGAAGACGAGCCGCTGGCGTATGCGCATCTGGCTTTCTTCCGCAACAATGCCCCAGTCGATGTGCGTCCCGTGCGCACCGACAGCGCACTGAGCGGGGTCTTGTGCGACGGCTTGATCGCCGGCGAGTCGGCGGAGAACATCGAGAACGCCTATTTTTCGCGTTTCGGCTTGCGCAACGTCGAGGTTGGGCCGTACCAGCCGCTACGTCTGGCGCGTCTGATTGGGGCCCTAATGCGGCCGGCACGCGAGAGCAACAGCCCGTATCTTGGAATGGGCGTCGGCCTCGCTGCCAGCACCTTGTTTCGCGACTTGCTGATCCGCTCATACGACAGCGCCTTGTGGACCACGATCATAGATCCCAAGGTCACGCTTGATTTTTTCACCTCTCAGCGTGATGTCATACTTATCCATTACTCCGATCAGTACACGAGCTCGGCCGGCTACGACGCGATCACCGTGACCAAACAAGTTGACCTGTTCCGCCGTTTGCTTGGCAAGGAAAGCCTACTGTCCGAATTCAACGCGTTCAATGGTGAATGGCTGTTGAAGATGCTAACCGCCAACGAGAACACGCGTAAGGAACGGCGCGGCATCATCGGTGCCTATAAATTTGTTCGTTCGCTGTTAATCGACGCCGACATCACCTGGGTGCCGCTGTCGGTGGCCGAGATGATCAGGGTCTCTGGCAACGTAGGCCTAAAAATGAGCGGCAGCGACTTTTCGCGCGGTTCGCAAGGTTATACGCGTGGCGCGATCTCTGACGACGTCTTGTTCGTCGGCTTCCGTGGGGACCAGATGTATCTGCTGCCGCTAGAAGTCAAGACCGGCGCTCATCCGAACTATGAAAAGGCGGTTGCGCAAGCGCGCGAACTCAAACGCTATTTGCGCGACCAGATCCTTGGACCGGATACCATGGCCAGTAAGCTGTACCGGGGGCTGTTCATACGACAGGTCTTGATGCAGGTAGAGAAGTACCGACTGTATGGCGTGCTCAGCGACGCAGATCTGCACCATCTGACCTCGCGTCGCGAGTGGTGGCTCAAGGGCGATTATCGTGTGGCCGAGCTACGCGATTATCCAGCTGGCGTAGTGGTTGCGCATCTCGACAGCGAAACTTGCTTCGATTCTTTCTACCGCATGGACGAGGAGGTGCTGCTGATCGACCTGCCGATCGGTCTGCTCGACTCGCTGATCGATGCAGCCAGTACTGAGCAGATCCGTGCCTTGCGCTCGCAGTGCCACGTGCCGGCCGACTACATTTTAACGGACGCCGCTTACACGCCGCGCGTCGTAAACGCAACTGCCGAAGTGCCGCCGGTGCCTGCAGCCGTCACCCCAAGCCTTGACGAGAAGCCTGCAATGACGGTTGGTGCTGCGAGCGGAAATCTGCGGATCCGGGTCGGCGAAAGCGTCACCACGCAACAAACGCTGTACTGGGAGCCGACCAATACGGCCCGCTTCATGAATAGCAATGCCGGCATCATTGGCACCATGGGCACTGGTAAAACCCAGTTCACCAAGTCGGTGGTCACGCAGTTGGTTCGCAACCAGTCGCAGAACGTCAAGGGCACTCCGATCGGCATGCTGATCTTCGACTACAAGTCGGACTATGTCGACGATGCGTTCATCGGAGCGACTGAAGCGAAGAAATTCCAGCTCAACAGGCTGCCGTATAACCCCTTGAGCCTGTTCGGTGACAAGCCGATGCTGCCGTTACATACGGCTGCCGGTTTTGCCGAGACCATGGCGCGCGCTTATGGCCTGGGGCCCAAGCAACAGACGAAACTCGAGAGCTTGATCGTCCAATGCTACGCAAGCGTCGGTATTTCGGCGCAGGACAAGACAACTTGGTCGAAGACTGCACCGACGATCGAGGACGTGTGGCAGCTGTTTCTCAAGCAAGACAAGGTCGAGGAGGATTCGCTGTACGCCGCGCTCCGCAAGCTCGCGACATTTGAAATTTTCGAGCCAGACCCCAGCAAGGCGATCAGTCTATATGACCTCATCACTGGAGTGACCGTGGTGGAACTGGCCGGTTTTTCTTCGGAAATCCAAAACCTTGTGGTCGCCTTAACGCTCGACCTGTTTTACGGCCAGATGCAAAAGCGTGGCAAACCGGAAATCGTCGGCGACTTCCGCCAGATCACGAAAATGATCCTGGTTGACGAGGCCGACAACTTTATGTCGCAGGATTTTCCGGCACTGCGCCGGATTCTCAAGGAAGGGCGTGAATACGGGGTGGGCGTGATCCTGTCGACCCAGGACATCACCCACTTCAAAACCGCGGAAAACGATTATTCGTCCTATATCCTGAGCTGGGTAGTGCACCGGGTATCGCAGATCAGGAATGCGGATGTCAAAGCGATCTTCAACAAGGACGACAAGGGCGATCAGGAGCAGCTGATGGAAGTCATCCGCAAACTCGACAAGCACTACAGTTTATTCATCGACGGCGAGAAGCACATCCAGAAGATGCGTGATAGTACCTTCTGGGAATTGTTACAGAAATAGGCGGAGCGGGAGTACAGACGGCGCGGTGGTTGCTGTCGTCGCGATGAGGGCAGCAGCACGCATCCGACGAACAGGAACACGGCCTCGACGCAGCTTCAGGGTGGTGGTCCCACCCGCTGGCACTCGTCCTCGCTTGTCACGCGCAGCGGCAGAGAGCGGCCGAGAACGAGCGAGAGGTGAAACATTAGCAGCGATGGCGACCGGCCGAAAACGATGCGGCCTCCTCATGCTTTCAGTGAATTAGAGAGGGTCACCTCGGCCAGCGGAGCTGCTAAGCGGAACCTGGTGCGGCAGCACGCGCAAAACGCATGCATTGGTGATTTCGGAAGGTGAGGCGCCCCGCGACGCTTGCGTCGCAACGTCCCTGATTCGATCCTCAGGTGCTGAGCAAAGAGTCGTAACCGGTTAACTTAAAGCTACTCTCGTCTCCATCCGACATCAGATACGCTTCCCGCAAAGCACCGCCGGTTAGCAGCAAAAAATTGTGGCGTAAACGAAGGTAGGCGGCAAACCAATCAAACATCGAGTATCGCTTGAAGGTGCCCAGTTCCACCATATGGCAACATTGCGCCACAAAAAATACATGCTCGATTGACAAGGTAGAGTCGTTAGACAACGACATGGCTGTTAGGTTCCCCGCGACCACGATCGAAAGGTCCAGTACCATGACAAACGTGGTTATGTCTTGCGATGTGGCGAGACCGCGTTTCGCGTCGGAATTCAGCTTTTCAGAGAGTGGCTTGACGAGCTGAGACTGGACGAGCTCACATATTTCTTCGAGAACATCCTCCTGCCGTATAAGCGAGAGCAACATACAAAATCCAATCAATCTCCTCATAGCCGTAAGCGTTCGCAGATTGTTCATCGCTGGTCTATGTTGACACGCCCACCCCATACTCGAGAGAACGTCTTCAGCGCCAAATTGAAGTACATCGTTTGTTATTGCCGGGCCAACAATCTCAACACCGTCGTCGTGCTCTACTAGTAGATGTCCCAATTCCGACAGACTGTTGCCGATGTGCTCTGAAATCTTCCCATCGCTGAACAGTGTCGCTGCTTGCATATAATGGCATATCGCTTCAGGGTAGCGCTGCAGACTAGCTTGGCAATTCGCTATCTGATGGTGGACGGCACCCCTATTCAAAAGGTCGTCATCTTCCACCATCATCTTTAAGGACTCCTCGAACGCCAACAGAGCAGGGGCGAAGCGGCGCGCCTCCTCATCGGCGCGGCCCAATGAAGTCAGTGCCATCGATAATAAGTGGCGAAGGTGTTTCTCGTCACCGTGGCTAGCCGCTGCGATGCTCGTGCGTAGATCACTCGCCGCAGTTTGGGCCCATTGCCTCGCCTGCTCCAACCGTCCGTCTTCCAAGGCGAGCATCGACTCGGCGATTGCGCGCTGCGCCAACACCTCGGGCTCGTAGATATTCGCCGCAATCTTGCGCAACGTGGCGATCGCTCTGTTACTAAGATCAGGATCGTCGAGACGCTGACCGTTGATGAGAAGGTGCATCGCGAGCATGCAAGCTTTGTTGTGGTTACCGTCTTGCAGGGCGGCATCCAATCCGACATCAACAATATGAGCGGATTGCCGTGACGAACCCGATACGAAGAAATACCGCTGTAGACTGCTAGAAATTCTAGGAAGCCACTCGAGATATCGCGGCTCGGTGGTCAACGAACGACGTGCTGTTTCGAATGCCTCGAAGAGATTGGGAAGCTCTGCATCGAATCGTTTTACACCCAAGGCCGAGTCTCCCCCCGAAAAATAGGTGTGATCCATGAACATGGCATGCGCCGAAAGCAGCTGAACCAGTTCGAAAGTCAACTGCCGCGTCAACTGTGGTGCCTCGGCGGCATACCGGTGGCGAAAGAAGGCTCGAATCGGCGACAAAGCTCGCAGACGTCGAGCATCGCCTGTCCTCCAGACCACGTCCAACAGGTTCCATCGTCTCGCGGTCGCCATGGCGCTTTCCAGATCGGTTATCGCAAATTCCTCGGACGCGACCAGCTTTTCGATAAAACCGGCGGGAAGATAGGAAGCGATATACATCAACCGTTTGGCTTCCTCATCGAGAAGTTCAAACGCCGTGCTCAAACATTTGTCGAGCGACGTCTCGTTGTGCGGTTTCTTGCGAAGAGGATGGCTTACCGCAGGTGCCCCAAACTTACCGATGCGGTTAGCCACGATACTGGCGCTCTCAAAATGCCGGAGTAGAGCATTTAGGATACGCAGGGTAAGGGGATGACCCTCTGCGAATCGTTCGATATCGCTTAGAGCGGCAGTCTCGCCGACATAGGAAGACGACCAGTTGGCCGTTAGAATCGATTGACTAGCTTCACTGCCCAGAGGTCGCACCAGCAGCTGGTAGTCGATATCGATGTCCGAAAAGGCGACCTGGGAAGTGAGGACGAACCTGACTTTCGCGGTTGCTGCAATCAGATCGAAAATCGTATCTTCGAATGTACGGTCGGCGCCGGTTTCAGCTCTCTCCACGCCATCGAGCACGATATAACCACCGAAATGATCCAACTGGGCCGCCAAAGCATGTTCACCGCCGGTCGCCGTGAAAGACAAGGCTGCGCGCAGCGACATCTCCACGGCCCTCGCAGCGAAGGCGGAGTCCACCTCGATCCAGATGATTTCCCGTTTATCAACGTGTCGTGCGAGTGTTTGTACCAATAATTCTGTTTTTCCACAGCCCCCTGCGCCTTGAACGGCGATTAATCGATCTGTCAAAAGTGCCTGACCTAGGTCGGCGATTTCATTTTCCCTACCCACGAAGTTCCGAATCGGAACAGGAATCGTCCGAGCATGCGGTATTCGGTAAGTAAGCTTTTGCTCGATTCGTGTTTTTACCTTTGATATCAGTCTAGCTTTCAGGATTACGAGCTCATCGCTAGAGAGGATTTGCTTGTCGAAGCTATCATGGCAACCCGAACACAGCCGAATTAAGTTGTGATGATGATGTGATAGGCTGCTGGCATAGTCGACGATATGGGCGTTTTCCAACGGGAACCCTGCCCCGCAGCGTGCGCATTGGCCACCACACTCGACTTTCAGGTAAGTCTCGACATAATCGGGGATCTTCGGTCGACGATCGTCTGGTTTGGCCCAGGGCGCTCGCAAGAAGGCATCGAATTCTTCGATAACGGCTTGGCGGAAACCTGTTCGTCCATCCAGGTCGATGGGATTCAACTTCCGACCGGGATCCACACTTTTCGGCGCATTGCGCGTATAAGAAAAGAGCAGCTCGGGGGTTATTCCGAGAAAAATCGCCGCCTCTAATGGCTCGAGAATCGTATCTTGACTCATTGTAGAAACCGAATTCGTTATTTGTTGTCAACGTATATACCTACTTGACCGTACGCGTTTGCTCGTCATGCCGATTGTTCTGGTGATCGCGATCATCGCACACGTGAGCATCAGTGGAAAGCAATCCTTCGACGATTTTTATGGAAACCGGTTTTGCCACAAACGTCACTGGCATGCGCCTTCGCATATGCGCACTTGGAATGCAGATCTTCAAATAGTCGGCATGAAAGTGCTAACTGAACCGCCCCGGCTTTCGTAGAGGCCGGATAGTGTGAGTCAGGACGGAACAGCTTGACTGCTCAACTACTTGTAATAGTCTGCCTCAGCTTCCGCCGGCGGTATATAGCCGAGCGGCGCCAGGAAGCGGTGTTGGTTAAACCAGGAAACCCATTCCAGCGTCGCCAGTTCAACGGATTCACGTGTTTTCCAAGGGGTGCGGCGGTGGATCAACTCAGCCTTGTAGAGCCCATTGATGGTCTCGGCTAGGGCATTATCATAGCTGTCGACTTTGCTGCCAATATAAGGCTCACTGCCGGCTTCTGCCAGACGTTCGCCGTACTTTATTGACACGTCTTGCGAGCCCATATCGCTGTGATGGACCAGCGCATTTCGTTCCGGCTGACGGGCAGACAGCGCGTGCTCCAATGCATCGACCACAAAGTCAGTCCGTATCGAACTGCTGACGCGCCAGTCGCCGAGACGTCGAGCGAAGACGTCGATGGCGAAGGCAACGTAAACGAAACCATGCCACGTTGAGACGTACGTGAAATCGCTGACCCAACGCTGGTTTGGCCGTTGCGCCTTGAACGTGCGATTGACCCGGTCGAACGGGCACGGCGCTTTTGCATCGGGAACCGTCGTGCGTACGACCTTGTCGCGCATGACGTCTCGCAGGCCTGCCTTGCGCATCAAGCGCTCCGCCGTGCAGCGGGCCACATCGGTGCCCTGACGCCGCAGTTGGCGCCAACTTTGTCAGCTCCATAGAACTGCATGTTTGCCTGCCAGACTCGTTTGATTTCGATGCTCAGCACGTCGTCACGCTGGACACGTGCACAACGCAACTCAGGATTGCGCCGCTGTGCGGCGTAACGCCAGTAGCCGGACGGCGCGACCTGCATCACCCGGCAGATCGGCTCGACGTAACCGACCAGCGCGACCATCTGTGATTTAAATGGTGGTGGATGCAGACTGGGGTTTTTCGTCCATTGAGAATCCCAAGAATGGCCAATCAACGAATGCCGGCAGCCGCGTGGCGCAAACGTGTAGCGCAATGGCGCGCTAGCGGCACGTCCGTACAGGCATATGCCGATGAACACCGCTTACCCGCCGTCCGCCTCAACTATTGGGTTCGGCGCGTGCAGCGCGAAGAGCAGTCCGGCCAGCTGGTGCAGGTACGGATACAGCAGCCAGCGATGCCAGCGGCCAGATTGGAATTGCACAGCCCATCCGGATGGACGATGCGTATCGATCCCCATGTCGAGCCGGCATGGCTGGCAGCCTTGCTGTCAGGACTACGGTGAATCTTTTGTCTTGTTCGGTGTGGCTGGCCACCGAGCCGGTTGATATGCGCATGGGTATCGATGGTCTGTCCTCGCGCGTGCAGCAGGTACTTGGCCGAGCGCCCTGCGACGGCTCCGCTTATGTGTTCAGCAATCGCCGCCGCACGCGCCTGAAGCTGGTGTGCTGGGATGGAACGGGCGTGTGGATGTGTCTGCGTCGGCTGCACCGTGGCCAGTTCATCTGGCCGCAAGCTGGTGAGCAATACTGGCAATTGAGTGCCGAGCAGTGGCAATGGCTGGTCGCTGGCGTGGACTGGCAGCGCCTGTCGGCGCCGGCGCCGGCACAGTGGCGGCTGTGACGTAAACCGTTGCGCTTGTAAACGTCAGCCATGGCCGCTACACTACTGAGCCCTGGACCTGCTCGACCAACTTGCCCGTACCGATATCGATCCCGCCATGCTGGAGAAGGTGTGGACCCTGTTCGTGCAGCAGCAGGCCAAGCTGGCCGAGAATGATTTTAAGATCAAGGCATTGACGTTCGAGTTGGCCTATTACAAACGGGTCCGCTTCGGCCAGGCCAGCGAAGCGCTGGTGGGTGAACAGCGCCGGCTGTTTGACGAGGCCGTCGATATGGATCCGGCGGCCATCGACGAGGAACTCCACAGCCAGGCGCCGACCAAACCAGCGCGCAAGCGCGCCGGACGCCAGCCGCTGCCACCAGAATTGCGGCGCATCGAGCATCGCCATGAACCTGACTCGTGCCAGTGCGGCCAATGCGGCGCCGCCCTGGTCAAGATTGGTGAAGACGTCAGCGAACAGCTGGATGTTGAACCGGCGCGCTTCTTCGTGCACCGCCATATCCGTCCTCAGTACGCTTGCCGTCCTTGCGCAACGGTGACGGCTGCACTAATCCCCGCCGCCGTCATCGATGGCGGCATGGCCGCCGTGGGCTTGCTGGCGTGGATCGCGGCCTGCAAATATCTCGATCACCTGCCGCTGTACCGGATCGAGCAGATCGCAGCGCGGCACGGCGTGCCGCTGGCCCGTTCGACGCTGGCCGACTGGATCGGACGCATCGGCGTGGCCTTGCAACCGCTGGCCGACCGGCTGGCCGAGCTGTTGCGCCAACATGACTGCCTGCATGCCGACGAAACACCGGTGCGCCAGCTCGATCCCGGCAGCGGCAAGACCCGGCATTCCTACCTGTGGGCTTACCGTTCAGGCGTGCATGATGAAGGTCCGCCGATCGTCGTGTTCGACTACCAGACCAGCCGAGCCGGTGCACACGCTCGGGCCCTCTTGCATGGCTGGCGCGGCCATTTGATGGTGGATGACTATGCCGGCTACAAGGCGATGTTCACCGATGGTCCCGTCGAGTTGGCTTGCCTGGCTCACATCCGGCGGAAGTTCTTCGACGTGCACGCCGCCGGCGGCATCCCGATAGCCCATGAGGCGCTGCAGCGCATTGCCGCGCTGTACGCAATCGAGCAGCAAGGCGCCGAACTGGACCCGCCCCAGCGTCTGGCGCTACGCCAGCAATTCGCGGTCCCGGCGCTAGCTGAACTGCATACCTGGCTCCTGGCAAGTGGGCGGACTGTAGCCGCCAGTAGCGGCACGGCCAAGGCCATCGATCATGCCCTCAAGCGCTGGCCAGCGTTGCAGTGCTACGCCGTCACTGGCAGTCTGCCCATTGACAACAATCCGGTCGAGAATGCGATTCGCCCGATTGCGATCGGCAAAAAGAACTGGCTGTTCGCCGGCTCGGAACGGGCAGGCCGCCGTGCCGCTGCCATCCAGAGTCTATTTGCCACGGCAAAGCTCAACGGGATCGATCCCGCCAAGTGGCTGGCCGACACGCTTGAACGACTTCCAACTTGCCCCAACAGCAGGATCGACTCGCTACTACCGTTCGCCAACTCTACACAGGACTAACTGCCTGAAGTAGGTGATACCGCTGCCCGCTTACGCCACGTCGCCAGAGCTGGCGAGCGGGTATGAGTAAACTTTGTGGCGCGATGCTCCATGTCACTGGTAACGGCGACGGAGGCGCTCACCTTCACCGTCGCGTCGAACCGTATGACATGCGCGTGCCCTAAAGAGCACGCGGCGGCCCGCATAGTCCAACCTCACGCCCTTGGGCGCCGCGCGGGCGTTGGTCGATCTGCGGCAGGCTCTGAAGGCAGCAGGAACGATTATTTGTTAGGATTGAAGCGCTTTGCCTGGCAATCGTGACAGTATATCCATAGCATACTTCCGTTGTTCAGTTCGAGTACTCCACCTCGAGATTGGTTAATGCTCCACGATGCTTTTTGTCCGTTCTTGAACGTCACATCGCCCAGTACCATACACGGTGACCAGTCAAACCCGACTTCGCTATTCGTGAGCTGCCCCGCTTTCGACAAGAAACCAGTGACTTCTTCCTTGCTCAGAACGAAGTCCCCGCATTTGATGGACTTGTCGCTGTAAGCCCGCTTGACGCCAACTTCCCCGATAGTCACTGACTCGATCGCAGGAATATTGATTTTGCGAAATATTGTCTTGTCGAAGGCGACGGCGTTGCCAACTGCTAGGGTCAACCCAGCAGCCAGGATCAGAACGGCGCTCACCATGTTGCACCCATTGCGGCCGTACCTGTTGTTTAGCTGTTGCATTGCGTACCTCTTATAAGAGTGTAGGGCAAATTATAGGGATACCCTAACAGCACATCTTGATGGGAGTCATCGGATTTGTCGGCGTGCAATTTCGCCGCTTCCACTGGCTCGGAGAGGGCCGGCCGCCGCGCCGCTGCCATCCAAAGCCTGTTTGCCACTGCCAAACTCAATGGCCTCGATCCGGCGCGTTGGATTGCCGAAACTCTCGACAAACTCCCCACCTGCCTAAACGGCAATATCGACACGCTGCTACCGTTCGCGAACTCTACAGGCTTAAGTGCCGATGGAAGGTGTGTGGGCTGGGCGCTTACGGCTCGACGCCGTAAGCATCGCGGTTCTGGTCGATGAATGCCTCACGGCTTGAAGCGGCGGTAGAGCTCCGCGTGGGCGAAAAACGCACTCGCCAGAAGCAGGATCTTGTTTGCCTTGCGCAGCTCGCGCACTTCTCGCTCCAGCGCCTCGATGTTCCCTCAGCAGTAGCTTGCCCCGGACGCTCGCCAGTGTCACGCGCTTGCTGGCGTACCCAGCGGCGCAATGTCTCCGGCGTGCAGCCGATCTTGGCGGCGATCGACGTGAAAGCCGCCCACTGCGACCCGTACTCGCTGTCAGCCTAGCTAACCATACGCACAGCGCGCTCGAAGACTTCAAAGGAATACTTGAGTTGCTTCTTCATAGCTCCATTTTCTCAAAGAACGGAGCCTCCACAACACCCGCGGCAGTTAAGGCACGCCTCGCAGCGGAATGCGTGACCCAGGCGTGATAGAAATCAGTCGGCAACAGCTTTCATCATCTTCTGATAACGCGCGATCTGGGTCGCGATGCGGTCAAGCATCGGCCCAAGATGCTCCTGTTGTGATAACAGTGTATCGACTTTGAGGTCTTGAAGAGCTTTCATCAGGGAAGTGAGAGCGTCGACTGGCGTTCTCTGGGTCTTGTGATGGAGAAATTCGGCTTCCACCACGCGAATTGGCCTGGTTTCGTCGGGCGCATCGACGTCAAGCTGCTTAGCGAAGTTCGTGCCAGCTTTGCCATCGTAAGTGGCCATCTGGTTCCACAAGCGTACGCTTTCGGCCTTATATAGAATGTTTTCGTTTTCCTCACCTTTACCCGAACGCGGCTTGGAAAAGGCCCATTGAAACAGGACCTCCTCCGATTCCTTTGGGAGCCGCAACGAATCTTTGTTGACGTTAAACTGCTCCTTCGGATATGCGGTTTGCAGGATCAACTCAAAGAAATAATGGTCCTCATCAGAAAAGGTTTCGCCCTCTGGCAACCGATCCTCATAGTCGCGTTTGAAGTGGGTGAAGGCCGACGCGGCCTGGATGTTCCGCCTTGTCTTGGTGCCGCCCAATGAGACCATGGCGCCCACCTCGTTTACCAAGTCATCCTCGAGTCGCAGGGCAACTTCATTTCCGTGCCGTGCACGAAACAGCCGCTCGTACAACGAGAGAATATAGAGGTTCGTTGGATATGGCTCCCACTGGCGAGCGTGACTGATATGACGTACGCCGAGCAAGCGAGGCAGGATGGCTTGGAGTTCATCGACAGATTTCGCTTTGACGGGAAAAACGGGCAACTGGTCCGTTTGATTTTTAATTTGAATTAGTCTATCGACCAGGTTCTGCTGTATTCGCAGCTCTTCCTGGAAGCCGCTTGGGTTTTTCTTCAGCTTTTCCAACTTTTTCTTCTCGCGCTCCAGCCTGTCCCCACGTAATGCGCGCAATGCGACCGTTCGTGTGTTCCCTTCGACGACAACGTAATGTCCGACGCGTTGCGGATGCTCCCATACGACGATCGAGTCGATGGGCACCCAGCCATGTGCAAGGATGGAATCCTCGAGGAACGCAACGTCGTACACAGCGCGAACTCGCTCTTCAAGCATTGGCTGAAGATCTTCGTCGAAGAGTGCGTTCTCATCAGAATAGCCCGGAGGATTTTCCGGAGCGATGCGCGGGTTATTAGGATCCAGATAAATTTTATCGAAAGGGACAGGCTTAGATTCTCGCAGGTCGCTTATTGGGGGGGCATGGTCATTCATCGTTGTGCTCCTTGATGTAATCGGGGTTAGCGTTGTCGGTAAGTGGTAAAACGCGCGCGGCTCGTTCTGTAGAGTCGAGCAGGAACTCGCTCCGATGCAGCAATCGTGCACCAAGTTGCAGATGACTTGAGCCGGCCAGATAGGCGGCGAGGGCGCCAAACTGTTCTGCCGGAGCTGCTTGGACGAGCTTTTGTCTCAAGCTACTGAGTGCAGCATTTAGCTCGGCCAATGCTCCCGCATTCAACAGGAATGCCTCCGATCCGGCCAAAGGTAAGGGCACCTTGACCGCTGCCGCGTATGCCAACGGCATGTCAAGATAAGCGGCCTCGATCTGCGCAGCATTATGGCAATCGCGCAGGAATTCATTTAGAGGGAAGGGGATCGCGGGTCGGAAGGTCAAAGAAGCATATCGCAGCCAGGTTGTCGCACCATGGGGTTTGAATGGCCTGGTCCCTACAGGATCAATGGCAGATGGACCGTAGACTTCACGCTTCGCGAAATACGCTGCCGTCATCAGTCCGACGAATCCCAACCACTGACTACCGGCGTTCAGGTCTTTGGTCAGGCGGTAAGTAGCGCCCTCCCGCAGGAGGAAATCTGAGGGGTCGGACATATCTGCGCCTAGCAAGCAGAAGGCATTGAAGACGCCACGTAGCGTCGCCGATGTATCCGCCGTTTCCAATACAACGCCCCAGTTCGCTTCTTGTTCAAACCGGTCGGCGGAGCCAAAGTAAGGCAGTCCATAAAAGAAGAGCCGGCAGGTTTCACCTGGGATCAAGGTCTTGATTCGGCCGAGCACACGCTGCGTATGCTTTTCCTGGACACGGTGCTGCTCCAGCAAAAGCCGAGCCTTCTCATAAAGATCGTGGTGACTCAAATAGTCGACATCGACGAGTTGCGGACGTAAGAAGTCGTCGATCTCCTGATAAAGCCATCGCTGATCAAAGTGGTAAGCGATCGCGTCATTTCTGGCTTGAACCACGTAAGCCGCGCGCTTATCGGGAGCGTATCGCACGCATCGTCCCGCGGCTTGCATCATACGGATGACACTGGTCGAAGGATAGGTGAGTACAACGGTATTGATGCTCGGATCGTCAAAGCCCTCTAGCAATAACTGAGCCGAGATCAATACCGCCCGAGGCTTATTGCTGAAGCGAGCCAGAAAATCTTCGTTATCAATGCCGAGCGAGTTGCCTGTCCCATGAACAAAACCGATATCGGCGTTCTCCAGCGGATGGTCATCTGGGAGTCGGTTCAGTAGCGCCGTATAAAACTCCTCGACACGATCGATCCGCGGCGCGAGTACGAGTACCTTCGTAAAATCCGTTGTGGTGCGGTCAACAATATCATCCACCAAATCATCAATGGCCTCAAGCGACCAATTGAAGTCGTCCACCGGGAAGTCCACAAATTTCGGCGTAAGCACGGCGCGACGCTCTGCCAGCTCACGATACGTGATCGTGAATGCGATCTCATCGATACCAATGGGTAGCCGATCACTTCGATTCGGAGTCGCAGTCAGCAGTAGCACAGGAAACGTCCGAGGAAGGGCGAAGACATGCTGATACGAAGGCGCGGCAGCATGGTGGGCTTCGTCCACAATGACCAGTCTAGGCTGGACAGTTGTACCGTCGAGTAGCGCCGGCAGCTCGCGGACCATGACGAATTTAATTCGATTGGCACGCTCAGCCAACCGCGCCCCCTCCGTGGGATCGTCTCGCTCAGCAATTAGCTTTTGCAACTCCCGATAGGCTTGCTCACGTAAATTGCGCCGATGCGTCACCCAATACGCTGGCCCCATGCTTTCCTGGCTCTGGTTAAGCATACTCAGAACAATGCGTAATGCCGTGCGCGTCTTGCCCGCGCCAGTCGGCAACACAAGCCCAACTCTCCCCGTGGGACGTCGAGCAAAGGCGTCAAGACACCTTGCGACTGCGGTATCTTGATAGCTCCAATCAGGGGGCTCATGTCTCATGCTGGCCACGACGGTCGAGAGCAACGCGCCAGCCGCCTCCGGCCCACTTTTACCAGGGGCTTCGCTCAGTAGTCGGGCGGCGAGCGCTGGAGGGATCGATAACTGCTTGGCAATTTCATCGAGCGATCCTATCGAGAACACATGTAGCTTGTGCGCCTCAGACAGCAAATCTGTCATCGCCGCCTCTGCCCGGTCAGCCACGGTGGGATCAGCGTCGAAGGTTGCGCGCGCGGCCTGCTCAGCCAGGTTCACGGTCGCTTCGTTCAGCGACCGCGTTACGTCATTTGATAAGAGCGAATGCAAGCGGTTCGGGTGCAGTTTGCCCTCGATGCCTAAACTCTGCAGCGTTTCATTCAAGAGCTTAGTAAGCGCCGCGACGTTGCCTGCTGAAAGAAGCAGTGGCAGCATTGTGCTACTTATCAAATTTTCAACCCGCTTGCTTTGAATATTTAGCCGTGGCATTCCGTTCCTCAGGCACTTGTAGATAGGACAGGATTCTGCAATAACGGAATTTAAAAGTCAAGTTCCACAATAATGGAACATTGATGAGGTGGCGCAGCGCCTGACTTTTGATGAGCTGCCTGTCTGCCGGCGATTCTCCGCCAGTCAGCGCAGCGATGGGCAGTCTAGCGAGGCTTGCAGGACGGTCATCACGCCGAGTGAAGCAGCTGCCGTCGCGGCCGCTATTGCGGTCGAGCAGGTCGTTCTAGTTGAGGCCAATACAGACAGCGGCGGACGTGGCCGGCTGCACCTCCATCAGCTCAATCACACGTGGGACTTCGATACGCAGATATGGCCGATTCCGTTCGAACTGCAGAGGAGCGTCACCAATTTGGGGATGCTCGGGCAGCAGGCGAGGACCGACCGCATGCTGAACGCGCTGCAGGAACGACGCTTATTTTCCGAAAAGTGTCCACCCAACGAAATATTCTGGAAACTCGACGTTGAGACGTCGCGTCATGAGGAAGGCTTGTCAGGGGGATGGACCAGCCGGAGCTTACAAGACGCCTTACCTGGTTGGCTCGCGACAAAGCAGTCCGACATGACACATACCTACCGCGCGGCTAGAGCGAACATGATCTTGCAGATAGCTTCACATCATTTAGAAGGCGATGACGAAGACGTTGTTGCCCTACCGTTGCACGTCCCCCGTTCGTTGACATTCGTCCGCTTCGAAATGGACGATGTGGACGCCATTATGCGCTTTGCAAAACCGCTTTACGCGGACAGGGATAAGTTAATATTGGCAATCCAGCAGGGCGTTCGTGTCCTATGGGAGGATGCTAATGGCATTTCGTGGATTAATCTGGAGCTGGAAGACCAAACAACGTACTCGTTTTTTAATGAAACCTTCAAGGTCGGCGATTTGGAATATGATCGCACGAGACTCGACATCGAATTTTTTCCGCGTGTTCGCGCATCAACGCTTGCCGTTCAGCATCGCCGTTTTGGCTGATTGTCAATAAGCCATCCGCATACTCGTGCTGGTATTGGGAAATGCTCGTGTTGCCGGATACATCCGACCCAACAGCCACTAGGATCCCCCCAACTGCGGCGAGTTCGTTCAGGAATAGGAAATATGGCTCCTCATTCCCCTTGAGCTGCGCCCGCTTGAACTCCTTATTAATAGGCCAACCGTTGCGCGATTTATGCCGGCGCAAGACCTCTTTTGCTTCACGATACTGTGGTGAGGAGAGCACATATGCTGCGACTATTGAGAACGAGCCTGGCTTGGTCGACGGAACAAAAATTCCTGATTCATCGTGAAATATAAACACTGAATAGCTCCAACGTGCTGTGAAAGCCATGCTGATGTCCTGCTATGGCTCTATCTGACGTTGCGGTCGTCTGAAACTGTTGGGGCCGCTTATGTAATGACGCCGTCAGGTTAGTGAACTAGAACTTTGCGTCTGAGGTAACGCAAGGCCAATCAATCTGCGATAATACTTGGAAGAAGTTTACTTTGGGATTTACTTGCGCAATGTAGCAGATCTGCTACGGAAGTGAGATGCACCTGTGTTGCGCAGAAGTGTGCTAGGCGTGCTCCAAGGGCGCGGCTTGGCAGGCGAGCTAAGGACTCATAGCGCCGACCCAGGATTTGAGGACTAGATGACAAACGGAACGCAGACGTACGTTGGCTTAAAAATGGGCGAAGCAGACTTCATCAACGCCACCGCTCGTTTCCTGTGTTCCCTCGGTTTTGTCCGAGAGATCGAATGCCACTTTGGCCGTGATAGCGATACTAAGGCGGACGTGGAACTGGCGCTCGATCCATCGCACTGGCCCACTGGCATGCCCGGATACCTTAGCCTAGAAGCGAAGTCTCATCATTCGAAGGATTCGCCTAATACGATCAACAAAGCGTTCGGCCAGCTACTTAAGGAGGCCGGGAAGAACAGCAGCCGACGAGGTAGACCCGAACACTGCCTTGGCTTGTTGATCCCGATCGATGGGGCACTTTGGCTTGACGAGAGGGAGAAGCTAGTAAGGCGTGGCTCGGGGATTGAGTACTATCGTAATGGCTTCACTAGGATCGATTCAGAGGTGTTCGCCGGCTTCGGGCGGCTGGTTAATGCACGATACGTACTGGCGTTTTCTGATCACTATCAGCGGCTTGAGGTATATGCATGGGACACGTTTCATGCCGCAGGAGAGCCCTTGGCCATACTGGTTGGCACTCCTTGAAGGCCCCGTCATGCATGCATTCGGTCCTCGCTAAGGTCGTGGAAGCACGGCCGCTGGTAAATGGGGAGCCGACCTGTCGTCCCATGCTCGTCCCGTCAATATGATGGTGGTCTCGGCGCCACTGAACCGCGCCGGCATTTGCGGAGCTGGGAAGTTTGAGTCTCATCAGAAGTACATCGCGTTACCATATTCCTACGTCTCAACGGCAGCAACAACTGGTCGCTGCAGGGTGAAAGCAAGCCGTTACCGTTTTTGCCGGTTGACGTTCGATGAGGATCCCATGGTATTCGTGATGGTACTGGCGAAGGCTGGAAGTAAAATTCACAGGGTATTCAAGGGGTTACCTCAGTCATTGACCATCGAGTGGGAGTAGCAGGAATAAGGTAAGTCACTGATTTTTAATCAAATTATGGTGAGCTGTTGATCGTTTGATTCGAATGATCAACAGCCTTTTTGTTCTTGGAGGCATGTGGTTGCTTAGTGCAAATCATCCAGTAGCAGGGCCATCATCATCATCTACGACGTCTGCGCGCCGAGGCTACGCCAGCCACGCGGCGTCGTTTGCCGGCCAAAACTAGCCGGCGTTAACCGAGTGCAGCGTGCTCCGGTATCGCAACTGAACGCTGCCAGCGCCTCGCAGCAAAGCCGGACCGCCGATGGGTGCAGGAGCACACTGACCTCGCTTTGCAGCTCGACGTCGCCGCGCTTATCGATCGCCTGGTCCACCTTTGCGGCCCCACTGGCTGGGAGCCAGGAAGAGGCCATCACAATGAAATCTTCGACGTTTTTTCTGGGATGGTCCTGGCCGGCCTGGCGTGCAGTCTGAACTTCACCAGCTCTGACGACTTGGTCGCCTTCGTTACCCACCACCGCAATCTGTTCACCTGGCGTGCGCCACCGTCGACGTCGCGCTGAGCGATGTTCACGTCCTCGAGCTGGCTGTTACCTCCGCCCTGAACGCGCAGGTGTTTTTGTCTGGGAAAGCAGTGAGCTGATGGTTGGTTGATAATCATATTGAACCATCTGGTTTCGCGAAGCCACTTGATTAGTTGCAGTGATGCATGTTCACCGGACACCACGGCGGATCAGCATGGCTTGCTGCAAACTTTATGGGATCGCAAGGTAACAGTGTTTCTATGGTGTCGCCCCAATTGACTTCCGTGAACTAGTGATTACAATGAGTGCCTCCAACCCAAAAAGAGTAATCGAGACGCCGCCGTTCACGGCCTGGCTTGCAGGTCTAGAGGATCAAGTCGGTAAGGGTGCAATTGTCGAGCGTATCGAACGCATCAAGAAGGGGCTGTTCGGAGCGGTGAAGCCGCTGACGAACGCGCCAGGCGTGTACGAGCTAGTCGTCAACGTTGGCCCGAGATACCGTGTCTACTATACCCAAGCCGGCAACACCGTCGTGCTGCTACTCCTTGGAGGCGACAAAAGCACTCAGAAGTCCGATATCAAGAAGGCAGCGAGGATGGTAGTCGATATGGTCGCACAGCAGAAGGCTGTCAAAAAGAAACGTGAAGGGGAAGAAGAGGCGGCAAAAGGGGCCGAAAAAGCTTCCAGCAGTAAAACCAAACCAAAGAGAACGTAAGCCATGAACAACAACGAATTTCTGCTGGATGATCTCGAAGGCATCGAAGGTCTGAAAGAATTCGACGCGGCCGAACACCTGACCACTAAAGAGGCGATCGCCGCCTATCTCAACAGCGCCTTGGCATCGGGTGACATCGAGCATTTCAAGGACGCGATGAAGACGGCCGCGCGCGCGGAGAAAATGGCGAAGATCGCGGAGGCCGCCGGGATCAGCCGGGAGGGTGCCTACAAAGCACTCAAGGTGGGAAGTAAGCCGCAGATGAGTACGATCCTAGGGTTGCTCAACGCGCTTGGTATGACGATCAAGGTTGTGCCGAAAGCTGCAGATGACAACAGCTATGCCGCGGCAGCGTAGATAGATCAACCTGCTTGATTGGATGAGGTCCTTCGCAAGCAGGACACTCCAGGGCGCGCGGCGGGTAGTGTGCCGCGATTGGTCGGCTCAAGACTGCCGAGCTGGCACGCGCGGCTTTCGTGACGAATTCCATGAACACAGCTACTATCACTATAATGCCGCTCGCGCGGCAGGACATGGTGTTCGGCCGCGCGTCGCGCCACGCGCGCTCATCGGCGCTTCCTCTCCGCACCGGTGTCAGCAGATCGACGTTCACAACGATAAGGAAGCGGTAGGCACCGTGCGTATCCCGGCCTTGGTGCCGCGCCCGCATCACCCACAACCTCGGTTGTGGCGCCGATGAAGAGAGGGATGAGTTGCTGCATGAGCACAGAGTAGATGTCTGACCAATCTCCCATGGCCGCTCTTCGGGCCGAAAACGCCCGCCTGATCGCGCTGCTCGAAGCGCACGACATAGAATGGCGGCTCCCAATGCCGGCCATGCGAGCTCCGCGCTTGCCGGAGTCCTCGCGGCTTTCCGCCATCGACAAGGTGACATTATTCAGGCGTCTGTTTCGCGGGCGCGCGGATGTCTTTCCAGTCTGTTGGGAAAGCAAAACCTCGGGCAAGTCAGGCTATGCCCCCGCGTGCGCCAACGAGTGGCGCGCCGGAGTCTGCGAAAAGCCGCGTATAAAATGCGGCGCTGCTGGAAGATGACGCCTGCTATTTTCTGGCGGTCGACTTTGATGAGGCCGAGTGGCGCGACGATGCCCGCGCCTTCATGCGGTCATGCACAGAGCTGGGTGTTCCTGCCTCGCTGGAAATTTCCAGATCAGGCAAGGGCGCACACGCATGGGTATTTTTTTCCGGGCGCGTCCCAGCCCGGGATGCCCGGCGCCTGGGCACAGCCATCATCAGCCATACATGCGCGCTTTCACCGCAATGACTGGCGCCGGGGGTGTTCAGCTGATCGAACAGGCGATCGCCAACCCGATAATCATCGGCTGGTACCGTACCGTACGCGATATGCTCGATAGCGGGAGCAGGGATGCGGCCAAGAATGCCATTGCTTATCTGGACCAGGAGAGCGCAAGACTTGGCAGTGCTACTGACGTGCCCGTGGCGGACTTTCGCCACGCAGCGAAGCATCTTTATGTCTCACTCGCCAACATCGACGCATTGGTCGAGGAAGCTGCACGACTGCCTGGCTTGACCAAGGGGGCACCGGAGACGGCGCTCATACCAGGCCGCGCGACGTTGGCCTTGACTCGGTCGATGCAATGAGCCTGGATTACCAGATGGCAGTCCGGTTTGCCTCAGCCACGTCGAGCAGCGCGGGCGACGTCGCCGGCGCATGGAACGCGTTGTCCGGGAAGATCCGAAGCGACATCACGCTCGCCAACCAGTTCGATGTGCAGGGGCACACGATGCCATCGATGGTCGCCAACAGCCAGTGGCATATCGGGCAGGACGTTCTGGTCCAAATCGAAGATCAGCCGTTACTGCGCGGCGACATCATCAAGTTAGTCGTTGACTCGTGGCTGGCGGGCAAGGGCGGCAAGCTGCTTCAGAACCACTACGGGATCAACGACTTTGGCGATACCATAGCCTTGTTCTGCTACATGACTCACTGAAAGTGCAGAAGTTTTTCTTCGACATGGTACCGCAAGCGCAGCGCGGGAGCGCCAAAACAGTCGCGTCGCTGTAGGCCGTACTGGAGGCGTCATCCAACCTGCGCAAGCAGGACGGCAATGTTGTGCCAGGCGAGGACCAGGGCCGCGCGGTTGGCGACATGCTGGAAAACCTGGTCAATGGGCTGGCCCGGATGGCTGGCCTGACAACGCCAGACACGTTGTTGGTTGGTAGTCCATACGGCAACACCTGGACCCAAAAGGAGGACGACGGCTTGTACACTGGTCGAGACTCTCTATATGAGGTTGTGGACCAGTTGACGGAGCTGTATGCTGATCTTGCCGGTAAGCTGAACTTCACTCGCTCGCCGGCCAGCGCGGAAGACGCCCGCACTTCTTTTGCCGGTCTGCTGAGCTTGCTCTACCTCAGCCCGGTCAGGCTCGCCGGCACGCAGGTGGACACGGTGCTCGGCGGGATGAACCAGGAGTTGTATGCCCAGTGGCAGCGCGACAACGCCACGCCGCAGGCCCAGCTCGACGAGGGCTACGCTTACTTCACCGATGCCTTCCTGGTCAATGCGCGCTACGACCTGACCGTTCGCAGCCAGCGCGATGGCGACGAAGACGCCACTGGGTTCGATCACGACACTGCCGTCTATATCGATGCGCTGCGCGGCGTTACCGTCCGCCGCCACCAGGAAAGCGAAGCTGACCGCTATATCGTGTTTGGCAGCGATGCCGGCGACACGCAGCTCAGCAGCAGTGCGAATGCGGACCACTTGTTCGCTGGCGGCAGCGACGATGTCGTCATTGCTGGCAGTGGCGACGACTATCTTGAGGGGGGCGCCGGGATCGATACGCTGTATGGCGAGGCGGGCGACGACACTCTCGAAGGGGGCATCGGCGGCGACTTGATCGACGGGGGCGCGGACGACGATGACCTGCGCGGCGGTGATGGCAGCGACCAGCTGTATGGCGGCCGAGGCGACGACCTGCTGTCCGGCGGGCGCGACGCCGAGTCGCTATTCCGGACCTGCAAGTACCGGCCGAACTACCCGAGCAAGCCGTTTGAAAGTATCGAAAAGGCGCAGCAATGGACGCTGTCATTTGTGCAGTGGTACAACCATCAGCACAAGCACAGCGGCCTGAAATTCGTGACGCCTGCGCAGCGCCATGATGGCAGCGACGCGGCGATCCTGAACCACCGCAAGCAGGTCTACGAGGCCGCGAAGCAACGCCATCCGGAGCGCTGGACCGGGACGACGCGGGATTGGGGATTGAAGGACGAAGTCTGGCTGAATCCGGAACGGAAACCGCCAGAGGAATTAAGAAAGGCGCAGTCAACGTTAAATAGAGACCAGCTTTGAACTGATGAGCAGTTTCGTGGTCCAACCCCTGCCGCCACTGTCAGGAGCCGACCATGAAAGCGCCCTGCTTCAAACGCTGGTTCGCCAGACTGCCAGCGCTGCATCAGCCGCAGCGCCGGCAGGTAGTCTATGCCCTGCACCCCGCCGCCGGCCTAGACCAGGTCGTTGCACTGATCGCTCAGGTCAGGGCGCCATGCCGATGTTGCCCGAGTTGTGGCGGGGCACGCTGCTACCGGCACGGCTTCGCCAATGATCTGCAACGCTTTCGCTGCTGCGCCTGCGGGCGCACGTTTAACGACCTGAGCGGCACGCCACTGGCACGGCTCAGAAAGAAGGCCAAGTGGCTCGCGTATTCGCGGGCGCTGCTCGATTCACTACCCGTGCGCAAGGCGGCAGACCGGATCGGCGTGCATCGCAACACGGCGTTCCGGTGGCGTCACCGCTTTTTGCGCTGGGTGAAGCTGGATCGTCCCGGCTCACTGAACGGCATCGTCGAGGCTGATGAAACGTTCCTGCTCGAATCACAAAAAGGTTCGCGCAAGCTCGACCGGCCAGCACGCCGGCGCGGCGGACGGGCCGGCAAGCGCGGCATTTCGCGCGACCTCGACTGCATACTGGTGGCGCGCGACCGCAGCGGCAACACCATCGATGCCGTCACCGGTCGTGGCGCTTTAACAGCCGCGCAGCTCGAACGTGATTTGCTGCACAGGCTCGATCCGCAGGTCCTGCTGGTAAGCGACAGCAATGCCGCCTATCGCGCGTTTTCACGCAAGCACAAGATCGCGCATCAAGCGGTCAATCTGCGCGCTGGCGCGCGGGTGAGGCGCGCAGGCAACAGCGCGATGCATGTGCAGAACGTGAATAGCTATCATCAGCGTTTCAAGACCTGGCTGCTGGGCTTTCGCGGCGTGGCCTCGGGCTACCTGCCCAATTACCTGGGCTGGCGCTGGGCGCTCGACGGCGGGCGGATCAATTCCCCAGAACAAGTGATGAGGATCGCAATCAAGCTCATCAATAGATGAAGCTCATCAACAGATAAAGGTTACTGCGCCTTAAGAAAAGCTGCATGACTTGACGCGACATCTTTATTGACAACTACCGCCATGCACCTTTGATACGCCTGGGTCACGCCGTCTAGGTTGCTTCGATTTCGATCCTCGTGCCCTAATGTTCCCGAACGGCCCCCTTTCCAGGAGCCCGTTTCGTTGTGGCGCGTCGTATCTGACGAGGTTCGCCCGCCGCAAGTGCGGTCATGGAGGGCTCGGGTTTCCGGGCAGGCTAGCTGCAGGGCCTGCAGGCCCTGCAGGCCCTGCAGCACCTTGGCCGGCCAGTCCGGTTCCCTTGAGTGGCGTCAGTCGTTCCAGTAGACCGCTCAGCGTCATATCGGCAGAAAAGCCCCAGATGAACAAACCCAACAATTCGAGATTGCTTCCGATAAATTTGTCTTCATACACAGCGTAACTGGCAGCAGCCATGATTGCGCCCGTCCCGATGGTCATGAGCAAGTGCGACCGTTTTAGTGCAGAGCGGTTGCGGTGATCTTCAAGATCGATCTCAGGCAAGGTGAACCGGTCAACGGCCGGCGCCTCCAAGGCCGCTCGAGCCGGTGCCGGTGCCAATGCAGTCGGCACCAGGGGGGCTTCCAAGGCCACCGGGTTGGCGGACGCAGGCAGGGCGCCGTGCACTGGGTTGAATTCGTTGACCTTCGCGAAGGTATCGTACCAGTGTTCGCTGTTGACCTGCGCCTGCAGCTGCCCCACCCGTTCTGTCAGATCGGCCCGGCTGGCGATCATCGCCAGGAGTGCGGAGCGCACGGCGTCCAGCGCGCCTGCGGTCCGGCTCGGCCAGTCGTGCAGCACGAAAGGGTTCGCTGCGGCCTGGGCACGCATGTCCGCAGCGATCGCGGCAAGCGGCGCCATGAACGCCGTCAGTGCCGGCGGCAGTGGCCTTGTCTGATCGATGCGTAAGCGGATCATCTCGTCGAGCTGTCTGGCGGTGCTGTCCAAGGCCTGGGCGTGGCGGTTGAGCAGCTGACCGGCTGCGTATCTCAATAGTGTCAGCGCCGTCAGGGCTGCGTGCGCTTCGGTCTGCTGCGTCACGGGAACCATGGCTTGGAGCGCCGCTTTGAATGCCGTGAGATCGGCATCGAGGCCCGCGCGCGACGCCGGGCTCAGCACCGCAGCGGCAACCCTGAGCTCGACATCCAGGCTGGCAGCGGCTGATTGCGCGGAATGCACGCCATCGCCAAGCAGGCTCATGGCATCCCTGGAACGGCGCGCCAGTTCCCTCTTTGCATCGCTTGGGCTCAAAGCCGCGACCAGACCCAGGCAAAAGTCGACATCGCGGTCGACTCGCTGGGGCAGCTTGTCCAGTGGCGACGGCAGGATGCCGACTACACCGAAGGCATTCTGGTAGTCCTCGATGTTCTTCGTGACGGCCTTGAGGCTTGCCTGCAGCTCCGTCTGCAAGCTCTCGAACTCCGTTCTGGCGGCGGCCAGCTGGCTTTGAACCTGGTCTTTGTTGCCGCTCCGGATCGTCCGGAAAAGCTCGGCAAGGAGTTGCCCGGCGGCGCCCTGAAAGGCGGGATCGGTGATGCGTTCGGCCTCGCGCTCGAAGCGGGCCAGCGCATCGATGGCCAGCTGGCGCGCTTCGCCCAGATCGATGCGGCCTTGCAGGCGATGCCGGAGCCACTGGCCAAGGATGAAACCGGCCACGATGGGCAACAGCATCCAGGCCGGATGCAGGCGCGCACGCACCTCGACATCGATCCTGTACGGCGCCTCCAGGTCCGGACTGCGCAGGACCAGCTGGCCGTTGGCCGTCCCGGGCGGGAAATCCTGCGCGGCCAAATTGAAGCGCACCGGCTGGTGCGGCGCCACGGTAGCGAGGTTAACGTCCTCCCACCTTCCGACCGTGGCGGAACTGCCGTTACTGAACGGCTCGGCCATGATCGTGGGCTGCCTGATCGGCACGAAAGCGTTATTGGTGTCGCGCTCGATGCTGATGCTGGCCGGATTAAAAGCGGCGTCGCTCCAAGGCGACCCCAGGCGCACATCGATGATCTGCTTGCCGCGCGCCTGCAGCCCCGCATACGGGACGGTGATGGTGTAGACCGCCTGCGCCACCGGCACCGCTCCCGGATTGTTGCATTGATGGAAGCGCACCCTCAGGTGATAGTCGCCGGGCCGCATCGCTGCCGATTTGGCCAGCGTCACGCGCAGGCGTGGAGCGGCTTTACCTTTTTCCAGCAGCCTCTGGTCGAGAACAAAGTGCTGCGACGCTGCTTCACTGACGAAGTGCTGGTAGCGCACACCGACTTTTTCCGCACACACGGCTGTATCGATACCACTTAATGCCAGCGGAATTTCCAGCGCGAGCGGCGCCGCCGAGGGCGTGACGACGTAGGGCTGCTCGTAGACTGGAGCGACAGGCGGAGGGCTGTCAGCCCGACAGATGCATGCGAATAGCATCGACCACAGAAATGCCGTTACCTGCCACCTGAATCTCATCGCGCTCTCCCCACTGTCAGATCGGCGCTGCCATAGGTTATAAAAATAAAGGGTGCAATGCTGCCTTTGCTGAGCCTTACACGGGCATGGCGCTGGATCGCCACCCCCAGCGGCGCGGCCGCATGCTGATCGAGGGTGTGCCTGACAATGTCTTCGGCAAACGACGTCGCCCCGGCAGCGTCCACGTTCCATTCGGTGCCGGCTACCGCCGCGGCGCCCGAGTGCATGAACGCATCGACCAGCCCGATGAGTTCACCGGTGTCCTCGCGCCCCGAGCCGCACGCCATCAGCAGTACCAGTGGCCGGCATGGATCGGACCAATGGCCTTTTCCCTGGTGTTTCGCCAATTCGTCAACCGATATGCGGGCGCCGTCACGGTCAGGTTCGAACGCGAGCAGCCGGGTTGGCAGGTTGAGGTCCGGGTCGCTGTTGTACAGGTGGCTGAGCACGACCAGCACGGCGGGGCGGCGCCCCTCGTTCCACAGCATCCCGGCCACGGGAGCGTCGTCCGGCGTGATGCAGGACAGCGCATTGTCCAAGGTATCCTTGAGCCGTTTATGAAAGCAGCTGGACAGCCCACTCGGCGTGCCGATGCCGAGGGTGACCAGGGGATTGGACGCGGGAGCGCAGGCTTGCAACGCGCGCGGCGGGTAGGCCGCGTCATCGTCTTGCTGCTCGCGGAGAAACTCCAGCCTATGCCGCACCAGCCAGAAGCCTTCGATACAGATAACATCCTGGCCGGGGCAATGTGGACATCCGACTTGGTTGGGGTCGAATGCCGCCACTGCGGGACGATCAGCCAGGCAGAGCGTGGCGCTGGCGAAGGCAGGCCCGGTCGGCAACGTATAGTCGTAGACCGTCTGCCACGGGAAGGACCGTCCGCCATGGTGGCGGACAAATTGCAGGGTCGCGTCGGCACGGCCGGCGATGGCTTCGAGCGCCCGGGCATGCGCTGGATTGCCGAAAGCGAGTTTGGCGCGGATTTCGCTGCCCAACTGGGCGAGCAGGCGCAGCTTTTCGAGCGCGTCTTTCTGCATCCGCAGGATGTCCCGGAACCGGTTCATTGTCGCGTTCATCGGTTCACTGCGCCAGGACAGCTGTTTGGCCCAGCCTTCACCCTTGACCATCAGCGTGTGGCTGCCGGCCGCGAGGTCGTCGTTCAGGGCGAGCGACAGCGCGCGCGGCGCCAAACAGGGCAGGTCGCCGAACTCGGCAACACCAGAGGAGTCGAGCCGTACGTGCACGGCCCTGCCGTCCGCTTGCGCGTCCCGGACGCCGATGTCCGCCGTCAGCACGAACGACTGGAGCAGGTTGTTGTTCAGGTAAAGCACGATACGCAGGTCGGCCTTCCCGGCGGTTTCCGGTGTCCGGATCTCGAACATCACGGGAGCGCTGTTGCCGGCAAGCGGCAAACGCAGTGGTTGCACGGCGGGCGACAGTAGGTCGAAATCCTTGGGGTAGACCACCACCTCGAGCGTGCGCGTGGCCAGCGTCGTATCGGGCGGGATCAGGTCGTCGATGGCGTCGAAATCGCCGGTCATGAGGCTGGTGCGCCGTTGCGCTTCGCCGATGTGGACGCGCAGCCGATAGCGCCATCCGCGCTCCAGTGGCTTGTTCAGCTTGTTCGAATAGAGCGGGGCGAGCACGCCATGAGCGTCATAGCCGTCCAGCGACACGTCGACCTTGCGATGCTGCTTAGGCTGCGCCGGCGGCACGTGCTGGTCCGGGCCGGCGAGAAAGCGCGCCATCGTGGTAAGGCCGTCGGACTCCCCTCTGAAGTCAAAGTCCATCTGTCCGGCACGGGCCTGGTGGCCATGCAGGCCGGCGAGCACATCGTCAGCCAGGCCGCGCATCACGCTGGACAAGCGAAGCCCCTGATTGCCGGCCCGGTCGCTCAGCACCAGGCATTCCACCGGCATGCCGTGCTCGAGTATCCAGGCGATCTCGTGCAGCGCGAAGTCATGCACCAGGGCGCGGACGAATTCAAGGGCGAGCAACTGTTCCGGGCGGCGCGAGAAAGAAAACACGATCAGATGCGACACGCCGGGCTCGAGCATTTTCGTAAGATACGGATGAAGGTCTTGCAGGTGCGCCATGGTGACGACCAGGCGCGGCCGGCGGCCGAAGTGGGACGACGGGGAAGCGGACCACGCCGATCTGAATACGATGTCGGCCGGATCGCGCCGGCGTCCGGACCCGTCTTCCAGGCGCAAGCCGTGGGTAGCAATCGCCGGGTCCCTGCCGTACCAGCCGGCGGCGCGCACGCGGTCGAACAGGCCCCCGCGCGAATTCGATTGCGCCAGCCTGAGGGGAAGCCGCAATGGCGGGACGGGCGTCACGGCATGCTCGCGCATCACGACGCAGCGCTCGCCATCCTCGCCAAGCTGCCGGCGCAACCAATATAGCCATGGGAATCCGGAATCGAGATCCGATACCTGGACGAATACCGGCAGCAGCCATGGAACTTCCTGCACGTGGCCGTCGGCCCGGCGATTCCAGCGCGATTCGGTACGGTCTTGGAAACCTTCCCGCAGCAGCCGCTGCAGATGCCGCCATTGGTCGGCTGGAGCTGTATCGCCTTCGTCCGCAGCCGCTGGATTGCCCATTTCAGCAATCGTCCCGCGCGAACCCAGTTCGTCCTCGTAGGCTATGCGCAGCCGGCTCGAGTGCGCGCTCAAGGTCAGGCGAACCCACCGGTCGAAATCGCGGACATTACGCGCCATTGTGCAGCCCTCCGCGCTTCACGGCAAAGACCCGCGCTGGCTCAGTGCCGAGTCCCACGCGCCCATGCGCGCGCACAGGACGCGCAGGCGCGTGGCCTCGGGCCGGTCCGGCTGTCCGAACAGCATTTCAGGCCGATGCGAGAGGACGGTGCAGAAGCGGCCCAGCGCATCGGCCCGGTCCAGCGCCACGACCAGCGCGGTGACGGCCGCCTTCAGGTCCTGCGCGTGGCGATAGGGCTGCTCCCTCCCGGAAAAATTGTGCAGGGGCAGGATCTTCCGTGCAGGCAGATGCAGGTCGTGGATGAAGTCGAGCAGCTTGTCCAGTGCCTTGCCGGCGCTGAATTCGGCGCCCCACAACGCCGGAGTGCTCAGCCGGGTGGCCAGTGGCATCTGGAACTCCACGGTGCCGCCTCGGAGCAGGCGGGGGGCGTCCTGCGGCGCCAGCCGCGCCAGATCGACGCCCACGCGAAGGTCGCGGCAGGAGGCCAGCATCTGCTCGACCTCGACCAGGGGCGCGCTGCGCAGGGACCGGATATCGTCCCGCAGCGCGGCCGCACGGCTCAAACCGCCGTCAACCGCCAGAGTGCCGCGCTTGACGTGATACAGAAACAACTTCAGCCATCCCTCGTCCAGGCACAGCATGGCCGACAGGCGGGTCGCAATCCACCTGTGGCCGCGTACGTCCGCTTCCAGGTGCCCATGGCTGGCGCGCACCAGGGTAAAGCGCAGTTCAGGACCGACGTTGGCCTGCGCCGGCGGCCAGGCCGAGGGTGCGATCGGTCGAGCCTCGTCCGCAAGCTGCAGTGCTTCCACCGTCGCCACCAATCCGAACAGCGGGCCATACTCCTGCCTGAACTTGAGCGCATGGCAGACATCGCGCAGCAGCTCCACGTGCGTGGCCTCCAGCTGGCCGCGGTCGAGCATCAGCAGCCGGGTCAGCCAGTACAAGTGCTCGACCTCGCGCCGCTGCAAGCGCTCGCCATGGCGGTCCAGGTGCGCACGCAGCTCGGCCAGCACGCGATCCGGATCGACGTCCCCGGCATAAGGCTCGCCACTAAGCGCCAGCGCCCGCAGCACGAAAGTCGGCGGCACTCCTGCATCGCGTGTCGGACGTTCGCGGTACACCTGCAAAGCGCGTTCGACGTGGCCTTGGCCGACCAGCCGGTCTCCTTCGCCCGCTTCGCCGTTGATGCCTTCGACCCGGATGCGATGCCATTGGGCCTCCTCGGCGCTGCTGTCGTCCTCGGGGCGATCGCCGGCCATGCCCGAGGTCTCGATCGCCCAGCCGAGCATCTTGTTGAAGCGTTTGACGATGCCGCCGCCCAGCGACTTGTCGCGGCCGCCATCCCGGTACATCTGCGCCAGCCCGCGTTCGGCCGGCGAGCGCTTGCCGGCATACCAGCCCCGTGCGGCGTCCAGGACACGGGCGGCAACCGGCGCGTGGACCGGATCGGCCTGGATCATCGGCAGCGCCAGCGCGTGCAGTTCCGCATGCCAGTGGAAGGCGCCAGGAACATGCTCGATGGTCAGCCATGACGTTTGCTGCAGTCCCTGGTAGATGGCGGACGCCAGTTCACGGCGGTTGCCGCCACCCGGGCCATCCACGGCAGGAATGACGAGGTCGCGCAGAAGGCGTTCGGTGATCTCCGGCAGCGCCATCGCCGCAAGCACGTAGCGCCGCGCCGGATGGCTGGGCACGTGCTGGATGACGCGCTGGGCCAGGTAGCCGGCTGCTGTGTGGCGGTCGATCCGGCCCGCCAGGTGCGCCTGCTCGATGTCGCGCGCCTGCTGTGGGCCGGACTGGTAGGCGCGCGCTGCCAGCCGCAGTACCAGGGGATTGCGCGGCAGCGTGGCTGCCGCGCGCGCCGCCGCATCGGGCCGCATGCCGAAGTGGTTCAGCAACGCGCCGGCCGCGTCGATGTCCAGATCGCTCAGCACCACTTCGTCTTCTGGCTGCAGGCCGATGTCATGGGCGCGGGCGTGGCGCATCATGCCACCCATGTCGGCTGAGCCGAGCCGGTCGCGCCCCGCGATCACGACGCAGGGCTGACCCCCTTGGGGACGCGCAAGCAGCCTGACGACCGAGGTCAGCCAGTCCAATAGCGTGTCGATGGCGTCGGCACCCAGCTTGGTGACGTTTTCCAGCGTGTCCAGGAACAGGACGGCGGTATGGGTATGCAATGCCTCGATACCGCGCAGTGCCGACAGCGCCGAGTAGCGTCCGTACGACTTGCTGTTTGCAGCGTCTTCGGCGGCACTGCCGCTGCCGGCAGCATACTTTGCGCGCCTGACATCCTTGGCGCCGCGCCTGCTCGCCGACGACGCCGAAAACGACTGGGTTGCGCCTTCGGCCTGCAACTGGGCGCGCGCGCGATGATCCATCAGCGTGCGCAAGTGCCTGCTCATGCGCTGCAGCTCCTGGGCATCGCCCGGCAGCTCTACCGACAGCGCGTCAAGCAGCTGTATGTCCATCTGCTCTGGATTGCGCGGGTTCAGCGAAGGACTGTCGAAGTCCAGGCGGATGACGACATGTCGGCCGGTGGCGCGCGCTTCCCGTTCGGCAACCAGCAGCAGGGTCGATTTCCCGCTGCCGCCGATGCCGCTCACATAGAGCGTCCGCGTGGGTCCCTCTGGCCCGTCCGCCTGCAAGAAACTGCTGATGGCTGCCTGTTCGCGCTCGCGCCCGAACACGACGCCGGCCACGGAGTCCAGCTGCCGGTCGCGCACGCGGCGGCGGAATTCTGCGCCGGCGCTGGCAGCCAACGCCTCCAGGGCGCGAAGCGAACCTGCCCAGGCAAGCGTGCGCTCCAGTTCACGCAGCACGTCCGGCGCCAGCCGTGCCAGAGCCTGCGGAATGTCGGCCGGGCCGCTGGCGAGCTGCTCGCGTCTAAAGTCCAGCGCGACCAGCAACGCCAGGCGCGTCGGGTCGGCATCATCCGCTGCGGTCAGGCGCGCGGCGGCCTTGCGCAGCTGGCCGCAGTCCGCCGCCGCAAAAAAGCGCTTGCGCGCTGCCAGCCCCATGAACCATTGACCCGGGCGTGCGCGTTCGGACAACTCGACTTCCGCGCCGACCGTGCGCAGCGCCGCATCGCGTTCAGCCAGCGCCACGTCCTGCAGCAACTCCAGCGGCGCGGCCCAGCCGCGCACGGCCAGGCGCTGGCGCAGCAGTTCGCAGGCATGGTTGGGGCGCAGGCGGGCCGGCGCCGTGCCGCCGTCCTTGCCCAGCCGCGCCAGCATGCTGTCGAGGCGCTGCAGGCTGTCGGCCAGATTGCATGGTGGCGGAGCAGGATGGGAGCTCGATTGGAGGTCGGCCATGACTATCCTTGAAAGTTTTTTTTCAGCATGAGCGCCGCCAGCACGGTTGCCGCGGTGTGCAGCTGCGGCTGATGGAAGACCTCCATGGTCCGCTGGTGCAGCGGCAGTACCTGCTCCAGCAAAGCAGGCAAATCGGCTTCGCCACTCCTGCCGGTACGCAGCAACTGCTTGGCGAACAGGCGGTAATCGCGCTCGTTGAGGGGCTCCAGCGCGATCTCGGTCGCCACCAGCCTACCCTCGTCGGCCGGCCCGTCCAGCAGATCCTGGGTAATGGAATCGGGCGCGCCGAGCACCACCAGTCGCACCCACGAATAGCCCAGCAGATCGGCCATGAACGGCAGCCAGGGCGCGTCTTCGCCGGGCGGGAAGGAGGCGCTGCCGTCGAAGTCGATCGCGACGTACAACGGACGGTCGGGAGCCTCGCTGGCGCGGCCGCCGAAGGACGCGATGCGCGCGGCTGCGAGCGGGACGTCGTCGTGCCGGGCGATGCCTGCTTGCGGCCGCATCGGTTGCGGGTCTGGCTCGATGCCCCATTTTTGCATGGCGTCGCGCCACGACCAGGCGGTGGTTTCGGTGGCCGAAATCAGCACGACGTCCTGGGCCGGACTGCGCACCTTGGCGCGCAGGATCTCGGCCAGGAAGGATTTCCCCGCGCCGGGCGGGCCGCCGACGATGCATAAGCGCTCGGCAGGGCGGTCCGTCCGGTCGAACCATTGCTCGAACGGCGTTCGGCGGAGCCAGGGATAGAAAGGCCGGAACGCGGTGCCATCGTCGGGCGCCGCACCGGTAGCTTCCTGCACGTAACGGCGCCACTCGTCATGCAGTCGTGCCGGCGCCAGGCGCAGCCCGGAGCGGGCCCAGCGTCCCACCAGCAAATCGCTATAGATCGCGATGGCGGGAGTCCCGACTGCCTTCGCCAGCGGGTCGCGGCCCCTGGCCAGCATGGCGTCGCGGATGTCGCGCAGGCAGACGGCGCGGTTGACGCCGAGCGGTCCCTGATGGCCGGCAAACGAAAATGTATTGTCGGCCAACGATCCTTCATGGATGGCGATCGGCCTGCCGTCGATGTCGATGCAGCAGCTGCCGGACATGCCGGGCAGGGTGTTGACCTTGTGCTTGAGCCGGTAGCGATCGACGCTGTCGATCACGCCGGTGTCCCAGCCCATGGCCGTCCCGCCGGGAAATCCAAGCACCAGCAGCGGTTCCAAGCGTTTCGGCGTGGGCGGATGGCGGATATCAACCGTATCGACGTGGGTAATGCTGCGGTCCAGGCGGATCAGGGCGAAGTCGAGCCGGTCGCGCGCCTCGTCGTCAGGCGTGATCGCCAGCCGGTCGGGCGGTCTGCCCCAGGGCAGGGAGCACTCGACCAAGGCTCTCGACGGGGCGGGATAAGCGATCACCGATTCGCTGCGGCCCCTGCTCTCGACTACCCTGAACGAGAACGACAGGTCGTCGGCGAGCGACTGCTCGAACTGCTCCGCATCGTGCCGGCATACGACGTGCGCAGCGGTGACGACCAGGTCGCGCGCCACCAGGAACGCGGTGCCGATCACCCGGCTCCCGCGGTAGACCACGGCGGTGGCGGAATTGAGGGCCACCGCTCCCAGCAAAGTAGCATTGTTCTTGATGCCCCCGGCCTGCACGACCCCCTGCATGCTGCCCCACTGCTCCGGCTTCAGGTCGGCCAGCAGCGCGCTGGCTTTTGCGGTGGCGGGGCTGCGCTCCGCAAGCACGGCCATCACATCCGTCGCCAGCTGGAACAATGCGCCGTGGCTGAGCGCCTCGATGTAAGCGCGGTGCGTCATGTCGCGCTGGGCATCGTCGCCAGCGGACGCCGTGGCGTAGGCCGCCAGCTGCGGCCAGCTGGCGGCGTCCTGCTTGCCGGCAGTCGCTGCTTCGAATATCCGGCGCAGCGCCGCCATGTCGAGCTCGCACCACGTGGCCGGCTCGCCATTCTTCACCGGATCGGCGCGCCCGTTCATGCCGGTACGTTGAACTTCAGCCCCAGCTCGCGCAGGGCGGCGTGGACGGAATGCAGGGCGGCCGCGTAGTTGTCCGTCAAGGTGGCGCCCGCGAAGTGCAGCGCGAACGCCGGCTGGGCTTCGTCCTTCCAGGCGAATACCAGCGAGCCCGATGCTCCGCCGAAGGTGGTGGCGTCGTGCGCCAGAACGTGCGCCGCGCGGGGAACGGCGACGCCGGCAGCGCGGCGGATCGTGCCGGGCGCAACCCGCTTGAGGCCGAAGCGGTTATTGAACAAGGTGCCGATCACCCAGTTCCAGTCGACCTTCGCGCCGGCCGGCGCGGTGGTGTCCGGATAGCCGGGAAAGCCGATGGTGATCAGCGACTGGACCGCTGCGCCGCTCGCATAGTCGGCATCATCGCTCAGCATGATGAGCGGTGCCGGCAAGCTGGTTTCGCCAGCCTCGAACGGCTCGATCCTCAGCACCGCGGCGTCGATGCCGTCGAAACTTTCGCCGACGCCGTTCGGTAGGCGCACTTCATTGATGCGCCAGCGTTTGCGCGTGCTCGAGCCGGTCTCGCCGGCGAAGTCGATGACCCAGTCGCCCGTCACTCTCAGGATCGGACCGCTGCCTTCCATGGCCACGCCGAGCCGGTTGCGCGCGTGGTTGACTACGTGGTAATTGGTCAGCACCAGTCCCCGCGCCGCGTCGACCAGGGTGCCGGTGCCGCTGTAGTTGGCCGGGCCGCCGTCGGGAGGCTGGATCCGCCCGACCCGTTCGGCTAGGCGGCTGACGATGCTGCCTCGGCCCTCGAAATCCGGCTTCCACATGCCCAGGAAGGGGTGGTTCGGCGGGATCTGGCCGTCGCGCAGCAGGAAGCTGGGGCGCGAGCCATCGGCAATGACGAGCGCTTCGAGCGAACCCAGTTCGTCCAGGTCGAGCAAGCCCGGTCCATCCGGCGCCAGCGCTTTCTTCAGGGTGGTCTCGGCGTGCTGGAACAGCAGGCCGAAGGCCTTCCTGAATTCCGCCTCGTCGCCGATCTCATCCTTCGGCAGCGTGTTGAGGGCGGTCTCGACGTCCTGCAGCACCTCGTCCACATGGCGCGGCGGACCATCGGTCCCGCCGGCGTCCTCGGTTTCGAAGACTTTGCTGTTTGCGCCACGGCGCATGATCTTGAGCAGGCGGCTGCCGTGCTCGTCGAGTGGCTGGTCCATCTTCGCTCCTCGTGCAGAATGCTCGGGTTGGTGGTGCGTGCCGGCGCCTGGGCGGCGCGTGTCAGTGTTGCGCCAGGCCCTGCTCGAACAACCGGGCCTCCAGCTCGCGCCGCTTGAGCAGCCCGGCCGAATATGGTTCGTCAGCCCAGATGCGTTTCATGCTGCGGATCTGCGCGGGCACGTCGGCAAAGCGGCGCTCGGCGACGGCCGCGCCGATCGCGCGCATCTCGGCGTAACGGTCGCCTTCGCGGTCGAACGAGGCGCCGCGGTTGTACACCAGCGATACCAGCGCACCCAGGCTGTCCGGATGCAGCAGCGCCGCGTTGGGGAGCGCGCGGATTGTCGCGCGGGTGTACACGGGCAGGGAGGCGTCGAGGAACACCGCATACGCATCGGCGTAGGGAATCACGATGTGCTGCAGTCCGGGCACGAGTGCCGCGGCCGGTTCGCCGTGCACGCCGCAGGCCTTGGCCAGCGCCGCGAGCGCGGCAGCGGGAAGGCGAGGGAACCAGTCGCGATCGAGCACGCTCGGGATCACATAGCCGACGTCATAACCGATGCCGATGGTTACGCCCGAGCGACCGCGCGGCCAGATCGGCCGGCGATACCTGGCGTCGTACGCGACCCGGCTGCTGACCTCGAAGGCAATGATCAGGCCGACGGTCGCGCTGGACACCGGTGGCAGCGTCCCGGGCGTGGGCACCTCGGTCAAATCCGGCGGCGCGGTGTCGTCGGGTTCGGCATCGGGCAGGTGTTCGAGCAGGGCCTCGTCGCGGCGGACTTCGTCGAGCAGGTCCTGGAAGGTGCCAGGCGTGTCGGGCGAGGAGGACAAAGTGGTCACGGCGGTCTCCCTGAGGATTGGGATGGTTTTCTGGCTTTTTTTTATTTTATCCCTAGCGAATCGGCTTGAATCGGCCGTGTTGCGAAAATTGAACGTTCTGAAAATATAACTACTATCCGTGGCAATTCGCCGTTAACCGGCGTAATCTCGCGCGCGTCTGGAGAAAGCGGCGCATGGTGCAAGCGCCATGTTGTTTTTTTCAAACGATTACAAAAAGTAGATGACTTTTTGGAATCTCTTCATGCATCATTTGCGAACAGTTAACGCTTTGCCGGGCCGACCTTCCATCAGCAGACGCGGTTTGTCCACCAGCTAGTCCCCTTTTTTCTCTACAACCTTTGGCGCTGGACCGGATGGCCTTTGGCCTGCCGCGTGTGGCAGGAGAAGTCACGTGGATGCACTGTTACTGCTGTGTGAAGGTGGCGCCGTCGTTGTCACGGCCGTCGGCAAGGCTGGCAAGGACTGGTTCACGGTAGAACGGATGAAGGTGGAGGCCGGCGTCCATGCGTCCGTGATCGAGCTGGACGCGGCGATCGAATTGCCGGCCGCCTTGCTGGAATTGGCCGGCGAACAGCGCTACCGCTTCATCACTGCAGCCGATGCCGTGAAGCTCGGCGAGGAAGCCTGGTCCGCCCTGCGCGCGCAAGCGCGTGCGGCGCTTGCCAAGCCCTACAGCGTCGATCTCGGCGGCGGGCACAGCCTGTTTGGCGTGGTCAACGCCGGAGCCCAGTTGACGGCGCAGCTGTCGCTGGCCAGCGCCGTGCTGGACGGCGCGACCGGCGCCGACGACGCCATCCTGGTGGTGCGTGCTCACGCGGGCGCGAACTTCAGCTATCGCATCGGCGCATGGCAGGTGAGCGGGAAGATGCGCATGAACCTGACCTTCCATGTCACGCGCGGCATGCTGCCGGCCGTCGAGTTCGATGTCGACCTGCCCACCATTCCCGGCTTCGATTTGCGCCTGCCGCGCCTGGAACTGCCGCAGCTTAAGCTCGACGGCCTGCTGCTCGGCGTTCCCGATCCTTGGCTGCCATCGCTGTTCCACCTGAGCGTACCGGAAGCGATCGGCAAGCTGCGCTTCCAGGGCACGGCTCCGACACTGGCATTGACCGTGGAGAAGGGCGTGCTGTCGCTCTCGACCAACGCCGCCGGCGAGGGTCAGATCGGCTATGACGATGGAGGCTTCCACCCGTTCGCCGAGGTCCGGCAGATGAGCGTGGTGCTGGGCGCCGCCGGCTTTGGGTTCGATGCGCAGGTGACGCCGCACCCGTTGCGGCGCACTATGCGGGTGGGCGAGATCGACCGGGAATGGCTACCCTTCGTGATCGATGCTGGAGAGGTGACCGTCAGCGTTGACTTGACGATCGACGCGGGCGGCGCGGCGCTCAAGCTGACCATGGACGTGCCGCAGCTCCAGATCAGGGCGCACGACGACCCCGAACTGCAGCTGACCCTCAAACTCGCTTTCGAGGTGCATGCCACGCCGTCCGGCCTGACGACCAGGATGACCGACCTGCAGGTCGTGCAGCCATACCCGGTCAAACTGCTGCTCGCCACCGCCGCCGACGTGGCCGGTGCAATCGGACAATTCGTGCGCCTGGTGGGGGCCCTCGAGCTGCCTGCGCCCGGCGCGCCCGATGCGGCGCCGGTCGTCGCGCTGCTGCGCCATATCGGGCGGATGCTGGCGGAGGCGGTGGTCTGGCTGGCCAGGAAGACCGGGCAGGGCGCCGGCCTGCTGGCCGGGCTGGTCGAGGATGTGGTCAAGCTGCTGGCGCAGCTGGTGGAGGCGATCGCGCAGGCCGGCGCCGCGGTCTACCGGCACGTCCTGATCGAGGTGCGGATCGATCCGAAGAGCTTTGCCTTGCGCCAGCTGGTGGTCCGGCCCGCGGGCTGCCTGGACGGCGCCAGGACCGTGAAGCTGCAGGCGCCCGGTTGCGACCTGACGCTGAGCGCGGCCAGTGTGCCGGCGCTGGTGTTCGATGCCGGCAGCCCGAGCTGGATCGGGCTGGTGGTCCCGGCGGAGCAGCTGAACGCGACCCTGGAAACCGATCTGTGGCTGAACCGCGCCAGCGCGGCGCCGCAGCCGCTCACCACGCTGGGTGAACCCGGCGCCGCGCCCAAGCGCCTGGTATCGCTGCAGATCAAGCCGGGCGCCGCAGCAGTGAATACCGATCTGGTCCTGCTGGCAGTGCAGGATGGGCGGCTCAAGTGCTTCCAGCGCGTCGATGGCGCGCGCGCGGGCGGCGACAGCATCAGCATCGGCGCGTTGACCGTGGCACCGCTGGCGCGGCCGGGCCGGCTGGTAAATGCCACATTCGAGCAGGACGTCGACTTCGATTTCGATCCCGATGGCTTGTCGGCAGTCAGGGACAAGATACTGGCCATGCTGCCCAAGAGCCAGCCGGGCGCCGAGGGCGGGCTGATGCAAAAGCTTCAGCAGAAGATCAGGATCGACAAGGTGAACTACGCGCTGGACCCGGCACAGCGCCGCGTGAACATCAACCTGCAGGTTCAGATACACCTGGACGAGCGCTTCGCTCCCACCACCACACTGACGATTGCACTCGATCTGGATGACTTTACCGCCTCCATCGAGGGCGGCGACAGGATCGCCATCATGAGCGATTCAAGCGAGCCGTTCAAGCTGCTGGGCTTTCATCTCGGGATCGAGCCGAAGGAATGCGCCCCAATGCCGTACCAACGCTTCCTGCTCGACCTCTCCCGCGGTGGCGAAAGCTTCGGCATCGGCGAGCAGGCCCAGGCCAGCCTGTCGTATGACAGCGTCGGCACCGGCGGGCGCGGACTACAGTTCACCATCGACGAGCTGCGCATCGGCCGCACCGGCATCGACCTGGCGGCGAGCATCAAGCCCGACCCGGTGGTGCTGGGCGGGGTCGACGTGCCGTTCAAGTTCACCTCCGGCAGCGTGGCGATCAAGCAGTCGCGCTTTACCGGCGGCGCGCTGACCGGCAGCGGCCAGCTGCCGCAGTCGCTGATCGGCGAAGCCAATGCCACCATCGCGCTCACGCTCGGCACCGAGGCGGGGGAGGTGGTGGTGCAGTCGGCCACCGCCACCGTCGACAAGTCGGGCGATCCGATCCGCTGCACATCCACCAACTTCGACCTGACCATCAACGAGCTCGGCCTGGACTTTGTGCGCGAGGACGGATACCACTTCTACTTCCTGGTCAGCGGCTCGGTCGCATTCAACCCGTCAGCGCGCGGCCTGACGCGCGGTCTGCTGAAGCACTTCGGCGGCGTCGAGATCAAGCTGAACAAGGCCCCGCTGGCAGCCGACCCGCGCGTGCTGATGCGCTCGATCTCGTTCAAGGTAAAGCTCGATCCGGTCAAGGTGATCAAGGCCTGGGACATTTTCACCTTCGAATGGCGCTCGTTCGGCTACCACCCGAGTTGCGACAAGTTCGGCGGCGATCCCGCGATCTCGATCGGCGGACAGATGATGTTCATGGAAGGGGGCGACAAGATCAGCGCGCGCATGGATTTCCATGACATGTGGGTCTCCTATGGCAAAGGCATGCCGCGTTTTCGTTTTGATGGCTTGACCGTCGCCTTGTCCCTGGGAGGCGTCAAGGTCGAAGGCACGGCGGTCACTGTCGACGGCAGCCTGCCCAGCCTGTACAAGCCCTCGGTGCTGCCGGCCAATGTGACGGCCAATGGTTTCCTCGCCTCCGGCCGCATCCAGTTTCCAGGCTGGTCGCCGTTGACCGCATCCATGGGGTTCCTGGAGCTGCGCAAGGAGGGCAAGGCCCCGCGGCACGCCTTCTTCATCTACGGCCAGCGCGAGCAGCAGACCGAGCCGATCGACACGCCAGTCGGCCGCCTGTACCTGCGCGAGTACGGTTTTGGCTTCGGTTACCGCTACACGGTGGCCGGCATCGCCCGCGCCGAGCGCGCCGAGACGCCGGGACAGCTCATTCAGATCCTGGACGAGGTGTCCAAGTTCCAGGGTAGCCTGGACCAGTTCCAGGCCTGGGAACCCACCTATGAAAACGCCGACCTCACCATGGCCCTGCGTGGCATGCTGTCGCTGGCGGCGGCCTCTTCGCGCGACAGCTACAACGCAGGCAAGGAAGCCGACCTGCCCAATCCGCTACTGTTCGACATCGTAGCGGCGCTGCGTACCGACCTGACCTTCCTGATCAGCATGCGCGGCTGGCTGGCGGTCAACTACCACGACTGGACCACGGCCAAGCCGGGCGATGAGTGGCGCACCAACCCGAGCATGCGTGGCTACCTGTACTTTTCGGCGCCGCGGCGTGAGTTCCTGGGACGGTTCCTCAGCAATCCGACCGGACATATCGGTCAGCACCCACCGCTGCCGTCGCACCTGATCGACGCTATGCGCCGAGTGACGGTGTCGGCCACGCTGTACGTCCGCCCCGGTCTGTTCCATTTCGAGCTGGGCTGGCCGTACGAACTGGAGGCGCGCTTTGGCCAGCCGGGCGAGAAGTTCCACATGACCCTCAATGGCGGCCTGATCCACCGCATGGAGGACGATTCGGTCCTGTACGGCATGGCCTTCAGGGCGGTGGGCGCAGTGCATCTGGAAGGGCGGGTGGGCTCGAGCAGCTTCGGCGCCGCGGCGGTGGCGCGCGCCGATTTCGCGCTGGCAGCGCGAATTTTGGCGTTCCTGTCCCTGCGCACGCCGGGCGAGTCGATCTTCTACGGCGAACTGCGCCTGGACGTCACCGTGCGCGTCAGCGTCGAGGTCTGGCTAAGTTTCAAGGTATTCGGCCATCGGGTCAGGCTGTCGCACGGCTTCGCGCTCGACCTGTCGGTGTCGCTGGCGATCGAGGCGGTCATCTCGGCCTCGCAGGGGTTGGGCGGACGGGCCCACGCCAGCGTCGGCGTGCGCGCCTTCGGCCGCAGCGCCAGCGTCGGCATCGGATTCAGTTTCAACGACGGCCTGCTGGCCAGCGCACGGGCGCGGGTGGCGCGCTTCATGGGCATGGGGCTGAGCGCCGACCTGCCTCCGGCCGGTCAAGATGGCGCTCGCATCGAGCACAATCCGCCGCCGGCCGCGCCGCGCAGCGAGACCGCGACTATCGGCGACGATGTGATCGACAACGACCTGGCGACCATCCCCACGGAAAGCGAGGAGGAGCCGCAGGTCGAGTACATCGGCAGGGCGATCGCCCAGACCGACTTCTGGGCCATGCTGTTCCCCACCGCGGTGCCACCGCGCCAGGCGGGAACCTGGTACATCCTGCAACTGGTGCCGCGCGACCATACCTCGCTGGACGGGTCCGCTCCCGACCTCGCCCTGGCCAGCTTCTTTGCATCGGCGCGCGGCGGCCAGGCCTGGCACAAGTTGGGGGCGAACAGCCCGCATCCGGAATGGCTACCCGCCGCAATCGGCGGCCAGATCGACTGGGGGAGGCCGGCGTGGGAAGCGCCACTGGCTACGCGACTGAATGACGTGATCCAGCCCGGCGACGGCACCCGGCCCGACCTGACCCTCGGAACCATGATGAACGGTCTGTTCCTCGACCGCGATCCGTCCAAACAGCAGTTCGGGGAGCCGTTGCCGCGCCAGGAAGAGATTATGGTGCTCGACAGTGATGCGAACGCCGCGGTTCGGCGGCTGGCCAAAGCCGGCCGCAGCCGCGACATCCTGCGCGCCGAGGCGCGCCGCGAAGCGCAGGTGGAGGAAGCGCGCGCCGCGGTGCTGGCAGCGGTCTGTTCGAGCGCCTCGCGTCTGGCGGAGCAGGGCATGCGGGACGGGCACTGGCCAGGGCGCCACGAGGAAATCGACGCCCGCCTGTTCGGACTGACTTTCCTGGTCAGCGCGGAGGCAGTCAAAAAGATGTTTCCGTCCGGCGCCGATTTGACCGCGATGCGGCGCGCCGCGTTCAGCGTGATCAAGAGCGACTGCGGCAAGGCCGGACAGGCCTTCCTGTTCAATCCGCCTGAGCGTATGTTCCGCGAAGCCGGCCCGACCTTCCAGCCGGTCCACGCGATCGACGAGCAGGGGATCCGCTTCGACTGGGACCTCGAGCCGGCCTGGGAACAGTCGCGCGGGGCCTACCACGACCCCGAGTTCCATCTCAAGCACTATCGCATCGTGCGCACCATCGAAGGCATCGCCGGAAAGAACTACCGGGCCGAGTTCGAGGTAACCCCGAGCCGGCCGACCCAATTCCTGGCGCGCGAAAATGGCATGGTGCGCATGGTTTCCATGCGCCCGCCATTCCAGTTCAGCGACAGCCTGCGCAAGCACCGGCGCGGCGGCTCGTCGCTGCCGGTCGAGGACGATATTCCGGACGGGATCCGCGACGTGCTGCTGGGGCGCGGCAGCGCCGAGGAGTGGAAGAAAGCGGGCGGTCCGGACCCGCTCGACGGCGCGCTGCCCGGCGTACGCATCTTGTACGAGATCGTGCCAGTGGACACGGCCGGCACCAGCACCTTCGGCGAAATCGCGCTGGTGCAGGGCTTCCACGTACCTGTGGAAGCGTTGAACTCGCCACAAGGCGTCACCCTGCAAACCTCCTACGACGACCTGCCGGTCTACGGCGCGGCGCGGCCGCCGCAGTTGCTGCTGATGGTGATCCCCGCCATGACCTTGAACTCAGATCGCAGCCAGCAGGTTCACTGGCCCGAGCCTGGCAATGAGTTCGACTTGCGCATCCTGTCCGAGCCGATCCGTTCGCTTGGCGCCTACGGCACGGATGCCCTGGAAGCCGGGGCGCGCCGCCTGGACGAGGATGCGATCGAATCGCTCAGCGGCGACGACGTCGCCGACTTCGTGGTGCGTATCGTCGACACGGCGGCCGGAGAAGCGCTGCTGACTGCGGGGCTGGCGCGCGCGGATGACGGCCAGGACAAGGACAGCAAGCCGCGGGTGTTTTCGATCCAGAGCAAGCCGGCCGCCGGCGCCTTTTCCAAGGGCCTGCGCGCCGTGGCGCAGCACCTGAGCGCCCGCGCCGGCATCAGCCACCGCATGTTCCTGCGCCAGCGCGCAACGGACCGGAAATACCGCCACGGCGCGTGGCGCATGGTGACGGTCAATCTGGTCATCGCGAACAGCGGGGTGAACGCCAATGTCGACCAGTTCGAGGCGCCGCTGTCCCTGGACTTCCAGGCGCTGCAGGGCGGCGACCTGGTGTTCGAGCGCAGCGCCAGCGGCCGCCTGCATCTGCTGCAGCCAGCGCCGGACAGCAGCCTGGCCACCTTGCTGGCCAGGCCGATGGAGGCGCTCGATACCGTGCGCGATCCGGCTCGCCGCAGCGCCGTGCAGCTGAGCTGGCGCGCGCGCCCCAGCTATCTGGGGCTGCGCGCCGCCAGCCAGAAGGAGAACACCTTGCCTCGGACGCCGGCGGGATTGGAGCGCTGCATCGGTGGATTCGACGTGTTCGTAAGCGATCCCGACGGCGTCGCCGGGTTGAGCCTGGAACAAGTCGCGCGCAAGATCGGCCGGGTCAAGCTGCTGCCGCCGTCCCTGCATGGGCTGGAGCCGTCCGGCTTCGGCGACTTTGCCCTGATCGAAAGCGCCTACCCCAGCGACACCCTGCGCCAAAAGGGTGCTTCGGCAGCTGCGCGCAGCCAGGGGGTACGCCTGGCGCCGTGGTTTTCGGCTGCCGACAGCGTGGCGGTGTTTCCAGAGCCCGCCATCCGCCGCTCCCTGCTGCCTGATCCGGACGAAGACATGCTGGCCGCGCTGTTCGCCAATGGGGCACCGAGCGCGATCCGGGTGTCGATTCCGGCGTGGAACGGCGGCAATGCCGATCCGCTGGCGCACTGGCAGATCGATGTGGGCGAAGCGGGCGGCAAGGGAACGCTGGCGAGCATTGACAAGAGCGCGCCGCAGGCCACGCCCGGCGCGGCCGCGACCCGCCGGGACAAGAGCTGCATTTTCGACGCTGGCGGGGGGACGATTCGGATTGCCCAGGTGCGCGACCTGCTGCAGCGCGTCTGCCTCCTGCCGGTCGCCTCCGAGGAAAACCAGGCAGTCGCGCAGGAGCTCGCCGCGCTGCAAGCCCGGCTGGGCGATTCCGCCTACCTGGCCTCGGTCGGCGTGCAGATCGATGCCGCTGTCCACGTAAACGGGCAATTGCGAGTGATCGCCAGCGGCCAGGTCCAAGTCGATCTGGCGCCGTCCGTGCATCCGGTACTGCTCGACGCCATGGCTTTGATGAGCTATTCGACGCCGGAGGCGCCAGGAAAGGCATACCGGCGCTATTCGGTGGTGCCGGATGCGACCCCGGCGGTCAAGGCGGCCAGCTTCGCGGAATGGCTCGATGAAGCGCCGCCGGAACGCGATCCCCACGGCTGGGGTGCACTGCGCACGCTCGGCCTGGCGGCCGGCCTGCGCCTGTACGACATCGATACGGCCGACTACCTCAAGGGCAAGGCGCTGCTGACCGTGGTGCACGCGGCCTTGCGCCGCGCGCTGCAGCGCTATCATGGCGCGCGCTTCAACGGCGACCCGTTCGTCGACCTGCTGGCTGAACCGTGGGGCAACGCGCGCCTGTTCTGGTTCGACGGCGGCCAGCGGGATCCGGGCGCCCGCGAGGTCGGCGCGCTGCTGCAGAACGACCTGCTGGCGGTGGTGCAGATCGCACTGCGGCCTGCCCCGGACCGCTTCCGCATCGAGGCGGCACAGGCGCCGGTGGCGTACTACGCGCTTCGCCGGAACGTCCCGTCCGACGGTGACGGGGCCAGCCAGGTCATCTTGCGGCCGGCCGCCGATGGCGCGCGTTATTTCGATGCCGACGTGCTGCGCCCGGCTGCCGGCCTGGAGGCCAACCATCCCGAACGTGTCAAGGGCGAGACCAGCCTCACCTTGCCGTTGGGCACCGGCGCTGACATCGCGATCGTGCGCGCTATCCGCAAGCGCGGTGGGCTTAGCGGCAGCCCGTCGGATCAGCTCATGCAGGACCTCGGGCTGGCCGCGGCTTTTACCCTGGTGCCGCTGGATCCCGCAATACTGGACGGCAACACGAACGATCCGGCCTATGGCAAGTTCGCCGCGCTCGATGCGTCCGACTGGGCCGACGCGCTGTTTCGCCCCGGCGCGGCGGCGGACGGCCAGCAGATGCCGCTCGAACCGCTGGCCCAATACCAGGACCTGGCGTATTACGCCGGCCGCCGCTTCAAGCCTGTCGCGGTCAAGCAAGGCGTGCTGGCGGGAGGAGTCGAGGCCGAGGACGCCGTGCTGCAACGGCGCGGACTGGCCGCCGCCACCAGCCGCTTCTGGCTGCGCTTCATCGAACACTGTGCGTCAAGGCGCTCCGCGCAGGACACGGCGTACTTCTCGCTCGGTTGCGTCGCCGATCCGGGCGAATGGCGCTGCGCGCCGGACGCGCGCGGCGAGGTGCGCATCACGATACCCGAGCCGGACCGGCGCGGCGCGCGCCGCAAGTATGCGGTGCTGCCTTACGGCCGCCACCTCGATTGGAGCGCACAGCGCGAAGTCGAGCCGAGCCTGATCGGCGCGGTGAGCAAACAGGGCCGGCACTACATCGACATCACCCTGCCACGCACCGAGCCGGTCGAAAAGCCGGTGATTCTGCACGCGCGCCGCCTGAGTGACGCGGGGCGCGCCGGCCAGTTGCAGCTGGCGATCGCCCACGGCAGCGATATGCTGCTGGCGCAGTCCAATACGGTCAACGCCGCGCGCATGGCTGCACTGGACGTATCGGTGGGCTTCCTGCGTGAGTTCCCCCACGCCGACTGGCTGGCGCGTCTGGCGCCCTTCGACAGCGCCAGCACCTTCGCGCCGTTGGCCGCGTTCGGCGATATCGGGACGGTGCCCGACAGCACGTTCGGCGGAACGCTGGCGGAAGGCGCCGAATCGAGCCTGGCGCAATTGCGCGAGCATGTGCCGGATGCCTGGCTGGGCACCACCGTCGTCACTGCGGTGCCGCCGCCGTATTTTTTCCGCGTGCATGCCCAGGTGTTCGCCAGTGCCGGCGTGGTGGTGTCCGAACCGGTGGGCGCGCAGTTCGGCGAGGGGCCGGCGCGCCTGGGAATGCCCTGGCAGCTGGAATACCGCGGCGGCGCTTGCGCGCCGCGCCAGCCGTGTTACTGGCTGGCGCTGGACGCGGCCGGCGGACTGCAGCTACGGGTGCGCTGGCCCCTGCTGCGCCTCATCGACTGCATGACCAAGGCAGATGCCGAGATGTGGTTCGGACCGGCAGGAGAGCACTACCTCGACTTCAAACCGGTGGCGCACCTGCCCGAACCCTCGGTCAGCTACCGTCTCAATGTAGAGACCGCGCAGCAGCATGGCAAGGTGATGGAGCTGCTAGCGCGCCAGGGCGAAATCGACGTGCTGCCGCATATCGTGGCGCCCGGTGAAGCGGTTGCGCCCCCGTATCTGGCTGCCGACAGCGGCAATCGCCTGCGCCAGGTGGCGGCGCCGCTGGCACTCGCGGTAGACGGGAATGTGTGGGAACTGACCCTGGCGGCCGGGTTCGCCGCCGCGGCCCTGCCGACGGGCTGGATGCAACCCCTGGATACGGAGGCAGAACTGGAGGCCGCCCTGCAAGCATTCGGACAGGCGCAAGGGGCACGCGCGACCGTACGTCCGCTGGACGTGCTGCTGAGCGTTAGCGTAACGCCCTCCGGCCCGGTCGATGCGGCCCAGCTGGCGACCCTGCGCGCGGCATTGAGCGCGGCCAATGGCGCGCCGATCGCGCCCGAGGCGACCGAGACGCTGGGGCTGTGGGAGCAACTCGCGCCACGTCCCGCACTGTTAGTCCTGCTGGTGCCCAACGACCTGCGCGGTCCGGTGCATGAAGCATTGGGCGCGATCGGCGAAGTCGTCTGGAACAGCGACGCCGGCACGCTGGCGCTGCGCCGCCTGCCCACCGACGACGAGCTGGAACGCCTGGGCAGCGCGGCGCCGGAGCTGGTCCAGGCACTGTACCGCAAGGGCACCGACAGGCTGTTCGGTGCAAGCCGGCGCCTGTCATTGACTGTGATGCGCGGCGACCTGACACCCGTGTGCGTCGTCATCGAACGCAAGCCGCTGAAATAAGGAGAGCACCATGTCCAAGGACGAAAGCGCACTCGGTCAGGTCCACCTGCGCGGCGGGGGGGCGGGTCCATACTTGTATCAGGCTACCCTGCGTGCTGCGCTCAGGCCGGAAAGCGACTACAGGCTGAGCGAGGACGTAGTAGAAACCACAGCGGCGCTGCGCGTGCTGAGTTTCCGCTCGACCGTGGTCAAGGTTGATTTGCCCGGCGTATTCGGTAAGGACGTGCCGATGCATCTGCCGGGACTGATGCGGGTGCACGCCTCGGGCGAGCCCGGCAGCACCCTGACGCTGGGTGAAAAAACCGGCGAACTAGTCGCGATCAACGGGCGCTGCTATGGCGACGTGCTGGCGGCACCCGACAGCGACAGCTGGCCGGACCAGGACGTCGAGAGCGACGCCACCGATGTTCCGATGATCGAGGTGCCGGCACTGCGCATCCTGGCCGGCGCGGTCGAGGTGGGCCTGAATACCACGGGCGACGAGCTGGGGAACTTGCTCGGCCTGAAGAACGGCCACATGCTCGGCGGCATGCACATCGCGCCTGGCAAGTTGCTGGCGCTGACCCTGGTGGCCGCCGGGATCGAATTCGACGGCGACATCGCCGACCCGACTGACCCCGACACCGCAGGGCGCATCCGTGGCCGCTTCCGGCTCGAATCCGACGGCAGGGCCGGCGCTGGCTACCTGCTGCGTTTGGTCGCCGCGGACAACGCCGATGCCTTGGCCGCCCGGCTGGCGGCGCCGCTGGCCGCGCTGGCCGAGGAACACCAGTCGCCGCTGCAGGTAGTGCTGGCCCGCCCGGCGGTGCCGCCGCTGCTGTGGCCCCTGCGCTTGGTCGGCGGGCGCCTGACCCTGATCCCATGCGAGACCAATCCGGCCTACGCGAAGATGGAGCTCGCGCCAGGCGCGGCCACCATCCGGCTGCGCAGCCGCAGCAGCTTTCCCGGCGAGGAACAGGGACTGGCGGCCGTGATGGGCGAGCGTCTGCGCTGGCTGCGCACCACCGACGGCATGAGCTTCGACATCCTCGCGGGAACGCTGGCGCAGGCGCCGATGCTGGTCCGGTTCACGCGCGCCCCAGAGGGCTGGCGCAGCGATCTGACGGGCATCCTCAGCAAGACCAGATTCAGCGTGCCCTTGCAGGCCCATGCGGAGCGCCTGCGCGAGCTGTACCGCGCCGCGAACACCCTCAAGCCGGCCGATAACGACCCGCCCTACCTCTACCTGCCGCTGGTGCAGGGCTGCCTGCAACTGGCCATGCCGGATGCGGAGGCCGCGGCGGCGGCAAGCACGGCGCAACCGGCCAGCGTACTGACCGGTCGCCTGGTGGCGGCGGCGCCCGGCGCCCCGGCGCGCGCAGTCAGCGTGCTGGAAGCGGCCGCGTTGCAACTGACTTTTCACTGGTCCTGGAACGGCCCGGCGTTGCAGCCGACCGGCGGGGACATGCTGGCCTCAGGCGTGCTGGGCAGCCTGCGCGGATTTCTGTACGCTTTCGAAAGCAGCCCGAACGCGCAGGAAGCGCTGCCCGATCTGCGCCGCGGCCCGGCGGCCACGCGCGAATTGCCGCTGTTGTTCGGGACCGCCGCCGGCGGAATCAACCTGCGCGGGAAGGTCGACTGGAACGTCAGCGCGGGAGACATCAAGCTGGACTTCGACCCGGTAGCGTCGGCGCGTCCCAGCCTGGCCTGGATCGCGCCCGGCGCGAACGCCTTCATCACCAACCATCCCCTGACCCGTTCGCGCCAGGCCGTGGCGGAACCATCGGTCTCGCGCGCGCTGGCGCCGCTGGCATTTCAACAGGCTTTCACATTGTCGATCGCCAGCAGGCAGGCGGCGCCGAAACTTGGTGCGCTGCCCGGCGCCAGCTGGGCGCACGGCCTGTTCGACGACCAGGGCCCCGGGTTTCGTCGCGATACGCTGGTGTTGCCAGCGCTACCCGGCGTCGAGTTCACGCCCGCGTCGCCACACTTGCGCCCGCAGATGGCGGCGGCACTGCGCTTTGACCTGCCCCAGCTAGACGAGCTATTCGCCTGGTCGGATGCGCCGCGCGAAAAGGACGGCGCCGGTCCCGGTGCGACCGACATCTCGGCCACCGTGGTCACCTCGCTGTATCCGAAGGATTTAGCTGACATATGGGAAGCCGGGCGGCGGCGTATCGCTCTGACCCGCACCCAAGGCGCCTTTGCCGCCGGCTGGATCCTGGCCGACGCCACGGACGCAGCTGTCGCCGTCACTGGCCTGGTCTCCCCGTACACCTGGAGCACTTCGCTGCGGGTCGACTGGGAGAGCGGCTTCGGCAGCTACACCCTGGCAGGCAGCAAGTATGCGGGTGAACGCGCACTCATCGGCATGCAGGCCGGCGAGTTCGGCATTACCGACGGGGCGATCGCGCCGGGCGCCGGCCCCATCAAGGTCGCCGGCCTGGCTGCCAGCGTGTACGAGCGCGCGGGCCTGCATTGGGACTCGCGCGGCTTCGGCCTGGCCGCCGCCGCCGCGCCGCGCCGCGCCGCGAGCCTGCACCTCGATCCCGGCAGCGCCGCGACGCAATACACCTTATTGACCATGCGCGCCGCCGTGCAGCTCGATCTGGCCAATGATCCGGCCAAGCGGCTCCTGGCCCGGCTTGACGGCCCGCTGTGGTTTTATGCGCGCGACCTGCCGCTGGACGGCGATACCTTCGATGGACTCCGCAATCCGATCGAGAGCGGGGAAGTCACCGGCCAGCACTTGACGCCGCAGCATCTCGGCCGCAGCGTACATGAATGGCGCCTGTTTCAGCAGGGCGGACTGCACGAAATCACGGCCGGGCCGTTCAGCTTCAAGCCGTTGCGCTTGCGCCGTGCGCGCTTCGAGGGGCAAGGACTCGTCGAGCTGGAAGTGCTGGGCGCGATGTGGTTGCAGCTGGGCGGCGCCAGCGCTGCGTGCGAGCTGCCATTCGGTCCCGACGAGATCTATCGCCAGGGCGACCCGGTGGTGCTGCGGCTGGAGCGCGGGACGACGGGACGGTGGACTCATGCATGGCTGGGCGAGAAACCGGCGCTGGCGCCGCAGGTCACCAGCGACATCAGCTTGGCTTGCGCGTGCGACAGTGGGGTCGATTTCGTGGGCGAGGTGCCCGCCGTGCTGTCGATCGCACTGGCGGATGGCGCGGCCCGGCTGCAGGCGCGCCTGTTCGGCCAGGACGCGCAGGTGAATGGCGCCGCGCGCGAGGATCGTAAGACCGGCATCGAGGTCGACCTGTTTCTCAAGGACGAGCCGCTAACGCGTGTGACCAGCGTATGCCTGGTTCTCGACAAGATGACGGTCCGCCTCAAGCCAAACGGCAGCACGCTGGCGATCGACGCCGCGCTGCTGGTGCTGCCCGACCTTGCCAGTCCGGCCAGCGAGGATCACGCGCTGGCCGTGGTGCGGCCGACCGGCTTCATCTGGCTGGACCACGTGACCAGCCAGTGCGCACCGGTTGTCCTCGAGGCCGTCCACGCATCCGGGCATGTGCATGTCAGCTGGAAGGATGACAAGCCGGTCCAAAGGCTGCGCCTGCTGTTCGGCCTGTACGCCTGCGACGCGAGCGTGCAAGGCCAGGTCGAGGCCTTCAGCGCGCCCGGCAATCTGACCAAAGTGTGCGCGATGGCCAGCGCCTGGGCGCGCATCGCCTGCAAGGGCAGCAACGACTGCCAGGTTGAACACCGGCTGCTGGAGGACGGTGTCGCGCGGCGCCATGAACTGGAACTGGACGCCGCGCTACCGCTCAACAGCCGGATCGAGTGGCCGCTGGACGGGTTTGTCAAGATTGGCAGCGCGCACGAGGCGCCGTGGCGGCTGGACGACACCGCCGACCCCTGGAACAGTCCCGAACTGGGCAAGGCGCCGCTGAAGGACCGGGTGCGCCAGTTCCGCATCGCGGCCGACGCCGGCCATGCCAGACACCGGGTGCTGCTGCAGCTGCGCGGCCAGCTCATCGACGCGGCCCGCCTGCGCCGGCGCGTGCGCATCGGCGTCGCCGCGCCGCTCGACATCCAGGCGGTGGTCGAGCACGTGCTGAGCGCCAGGATGGCCGATGGCACGCGCGCCCGCGCAGGCTGGACCTCGCTCGACTACCTCACCGTCACCAGCGCCAGGTTGCTGCAGGCCGGGCCGTCGGACGCCACCTTCTTCGCGGCGCGCTATCGCAGCGGAGAATATCGCGCCGTCAAGCACTTCACGGAGATCGCATGGCCGGGACTGATCCCGCGCGGGCTGGCCCTGAGCGGCCTGCATGACCGCGACCTGGCGCGCATGCTGTGGAAGCCGCTGGCCGACAATGCGGATAGCGCCGACCAGCCGTTCTGGGTCGGCGGCGCGCTGATCGAATGGCCACTGGAGGAGGGCGCCGGCGCGGCCGCCAGCCGTTCGCTGATGACGGTGCTACCGTGGGCGGCGCTGCGCAAGACGCCGCAGCGCCTGCGCCAGCGCGGCGGCGATGGCTGGCGCAGCGCATCCGCCGAATCGTGGGCCCTGCACGCGCTGCGCGGCGCCGACAGCTTGCCTGCGGTGCGCCTGGGTACGCGCGAGAACGCTGCCGTGATCACAGAGCGCACCCGCGGCACCGCCCGCGATCCGCTGCTGATCGAGCAAAATTTCTTCGAGAAGTGGCGCAGCGGCAAGGCGCTGCCCATGGGGCCAGGCGACTTGGCACAGGCGCCGTGGTTCCTGCGCTCCGCCCTGGCGCTGGCGCGCCGCTGGTCGGTTCGGGATGAGCGCTGGCCTTCCTGGTCTCTGCTGCCGGTGGACGCCGGCAAGGAGCGCGGCAACGGCGCGCTGCGCGTCGAGGTTCGCGACGTGCCCGGCTGGCAGACGCCGTACCAGCCTGCGCTGGTCATGCTGCCGGCCGATCTGGCAGTGCTGTCGCGCCAGCGCGCGCGCTGGTTACCGGCGCACCGCAGCGTGCCGCAAGCGCAGGGGGCGGGACGCGACGGCGCCCGGGTCCGGGCCTTGCTGGTCGAGCGGGGGCGCGACGTGGAACGGCGCGCCGAGCTGGCCATCGAGACGGTGCGCGGGGTGGGCGAGCCGGTGGTGGCGCGGCTGCCGCGCGACGACGCCTGCCTGGAGTCGCCCTTGCCGCAGCGGCCAGGTTGGCGCCATGGCGCGCCGTCGGCGGCCCTGGGCTGGCCGTCGGCGACAGGTCTGGACGGTCTGGACAGCATGGGCGCGACGCTAGGCGAGGAACTGCCGGTGCTGGCTCCAACGGCCGGGTTTTCCGCACGCATCCAGCGCCTGCGCTGGCCGGCGGCGGCCGCATCCAGCCAGCATGGGGGGTACTTCATCAGCTTTGGCAACCGCATCGCCTTTGACTACGGCACGCCGCCAGGCTTTGCCGGGCCGGCGGCGCGCCACCTACTGCCGGCGCCGGCGCGCAAACGCATGCCTCCCGAGTCGCCGGCGGCGACCCAAGGGCCACTGTTGCTGCCTGGCGTGGAGCGCATGACCGTCGGGCGCCGGCCGGGGGTGATTGATATCGCCACCGTGGCCGTGACGGTGGCAGGCGATCGCCGGCAATTCGACCCGGAACACCGCCGCTTCGGTATCCCGGCAAACAGTGGGCCGGTAGTGGTGCAGCAATTGCGCAGTCCGCGTGCGCCGGCCTTGCCGTCGGCTGCGGACGACGAGGCGCTGGCTGCGCTAATCGGCAGGAAGCGCATTGGCTTTGACTGGCTGGACCTGCGCCGCCGCACCTATGTGTCGCGGCACGACCTGGTGGACGGCCAACCAGCCCTGTTCAAGCGCTTCGACGGCCCGGCCGATGTGGTGCGCTTGGGTGCCGACGGGCTGCGGGTGGCCTTCCAGGTGAAGAAAGCCATGATCGGTCCGTCCTGGAGCGGCATCCTGACGCTGCAGGTCGACACGGCGCCGGCGCACACCTCGTACCGCCTGGGCGCCGGCACGCTGCAGATCGGTAGCCGGGTGTTCAACCTGACGCTCGCGGATCTGAATTGGGCCTGCGCCCAGCCCGACGAGGCGCGCCGGCTTCTGGAACAAGCCAATGCCGATACGCCGTTGCGCTTGAGCTTTGACGTGCTGCCCGAGCCCAACACCGAGCGCGACCCGCCGGCGCGTTGCGTCCTGCCGCTGACCCTCGATCCCGGCACGCGCGTGACGTTGCCGCTGCACCAGGCCACCATCGTGTTCGGCGACCCGGCCTATGACCGCCAGCTGAGCAGCCAGACCGCCAACGATCCGAAGCGGTCTGGCACGGGCCGTTTCCTGCTGGCTGCGGACCGCAAGCGCTACGACCGCGGCGCCACCCTGTACCTCGCCGCCGGTCAGATCGATGACGCGAGCGGGGAATTCATCGACAGCGGCGACAAGGTGAACTTGCACCTGTCGCGCGTGCGGCCCTCAACCATCCCTGGCCAGCCGGCCATCATCACGCCACTGGCATCCATCGAGCATGTTGCCGGGGCGCCGCTTGCGGTGGTGCTGGAGCTGCTGGCCGAGTCGGACCAGCCGGCGTACAGCGCCTTGCGCACCGGCGACACGCTACTGATCGAGGCCGACGTTGCCAATGTGCCGGCGCTGCAAGTGCAGGTGGAGATCGTGGCCGAACCGGTGCTGGCGCCGGCCCCGGCGGTGTACTCGGTATTGGCGCGCACGGCGGGAGGGCCGCCCCGCATCGCCCTGCATGCCGCCGCGCCCTTACCGCAACGGGTCGAATTCCCTGCGCTGGCGCGTGGCCTCGCGCTCGGACTTGTCGAGCGACGCGCCCTGTTCGTGTGGCGCTGGGCGGCGCCGCTGCGCGAGGATGAGGTGCACCTGCTCAAGCATGACCGCTCGGGGGCAGGGCAGTTGCCGTGATGGTTGGGCGCTCTGCATGGGTCGCGCAGCCGACTCGAGCCACGTTCGGGTGGCTCTTTTTGAACCTGACTGAAAGGAGACGAAGATGAGTGGGACCTTTGGCGTGATGAACGGGCGCGTGATTTCCTGCGCGGAGGCTGCGACCTACCGGGATACGGTGCTCATTCGGCAGTATGACGCATTCTTGCGCGGTTACGACGCCGGCAGGGAAGAGCGCAGGAAAAAAGTACAGGCTGAACTGGCAAGCCACATCGTCAAGGCTGAACAAGCCTGGAAAAAGGCCGATGTGGCACTCCGCAAGCGCATGTTCGGCCAGATTGCGGCGATGGCCGCCGCCGTTGGTGGCAAGGCTACTGCGGGGTGGGCAACGTCGCGCCAAGGGCTGTCGGCACTGGAGAGAGAAGTGGCGAAAGAGCTGTACGAACGCTCCGTCTACGTGACCGAGAAAGTGAGCAGTGCGGCCTACACCTCGCCCGAGATCAATCCCGTCGATATAGCCCAGATGGGAGCGAGCCTGATCATTGCTGTAGCAGGCACGGCGACGATGTCGGCGGCCCTGTTCGCTGCGGGTCTTGCCTACGGCGGCGTGCAAGGCTGGGGACTGTATTCCGAGTATGTCGCCACGCGGGCAGAATATGAGGCTGACGTCGCTACCATGCGCCGGACAATCGAGTCAATCGCTCTTAAGTCCGTGGATGGACAGATTGCTCGGCTGATCGGGATGGCGAACGACATTGCGGCCAAGTGCGGGTGAGCCACGCACGGAAAGCATGATCGGGCTGAATTACTACGGATGAGAATCAACCCTTGCGAACCGCCCCGGCTGAACCGCTCTGGCTATTGTGCAGGGCAGTGAGTTCGAGTCTTATCGACAGCAGATCGTTCGCGATACCATGAACATAGGACGCCGCACCGGGAATCGTGGTCGCGGTTAAGTAAATTCGAGGTAATACCTGTTGTTGCCGGGTCAAGGATCCATGACCTTGGTATGGTATCGTGAATGGTACAGGCTTAGGGCGGACAGAAAAACATCAACCGATTAATGGGCTTAGCTCAGCCATTTACAGTCGAGTGGGAGTAGGGTTTCCTGAGGGAAATTACTTGTTTTTAATACCCAGAGGCTCGCTTCGGCGAGCTTTTTTGGAATTTTCTGCGAATTGAAACAAGTCGCGCTGTGCAGGATCAAAGTTTTGTTCTCGTCCAAGCCGACTTCAGCCGGTTCTCACCAATCCTCGCGGACGGCGCGCTCACGATGTCGCCTTGGTAGTAACGCGGTTTTACAGCGGCCTGCAAATCCGTGTAGGCGGGTTCGATTCCCGTCGTCGCCTCCACATGCCCTGTGTCCGTATCAGGTATTGATCAGAATCAGAATCCACTAGTCGCCGGCATTCGCCGGCGACTTGCATTTGGAGGCGGCAACTGTGCCAAATTGGTTTTCTGTATAGGTCTATAAAAATCGTGGCGATTCAGCTAGACGTGCTAGTTGCCGGAATTTCTTATTTGCGTTTAGTGAAAGTCGAAATCGACATCGCTTGTCAAATGTACTAGTCCGGTTTCGAGCGCCTTCCAAGTTACTCGCATATCGCGCAGGTCCTCTTGGGTGAATTCTAAGCAATGCATCACGGGAACGCGCAGGTCCTTGGCTCTAGTTAGAAGTGCTTTAAGGGAATCCGAATCGTCGAAGCCACGCGAGAAGATAAATTCGAAATGTTCAGGATCGCACATGATCCCCATGTAATGGGCGTAATCCGCATGATCGAGAACATCGCCCCCTCGTTTTTGCCACTTACCCAACAAATCTTTGCAACCGCATTGTGGTAGCCGTTCGCGGGGCCACTCCTCGCCGTAATGCTGTTCCATACGGCTAATGATGACGTCACGCAGCGAAAATTCCAGCCTGTGGAGCACTGGCCATGCCTTTTTTGCATACTTCGTATCAGCACGAACTTGAACGCGTTGATGCAGGCGGCGTCTCTTTTCACCGATGGTCAGTAACCGCGGATGAGGCCAGCGAGGCATCGTCAAGCCGGCTGCTGACAACACTTTCCCGTACATCTGGATGGTATCGAATTGCGGCGAAATCTGGGCCGTTAAGGATCCCCACGCCTGTCGGGCTTGGCTATCAAAGCCATTGCTAGCGCTCAGGATGTCAGCGACGGTCGACGCATGGACGAAAGCCCTGAGCGTTTCTGGAGAGCGGATCGAGTCGAGGCTTCCAAGGTATAGCATCTTGTCCGTCAGCGCCCCCGTGGCTGTGCGGAAACTGTCTAGGTAGTCGTCGAGGTGATACCGCTCGGACGCCAACGCCAGCGCCTTTGCCTGCTCGAAAGCGTCTGTATCAAATACTCGTCGTCTAGAGACTTCATTATGTAGTCGCAGCGTATCGGCAATCGATGCAACATCGGCGGCGTGGCTGCTCAACTGAGCAAGCTCATACACAGGGCGCCCGCGAATAAGCTCGAGCAAGTTGCGGTTCTGAAGTTCCAAGGCCTCGGCGAGGGTGCTAGCCGTTCCGGCCGTGCCGAGCTGGTGCTTCAGATACTCGACGGCGGTTATAGGGATCGCGCCACGCAGCAACTGCTCGCGCTGGGCCTTTTCTTCTTCGTGCATGCGATGAACACAGTCGCTGACTGGGTCATGCACGCTAGAAAAGACCGACTTGATCCTGTCTGCCTCCATTATGGACGTCAGGGCAGCTGTCCCGGTAGAGCTGACGCGTCTAAAGAGTTGTTCGTAATCGTTTGTATTCATCGCTGACTTCTTAGGGTTGGGTTGCTACCGCGCCTTGTTTTAACACGGCCGCTGTCTGGAGAGCGGGAATTTTTTCATTGGCCACATTTGTAGGGAGCGGCGAACTTACATCTCAGAAAATCTGAATTATTACCGCGATTAGCGTCAACACACTGAGAATGCCCGTCGTGCCGACGGCTTTACGAAGGCTCATGATCTCTGGCGCGAGCCTCGCTTTATCGACTTGGCTTACGATTGCGGCTATGTCCGCCTTCGTCGCGGCGCGGCTATCACTTCTGCAAGAAATCGGCTCATCTTCCTTGAACCACTCCGGGTGGCTCGACATCATCCTGTCAGTCGTGAGGCGGTAGAGGTTTATCGTAAAATCCGCGCCACGCTCATCAGCGTCCCATGCGATCGCCCGCAGAGCATCCCGTCCCTCTGCCTTCCGCCAGAGCCATTTATTGGATACCGCTTGATTAAACGCCAGCTCGCTGTCTTTTGCATACGCTGCATGCATCTGCCCTACGGTGAGCGCTCCGTTTGAGTAGGCGGCGGCTCTTGCCGCGCGGTCCTCGTGCGTCAAAAGTTAAGCGAGAGAGGATGTTTGCTTGACAAAAGCCAGGCGAGCGAGACCGTGGCGAACATGCTCGAAAGTCGATAAATGTCCAGGAGACCCGCAGCTGTAATCAGACGACACCGAGGCCTTGTCTTCGGTCGCCGGGTGCCATCTCTTCGCCACTGTCAGCGGGTCTTTCATTGAGGAAGAGAGGGGCTTTGCTCGGTCATAAAGCCACTGCAATGCTCTGGCCCATGCGAGAGTGACCGGCGCCCGCTCGGCGAGTCCCCATGCTGCATCGAAAACTCGGTTGTGCAAATACGCGCCGTAACCGTCTTTCGCGTCGTATTCCTCTTCATACTCCACGGCCATTCGCTCATTGTGGGAGAGGCGAGACACGATCTTTAACAGCCGATCGTCCGGGATCTTCGCCCATTCTTTCTCTCCCTCGAGCAGGTCAATCAGGAAGCCATTGTTGATCGAAGGATTGTGGAAGAGAGCCGCGAGCTCAATGTCGGAAGCGCTCAATAACCGGCACTGCACATTTTCTTCAGAGCTGAACAGGTCCCCAGGTAGCGATGCGAGTAGAGCCTTGCCGATGTTGCGGTTTGAGAGGATGGCCAGACGCACAGCGCTGTCGGGCGGGCTCGCAACAAATAGCGGGACGACCGTGCTGATATAGCGGCCGTAGCGCGCTAAGGAAAGATCAATCAGCGGGTGGCCGCGCTTCCTCAATGCATCCTCGCATGCATGATCCAACAGGTCGTTTCGCCACTCTTGCTCAGACTGCGCTGCTCTATGCCGAAGCTTCGTCTCCACCGCGTCGGGAGAGGAGGCAATTAGCTCAGCTACCAAAATGATCGACTCATATGTTCGCATGCTGTCCGCTACTAAGTCTCATGACTAGCACGTTTTACATGTGGAAATCCTTTATAGGCCGCAATAAGTGAATCGCCCCGGTTTTCGTAGAGGCAGGTTGGTTTGAGTCTGGTCGGCAGCATTTCGTTCGCGATACCATGTACTCAGGACTCGATTGCGGAAATCGTGGTCGCGGTAGGGTAAATTCTAGGTAATGCCCGTTGTTGCGGGATCAAAGATCGATGACCTTGGCATGGTTTCGTCAATGGTACTGGGCCAGAAGTACGACGAAAATGCCAAGCAATTCATGGGCTTACCTCAGCCATTGATCATCGAGTGGGAGTGAAGTTTTCTCAGGAAAACTCTGTGTTTGAAAATTGAAAAAGCTCGCTTCGGCGAGCTTTTTTCATGAATGAACTACGACAAAGAGTTCCCACTCGGCCTCAGCACGCCTTGTGTCAATAGCCGGATTCGTGTCGCGACGCCAGGCTTGATGCGGACCGCGGAGTGCTGTCCATCTGCCTATTCCGCGTACGGACCGTTGAGGATACGGTCCACCCACGACGGCGCCTGGTACCCGGGGACATAGCGCTCACCGAAGTCGCGCATGAAGTTGTCATAGGTGGTTTCCGGCTTGTCCCTGGCCATCTGGCACGCACAGGACATGAACTGGCGCACCATGTTCAGGCGTGGCACGGCCGCGACGATCGCGTCGATCTCGGCCTGTTCAAAACTGGCGTAGTCGGGCGTGCCGAAGTCGACGCCGATACCGCGCGCGCACAGGGCCACCTCGGTCTCCTTGAACAGGCTGATGGAAGGCGTGACGTACAGGGCGACGCTGTCCCATACGAGCTGTATGCGGCGTGCATCGAAGCCCAGGCGCCGTACGAAGTCGGCTGCAACTTCTGCGCCGTTGACTTCGAAGCGATGGGGGCCGTCGCCAAGCGGCGTGAGGCCGATGTCGTGCAGGATGGTCGAGACGGCCACGACCTCGGCATCGTAGGCGATTGCGTGCATGGCGGCGATGCGGGTGGCAAAGATCCACGAGCGTAGGACGTGGTTAAACAGATAGTCTGGCATGTGCGCGCGAGCATGATCGAAGGCGCGGACGATCAGCGGTGTCTCAGGAAGATCAGGAAATACGAGGCGCAGTTGTGCGTATTCAATCTGAGACAGGGTGAACAAAGTGAACTCCTTCGCCGACATCGATGGAATCGGAAACCAGGTCGATCAGGGATGCGAGATCGTCGCACCCCCGATCGCGATCAGGATTGGAAGAAAGCCAGCATATCGGCGTTGATCACATCTGCCTGCGTGGTTGCCATGCCATGAGGAAAGCTCGGATAGGTCTTCAGCGTGGCATGTTTCAGCAACTCGACTGCGCGTCTGGCGGTGCCCGCGACCGGCGCGATCTGGTCGTCCTCGCCATGCAGGACCAGCACGGGGACCGTGATCTTTGGCAGGTCGGCCGTGAAATCGGTCTCCGAGAATGCGGTAATGCAGTCGTACTGCGCCTTGATGTCGCCGGCCATGCCCTGGCGCACCCAGTTGTCCGACACCCCCATCAGCACCGTCGCACCCGGGCGGTTAAAACCGTAGAACGGACCACTCGAAAAATCCTTGTAGAACTGGGCACGGTTGCCGGCAACTGCCTTGCGTATGCCGTCGATCACTTCGGGCGGCACGCCGTCGGGATTGGCGCTGGTTTTCATCAGGATCGGCGTAATCGCGCCGATCAATACTGCCTTGGCAACGCGTCCGCCGCTGCCATACAGCGCGACATATCGGATCACTTCGCCGCCGCCGGTGGAATGGCCGACGTGGATCGCATTGCGCAGCCCCAGGTGTTCGGTAAGAGCGGCCACGTCGGCCGCATAGGTGTTCATGTCATTCCCGCTGGCGCTGGGGCTGGAACGGCCGTGCCCGCGACGGTCGTGCGCAATGACGCGGTAGCCTTTGGATGCGAAGAACATCATCTGGGTATCCCAGTCATCGCCGGACAGCGGCCAGCCGTGGTGGAACACGATCGGCTGGCCTGAGCCCCAATCCTTGTAAAAAATGTGGGTGCCATCCTTGGTGGTGATGATGTTATGTGTCACGGCTGGTGTTCCTTTGGCTGGTGTGACGACTGCGGCCTGGGCTGACCCGATCGCAGTGATTGAACCAGCAATCGCTGCAGCACTTCCCACGAGCAGATTGCGACGCAGGGGATTGCCAGGGACAGTAGATTGGGACATGTGTATCTTTCGTTGAGATATCAAAACCCCGAGGGATAGAACGATCGCCAAGTTTCCAGCAGGTGCAGGATGGGTCCACGGTCTGGCTGTCCGATCCTGTCAGGCGCGATCAAGCCTTGTGCACCACTTCAAAATGGTAGCCATCGGGATCGGTCACATCGGCGGCATAGTAGCCAGGATAAAACTCCAGCCTTGCGCGTGGTGAGATGCGATCCTTGGCACCGGCCGCCATCGCCGCTTCGTAGAAAGCGTCGACTTGCTGGTTGTCGTCAGCCTCGAAACCCCAGTGGATCGCCTCTGGAGAAGGTGATCCCTGTTTCAGCCAGAAGAACGCGCGCTTGCCATCGCCGAACCCCCACAGATCGGGGTTTCCGTTGTTGCCTTTGAATGGCATGAACATCGAGATGTTCAGCGGCGCCAGCGCCGCTTCGTAAAATGCCAACGATCGCTGGACATCGCTGACAGTCAAAATGAGGTGGTCGATCATTGCTTTTTCTCCGGTTACAAAAACGTCTATGTGTTTGGCCGGCACCGAGCATCTGGTTCCGGACGGTTGTTCGTTCAATGCCCACGGCTGCATCGCTCTCTGGCGGTCCACCGGGTGAGGCGCCACGCCGCGCATATGGGTTTATTCGGCATAAATCGGATGCAAAAACTCGTGTTGCATTTAAAAATAGTTCCGCATCTCAGGTGTGCAAGAATATCTAGCTTTGTAAGTCTTCGTAAGGAGGCACTTAATAGTCAGTCACTAACCTGGAGGTAAGTCTTGAGCCCGCGAGAAAAAAGAACGATGCCGCCTGATCCCACAGAGCTCTGCAATAGCAAGGACCCGGGTGCCATTCGCGAAATATTGACCAAGGTGGGCGACAAATGGAGCATCTTCATTTTGCTTACGCTGGAGATGTTTCCTGATTGGCGCGCCCGCTTTTCCGTGATCGAGAAATGCATCCCCGGAATTTCGCAAAAGATGCTCACGGCAACGCTGCGCAACCTCGAGCGCGATGGCCTGATAGTGCGCGAGGTTTTTCCCGAGGTCCCGCCACGCGTTGAATACGAGCTCACTGACCTTGGCGAGAGCTTGCTCGATCCGTTGCAGAACCTTCTGCATTGGGTGAATGCGCACGCGGAACAGGTGAGGGCAGCTCAGAGCCAGTACGACGACCGATAGGCTTGCGAACGACAAGTCCAAACAACAAAGCCAGCCAGGCAATTCCGAATTGTTGAGCGCAGAGCAGCAGCGTGTCCGTCATTTGGTGCAGGAAGACCGGCAACTTCGTCGTGACGCAGACAGCTTAAAAAGGCATCGGCCTTGTTTGCCCGCTAGCGCAAGTGAGCTAGTGGCCGATAGCAATGCATGAAACAGGAAGGGGGTAGGAAGTTGAGCGTCGCGAAAAAAACAGCGAGATAGCCAGATAAAATGTAACTAACCAACATAGATAGTTAAGCGAACAGATGTTTCGACGCCAGCGATACCAGTGACTCATCCGTTAATCAACCGGGCTAGCATGGATGGGGGGGGGGGGCTCGTCCATCCCCCATCCCGGTTTTGATCACAGGCCTCTATCGACAGTGCATGCGGGGCAAGACTGCAGCCGTCAGGCCGATCGCAATCAATGTATTCTGACGGCGCTGCACCTTGACCGCAGCAAGATCACCTCGTTACTGCCGCCCGTGCCTGTGCAATCCAGCCATCGAATTCCTTCTGATGGAACTTGATCCACCCCGACACATGGCGCGCAATATCGGCCTGGGCATTCTCACCGCTACGCATGCGCGCATTCTGCGCATCGATATCGGCGATCGGCAGGCGCATCACCTGGAACAGCTTCACGGCTGCCGGATTCTTCTCGGCCCAGGCACGGTTCACGACAAAGCGCGTCGTGTTGATGGCAAAGCCGTAGTCGCTGCCGTCGGGCAGACTTGTATCGGGCTTGCCCGGATACGCGGTCTTCGGCGCCTGCAGCCACACGACATCCTTGCCCGGAATCAGGACGCCATTGACCCAGTAGGGTGTCCAGGCGTAATACAGGATCGGCGCGCCGCGCTTGAAGCGGCCGATGGTATCAGCGATCAATGCTGAGTAATTGCCCTGCACGTGCGTGACCGTGCCGCGCAGCTTGAAGCCGTCCATGTGCTGCTCGATCATCGCTTCGCAGCCCCAGCCCGGATTGCAACCGGCCATGTCTGCCTTGCCATCGCCATCGTTGTCAAACAGCTTGGCCAGGCGTGGCTCGCGCAGTTGGCCGATATTCGTGATGCCGTACTTGTCGGCGGTGGCCTTGTCGATCAGGTAGCCCTGGGCGGCCGGCCCGGCGTACTCGCCCATGCGCAGCAGTTTGGCGTCGCCGCCCGCGTTGTCATAGAAATCCTTGTGCAAGGGATCCCAGTGCACCGCCAGGAACGTGGCGTCGCCATTGGCAATGGCGATGTGGGCCGTGGGGTATTCCACCTCCTTGATCGGTTGCGGTGCGTAGCCCAGCGCTGCCAGAGCACGGTCGACCAGCATGGTCTGGAACGTCTCTTCGGCAACCGGGCTTTGCAGCGCTTGCACCTTAATCCCTTTGCCGGGAAGGGTGTCTTCCGGCGTCTGCGCCATGGCCAGGTGGGTAGTGAGCGCCAGTGCGCCAAGCGCGATGGTGGCGATCCAGCGAAACATGCGTCGTGACTGGTGTTTGATTGTAAATTTTTTCATGCGATGCATTCGTGTTCCTTTTTATGATTGTGGCTTGCCGCGCGTCAGGCGCAGGATGAGGCCGGCCGGGCCAGTCTGGTACCAGTGGCGTACGCCACGACGCGGCTGTCCCATCGATTGCGTCAGCCGGTCCAGCGTGATCGCCAGCAGCACGATGCCCAGGCCGCCCACGGTGGCCAGACCCATGTCCAGGCGGCCGATGCCGCGCAAGACCATCTGGCCCAGGCCGCCGACGGCGATCATCGAGGCGATCACGACCATCGACAGCGACAGCATCAGCGACTGGTTGATGCCAGCCATGATCGATGGCATCGCCAGCGGAAACTGGACGCGGGTCAGCAACTGCCATGGCGAGGCGCCGTAGGCGCGCGCCGCCTCGATCAGGTCGGGGCGTACCTGGCGAATACCGAGATTGGTCAGGCGCACCAGCGGTGGCAGGGCAAAGATGATCGTCACGATCACGCCCGGCGCATTACCGATACCAAACAGCATCACCACCGGCACCAGGTAGACGAAGGCCGGCGTGGTCTGCATGGCGTCGAGCAGCGGTCGCAAGAGGTTCTGGGCGCGGTCGCTGCTGGCCAGGAAAATCCCCAGTGGCAGGCCGATCACCATGCAGAACGCGAGCGGCGTCAGCACCAGCGACAGCGTGATCATGGCGTCAGACCAGATGCCCAGCATCGACACGATCAGCAGCGCGACCACGGTGCCGATGGCGAGCGTGCGGGTAGTGAATTGCCAGGCCAGCACGCCGATAACGGCGATCACTGCGAGCGCTGGCGCAGCCAGCAGCAGCGCGCTGACGGCGTCGAGCGTGGCGTCGATGGGCGCGCGCACGATCTGGAAGAATGGCCGGAAGTGTTCGACTACCCAGCCCAGCGCGTCGTTGATCCCGGACTGGAGCGGCAGCGAGCCGTCCAGCAGGTCGGACAGCCCGACGCTGGCCTGATCGGGCGATGCGGCTGGTGCGGCGTCGAGCCAGGAGGTATCGTGCGGTGGGGTCGGCAGCCATGGATTGATCTGCGCAGCTTGTGGGGCGACGGCTTGGGTCGCTTCGGCGGTGCCGGAATTCATGGGTGTCCTTTCGGGGTATGTGGTGCGGCGATGGGCGGCGTGTCGCGGTCAAGGAACTTCAGCAGGGTAGTCTTGCTGATGGCGCCGCGGTATTTGCCATCGTTCGTCACGACGGGCACGCCATACGGCATCTGCGCGACCTGGCCGAACAGGCCGGCCACCGGTTCGTCGGCATCGATGGTGGTGACATCGGGCAGGTAGGCATGCGCCAGGCCCAGCGGGCCGACGTGGCCGTCGAGCGCGCTGCGCAGCGAGTCGGCCGAGACCACGCCCAGGAATTTCTGCTGCGGGTCGACGACGTAGGCGTAGGCCCGATCCTGTTCCTCCAGCATCGACAGCGCTGCGCGCGAACCGCGCGCGGGCGACTCCGACACCACGATCTGGCTTTTACGGGCGATATCGCCGGCCTTGAACACGGCCGCCGCATCGACGCCGCGCACGAAGTTGCGCACGTAGTCGTTGGCAGGCTGGCGCAGGATGTCTTCGGGCGTGCCCACCTGCACGACATGGCCGTCCTTCATGATGGCGACCCGGTCGCCGATGCGCATGGCTTCGTCGAGATCGTGCGAGATGAACACGATGGTGCGGCGCTTGATCTGCTGCAGGCGCAGCAGCTCCGATTGCATCTCGGTGCGCATGATCGGGTCGAGCGCCGAAAACGCCTCGTCCATCAGCAGGATGGCGGGATCGCATGCCAGCGCGCGGGCCAGGCCGACGCGTTGCTGCATGCCGCCCGATAACTCGTCCGGGTAGCTGGCGCCATACCCGGCCAGGCCCACCTGGTCCAGTGCCTGCAAGGCCAGCGCATGGCGCTCGGCCTTGGGTGTGCCGGCCAGTTCCATGCCGAACGCCGTGTTGTCGAGCACGGTAAGTTGCGGCAGCAGCGCGAACGACTGGAACACCATGCTGATGTCCTTGCGGCGCAGCGCGCGCAGCTGGGCATCGGGCAGGGTGTTGATGTCGTTGCCGTCGATCAGGATGCGACCGGCGGTTGGTTCGATCAGGCGATTGAG
>Ga0308158_10000363_pt1 | contig 82101 bp, 79 predicted proteins | sample PhyBR2_FD_201038 | JGI IMG/M metagenome (GOLD analysis project Ga0308158, IMG submission 201038) | Phyllosphere microbial communities from UC Gill Tract Community Farm, Albany, California, United States - DLSLB.R2 | ecosystem: Host-associated > Plants > Phyllosphere > Unclassified | place: USA... | reverse complement strand
GGCCCCTCCCCTGAAGGGGAGGGGTGAGCAGAGTTGATCGTTTTCGACTCTAGCGTAGATCAGGCAAGATTTAACCCAATCGGTGACCTTTTCAGATCCTGCCTCATGGAGGCCAGCGCGGATGGCATGCCCTGCGAGTGGCGGCGGAACGACGGCTATTGATTTTCCATGAAGGCGGGGAGCTATAGCCTTCCCAGACGGTCGGCGGCGAAGGGAGAATCCGATGAGGCGCATATCCGCTACGATGGTGGTGTTAGGCGCCTTCGCAATCGGCGCTTCGGCTCCGTTCGCCCTTTCCATCTTGATGATGCACGTGTCTTTCGACGACGGCGCGCGCATAGCCACGATCATGGCGCCAGCCATATTGATGGCCGATCGATGGCCCGACCCGGCGATTCCGATCGCAAACGGCCTGTTTTATAGTTGCCTGGCCTGGGGCATCCGGTTCCTTCTGCCGCTTCGACGCCGATAGCCCTGGCTCTCTGGCCCCGACCGCGTTGCTGCCCCCTATTCTCGAGGTCGCCGACTATTTCCGCCCGAACAGCTTTTCAATATCGCCATGCTGCAACTTCACCCAGGTCGGGCGGCCATGGTTGCACTGGCCGGAATGCGGGGTGACTTCCATCTCGCGGAGGAGTGCGTTCATCTCGGCGACGGACAGGATGCGACCCGCGCGGACCGAGCCGTGACAGGCCATGGTCGCAGCGACATGGTCCAGCCGCTCGCGCAAGGATAGCGCCTGGTCGAAGGCCGCGAGTTCGTCGGCAAGGTCGGCGACCAGCCCCTTGGGATCGCTCTGCCCCAGCAATGCGGGCGTCGCGCGGACCAGCATCGCGGTCGGGCCGAAGCGTTCGAGGTCAAGGCCGAACTCGGACAGTTCCTCCGCCCGCGCCTCCAGGCGGTCACAGGCGGGTTCCTCCAGCTCGACCACTTCGGGGATCAGCATCGCCTGTGACGCCACCCGCCCGCCGGTCAGCGCGGCGCGCATCCGTTCCAGCACCAGCCGCTCGTGCGCGGCATGCTGGTCGACCAGGACCAGCCCGTCCTCGGCTTCGGCGACGATATAGGTCTTGGCGACCTGCCCGCGCGCGACGCCCATCGGATATTGGCGGACCTCCGGCGGAGCCGCGAAGGCGGCCTCGGCGCGGGCGAGCGGCGGCGGCGCGGTGAAACCGGGACGGGGCGCGAACAGAGACTGGCGCTCCATCACCCGGGCCTCTGGCGCAGACGATGCCCAGTCATCGGCGACCGGCGCGCCCGTCAACGGGGCAGACACGCTCTCCGTCTGCCACATGGCCAGCGCCGAGTCCGGCGGACGCTGGACGCTGCGATGGCCCGCTTCGTCCAGCGCGCGGCGCAGGCCCGAGACGATCATGCCCCGGATCAGCGCCGGATCGCGAAAGCGGACCTCGGTCTTGGCGGGGTGGACGTTCACATCGACTTCCGAGGGCGGCATGTCGAGGAACAGCGCGACGACCGCGTGGCGATCGCGTGGCAGCATCTCGGCATAAGCCCCTCGGATCGCGCCCATTAACAGGCGATCGCGGACCGGTCGGCCGTTGACAAACAGATATTGGTGGTCGGCGATCCCCCGGTTGAACGTGGGCAGCCCGGCAACGCCGCCCAGGCTCACGGCATCGCGAACCCAGTCGATCGCGACCGAATTCTCCGCCAGCGCGCGGTCGGTCAGACCCGCGACGCGCCCCGGTCGCTCCTCGCCCCCCGGCACGGTCAGCACGCGGCGACCGTCATGCTCCAGCGTGAAGGCGATATCCGGCCGCGCCATCGCCAGGCGGCGCACCATGTCGAGACAGGCGGCATATTCCGAGCGTGGGGAGCGCAGGAACTTGCGGCGTGCGGGCACGCGCGCGAACAGGTCCTCGACCACGATGCGGGTGCCCGGCGGCACGGCGGCGGGGCCGTCGCGCAGCACCTCGCCATTGTCGACGACCCGGCTCCAGCCGTCGCGGCCCGCCGGGCGACTCTCGATCGTCACCCGCGCGACGCTGGCGATGGAGGGGAGAGCTTCGCCGCGAAATCCGAGGGTTACGACCGATTCGATCGCCTCATCCGACAGCTTGGAGGTGCAGTGCCGCTCCAGCGCCAGCGCCATGTCCCCGGCCGACATGCCGCAACCGTCATCGGCCACCTCGATCCGGCCGATGCCCCCCTGACCGATCGCCACGGCGATCCGGGTCGCGCCCGCATCGATGGAATTTTCGACCAGTTCCTTCAACGCACTGGCGGGCCTTTCCACCACTTCACCGGCCGCGATACGATTGACGAGATGGGGAGGCAGACGCCGTATTGACATGCGGCAAACCCTAGCCCAAGCGACGGCATCCCGCGACCCCGCAAATGACGGTGCAGGTGCCTTTGAAGGCTCTTGGGACGGCTCTTGGCGGCGGTTCGGGATATGAGTCCACGCCCACCCGGTCCATAGATGGAACGAAAGCTTCGATGCCCCTCCCCCGCTTCTTGAAATTCATGTCGCAAGACATGGCGATCGACCTCGGCACCGCGAACACCGTGGTCTATGTCCGCGGACGCGGCATCGTGCTGAACGAGCCGTCCGTCGTCGCGGTCGAGACGATCAACGGCATCAAGCGGGTCAAGGCGGTCGGCGACGACGCCAAGCTGATGATGGGCAAGACCCCCGGCAATATCGAGGCGATCCGCCCGCTTCGCGACGGCGTGATCGCGGACATCGACGTCGCCGAGCAGATGATCAAGCACTTCATCCTGAAGGTCCACGGCCCGCGCAAGTTCGCGCGCTGGCCCGAGATCGTGATCTGCGTGCCCTCGGGTTCGACCAAGGTGGAACGCCGCGCGATCCGCGACGCCGCCTCGAACGCGGGCGCGAGCCAGGTCTTCCTGATCGAGGAGCCGATGGCGGCCGCGATCGGCGCCGACATGCCCGTGACCGAGCCGATCGGCTCGATGGTCGTCGATATCGGCGGCGGCACGACCGAAGTCGCCGTGCTGAGCTTGCGCGGCCTGGCCTATACCACGAGCGTGCGCGTCGGCGGCGACAAGATGGACGAGTCCATCGTATCCTATGTGCGCCGCAACCATAATCTGCTGATCGGCGAAGCCACCGCCGAGCGGATCAAGCAGGAAGTCGGCATCGCGCGTCCCCCGGCGGACGGCATCGGCGTGACCATCCAGATCAAGGGCCGCGACCTCGTCAACGGGGTGCCCAAGGAAATCCAGATCAACCAGGGGCAGATTGCCGAGGCGCTGTCCGAGCCGGTCGCGACCATCGTCGAGGGCGTCCGTGTCGCCCTGGAGAACACCGCGCCCGAACTGGCCGCCGATATCGTCGACCAGGGCATCGTCCTGACCGGCGGCGGCGCGCTGCTGGAAGGACTGGACGAGGTGCTGCGCGACGAGACCGGTCTGCCGGTGACGGTGGCGGAGGATCCGCTGACCTGCGTCGCGCTGGGCACCGGCCGCGCGCTGGAAGACCCGATGTATCGCGGCGTCCTGCTGAACGGCTAACCTCCAGCATAAGGGGACCGGCGCATGGCGCCCGCCCGCGACCGTCGCACCGGTTTCTCGCGACGGCGGCAATATGGAGCTTTCCTGGCCTATGTGCTCGCGGTGGCGGGTGCGGTGGTGGGCGCGGTGCTGCTTGTCGCATCGACCTTCAACCCGCCCGCCTTTGCCGCCCTGCGCATGACGCTGGGCAGCGTGACCGCGCCCATCTCCGGCACGTTCGTGGCGATCGGGGACGCGATCAGCGGCGTGCCCGATACGATCGGTCATTATTTCTTCGTCCATTCCGAAAATGACCGGCTGCGCGCCGAACTCGAACAGTCGCGCAAGGTCCTGCTGACGGCGCGGACGATCGCCCAGGACAACCGCCGCCTGCGCCGGTTGCTGGCGGTGCGCGACCGCACGCCCGATACCGTCGTGACCGCGCGGCTGGTCAGTTCGACCGGGGCCAGCGGCCGCCGCTTCGCGCTGCTCAACGCAGGCCGCTGGCAGGGCGTGGAACCCGGCATGGCGGTGCGCGGACCGGAAGGGCTGATCGGACGCGTGACCGAGTCGGGTCCCGCTGCGGCCCGCATCCTGCTGCTGACCGACCCCGAGAGCATCGTGCCGGTACGGCGCACCCGGGACGGTATGCCCGCCATCGCGGTCGGGCGTGGCGACGGGACGCTCGACGTCCGGTCGGTGGCGACCAATGTCCGGCTGGGCAAGGGCGACCTGTTCGTGACCTCGGGCACCGGCGGGCTCTATGCCCCCAATATCCCGGTCGCGCGCGTCCGCACCGATGGCGGCGACGTGGCGGTGGCGCGACCTTTCATCCATCCCGATACGCTGGATTTCGCGATCGTTCAGCGCGCCTTCATGCCGATGCCGCCATCAGCGCCGGCACCCCGGCCGTGACCCTCGACACCTATAACCCCTTCGACCCCGGACTGCCCCCCGCCCGCGCCCGTGCGCTGCCGTGGCTGACCGTGATGGCCGGTTCGCTGACCGCTATCGTGCCGGTGGTGGCGATCGTCCCGTTGCAGCCGCCGATGGGCCTGTTGATGCTGCTCGCCTGGCGGCTGGTCGCGCGTTTCGCATTGCGCCTTTGGGCCGCCGCGCCGCTTGGGCTGTTCGACGATCTGGTATCGGGGCAGCCGCTCGGTTCCGCCGTGCTGCTCTGGTCGCTGACCTCGCTCGCGATCGACCTGTTCGAGCATCGGCTGGTGTTCCGCGACTTCTGGCAGGATTGGCTGATCGCCAGCGGCGCCATCGCCTTCTGCCTGATCGCGGGGCGTTTCCTGGCGGTGCCGGTCGGCGCGCAGGTCGATGCGCCGCTGGTCCTGCAGATCGGGATCACCATCCTGCTGTTCCCGATGGCCACGAGGCTGGTCGCGTGGATCGATCGCAAACGCGGCCGGAATGAGGTAGGGGCCTGAGCATGGATCGCCCCGGCCGGATCATGACCGAGGCCGCGCAGGCCTATAGTTTTTCGCGCCGCGCCTTCGTGCTGGGCACGGCACAGGCTGGCGTCGGGCTGTTGCTGGCCGGGCGGATGGCGTGGCTGTCGATCGCGCAGAACGAGAAGTACAACCTTCTCTCCGAGAGCAACCGCGTCAACACGACGATGATCCCGCCGCGTCGCGGCTGGCTGATCGACCGGCACGGCGTGCCCATCGCCAACAACCGGACCGACTTCCGCGTCGACATCATCCCCGACCGGCTGGAAGACAAGGACCGCGTGCTAGAGCTTCTCCGCCGGATCCTGAAACTGGACGACGAGGCGATGAACCGCATCCGCCTCGATCTGGAACATGCCGCCGGGTTCCAGCCGGTCCAGGTCGCCGAGCGGCTCGACTGGGAACGCTTCGCGGCGGTCAGCGTCCGCCTGCCCGAACTGCCCGGCGTGCAGCCGACGCGCGGCTTTGCGCGTTTCTATCCGGCTGGCCCAGCCGTTGCGCATCTGACCGGCTATGTCGGCACGCCGACCGCCGAACAGTTCAAGGCGACGCACGACCAACTGCTCGTCACCCCCGGCTTTAAGCTGGGCAAGGACGGGCTGGAAAAGATGCTGGAGCCGTATCTGCGCGGCAAGCCCGGCGCCAAGCGGGTCGAAGTGACCGCGCGGGGCAAGGTCGTGGCCGAACTCGCCACACGGCCCGACACGCCCGGCAAAAATATCCGCCTGACCATCGATGCGGGGCTGCAGGAATATGCCGCACGCCGTCTGGGCACCAATTCGGGGTCGGCGGTGGTGCTCGACTGCCGTACGGGCGAGACGTTGGCGATGGTGTCGATGCCCGCCTATGACCCCAACAGCTTTTCGGACGGGATCAGCCATCTGGAATGGTCGATGCTGTCGGAAAACGACCATGTGCCCTTGATGAACAAGGTGACGCAGGGCCTCTATCCCCCCGGTTCGACCGTCAAACCGATGAACGGCCTGGCGCTGCTGGAAGCGGGCGTCGGCGCGAACGACCGCGTGCTCTGCACCGGCGCGATGCGGGTCGGCACCGGCGTCTTCCACTGCCACAAGCGGGGCGGGCACGGCGCACTCAACCTGAAGGGTGCGATCGAACAGAGCTGCGACATCTATTTCTACGAGATGATCCGGCGCATGGGCTATGACAGCATCGCGCCGATCGCGCGCATGGTCGGGCTGGGACAGAAATTCGACCTGCCGCTCAGCACCCAGCGTTACGGCACCGTGCCCGATGCGGCATGGAAGCTCAGGAAATACAAGACGAAATGGACCGTCGCCGACGGTCTCAACGCGTCGATCGGGCAGGGTTATGTGCTGGCCAATCCGCTCCAGCTGGCGGTGATGGCGGCGCGGCTGGCGTCGGGGCGGCATCTCCAGCCCAGCATGCTGGCGCATCAGGTTCATCTCGATGCCCCCGCTTTGCCCGTCGCCTCCGAGCATCTGGCGGTGGTGCGCGACGCCATGTTCGGCGTGGTCAACCAGGGTGGCACCGGCGGCGCGGCGCGGATGCTGGTGCCCGGCGTCAGCCTGGCGGCCAAGACCGGCACCGCGCAGGTGCGCCGCATCACCATGGCCGAGCGGCGCATGGGCGTTCTCAAGAACGGGCAATTGCCCTTCAAGCTGCGCGACCACGCGTTGCTCGTCTGCTTCGCGCCCGCCGACAATCCGCGTTATGCGGCGGCCGTCGTGCTCGAGCATAACGGCCATACCGTGCGCAATCTCGACGCGCCGCTGATCGGGCGCGACATCATGACCTATCTGTTCGATCGCGACCGGGCATTGGCGTCGCTGGCGGAAGGCGAGCAGACCTGGGGCGGTGACATCAACACCCGGATGCGCACCGAGGAAGCCGCTTATCGCGCGGCGCACTCGCCCCAGCCCGCCGCCGCCGCGACCAAGACCGATGCGGGCGCGGCGACCGACGCACCGGCGGTCGAAGCCGCGACCAACGTCTCCGACGCGCAGGCCGAGGCAATGGCGACACGCGAAACCGATCCCGAGGATGCAGGCGACCCCAATCCATGAGCGGCCCCCGCATCATCCCCGAACCCATCGCGCAATTGCCATGGCGCGTGATCCTGCTGGTCACCGCGATCGGCTGTTTCGGCCTGGTCGTCCTCTATTCGGCGGCGGGAGGCTCGCTGACCCCCTGGGCCAAGCCGCAGGGCGTGCGCTTCTTCGTCCTGCTGGCGGGGTCGCTGGTGCTGTCGCGCCTGCCGCTCGACCTGTGGCGGCGGATTGCGATGCCGGGCTATCTGGTGCTGGTGGTCGCCTTGGTGCTGGTCGAGCTGCTCGGCGCGGTGCGCGGGGGCAGCCAGCGATGGCTGGACGTAGGCTTTATCCGGCTCCAGCCGTCCGAGTTGATGAAGCTGTTCATCGTGCTGGGTGCGGCGCGCTTCTATGAACTGATGCCGCCTGCCGAGACACGGCGCTTCTCCGGCATATGGCCCGTCGCGGCGATGATCGCGGTCCCCGCCGCGCTCGTCATGAAGCAGCCCGACCTCGGCACCGCGCTGATGATCTGCGCGGGCGGTGCGACCGTCATGTTCCTCGCGGGCGTGCCGCTGCGCCTGTTCATCGGCGGGGCGATGGCGCTGGCGGTCGCGGCGCCGCTGGCGGTGAACTTCCTGCTGCACGATTATCAACGCAACCGCGTGCTGATCTTCATGAACCCGGAAAGCGATCCACTGGGCACCGGCTATCATATCAGCCAGTCCAAGATCGCGATCGGATCGGGCGGCATCTGGGGCAAGGGGTTTCTGAACGGCACCCAGAGTCATCTCGACTATCTGCCGGAGGGGCACACCGACTTCGTCTTCGCGACCATGGCCGAAGAATGGGGGCTGGTCGGCGGCTGCCTGCTGATCCTGGCCTTCATCCTCGTCATCCGCTGGGGCCTGAACGTCGCGCAAGCGGCGCAGACGCGCTTTGCCCGGCTGGCGGCGGCGGGGTTGTCGACCACCATCTTCATCTATGTCATGGTCAACCTGATGATGGTCATGGGCCTGGCACCCGTGGTCGGCATCCCCCTGCCCCTGGTCAGCTATGGCGGATCGTCGCAGATGACGGTGCTGTTGTGCCTGGGCATATTGATGGCGATCGACCGTGAAAATCGCCGCCCCGCGCGCTGGTAAGGCAAAAAATCTGCAAAAAGCATTTGCAAAGCGGCACAGGCCTGCTAAAGGCCCGCCTCCCGATCACGAGGCGGGCCGCCGGACGGCCTGATGAGCGTGACGAACGGACGCATAGCTCAGTTGGTAGAGCAGCTGACTCTTAATCAGCGGGTCCTTGGTTCGAGCCCAAGTGCGTCCACCAGTTTCTTCAACGGCTCTGCAGCGATGCGGGGCCGTTGTGCTATGGGGCCGTCCGGCCCCCAACGGGATAGATGATTGATGGCAGGATATAAGGTTCCCGGTTTCGCCGATCGTGCATCGGCTTCGCGCGACGCCAAGGCGGCTGCGCTGGAAAAGCTGCGCAACAAGGCCGCACCCGACCCCGAGATCGTCGCCGCCCGCGCCGCCGCGCGCGCGGCCAAGGAAGCCGCCGAGGCCGAGCGCCGCGCCGCCCACAAGGCCGCGATCGAGCAGGAAAAGGCCGCCCGCGAGGAAGCCCGCGCCAAGGCGAAGGCCGAAGCGGACGCCGCCGCAGAGGCCGCTGCCGCCGCAGCCCGCCCGCCGGTGGTCCCGACGGCCGCCGAGCTGAAGGCGGCGCGTGACGCCCGCTACGCCGCTCGCAAGGCGCGTCAGGGCAAGTGACCCCGCGCGAGCTGCTGGGCATCGCCGAGGTGCCGGGCGGCGAGCCCCTGCGGCTGTTCCGCCGGGGCAAGGACTTCATGATCGTGCTCGACCGCAACGAGCTGATGAGCACGCGGATGAGCGGCTCGGAAGTGGCGCTGGGCACGATGACCTGTGACCGGCTGGGCGGACGCAATGCGCCGCACCTGCTGATCGGGGGCTATGGCATGGGCTTTACGCTGCGTGCCGTGCTCGCCCGGCTGGGCCGCGATGCGCGGGTGACCGTGGCGGAGCTGGTGCCCGGCATCATCGAATGGGCACGCGGACCGATGGTCGAGCTGACCGCCGGATGCCTGGACGATCCCCGCGTCACGCTGGCCATGGGCGATGTCGGCAACGCCATCTACGCGGGGCGCGGGACGTATGACGCGATCCTGCTCGACGTCGACAATGGCCCCGACGGGCTGACCCGCCCGGCCAACGACGGGCTCTATTCGAACCGAGGACTGGACGAGGCGCGGGTCGCACTGCGTCCCGGCGGCGTGCTGGCCATCTGGTCGGCCGCACCCGACCCGGTCTTTACCCGGCGGCTGTCGCGGGCGGGGTTCCTGGTCGATGAAGTGAAGGTCCGCGCCCGCGAGAATGGCAAGGGCGCGACCCACACCATCTGGTTCGCGACGCCGCGCTGATATGCAATTCCTCCCCTGCAAGGGGAGGTGGCAGGCCAAAGGCCTGACGGAGGGGTGTCGCCCTGGCGATGGCGGGACACCCCTCCACCATGCTCCGCATGGCCCCCCTTCCCTTACAGGGGAGGAATATCCTCGCGCTTCGCCCCGTCCAGTTCCTTGCGAATCCGCTCCTGCTCGGCAGCATCCCGCTGCTTCTCAGCCTTGCTCCGTCCGAACCGCGCACGGTTCTCCGCCGCCTGCTGCTCGGCCGCTCTACGCACCAGCCCCTTGCGCGCCTGACGGAAGTTGACGACCTCACCCATCAGCGCCGCCGCAGCCGCCGGAACAGCCCCTTGCGCTGGCTAAACGCCTCGAACATCTCGTCCGGCCCTTCGGGGTCGAGCACTTCGTTGTCGGCCAGCCATTCCTCGACGCTCGACAGGTCCGGCACCTCATAGGGCCGCAGGCTCCGTCCCCCGTGCCCACGCAGCGCCTCGACCGCGGCGATCAGCGAGCCGGTGCGGGCGACGGTGTCGCCGACCAGCCTGGGCGCGATGCCCAGATGCTCGCCCAGCAGGTCGTCTCGAATCGCCGCGATCCGCCGCCCGGCCGCACTTTCCGCCTCGACCGCGATCGCCAGGTCGCATTCGGTGTCCAGCCGCATGGATCGGTTGTTCAGGTTGGACGAGCCGAGCCGGAAGACCTGGTCGTCGGAGATCAGGATCTTGGCATGGCAATAGATCGCCTCGCCCCCGGCGGTGAAGGGATGATAGAGCCGCAGCCGCCCATGCCGGTCCCGCCGCCGCAACGCCTCGACCAGCCGGGCACGGGCGGTGTCCATCGCGATGGGCTCCAGCCAGCCTTGCGCGGTCAGCGGGTTGATGATGACGAATTCCGGGCCATTCTCTTCGTCCAGTCGCCGGGCGATCGCCTCGGCCACCCGGCGCGAGGCGAAATACTGGCTTTCGATATACACATACCGCTCGGCCCGCGCGATCTGGGCGAGGAACAACGCCTCATTCTCATGGACCGGCGCCTGGTCGTCCATCTCCGGCATGGTGCGGGCGATGGCGACCGGCTGGTTGGTGAAGTCGGGCTCCAGTCCTTCCGGCCAGCAGCTTGCCCCCGGCACGGCAGGCCCCATCGGCTTGCCGCCCGCCGCGTGCCAGCGCTCGCGGAACAGCTCGCCCAGCGCGTGCGTCACCGGCCCCTCTACCGCGCTGATCGCATCGTGCCAGGGCTTGTAGGGCTGGCCGCCGGGGCGCTTGCGACCGGGATCGTCGTCGCGGTGTTCGCGCGTGTCCCAGCGCTCGCTGGTCATGTCGATGCCGCCGCAAAAAGCGAGCTGGTCGTCGATGATGACGATCTTCTGGTGATGCGAGGCGGCGATCGGATGATGGCCGTCCAGCTTCGTATGGATACGCTTGTGCGCCATCCACTTCAGAACGGTGAAGAAGGTCCGCCCCCGAAACAGCGACTTGATCGCGCCGGTATCCCAGCGGAGCAGGAAAATCTCCAGCTCGGGCTGGCGCTGGACGAGCGAATAGATGAAATCGCCGACCGTCTCACCCGGCGCCTCGTCATGGTCGAGGACGATACGTGCGTCGAAGTCCCAACCGATCAACAGGATCTGCCGCCGCGCATTCAGCATCGCGCGGCGGGCCTTGCGGAAATATTCATCCGCATCGACGATGACCGCCATGCGATCGGCCTGCTCGATCCGCCAGCATTCCTGTCCGACCTTCAACGACGATCTCCCCTATTGACGCCCGCGTCATGCCCGGACGACCAGGCGCTGGCAAATGCCCAAACGGCCAATGCCCGCAAAAGGTCAGGGAATTGGAGGCGAAAAGGGATCAGAAAATGCGGTAGCGAACCGGGCGGATCGACAGGGACTGACCGGCAGCCGCGTCCACCGCGACGGGCAAGTCGAAGGTCAGCGGCTCGGCCGCCCCGGCAAGCTGGGCCGTGATCCGGCGGGACCGGCCGACAGGCCGGCTCGCCAGCACCGTGACGGGCAACGCATCGGCCGCGCCCGGCTCGGCCAGCTCGACATCGTGCGGCCGGATATGGATTTCGCCCTCGCCCTGCCCGCGTGCTTCGTCGGATATGGTCGCCAACCCGTCGCCGATGATCGCCACGCCGTCCCGACGCGTCACGGGCAGCCGGTTGGTCTCGCCGATGAAGGACGACACGAAGGCGGTGGCGGGCGCGCTCTGCACCTCGGCGGGGGTGCCGATCTGCTCGATCACGCCGCCGCGCATCACGACGATGCGATCGGCGATCTCCAGCGCCTCCTCCTGGTCATGCGTCACGAAGATCGAGGTCAGCCCCGTCTCGTCATGAATCCGCCGCAGCCAGCCGCGCAGGTCCTTGCGCACCTGTGCATCCAGCGCGCCGAAGGGTTCGTCGAGCAGCAACAGGCGCGGCTCGATCGCCAGCGCGCGGGCCAGTGCCACACGCTGACGCTGGCCGCCCGACAGCTGCGCCGGGTAACGGTCGCCCAGTTGCGGCAGCTGGATCAGTTCGAGCAGTTCGGCGACCTTGGCCGTGATCGCCGCCTTGGCGGGCCGGTCACGCCGCTTGCGCACCGTCAGGCCGAAGGCGATGTTGTCGGCGACCGTCATGTGGCGGAACAGCGCGTAATTCTGGAACACGAAGCCGATCCGCCGCTCGGCGGCGGGGGTGCCGGTCATGTCCTGCCCATCGAACAGGACATGACCCTCATCGGCGAAGTCCAGCCCGGCGATGGTCCGGAGGAGCGTGGTCTTGCCCGAACCGGACGGTCCAAGCAGTGCCAGGAACTCGCCCGGCTTCGTCTCCAGCGTCACACGGTCAAGCGCGGTGAACCCGCCGAAGCGGCGGGAGATATTGTCGACGACGATGCTCAATGCGCGGCTCCCGCCCGGTGGATGCCGAAACGCCATTCCAGCACGGTCTTCACTGCCAAGGTCACCAGCGCGAGCGAGGCGAGCAGAGACGCCACCGCGAACGCGCCGACAAAGTCATATTCGTTGTACAGGATTTCGACATGCAGCGGCATGGTGTTGGTCAGCCCCCGGATATGCCCCGACACGACCGATACCGCGCCGAATTCGCCCATCGCGCGGGCGTTGCACAGCAGCACCCCGTAGAGCAGGCCCCAGCGGATATTGGGCAGCGTGACATGCCAGAAGGTCTGCCACCCGCTCGCCCCCAGCGACCGCGCCGCTTCCTCATCGTCGCGCCCCTGCTCCGCCATCAGCGGGATCAGCTCGCGCGCGACGAAGGGGAAGGTCACGAAGACGGTCGCCAGCACGATGCCGGGCACCGCGAAGATGATCCGCACGCCATGCGCGGTCAGCCATGGACCGAGCCAGCCCTGCGCCCCGAACAGCAGGACGAAGATCAGGCCCGACACCACCGGCGAGACGGAAAAAGGCAGATCGATCAGCGAGATGAGCAGGCTTTTCCCACGAAAATCGAACTTTGCGATCGCCCAGGAGGCGGCAACTCCGAACACGGCATTGATCGGCACCGAGATAGCCGCGACGAGCAGGGTCAGGCGGATCGCCGCCAGCGCATCCGGGTCGACCAAAGCGTCGAGGAAAACCTTCCATCCCTTCGCAAGAGCCCCTGCAAAGACCATGACCAGGGGCAGGAACAGGAACAAGGCCAGAAAGAGAAAGCCGACGCCGATCAGCGCCCGCCGCGCCCAGGGGCTCTCGATGGTGGTGGGGTTGGAGGCGCTCATCGCGTCCCTCGCTTGGCGCGCCACGCCTGGAGGAGGTTTACGAACAACAGCATCGCAAAGGACAGGACCAGCATCACGCAGGCGATGGCCGTCGCGCCGTCATAGTCGAACTGTTCCAGCTGGGTGATGATCAACAGCGGCGCGATCTCCGACTTGAAGGGCATGTTGCCCGCGATGAAGATGATCGAGCCATATTCTCCCACGCCGCGGGCAAAGGCGAGCGCAAAGCCGGTCAGCAGGGCTGGCGCGATCGCGGGCAGGATCACCCGGCCAAAGGTCTGCGCGCGGGAGGCGCCCAGCGTCGCGGCGGCCTCCTCGACGTCGCGGCCCAGATCGGCGAGCACCGGTTGGACCGAACGAACAATGAACGGCAAGCCAATGAAAACAAGGGCAATGGTCACACCCAGGGGCGTATAGGCGACCTTGATCCCAAGGGGCGTGAGCAGCGACCCGACCCAACCATTTTCCGAATAGAGCGACACCAGGGCGATACCCGCCACCGCCGTCGGCAGCGCAAAGGGCAGGTCCACCGCCGCGTCGATCAGCTTCTTGCCCGGAAACTCATAGCGGACGAGGATCCAGGCGATCAGCAGCCCGAACACCGCATTGATCGCCGCCGCCGCCAGCGCCGCCCCGAAGCTCAGGCGATAGGCGGCCAGCGCGCGCGGCGACAGCCCGACCTCGGCAAAGCCGTCCCAGCCCATGCCCGCGGCCCGGATGACGAGCGCCGACAAGGGGACCAGCACGACCAGCCCCAGCCAGAAGATGGTCATGCCCATGGTCAGGCCGAACCCCGGCAGCGCCGAGCGGCGCTTCGTCCGCACCACCGCGATCAGCGCCGCTTGGCCTGACCGCCATAGATGGCGTCGAACACTCCGCCATCCGCGAAGAACCGCTTCTGCGCCGCCCCCCAACCGCCGAAATCCTGGATCGTCACCATGTCCAGCTTGGGGAAGGTCGCGGCGTGCTTGGCCAGCACCGCCTGGTCGCGCGGGCGATAGAAGTTGCGCGCGGCGATCTCCTGCCCCTCGGGCGTATAGAGGAACTTCAGATAGTCGGTCGCGACCTGTTCCGTGCCATGCGCCTTGGCATTGGCGTCGACCACCGCGACCGGCGGCTCGGCCAGGATCGAGATGGAGGGCACCACGATATCGAACTTGCCCGCGCCCAGCTCCTTTTCGGACAGCAGGGCTTCATTCTCCCAGGCGATCAGAACATCGCCCAGCCCTCGCTCGACAAAGGTCGTCGTCGCCCCGCGTGCGCCGGAGTCCAGCACGGGCACATGGCCATAAAGGTCGGCGACATATTTCTGCGCCGCCGCATCCGAACCGCCCGCCTTCTTACCGTAAGCCCAGGCCGCCAGGAAATTCCACCGCGCGCCGCCGCTGGTCTTCGGGCTGGGGGTGATGACCTGCACGCCCGGCTTCACCAGATCGGCCCAGTCGCGAATGCCCTTGGGATTGCCCTTGCGGACCAGGAACACGATGGTCGAGGTATAGGGCGCGCTATTGTCGGGCAGGCGGCTCTGCCAGTTGGCGGGCAGCAGCTTGGCCCGCTCGGCGATGGCATCGATGTCATAGGCCAGCGCCAGCGTCACCACATCGGCCGACAGCCCGTCGATCACCGAGCGCGACTGTTTGCCCGAACCGCCATGGCTCATCCGGAACGACACCGTCTTGCCGGTCTTGGCCTGATAGTCTCTGGCGAAGGCGGCGTTGATATCCTTGTACAGCTCGCGCGTCGGATCATAGCTGACGTTCAGCAGCTCGACCGAGCCCTTGCCATTGCCGCCCCCCGAACAGCCGGCCAGACCGATCGTACCGATCATCAACGCGGCCAATATGGCCGGAAATGGTGCTCGCATCTGGACCCGTCCCTTTCGTTTCGGCGCGTAACCTATCTCGATCCCCCCGATAGGAAATGCCGTAAAGCTTGGGACGCACAAAGCCCTGCTTTTGCTCCCTCGATCCTGACAGAAGCCCGTTTCGGCCTTTCGCGGCCTTGTATCGGCAGCGGACAAGACCGATCTCCGGCCCGCATTCACCCCCTCACCCCTTCCGAAAGGACGCCTATGACCGCCCAGCAGCTTGACGTAAAAACCGGCCTTTACATAGGCGGCGAGTGGCTGGGGCCGCAGGGGCGCGACACCCAGGACGTGCTGAACCCGGCGACCGGCCAGTCGCTGGGCGAGCTGCCGCTGGCGACCGCCGCCGACATGGACCGCGCGCTGGAGGCCGCCGCGCGCGGGTTCGAGCAGTGGCGTAAAGTCGCACCGCAGGAGCGTGCCGCCGTCCTCCATCGCACCGCCGCGCTGGTCCGCGAGCGCGCCGAGGAACTGGCCCGACTCGCCACGCTGGAGGAAGGCAAGCCGATCGTCGAGGCGCGCGGCGAAGTCGCCGCCACCGCCGCGCTGCTGGATTTCCATGCGGGCGAAGCGGTCCGTATCTATGGCCGGGTGCTGCCGCGTCCCACCGGCACCCGCTCGCTGGTGCTGCACCAGCCGGTCGGCCCGGTCGCGGCCTTCTGTGCGTGGAATTTCCCGGTCATGAACCCGGTGCGCAAGATTTCGCCCGCTATCGCCGCCGGATGCTCGATCATCCTGAAGCCCAGCGAGGAAACCCCGGCCAGCGCCATTGCGATCATGCGCTGCTTCCAGGATGCGGGGCTGCCCGGTGACGTCGCCCAGCTGGTCTTCGGCGTACCCGATGCGGTGTCGCGCCACCTGCTCGCCTCGCCGGTCACGCGCAAGCTCAGCTTCACCGGGTCGGTGCCGGTCGGCAAGCACCTGCTGAAGCTCGCCGCCGATACGGTGATGAAGTCGACCATGGAGCTGGGCGGCCACGGCCCGGTGCTGGTCTTCGACGATTGCGATCTCGACAAGACGCTCGACCTGCTGGTCACGCACAAGTTCCGCAATGCGGGCCAGGTCTGCGTCGCGCCCACCCGTTTCTATGTGCAGGAGGGGATTTACCAGCGCTTCGCCAAGGGCTTTGCCGAACGCGCCGCCGCGCTGAAGATCGGTGACGGCCTGTCGAGCGACACGCAGATGGGGCCGATGGCGAACCCCCGCCGCCCCGAGGCGATCGGCGCGATGATCGAGGACGCTGTGCGGAACGGCGCACGCAAGCTGACCGGGGGCGAGGCCAAAGGCGGAGACGGCTTCTTCTTCGCGCCCACCGTGCTGGCCGATGTGTCGCTCGACGCGAAGGCGATGAATGAAGAGCCGTTCGGCCCGATCGCGCTGATCCGCCCCTTCGCCACCACCGAGGATGCCATCGCCGAAGCCAATCGCCTGCCCTTCGGTCTGGGTGCCTATTGCTTTACCGAGAATGGCCGCCGCCAGAACCAGCTGGCCGACGAGATCGAGGCGGGCATGGTCGCGATCAATACCGTTCGGCTCAGCTGGGGCGATGCGCCCTTTGGCGGGGTCAAGGAAAGCGGGTACGGCTCGGAAGACGGCCCCGAAGGCATCGCCAACCATATGATAACCAAGGCGGTTCACATCGCCTGATGACAGAATGGGGTCAGGCCCGCGCGCGATAGGCCGCACGGGCCGCCTCTACTTCGCGCTGATGTCCATCCGCCCAGCGGATCAATGCACGCATCGGCTCCAGGAACGACCGGCCCAGTTCGGTCAGGCTATATTCCACGCGTGGCGGCACCTCGGCATAAACCGTCCGCTTGACAAAGCCGTCTTCCTCCAGTCGCCGCAGGGTACGCGACAGCATCTGTTTCGATACATCACCGATCCGCCGCAGCAGCATGTTGAAGCGCAACGTCTCCGGCTCCAGCGCGGCGAGGACGAGCAGGCTCCATTGATCGCCGATCCGGTCCAGCACGTCGCGGATCGGACACCCGCCCTCCCCGGTCAGCGCCATGGTCACATCTATATGACCTGGTCCCTCAAAAATGACGTCTTGTGATGGAGCGGCACCCTGCATAGCTCGACGGTCTACAAAGTGGACCATAGAAAGGAAAGACCATGAAGATCGCCCTGATCGGAGCCTCGGGCAATGCCGGCTCCCGCATCCTGAAGGAATTGTCGGATCGTGGCCATGCCGTGACCGCCATCGCGCGCAACGTCGACCGGATCGCCACCCTGCCGGGCGTCACCCCGGTCTCGGAAGATGTGAACGTGCCGGATGCGCTGGCCGAGGTGCTGCGCGGACATGACGCGGTCGTCCTCTCGCTGCCGTTTGCGCCGAATGATCCGGCCACGCTGATCGAACCCGTCCGCGTGTCGGGCGTGAAGCGCTATCTGGTCGTCGGTGGCGCGGGCAGCCTTGAGGTCACGCCCGGCCAGCGCCTGATCGACCAGCCGGGCTTCCCCGAGGAGTACAAGACCGAGGCCCGCGCAGGCGCAATCTTCCTCGACCGGTTGCGCGAGGTGGAGGATCTGGAATGGACCTTCCTCTCTCCCTCCGCGATGTTCGTCCCCGGCGAGCGGACCGGCCGTTTCCGCCTGGGCACCGATACGCTCCTGTCGAACGAGCAGGGCAGCAGCATCTCGTTCGAGGACTATGCCATGGCGCTGGTCGATGAGATCGAGCAGCCCCGCCACATCCGCCGACGTTTTACGGTCGGTTATTGAAGGACTTGCGCCGTCGGGGCCGGATATTCGGCCTCGACTGCCAAAAAAATGTCAAAAACCCCCTTGGCAGGTCGGACATGCCCGGCTAATAGCCGCCCCACCAGACGGGGACTTGGCTCCCCGCCATGCCGCAGACCGGCATCGGACGCATAGCTCAGTTGGTAGAGCAGCTGACTCTTAATCAGCGGGTCCTTGGTTCGAGCCCAAGTGCGTCCACCACCCTCAATCAAATATGTCTTAAGGCGAGACCCAAATGGTTCGCTATTTGGCAGGCGAGACATTGGTTCCTGTTCCTGAAGCCCAGAGCTTTGCTCGGAACAACGTCCGCTGGCCGGGCGGGTCTCCCAAATCCGACCTAATCTGCCACACTAAATCTGACCACAGCTGATCATGCCGCTCCTTTGTGAAAATAGCTGCATTGCCCTCGGCAATCTCATCCGTAAATTTATGAAGAGCGCTGATCACGTCGGATGACGCGATCAAATGCAGGTTGTTTACGGCATTAGCAAAGCGCACCTTTGCATCGGCAGGGGTGGCGAGTCCCACGATGCCGCTCGCCGCTCCAAAAAACTCCTCGTAATATGCCAGTTTTTTGGCGCGCCAAAGTGCCTCACGCTCCTTTGCCTTCGTAAGGATGATCGCGCCCGAAGAAGCGATAATTGCGGCTAGTGCGGAGATCAATGCCGCAAGCATCATGCAACTTTCTGCTTAGACAAAACATGCCAGATTGCAGGGACTTGTGGCATATTTGTTTGCCTAGACATCTTGAGTTACCGCGCCCCCTGCCCCGAAGGCGGCACCGGCGGGGTCGACGACTTGGCGTCGCTGACCGCCTCGTCATACCAGCGGGACAGGTCGGCCTTCATGCTCCGCAGCGCGTCGGGGTTGAGGTAGGTCATGTGCCCGGCCGGATAATAGGTGAAGCGCAAATTCGCCTGCTGTGCGGGTTCCAGCATCATGTGGCCCAGATCGTTCTCGGTGCCGAAGAACGGGGTCGCCATGTCGTAATAGCCGTTCATCGACAGCACCTTCAGATACGGGTTCGCCCGCATCGCGGCGCCCAGGTCGATCGCGGTGTTGGGATTGTTCTGCGACCCGTCGGGCGACCGGTGCTTCCAGTTCCAGGTCCAGCCCGCCGCGTCGCGCGCCGACAGGCGATAGGGAAGCTCGGTCTTGTAGCCGAGCGTCGATTGCAGATAATCCTGGAAGGACGCGATATAAGCCCCTGAAATGGCGTCGGAAGAAGCATCCGTCTCCGGCCGTTCGCCCGCCGCGTCGGTGTCGATGCCGAGGTAACGCGAGTCGAACCGCCCCACCGTCCGCGCCGATCCGCGCAGCAACTCCTTCTGGAAACGCGGCAGGTCGATGCGCAGATTGGCGCGCTTGATATAATCGGGCGATATGCCGATCAGGCGGCTCATCTGCTCGGCGATCTGGTCGCGCTCCTGCGGCGAAATGCTCTGCCCCTTGGCCAGTGCCGACATATAGGGTCCGACCGCAAAGGCACGCGCCTGCGCCACCACGGCCGCCACATCGGCCGGACGATCGGCCAGGCGGTTGTGATACCAGGCGGTCGCGGCATAGCTGGGCAGATAGTTCAGATAGACCTGATCCAGCCCCGGCTGTCGATAGCCGTAATTCATGATCGAGCTGAGCAGCACGACGCCGTTCAGCGCCATACCCTTTTCCTGCAACTGATAGGCCAGCGCGCCCGAGCGCAGCGTGCCATAGCTTTCGCCGAGCAGGAATTTTGGGCTCATCCAGCGGCCATATTTGGTGACGTAACGCTGGATCGCGCCCGCAAAGACATCGACATCCTCGTCCACGCCGTAGAATTGCGCAGGCTTCATATCGCCCAGCGGCCGCGAATAGCCGGTGCCGATCGCGTCGAGGAAGACGAGGTCGGTCTTGTCGAGCAGCGAGTCCGGGTTCGGCCCGACATCATAGGGCGCAGGCCGCACGAACTCCGGGCTGGTCGTGCGGATGCGGATCGGCGCGAACGAGCCCATGCGCAGCCAGAAGGATGGCGACCCCGGCCCGCCATTATAGAGGAACGTCACCGGCCGCTTCGTGCCCGGCTTGGTCCCATCGAGCGTATAGGCGGTGTAGAACATCGAGGCGGTCGGCTTGCCCTCGATATCGCGGACGGTCAGCGTGCCCGCCGAGGCGATATAGGGATAGGCGCGGCCATTGATGGTCACGCTGTCGCGGTGGCGGACCTCGGTTTCCTCCAGCGGCGCGCGCGCCCAGGCGGCTTCCGCCTCGGCCTTGGCGGCTTCATGATGCGGAGCCTTTTTCTCCCCCTCCTCCTGCGCGGCGAGCGGCGCGGTCATGGCGGTGGCGGCGAGGAGGAAAGCGAGGCTGTTGCGGATCACGAAAGGCTCACGAAATGGGTGACGGGGTCGTCATCGTTTCGTGTTTCGGGATGCAAGGCAAGAGCATGCGGGGGCGTGGGGCAATTATCCTTTTGCCCCGTTCACTCTGACCAAGGTCGAAGGCCACGGGCATGCTCCCGATCCAGACCGTTCCCCGGCGAAGGCCGGGGTCCAGTTTCTATTCGGATGGGATGGCGCCATGGGTCGGCGTGGGAGGCACGGCTATCGGTCGCCTTGGCCTTCGTCGTCGCTCAGGCTGAACGGAGGGTTGGTTCGGGCTGGCGGGGGAATACCCCCCGCCAGCCTTATATCAGCGCGACAGCCAGGCCTGGACGGCGGGCTTCAGGCGATCGGCGACCGCCTTGCGCACCGCGATCTGCGAGATCGACCGCCTGGCCCCGCCGCGCGAGCCTTCGGGCAGGTTGGCATTGGCCCAGGCCTCGATCTTGCCGGGCATGGCGGGATCGTTCGACCCTGCGCCCAGCCCCACGATGAAGGTCGCGCGGTTGCTTTCCTCCAGGAAGCTGTCGACCAGCGGCTTGTTCGCCACCGCCCAGTCGAACGCCATGTCGGGATGTGCCCCCGCGATCGAGCGGAGCAGCGCGGCGCGCTGCGGCGGGGTGAAGGTATTGTCCTTCAACACGCTCAGCGCCCGCCGCGCCGCCGTCTCGTCCTCGGCATAGCCCAGCAGCGAGACATAGCGGTTCTTGACCACCGGATTGCGTTCGGCCTTGGCCAGTTCGTACAGCCGGTCCCATTCATCCGCCGTCGCGCGGGTGGCATAGGTCGCCAGGATCGGCTGGCGGATGGCGCCCGGAATGGCATCGGGGTTCCTGGCGAGCGCGGCGACATAGCCCCGCGCCCGCGCCGCGACCATCGCATCGCCGCTGGTGCCCAGTTGCCCGATCAGCGTCTCGCGCAGGTTCGAGACGAGCGCGCCGTCCTCCAGCTTCGGCTCGAACCCGATCCGCGCCAACACCGGCGACAGGATCGCCGCCGTCCGCGCACGCAGCGGCTTTTCAAGCGGGGTGCCCTCATAAAGGCCGTTCAGGCGGGCGAGTTCGCCCGCCACCGTCTGCCATTCCAGCGGATCGGCCTCGGGCGTGACCTGCGCCATCAGGTCGAACCAGCGGCTCAGATCCTGATAGCCGCCCGCCGCCAGCGCATAGTCGTCGCCCAGCGTTCCCAGACGGTCGTTCAGCGCCAGCTTCGCATAGTCGCGCACGATCGCGGCATGGCCCGCGCCGTCATACATGACGCGCGTATAGGACCCCTTGCCCTGGTTCAGGACCAGCGTGCCGCAGCCGCCGACCGTCACAGGAGCGGGTGCCGCGCCAGTCACGATGGCGGTCGTCTCGGCCCCGCCGATGGTCGCAACGCGGATCGGCACATGCCAGGTCTGGGCCGCCTTCGACGCCTCGTCCAGTCCGAACCGGCCCTGGGTCAGCATCGCGACCGTCTTGCCGCCCTCGCAGCGCGCACCCTGCAGCGTGACCAGCGGCACGCCACCCTGCAGCGTGAAGTCATGCGCGATCGTCGCGACATTGGTGCCCGACGCCTTGGACAGTTCCTCCCAGAGCTGGTCGGTCACCGTGTTCTGGTATTTATACTTCGCCATATAGGCACGGATGCCCTTGCGGAACGTATCGGCGCCCAGCGTCGATTCGAGCATCCCGATGACCGCCTGCCCCTTCAGATAGGTGATGCTGTCGAATGCCTCGCCGATCTGGTCGACCGTCTCGACCTTTCGGATGATCGGGTGGGTCGCACTGGTCGCATCGATGCCCATCGCCGACTCGCGCTCGCCCGACACGCTGGCCGCCGCCGCTTCCCAACTGGGGTTCAGGTCGTTGCTGGCCTTGCCCTCCATCCACGAGGCGAAGCCCTCGTTCAGCCAGAGGTCGTCCCACCAGCGCGGGGTGACGAGGTCGCCGAACCACTGGTGCGCCATTTCATGGGCGACGACGGTGTGGATGCGCTGGCGGTTGCTCTCGCTCATCACCTGCGGATTGAAGAGCAGTTCGTTCTCGAAATAGAAGATCGCGCCCCAATTCTCCATCGCGCCGAAGAACTGGCTGGAGCCCGGACCCGCGATCATGTCCATCTTGGGCAGCGGATAGGGCGTGCCGAAATAGTCATTGTAATAAGACAGAAGCTTGGTCGCCGCGCCCAGCGAATAGTCACCCTGGTCGACCACGCCCTTGCGGCTGACCACGCCGATCTGGACTCCGTTCGCGGCCACTGTCTTGCGGTCCAGATTGCCCGAGCCGAAGAACAGCAGATAGCTGGACATCACCGGCGTCTCGCCGAAGCGATAGAGCTGGCTGCCATCGGCCTGCGTCGTCACGGCTTCGGCGGGCATGTTGCTGATCGCGCGCTGACCCTTGGGCGCGGTGGCGGTCAGGCGGAACTTCGCCTTGAAGGCGGGTTCGTCCCACATCGGCGCGAAGCGGCGGGCGTCGGGCGCCTCGAACTGGGTCGCCAGCATCCGGTCGGCCGAGCCGTCGGCATTGGTATAGTCGATGGCGAACAGGCCATTGGCCGAACGATTGATCGTCCCCGTCCAGGCGAAGCCGACCTTGTGCCGCCCGATGCTTGCCGCCTGCGGCAGGGTGAGGGTCAGCGTCTGCGCCGCCTTGTCCGCCACGAAGGGCACCGGCTTTCCGTCGAAGGTCGCGCGCGTCACGGTCAGCTCGGCGGCGTTCAGCACGATGGTGGCGGTGGCCTGCTTCACCTCGACATCGACGGCCTCCTCGCCGCTGAAGGTCAGCGCCTTCGCATCGGGACGCACGGTGATGTCGTACAGGACCGGCGCGACGGTCTGGGGCAGCTGGCCCGCCGCCAGCGCCGGGGTGGAGACGGTCAGGGCCAACAGGACCGATAGGGCGGACTTCATCGCAATCAGGGCCTTTCAATGGGAATGCGCAAATCTCTACGCCCTGTCCGCCGCAAAGCAAATGACGGTCATGTAATAATGTTGCAAAGGCCTTGCCCGGCTGGACAGCCTTTACCTTTACGTTATCGTAAAGCCATGAGCCTTCCCCCTGCCCTGAGTCGCCCCCCCCTGAACCGTTTAACCCTGCCCGTGATCGGGTCGCCGCTGTTCATCATTTCCAACCCGGACCTGGTCATCGCCCAGTGCAAGGCGGGGATTGTCGGCTCGTTCCCGGCGCTGAACGCGCGGCCTGCCAGCCTGCTCGACGAATGGCTGCACCGGATCACCGAGGAACTGGCCGCGCATGACCGGGCGCATCCCGATTGGCCCGCCGCCCCCTTCGCGGTCAACCAGATCGTGCATCGCTCCAACGATCGGCTGGAGGCCGACCTGACGGTCTGCGCCAAGTGGAAAGTGCCGATCGTCATCACCTCGCTGGGCGCGCGGGAGGATGTGAATGCGGGCGTCCATGACTGGGGCGGGATCACGCTGCATGACGTGATCGACGATCGCTTTGCACGCAAGGCGGTGGAGAAAGGCGCGGACGGGTTGATCGCTGTGGCGACGGGGGCGGGCGGCCATGCCGGCCGGCTGTCGCCCTTTGCGCTGGTGCAGGAAATCCGTGGCTGGTTCGACGGCCCGCTGGCGCTCGCAGGATCGATCGCGACCGGGGGCGCCATCCTGGCGGCGCAAGCCATGGGAGCGGACTTCGCCTATATCGGCTCACCCTTCATCGCCACCGTCGAGGCCAATGCGGCGGAGGCCTATAAGCAGGCGGTGGTCGACGGGCGCGCGAGCGACATCGTCTATTCCAGCCTGTTTACCGGCGTGCATGGCAATTACCTGCGCGCCTCGATCATTGCAGCGGGACTGGACCCGGACCATCTGCCCGAAGGCGATGTGTCGACGATGAACTTCGGCGGTGGCCAGGCGGCCAAGGCCTGGCGCGATATCTGGGGCGCGGGGCAAGGCATCGGCGCGGTCGACCGTATCGTTCCGGCTGCCGAACGGGTCGCGGAGCTTCGCCGTCAATATGAGGCGGCACGGCAGAGACTGTCGCTGACCCCTTATCCCTCCCCTGCCGAGGGGAGAATGGTCGGCGACTAGAACGCCCGGCCCAGCCGCGCCTGCAAGGCCTGGACGGGACTGATGGCCGGAACCCCGTCATCGGCCATGGCATCGAGCCGCTCGACCCGGCGGTGCAGGTCGAGGCTCGCCCGGGTCAGCCACCGCGCCGGCTCGGGCAAGGCGGCAAGCTGCGCGTCGTCGGTATCCGGCGAGGCCCCCAGGCGCCGAACCGGCTGCCGCGCCTCGGCCCAGTCCATTTCCCCCGCCTCGACCGCGCGCTGGGTCAGGATCCATGCGATGACGTGCATCAGCCGTGTCGTCACCTTCAGCGATTCGCAGGAAAAGACCACCCGCATGATCGGGTCCAGCCCATCGCGTTCGTCACGGCCCATCCCGTCGAAATAGCCACGCGCCGCCTCCGCCAGGGTCATGGCCTCGACATAAAGGCCGTCGATCAGCTTGGCATGGAACGGGGATCGGGACGCGAGGGAGGGCATGGCGCTTGGCTCGCATGACATCCGCCCCGGGAACAAGACGGCGCGCGGTGCGGGCTGTCCCGATACGAAGCGGTCTGGCGGCCGGAATCGTCAGGCGATGATGTCGGGGATCAGCCGATCTTCCAACTCGGCCAATTCGTCACGCAACCGCAACTTGCGCTTCTTCAGCCGCGCGATCTGCAACTGGTCGGGGGTCGAGGATTGCAGGAGCGCGGCGATCGCATCGTCCAGGTCGCGATGCTCGGTTCGCAACATGTCGATCCGCGCGCGTGCCAGCGTGACGTCCATCCTGCTCCCCCTTTGCGACCGGCCCGGAAGACAGCCCGACACCGATCCCGCCCCTCTAGCAAGCCCGAAGGCGCACGGCGAGAGCCCGCATCACGTCATCGCGCCAAATGCCTCATCCGGTCGATTCTGACGAAAATGGATGAGGACAGACGGCGATTTTGGTGTTTTACTTACTCCCCCAAGCAATGACAGGAGGTTGAAGCCCATGCATACGGCGCATCAAACGGCCCTGGAGACCAAGCACGCCACGCTCGATCGGCGAATCAGCGCCGAATCACAGCGTCCCGTGCCAGACGCGCTGATCCTGGCGGATCTCAAGAAGCAGAAGCTCAAACTGAAAGAAGAGATCCAAGGCCTATAGCCTGGACGCGGCCGCGCGGGTCAGCCGACCCGCCGCGGCCCATGTCGGCGGCACGTGCCGCCCGACACCCAACCCCGCTATCATTCCCGAATCAGTGGTGGAACGGCTTGGTCTTCAAGCCTGTCGCGGGCTTGGCATATTCCGGCGTCGATGTGCCGCCGCCTACCGGCTTGCGGACCAGCGTCGGATCGATCTGACGGTCGAAGGCGACGCCCACGCGGCCCTGGGTACACCAGGCGATACGCCCCGACACCGCACCGACGCCACGGAGGTTCAACGCGACTGGCGTGCCGATTTCCACCGAAATGGGCAGTTCGGCCATCAGGCCACCCTCGGAAATATTGCGGACACGCACGTCGCGGGGGGCGGCTTCGTCGCCCAGCGTCATCTGCGCCATCAGCAACAGGCTGTCGCGCCGTCCGGCCCGGTCGCTGCGTTCCAGTTCGTCTTCCGCCATTGCAGACCCATTTTCGGGTGCGCGGTTCGTCATGTCCATGCTGATCGTTCCCGCTTGCCCGTTAACACTCGCGCGACCATGCGATACGCATCATCACGTTGCCAACCCCCTAATCAGAGCGGTTCCAGACATCTGTTGACGAACGGGACACGTCTTTCTCGTCCGTGCCCATATAGCGCGACCCGAACCCCGTACCGGCGCCCCGCGCAACGCGGACCGGGGCACCGAGCCGGTGGATCAGTCGTCGCGCGAAACCTTCTCGTTCCGCTCGTGACGCTCCTGCGCCTCGACCGTCATGGTCGCGATCGGGCGGGCTTCAAGCCGACCCAGGCTGATCGGTTCGCCGGTGACTTCGCAATAGCCATATTCGCCCTCCTCGATCCGGCGCAGCGCGGCGTCGATCTTGGAGATCAGCTTGCGCTGGCGGTCGCGGGTCCGAAGCTCGATCGACCAGTCGGTTTCGCTCGACGCACGGTCGGTCAGATCGGGCTCGCGCAGCGAGTCGATCTGAAGCTGGGACAGCGTGCCCTGCGCCTCACGCTGGATCGCCTCCTTCCAGGCGATCAGCTTGCGGCGGAAATAAGCCTGCTGCTTCAGGTTCATGAACGGCTCGTCCGCCGAGGGACGATAATTCTCGTCGATATCGTTGGCCACATCCGGGCCGGTGGATTCCGTCACGCGATTAAACACCGTCGCCATACCACTCTCCCAAAGGGCCCGTCGGTGCGACGTTCGGCACCGTGTCCTCGGGGCCGCCCCCTGATGGTCGAGAGGGCCTATAATCGGTGCCACTGTCTGCCGCAAGCGACCGGCGTTTCATCGTCTTGCCAATTTCTATAATAAAGTTGCGATGTTAACCGGACATGGACGAATTGGTGCCATTATGGTCAGTTTCCAGACCCGATCATCGAATCCCCACTGTCGCCGAGCCGCCCATGCTTCTAAAGACAGGTTCGTCCGGGGGAGCGAATCCCAAAGCTAGACGCGGACCGCCAATAATGGGTTTGACCTTAAGCCTTTGTTGGTCACTGTGATGACAGAATGCTGAAAGGGGTGCCGTTGGGCGGCCGGGCGGCGATGCCGGAACCATCGCCCGGTTTGAAGCCTTGGTCCGACCCGTGTCGTTTGCGGGCCTGAACCGTTTGAGGATGTGACGATGTCTGTGCGTATGGCCTTGGCGAAACTGACGGCCTGTGTCGCTGGCGGTGCCGTCATTGGCGGCGGGGCCGTCCACATGGTCGATCGCCCCGAGCGCCCGGCGCTGGTCAAGCAGACCAAGGTCAAGAAGCGCATCGTTCATCACCGCCCGCCAGCCGCACGGCGGCATGTGGTCAAGCGCACGACCAGGACCACCACCACCACGCCTCCTCCGACGATCGTGACCGTCACGACCCAGGAACCCCCGGTTCCCATCCCCCTCCCCGCCAGTGCGCCACCGGCGGCAACGGGCGGCGGCTATATCCCTGCTGTCATCGGCGGCTGGGGTGGCGGCTTCGGCGGCGGCTGGGGCGGTGGCTTTGGTGGTGGCTTCGGATTCGGCGGCGGCGGCGGATCGAGCGGGAATATCGTGATATCCTCGACCAGCAGCGGCGGGTCGACCTCCACATCGTCGGCGTCGGGCGGCTCCGGGGGTTCGGGCGGTTCGTCCACGTCATCCGCGTCGGGCGGCTCGGGCGGTTCCTCCACCTCGACCGGCGGTGTCAGCAGCACCTCTTCGAGCGGCAACGTGTCCAGCACATCGTCCTCGGGCAATGTGTCGAGCACTTCGTCGACCGGCGGCTCTTCCACATCATCGGGCAATGTGTCGTCCACCTCGTCGACGGGCGGTTCCTCCACCTCGTCGGGCAATGTGTCCTCGACCAGTTCTTCGTCGGGCAACGTCAGCTCGTCGAGCGCCTCCAGCGCGTCTTCGGCGTCGTCCGCCTCCTCGGCCTCGTCGAGCGGCTATGCGTCGAGCAGCAGCGGCTGGTCGTCGAACGGCTCGTCGGCCAGCTCCGCCTCCAGCGCGTCTTCGGCGTCGAGCGCCTCCTCGGCCAGCAGCGCCTCGTCCTCGGGTGGTGTTACGCCGCCCCCGACGCCGGTGCCCGCCCCGCCGATGGTGCTGCTGTTCGGCAGCGCGGCGGCGGCTCTGGTCATCCGGCGGCGACTGGCCAAGCCGAAAACGGCCTGACCCGCCGCCGCCGCCGGGTGGCGGTTACGCTTTTTGCAGCGCGGCCTCAATCTCGGGCACGGGATGCCCGGTCAGGTCTTTGGCCAGCTCGCCGACCAGCCGGTCCTCGACCGCCTTGTGATAATGTTTGCGCAGCTCGCCCAGCGTCTTGGGCGGGGCGACGACGATCAGCGACTCATATTCATTGGCCAGCGCGCGGCGCTTGAGCATATCGGCGGTTTCGGCGGCGAAGCGATCCTCCTCCTGCTGGTGGAAATCGACCTCGCCCATCGTGCCGCCGGTGGTCGAGGAGGCCTGGCCCGCGCGGTCGGTCTTCTGGTCGCGATCGGCGGGATTATTCTGTTCGACCGCCTGTTCGACGATCAGATTGGGATATTCGGCATCCCCGTCGTTCCGAAAGAACAGGCTCTTGCGGCCATCGACGACCAGCACGAAGCTGTTATGCGGCACCTGCATCGCGTTTCTCCTTCTATGGACTGGGATAACGCGGGCGCTTCGCCACGGGTTGCGTGACGGCGGAGCGAAGGCCATAGCCTCGCCCCCATGCACGACATTCGCCTGATCCGGGACGACCCCGCCGCCTTCGACGCCGCCCTCGCCAAGCGGGGCGCGGAACCCCAGGCCGACACGCTGATCGCGATCGACGAGCGCCGCCGCGCGATCATCGCCGAGGCGCAAGAGGCGCAGACCCGCCGCAACGACCTGTCCAAGCAGATCGGGCAGGCCAAGGCGGCCAAGGACGATGCGCGCGCGCAAGGACTGATGGATGAGGTCGCCGCGCTCAAGGCCAGGCTGCCCGAACTGGAAGAGCAGGAACGCGCCGTCGAGGCCGAACTGAACACCGCGCTCGCCGCCATTCCTAACCTGCCCGCCGCCGATGTGCCGCAGGGCGCGGACGAGAACGACAATGCGCTGGTCCACCAGAAGGGCGAACCCGCGACCTTCGCGTTCGAGGCACGCGAGCATGACGCGATCGCGCCCGCGCTCGGCATGGATTTCGAGACCGGCGTGGCGCTGTCGGGCGCCCGCTTCACCCTGCTGCGCGGCCCCATGGCGCGGCTGTCGCGTGCGCTCGGCCAGTTCATGCTCGACCGCATGACCGAGAAAAACGGTTTCGAGCTGGTCCAGCCGCCGCTGCTGGTCCGCGACGAAGCGGCGTTCGGCACCGGCCAGCTGCCAAAGTTCGCCGAGGATCTGTTCCGCACCACCGACGGCCGCTGGCTGATCCCGACGGCGGAGGTCTCGCTGACCAACATCGTGCGCGAGGCGATCCTGAGCGAGGCGGAGCTGCCGCTGCGCTTCACCGCGCTTACCCCCTGTTTCCGCTCGGAAGCGGGTGCGGCGGGGCGCGACACGCGCGGCCTGATCCGCCAGCACCAGTTCGACAAGGTCGAGATGGTGTCGATCACCACCCCCGACCAGTCGGATGCCGAGCATGAGCGGATGACCGCCTGCGCCGAAGGCGTGCTGGAGGCGCTGGGCCTGCCCTATCGCCGGATGCTGCTCTGCACCGGCGACATGGGCTTCTCGGCCGCGCGCACCTATGATCTGGAGGTCTGGCTTCCCGGACAGGCGCGCTATCGCGAGATTTCGTCCTGCTCGACCTGCACCGATTTCCAGGCGCGGCGGATGATGGCCCGCTATCGTCCCACCGAGGGCAAGGGCACGCGCTTCGTCCATACGCTCAACGGCTCGGGGCTGGCGGTCGGTCGTACGCTGGTCGCAGTGATCGAGAATTACCAGCAGGCCGACGGCTCGGTCGTCGTGCCGGAGGTTCTGCGCCCCTATCTGGGCGGGCAAGCGGTGCTGGAGCCGCGCTGATGCGCATCCTGCTCACCAATGACGACGGCTATCACGCGCCGGGGCTTGCCGCCCTGGAGCGGATCGCGGCGACGCTGTCGGACGATGTCTGGATCGTCGCCCCGGCCGAGGACCAGTCGGGGACCAGCCGCTCGCTGACCCTGACCCGGCCGATGCGACTGCGGCAATTTGGTGAGCGACGCTTTGCCGTGACGGGCACGCCGACCGACTCGGTGTTGATGGCGCTGGGCGAGGTGATGAAGGACGCCAGGCCCGACCTGATCCTGTCGGGCGTCAATCGCGGCGCCAATCTGGGCGAAGACGTGTTCTATTCCGGGACGGTGTCGGCCGTGATGGAGGGGGCGATGGCGGGCATCCGCTCGATCGCGCTCAGCCAGCGCTATCCGACGCAGGGCGTGGGCGACCAGGTCTCGTTCGCCACGGCCGAAGCCTGGGGCGAGCGGGTGCTGCGGCCGCTGCTCAACCTGGATTTCGCGCCGCGCACGCTGATCAACGTCAACTTCCCGCCGGTCGCCCCGGACGCGGTGAAGGGCATTCGCATCGCGCGCCAGGGCCTGCGCGACTATGGCCGGGCGCGGCTCGAGAAGCGGGCCGATCCGCGCGGCTATGACTATTACTGGCTGGCGCTGGGCCGCCTGCCGCATCGGCCGGGCATGAACAGCGATCTCGATGCCATTGCCGCCGATCACATCGCGGTAACGCCTTTGCAACTCGACCTGACGCATGACCCCTCATTCGTTATGCTTAACGAAGCCTATCGCTGAACGGATCGCGAAACGGCTTTCTGGGGGGACAAGGGGTTGGATCGGACATCGGTTGCCATCGGGCGGATCTTGGGGCTGGGGCTGCTCGTATCGGGCTGCATTCCCAATATGGAGCCTCCCATGCGCGCCGCCGAGCCGGTCGCCCCCCCTGCCCCGGTCGCAACCGTGCCGCCACAGGCCGGCCCGGTGATGCGACCCGCCCCGACAACACCCGCCCCCCGCCCCGGTATATCCCGCCCCGGCGCATCCCGGCCCGGTTCCACGCGCCCGGCCATCCGCCGCTCGGTGCCCGTCACCACGTCGCGGCCTGCCCAGCGCCCGCCTGCTGCGGGATCCATCGTCCAGCGACCGGCGCCCGTATCGACCGCCCCCGTATCCTCGCTGCCCGCCCCACGCCCGTCCTGGGAACTGCGCCCCGTCGCACCCGATGCGCGGGAGATCACGGAAAGCGTCTATGTCGTGAAGCCCGGCGACACGCTGCGCGGCGTGGCGGATCGCACGGGCGCCGGTTCGGAAGTCATCGCCCGCGCCAATGCGCTGACCCCGCCCTTCATGATCCGGGCGGGCCAGCGCCTGACCATTCCCGCTGGCCGCTATCACTTGGTCCGCTCGGGCGAGAGTGGCATCGCCATCGCACGCGCCTACGGCGTCGCCTGGTCGCGCATCGTCGAGGCCAATGCGCTCAGCGAACCCTATGTCCTGCGCGCCGGGCAGCGCATCCTGATCCCCGGCACCGCCGCCGGGGCCACCCCGATCAGCAGCGCGGCGGAGCGCGCCGCCGCCTTTACGCTCGACGTCGACGACATTCTGACCGGCGGCGAGCCCGCGCTGGCCAGCAACCAGGAACCTGCAAGACCCAGCGCGACGCCGCGCCGCATCCTGCCGCCGACCGCCGTGGTGGCGGCCCCCGCCCGGCTGCGCTCGGGCTTTGCCTGGCCCATCGACGGCCGCGTCGTGAAGCGGTTCGGCGCGGGATCCAGCGGCGAGCGCAATGACGGCATCAAGATCGCGGCACCACTCGGTACGCCGATCAAGGCGACGGCGGACGGCGTGGTCGCCTATGTCGGGGACGGCATCGCGGCGTTGGGCGGACTGGTAATCGTCAAGCATGGCGATGGCTGGACCAGCGTATACGGCCATGCCTCCAAGCTGATGGTCCAGCGCGGCCAGAGCGTGAAGCGCGGCCAGACGCTGGCGCTGTCGGGCCAGACCGGCTTCGCCGACCGGCCCGAGCTGCATTTCGAGTTGCGCCGGGGCCGCACGCCCGTCGATCCACTCAGCCAGTTGCCCAGGCCCTGACCCGTGCGCGCTTTATGAACGCTGGCTAACGGGCGGTTCAGGATTCGGAACGCCACGACCTGTCATAGGTTGAAAGCGAACACGGGGCCGTTGCCCCTGGGAGTTGGCGTATGAAGAAAGTGTTCCATGTTCTGGCGGCGATCGGCCTGTCGGTGGCGGGTATCGCGACGACGACGGCGCTTCCCGTGTCGAGCGCTGCGGCCCAGTCTTGGCGTGGCGATGGCCCGCGTTATGATCGGGATCGGCGGGACGACCGGCGCGACTGGCGTCAAAACGACCGCCGTGACTGGCGGGGCGAGCGGCGCGGCTGGCGTGACGACCGGGGCTGGCGCGGCAATGATTGGCGTGCGCGCCGCGAGGCCCGTGTCGCACGCGAATATGACCGGGCGCGGCGCACCCCCGGCTATGTCGATCCGCGCTCGCAGGGCGACTATACCAATTATACGGGCCGGGGCTCGGGCTATCGCCCCTGCAACTATGTCGAGCGTAACGGGCGTACCGTCTGTCGTTGATCCCCCGACGCCTTTGGGGTGACGAACGCGGATCGGCGGTGTAACGGCCAGTCATCATGGCATACACTTCCGATCTGCTTCGCACCCTGGACGAACGGGGTTACGTCCACCAGATGACCGATGGCGCCGCGCTGGACCGTCTGGCTGCGGGCGGGGTGGTGCCGGGCTATATCGGCTTCGACCCGACCGCGCCCTCGCTGCATGTCGGCAGCCTGGTGCAGATCATGCTCCTGCGCCGGATGCAGCAGACGGGCCACAAGCCGATCGTCCTGATGGGCGGCGGCACCGGCAAGATCGGCGACCCCAGCTTTAAGGACGAGGCGCGCAAGCTGCTCGGTGAGGACGGGATCAAGGCCAATGTCGCCTCGATCAAGCGCATCTTCGAACGCTTCCTGACCTTTGGCGACGGGCCGACCGACGCCGTGATGGTCGACAATGCCGACTGGCTCGACAAGCTGGAATACATCCCCTTCCTGCGCGAAGTGGGCCAGCATTTCTCGGTCAACCGGATGCTGTCGTTCGACTCGGTGAAGCTGCGCCTCGACCGCGAGCAGTCGCTGAGCTTCCTCGAATTCAATTACATGATCCTCCAGGCCTATGACTTCCGCGAGCTGGCCCAGCGCCATGGTTGCCGGTTGCAGATGGGCGGGTCGGACCAGTGGGGCAATATCGTCAACGGGATCGAGCTGGCCCGCCGCATGGATGGGACCGAGGTATTCGGCGTGACCACCCCGCTCATCACGACGGCGGACGGCGGCAAGATGGGCAAGACCATGGCCGGTGCGGTCTGGTTGCATGAGGATCAGCTGCCGCATTTCGATTACTGGCAGTTCTGGCGCAACACCGACGATCGCGACGTGGGCCGCTTCCTGCGCCTGTTCACCGACCTGCCGCTGGACGAGATCGCGCGTCTGGAAAAGCTGGAAGGCGCGGAGATCAACGAGGCCAAGAAGATCCTCGCCAACGAGGCGACCGCCATGTGCCGTGGCCGTGCGGCGGCGGACGAGGCGGCGGATACCGCGCGCCGGACCTTCGAGGAAGGCGCGGCGGGCGCGGCATTGCCGAGCTTTGCGGTCGAGGGCGGGTCGGTTTCGATCGTCGATGCGCTGATCGGCCTTGGCTTTGCGAAGTCCAAGGGTGAGGCACGACGCCTGATCGCAGGCGGCGGCGCGCGCGTCGATGGCGAGAAGGTGGCGGACGAGAATGCCGTCATCGCCGTTGGGGCCGAGCCGGTAAAGCTTTCGTCGGGGAAGAAAAACCACGGGCTGCTGACGGCGGGGTAATTCCCGTGGCCTTCGACTTCGGCGCCATGTGCCGAAGTTTATCCTGAGCGGCTGGCTTGCCAGCCGGCCGAAGGGCTGAGGCGGGACGGAGGTCGGGACGTACTCCCTTTCCATAGCGGCTGTTCCCCGGCGAAGGCCGGGGTCCAATGGTGGGCGGTAGATAGCGCACACGAAGGTTCGGGGCGGCAGCGCCCTCCCTCACATCGGCAGGTCTCTTCGTCCAGGAGGAAGACACTGGACCCCGGCCTTCGCCGGGGAACGGAAAGGTCGGTAGGCCACGCCCCCCTCACCCGCGCCGAACCACCACCGCGCCCGCAATAACCAGTGCCACGCCCACGACCTTACCGATCGTCACCGGCTCCACCCGCACCCCGAACAAGCCGAAATGATCGACGATCAGCGCCGCCACCAACTGGCTGGCGATCGCCGCCGTCAACGCGACCGAAATCCCCAGGCGCGGCGCGGCATAGGCCAGCACTGCGACGAACCCCGCGCCGTAGAAGCCACCGAGCCACGCCCAACCCGGCGCGCCCTTCAAAGCCGCCGGGCTGGTCCGGTCGATCGCCGCCCATGCCACCGCCAGCGCCACCGTCCCGATCAGGAAAGAGGTCAGCGCCGCCAGCACGACCGACCCCGACGCCTTGGCCAGCGCGGCATTGGTCGGCGGCTGGATCGCCAGGCCGATACCGGCGATCAGGACGAGGATGAGCGGAACGAAGGCAGCCATCCGCGCCCAACGCCACGAACGCCGCTTCGTTCAGCCGGAACGCAGCAGCGCGACGCCCGCATCCCGCTCGAACAGATAGAGCGCCGTCCGCGCCGCAGCCCCACGCGGCGCCTCCAGTCCGCCATCGCGGTCGATCAGCAATCGCGCATCGTCCTGCGCGCATTGCATCAGGTCGGCCATATTCTCGGGCGTCGCCAGCCGGAACGCCATCTCGCCCGACTGCCGCGTGCCGAGCAGTTCACCCGCCCCGCGCAACCGCAAATCCTCTTCGGCGATGCGGAAACCGTCATTGGTCTCGCGCATCAACGCCAGCCGCGCCCGCGACGTCTCCGACAGATGCGATCCGCGCAGGAGCAGACAGCGCGACAGCCCCCCGCCCCGCCCGACACGCCCACGCAACTGGTGGAGCTGCGCCAGGCCGAAGCGGTCGGCATGTTCGATCACGATCAGCGTGGCATTGGGCACGTCCACCCCGACCTCGATCACCGTCGTCGCGACCAGCACGCCCAGCCGCCCGCCCGAAAAGGCCTCCATCACGGCGTCCTTTTCGGCAGGCTTCATCTTGCCATGGACAAGGCCCACGCGCTCGCCGAAGCGGGCACGCAGGGTCTCGGCGCGCATCTCGGCGGCGGCGAGGTCGGACTTCTCGCTTTCCTCGACCAGCGGGCACACCCAATAAGCCTGCCCCCCGTCCGACAAATGGCGGCCGAGCGCATTGACCACCTCGTCCAGCCGGTCCTCGGACACCACCCGCGTCTCGATCGGCTGGCGGCCCGGCGGCATCTCGTCCAGGCGGCTGACATCCATCTCGCCATAATTGGCGAGCGTCAGGGTGCGCGGGATCGGCGTCGCGGTCATCGCCAGCAGATGCGGCGGCGCCTTGCCCTTGGCCGACAGCATCATCCGCTGCGCCACGCCGAAGCGGTGCTGTTCGTCCACCACCACCAGCGCGAGGTCGCGATAGGTTACGGTTTCCTGGAAGATCGCATGGGTGCCGACCAATATGTCGATCTCCCCCGCCGCCAGCGCCATGAGGGTCGCCTCGCGCGCCTTGCCCTTGTCGCGGCCGGTCAGCACCGCGATTTCCAGCGGCAGCCCGGCCAGCGTCTTGCGAAGCGTCTCATAATGCTGGCGCGCCAGGATTTCGGTCGGGGCCAGCATCGCCGCCTGCGCGCCCGCCTCGACCGCGATCAGCATCGCTATCGCCGCGACCAGCGTCTTGCCCGCGCCCACATCGCCCTGGAGCAGCCGGAGCATCGGCGCGTCCTGCGTGAGGTCCCCCTCGATCTCGCGCACCGTCCGGCTTTGCGCGCCGGTCAAGGTATAGGGCAGCTTGAGCATGTCCCTTAAGCGCGCGTCGCCGTTGAGCGCCCGCCCCCGCCGCTTGCGGGTATCGGCCCGCACCAGCGTCATCGCCAGCTGATTGGCGAACACCTCGTCATAACCCAGCCGCTCGCGCGCCTTCGCATCCGCCGGATCGGCATGGACGCGGGCCAGCGCCTCCCGCCAGTCGGGCCAGCCCCGCTGCGCCTTCAACCCCGGTTCGATCCATTCGGGCAGTTCCGGAGCCCGTTCCACCGCCTGCACCGCCAGTGCGCCCAGCCGCCGCGAAGTGATCCCCTCCGACAGCGGATAGATCGCCTCGCGCTCGCGGAAATCGTCGGTGCTGTCGCCCAGATCGGGATGCACGATCTGCAAATCCTGGCCGTACAGGTCCAGCCGACCCGACACGACCTTGGTCTCGCCGATCGGCAGCAGCTTCTTCACCCAGCCCGAATTGCCGCCGAAATAAACGAGCGCCACGCTGTTGCCCGCCGCATCCTCCGCCCGCACCCGCGTCGGCCCGCGCGGGGAGGACGAGACACGGTGCTCCTTCACGGTCAGAGAGATCGAGATGACCCGCCCCGCGTCCGACATCATCAGCTCGTCGCGCGGGAAACGGTCGATATGCCCGGTCGGCAGGTGAAAGGCGACATCGACCACCCGCGCGATGCGCAGGCGTTCGAGCGGCTTGGCGAGGCCAGGCCCGACGCCTTTCAGCGACGTGACCTCGGCGAACAGCGGATTGAGGATATCGGGACGCATGACTAGATGGGTGCGTATAGCCTCAAGCCCCCGCGCGCCGCCAGAGCGTCTCGGGCCTTAATATCGTTGGATCGGAACCCCATGGACCACGAAACCCGTATCAAGCGCCTCCGCTTCCGCGCATGGCATCGCGGCACCAAGGAAGCCGATCTGATGATCGGCGGGTTTTTCGACGCGCACCATGAGACGCTGAGCCGTGAGGAACTCGATTGGTTCGAGGCTCTGCTGGAGGAGCAGGATGTCGACATCATGGCCTGGGCCATCGGCACCCAACCCTGCCCGCCGCAATGGGACGGCCCGGTGATGCAACGGATGCGCGCGCTGAATTTCGTGCCGATCGCCCGGTAATTTACGCCAGAACGCACGTTTAGATGCCGAAAGTAGGATAACTTTGATCTGATCCGAGCCCCTCCCCTTCAGGGGAGGGGTTGGGGTGGGGCCTCGCCACTAGCGTCACGCTTGCGGAAGCGCCCCACCCCCCGGCCCCTCCCCTGAAGGGGAGGGGTGAATGACGCCGATGACATCAAGCCCCAACTTCTCCAGCTTCGGAACCCCATGCCCGATATCAAGACGATCCTGTCCGCCAAAAGCCCGCTGACCCTGTCGGGCGTTCCGGCGGGGTTCCTGCCCGTGCTGCTCGCCGACCTCGCCCGCGCCGCGACGACGCGCGCGGTGTTCATCTGCGCCGACGAAGCACAGATGCGTGAGCTGGCCTCGACCGCGACCTATTTCGCGCCGGAACTGGAAATCCTGCAGATCCCCGCCTGGGACTGCCTGCCCTATGACCGCGCCTCGCCGACCCTGCGCGTCATGGCGGAGCGGATCGCGGGGCTGCACCGGCTTCAGGCCAAGCCCAAGGCGCCGCAGCTCGTCCTGACCACCGCCAATGCCGCGACCCAGCGCGTGCTGACGCCATTTCGCATTCGGCAACTGGTCGCACGACTCGCGCCCGGCGAGCGGATCGGGCTGGAGAAGCTGTCCGCCCTGCTCCAGGCGAACGGCTATGTCCGTACCGAGACGGTCCACGACCAGGGCGAGTTCGCGGTGCGCGGCGGGCTGGTCGACCTGTTCCCCAGCGGCAAGGAACAGGCGCTGCGCCTCGACTTCTTCGGCGACGAGATCGAGAGCGTCCGCACCTTCGATCCCGCCGACCAGCGCACGACGGGCCGGATCGAGGGCTTCACCCTGCTCCCCGCCTCCGAGGCGCTGCTCGACGAGGAGTCGATCAAGCGTTTTCGCACCCGCTACCGTGAAACCTTCGGCGCGACGGCGACCGGCGATCCGCTCTATCAGGCGGTGTCGGAGGGGCGGCGCATGGCGGGCATGGAGCATTGGCTGCCCTTGTTCGAGGACAAGCTGTCGAGCCTGTTCGAGCATCTCGGCGACGGCGCGGTGATCGTGCGCGACAGCGGCGTGGCGGCGGCAGCGGCCAGTCGGTTCGACGCCATCGCCGACTATTACGAGAACCGCAAACGCGCCGAGGCGGCGCAGCCCGGTAGCTTCCGCCCCCTGCCCGCCAAGTCGCTCTATCTGGCCCCCAAGGAGTGGGAAGAGGGGCTGGAGGCCGCGACCGCGCATCTCGTCTCGCCCTTCCACGAACCGGCAAGCGCCACCGTCCTCGACTTCGAGGTCGACGGCGCGCGCGACTTCGCGCCCGAACGTGCGGCCCACGCCAATATCTATGAGGCGGTGGTCGACCATGTCGAGGGCTTACGCAAGGAAGGCCGCAAGCCCGTCCTCGCCAGCTATTCGGTCGGTGCGCGCGAACGGCTCGGCAGCCTGCTCAAGGATCACGGGCTGAAGGGCGCGAAGGCGGCCGAGACCTGGCAGGAAGCGCTGGGCATCGCCGACACGTCCAAGAGCTTCGGCGTCGCCTTGGTCGTCCTGCCGCTCGACCATGGTTTCACCGCGCCGGGCATCGCGGTGCTGACCGAGCAGGATATGCTGGGCGACCGGCTGATCCGGCGGCAGAAAAGGCGCAAATCGGCCGACGCCTTTCTCGCCGAGCTGGCGACGCTCTCCCCCGGCGATCTGGTCGTCCACTCGGATCACGGTATCGGCCGATACGAGGGGCTGACCTCGATCCCGGTCGGCAAGAGCCCGCATGACTGCGTCGCGCTGTCCTATGCGGGCGGCGACAAGCTGTATGTGCCGGTCGAGAATCTCGAAGTCCTGACCCGCTACGGCTCGGGCGAGGACGGCGCGACGCTCGACCGTCTGGGCGGCGAAGCGTGGCAGCGGCGCAAGGCCCGGATGAAGGAGCGCATCCGCGAGATCGCGGGTGAGCTGATCGCGGTGGCCGCCGAACGCGCGCTGCGCCCCGGTGAAGTGGCCGAGCCGGACAGTGCAGGCTATCCGGCGTTCGTCGACCGCTTCCCGTACGAGGAAACCGACGATCAGGACCGGGCGATCGACGATGTGCTGGGCGACCTGACCGCGGGCAAGCCGATGGACCGGCTGATCGTCGGTGACGTAGGCTTCGGCAAGACCGAGGTGGCCCTTCGCGCCGCCTTCGTCGCGGCGATGGCGGGGATGCAGGTGGCGGTGGTCTGCCCCACCACGCTCCTCGCGCGCCAGCATTACAACAACTTCGTTCAGCGGTTCGAAGGCTTTCCGATCAAGATCGGCCGCCTCTCCCGCCTGGTCACCGCCACCGAGGCCAAGCGGACCAGGGACGGCGCGGCGAGCGGTGACATCGATATCGTCGTCGGCACCCATGCACTGCTGGCCAAGAATGTCGAGTTCAAGCGCTTGGGCCTCGTCATCGTCGACGAGGAACAGCGGTTCGGCGTGACCCACAAGGAGCGGCTGAAGGCGCTGAAGGCCGACGTGCATATGCTGACGCTGACCGCCACGCCGATCCCGCGCACGCTGCAAATGGCGATGTCGGGCCTGCGCGAGCTGTCGGTGATCCAGACGCCGCCGGTCGACCGTCTCGCGGTGCGCACCTATGTCATGCCTTGGGACCCCGTCGTGCTGCGCGAGGCTTTGCTGCGCGAACATTATCGCGGCGGACAGAGCTTCCTCGTCACCCCACGCGTCGCCGACCTGCCCGATATCGAGGAATATCTGCGCAAGGAGGTGCCCGAGGTCCGCTATGTCGTCGCGCACGGCCAGATGTCGGCGACCGAGGTGGAAGAACGCATGTCGGCCTTCTACGACCGCAAGTTCGAGGTGCTGGTGTCGACCACCATCATCGAGAGCGGTATCGACATTCCATCGGCCAACACGATGATCGTCAACCGCGCCGACCGCTTCGGCCTGGCCCAGCTCTATCAGCTGCGCGGGCGGGTCGGCCGGTCGAAGACGCGCGCCTATGCCTATATGGTCACGCCGCCCGAGCGGATGATGACCGAAGCGGCGGAGAAGCGGTTGAAGGTGCTGTCCGACCTCGACACGCTGGGCGCGGGCTTCCAGCTGGCCAGCCATGACCTCGACATTCGCGGCGCGGGCAATCTGCTCGGCGACGAACAGTCGGGGCATATCAAGGAGGTCGGCTACGAACTCTACCAGTCGATGCTCGAAGAGGCGATCCTGGAGGCCAAGGCGGGCGGCGCGTTCGAGAAGAAGCGCGACTTCTCGCCGCAGATCACCGTCGATGCCCCCATCCTGATCCCGGACGATTACGTCCCCGATCTTGACCTGCGCATGGGGCTGTATCGTCGCCTCAACGATCTGGAAAAGCATAGCGAAGTGGAGGAGTTCGCCGCCGAGATGATCGACCGCTTCGGCCCCCTGCCCGAGGCGACCGACAATCTGATCCAGGTCATCAAGATCAAGCTGAACGCGAAAAAGGCGTGTATCGCCAAGATGGATGTCGGCCCGCGCGGCGTGCTGGTCGCGTTCCACGACAATCGGCCGCCCAATGTCGACGGGCTGTTCGCCTATGTCGAGCGGCTGGGCGAGCTGGCCAGGCTGCGTCCCGACGGCAAGCTGATCCTCAACCGCGCCTGGCCCGACGCCAAGGCGCGGCTGCACGGCGCGCTGCAACTATCGAAGGGGTTGGCGAAGGCGGCGGGGTAACGTCCCATTCCTCCCCATCTCCGATGGGGAGGAATGGGTGTCAGCTGCTATGATCGGAGACGATCTTCCAGCCATCGGCGCGGCGCTCGAAGATCAGGGTGGTCATCCCGCTCTCGGCCTTCGCACCGCCCGACAGGTTCCAGCGGGCGAACAGGATGCGGCGGTCGCCGATCCGCTTCAAATGGAGAAAGTCGAAGCGAAGCTGACCGCGACTGTTCGCACCACCGGCAAAACTCTTTCGATAACTATCGGCGATCGCAGGCTTTCCCTGGATCAAACCCTTGCTGCCGACAAATACCGCATCGGGCGCGTAGATGGCCATGAAGCGGTCCAGATCGCCCATGCTCCACCCCTGGGCGCTATCCAGCATCGCGGTTCGGATCGCGGCCTCCGCCGGATCGGCGACGGGTGCGGCGGCATGGACCGCCATCGGCGACAGCATACAGGCCGCCGCGATCGTCAGGCCGCGCATTCCATTTCTCCCTCGACCATGGCCTGCAACGCCTTTTCGTCCAGTGGCGCGGCGCAGAGGAAACCCTGATAGGTTTCGCAACCCAGTCGTCCAAGCAACTGCGCCTGCCCTTCCGTCTCCACCCCCTCGGCGATGATCCCCATGCCGAGCTGCGTCGCGATGCGGATGATGCCGCGCACGACCACCCGGTCACGACGCGATCCGTCGACCTCTGTCACCAGGGCACGGTCGATCTTCAGATAGTCGATCGGCAGGCTGGTGAGATAGGCCAGGCTGGAATAGCCGGTGCCGAAATCGTCGATGGCCACCCGCACGCCCTCCGTACGCAGCGTGTCGAGCACCTGCGCGGCGCGGTCCAGCTCGCGGATCAGTCCGGTCTCGGTGATCTCGACGGTCAGCCGCTCGAGCGGAAAGCCGCTGGCCGCCACGCGGTCGAGGAAGATGCGGGCGAAACCCGCCCGCCCGACATCGGCGGCGGTCACGTTGATCGACAGGCGCAGATGCGACAGCCGCACAGGCCAGCGCGCCGCGCGTTGCAGGGCGACCTGCTGGATATGATCGGACAGCGCCAGGCCCAGATCGGCACGCTCGGCGGCGGCAAAAAGGGGGTCGGCGCCCAGCGGCCCCAGGGTCGGATGACGCCAGCGGGCCAGCGCCTCGACCCCCGTGATCCGCCCGGTGCGGATTGCGACCTGCGGCTGGAACACGATATCGATCTCGCCACGCTCGATGGCGTGGTGGAGGTCGGCGGCCAGCACGTCCAGCGGTGCCACATCGCCGGGATGGGCGAAGCGCAGCATCGCGCCGTCGCTCGCCTGCGCCTGGGCCAGCGCCTCACCCGCACGGGCGAGCAGGCTGGCGGGATCCTCATGGGCATGCGCCTCGGACAGACCGAGCCGGACGCCCAGGCGGATCGGCACCGCTCCCGCCTGGAAGGGATGGGCGAGTAGCGTCTCCAGCGTTTCGGCGATGGTCCGCGCCTGTCGGCCATGGGCGACGCCCGCCATGACGAACTCCGCCCCGCCCGACCGCGCGACGATCGCCCGGTCTCCGAACGCCTCGGCCGCGACCGCCTGCATCCGTGCCTCGACCCCGCGCAGCAGCATGTTGCCCGCCGGTCGGCCGTGCGCAGCATTGATCAGGTCCAGCCGCGACAGCGACACGACGATCGCGACACAGGGTTCGCCCCGATCCAGAATATCGGCGATCCAGCGGTGGATTTCGCCCACTTCGCCGTCCGCATGGGTCCGCCGCCGCCGCACGTCGAGCGTCCGGCGGGCATGGCGCTCGGCCAGCTTCAACGCGGCATGGACCATGGCTTCGCTCGCATCGGATTCCAGGATATGCGTGGCCCCCGCCGCGAGGAACGCGTCCAGCGTGTCGGGGGCCGAATCGGGCACCGATACCAGCATGGCCGCCCCCGTCGCGGCGATCACCGCGCCCAGCGCCTGCGCCGCGCGAAGCCCGGCATCACCCTCCCCCCGCGCATCGATCAGGGCGACGCGCGCCTCGCTGGCCAGAAAGGCGCTGACCAGCATGTCGCCCGACGGATGCTCGCCATCGCGCGGCACCATCGACCAGATCGCCCAGCCACCACGGATGATCGCTTCGTCCAGCATCGCAGAATGACGGAACGAAAGCGCAAAGATCGCCGTTCCCCTGCGGTGGGCGTTAAAACCGAATTCATCCTGCGTCATGGGCGCACCCTATCCACCGCCACTGGGATCACCAACGGCAATCGATCTTGTTCGCGTCCCGCCTTGGGGCTACCATCATGACGATGGGGCGTGCCAATAATTCGTCCGATCATGCGGATGCCGTCGGTATGACGGATCGGCGCCCGGCCAACGGGTCGCTGGTCGATCGTCATGGCCGCACGATCCGCTATCTGCGCATTTCGGTTACCGACCGCTGCGACCTGCGTTGCCGCTATTGCATGGCCGAGCAGATGACCTTTCTGCCCCGCGCCAAGCTGCTGAGCCTGGACGAAATCGCGATCATCGCCGAGCGGTTCATCGCGCGCGGCGTGACCCGCATCCGCCTGTCGGGGGGCGAACCGCTGGTTCGGCGCGACGTCGTTGACCTGGTCAAGCGGCTGGGCGGCCGTGTCGGCCAGGGCCTGGAAGAGCTGACCATGACCACTAACGGCACCCGGCTGGCCGACCATGCGCAGGGCCTGGTCGATGCGGGCGTGCGGCGGATCAATGTCAGCCTGGACAGTCGCGACCCCGAACGCTTTCGCTATATCACCCGGCACGGCGATGTCGGTCAGGTGATCCATGGCATCCTCTCCGCGCGCGACGCCGGGCTTGCGATCAAGATCAACATGGTCGCGCTCAAGGGGATGAACGAAGACGAGATCGCTTCGATGCTATCGTGGTGCGTTTCGGAGCGATTGGACCTGTCCCTTATCGAGACGATGCCACTGGGCGCGATCGATGAGGACCGGGTCGACCGCTTCCTGCCGCTGACCGCCGTGTTCGACCGGCTGGCGGCGGAATTCCCGCTGGTCCGCGCCGGGCATCGGACCGGCGGCCCCGCGCGATACTGGCAGGTGGAGGGCAGTGAGACCCGGCTCGGCCTGATCTCCCCCCTCACCGCGAATTTTTGCGACGGCTGCAACCGGGTGAGGCTGACGACCGAAGGCAAGCTGTATATGTGTCTGGGTCATGAGGATCAGGTGGATTTGAAGGCCGCGCTGCGAGACGGAGGCATCGAGGCGCTGGACACGGCGATCGATGCAGGGCTGGCGGCCAAGCCCGCCCGGCATGATTTCCGCATCGAGGCGGGATCGGCCCCGGCGGTGTCGCGCCATATGAGCGTGACCGGCGGATGACCCTTCCCGTCCGGCGGGCGCTCGTCGCCTCGCCCACCGCGCAGGCTCAGGCGGCGGCCGCCGACCTGCTGCAAAGCGCCGACTGGGTTGATTTCGACGAGGCCGATTACGTCATCGCGCTGGGCGGTGACGGCTTCATGCTCCAGACGCTGCACCGGATGTTGGAGCGGCGGCGCGGCGCAGTGCCCGTGTTCGGCATGAACCTGGGCACGGTCGGCTTCCTGATGAACGAGTGGCGCGGCTACGGGCTGGAGGACCGCCTGGCCCGTGCCAAGCCGTTCCGCGTCACCCCGTTGAAGATGACCGCCACCGGCATCGATGGTCGCGTCCATACCCTGCCCGCGATCAACGAGGTCTCGCTGCTGCGCGAAACCCGCCAGACCGCCAAGCTGGAGGTCATGGTGAACGAACGCATCGTCCTGCCTGAACTGGCGTGCGACGGCATCCTGGCCGCCACGCCCGCCGGATCGACCGCCTATAATTTCTCGGCACAAGGTCCGATCCTGCCGCTCGGCTCGGCGCTGATCGCACTGACCCCGATCAGCCCCTTCCGCCCCCGGCGCTGGCGCGGCGCGATCCTGCCCGACAAGGCGCGTATCTCGATCAAGGTCCTCGACCCCGGCAAGCGCCCCGTCTCGGCCGTGGCAGACCAACGCGAGGTGCGCGACGTGGCGCAGGTGGATATCTGCATGGATCGTTCGCGCGAACTGACGCTGATGTTCGATCCCGAACATGCGCTCGACGATCGCATCACGATGGAGCAGTTCGTCTCCTGACGAGTGACGGCGCCCCCCTCTCGTCCTCCCCTGCAAGGGGAAGGGGACCAGCGAGGCTGGTGGAGGGGTATCATCCCTCTCGATAGCGGGACACCCCTCCGTCAGACCTTCGGCCTGCCACCTCCCCTTGCAGGGGAGGAATATATATGCCCACTGAGGCCCAGCCCCCATTTATCCACAGCTTTGGCAGGCCGACTTACGCAAAAGCGTCAAAAAAGGGGTTGCGGCTTTTTCCGAGCCCTTTATAGGACCCCTCCACAGCGCCGGAACATTCCCTGATAGCTCAGCGGTAGAGCTCTCGACTGTTAATCGAGCGGCCGTAGGTTCGAATCCTACTCAGGGAGCCACCGGCGCTGTCTTCTTCCAGACAGCACCAGTCATGACGGATCACCCGTCGATCACATGCGGTATGAACCGCGCGGTGTTCGAGGTGATAAGCCCATCCTCGCGGATACCCATCCCCGCCGGCGCACCGTCGACCACCCAGCTGCCCAGCACCGGAAAACATCCCGGCGCCGTCTCCGGCAGACGATAGAGCGACTGGTAGATATAGCCCTCCTCGCCATAGTCTCCCTCCGTCGCCGCGACGATGCTCCCGGCCTTGCGGATCGAGACGTTCGCGCCCTCGCGCGACAATAGCGGCTTGGCCACCGCATCGCCGTTCGGGACCAAGAAGCAGGCAGGCAGCAGATTGGGATGGCCGGGAAACAGGTCCCACAGCACCGGCAGGATCGCCTTGTTCGACCAGATCATCTTCCAGATCGGCTCGATCCAGCTCAGGTCGCCGCGCTCCAGATTGTCGAGTAGCGGCCCGGCAAACTCCTCATGCACCAGCCATTCCCACGGATAGAGCTTGAACAGCGCCTCGATCCGCATGTCCGCTTCATCGACGAAGCAATGCGTGTCGTGGTTCCAGCCGATCCGGTCCATCAAAATGGGGATGGTGGTGATGCCCGCCGCCTCGGCCGTGTCGCGCAAATAGGCGGCGGTGACGGCGTCCTCGCCCGCCGGGTCCTCGACATGCGCGACATGCAGCGTGGCGGGCAAAGCGGGCGCGATCTCGGTCCAGCGCGCGACCAGTGCCTCGTGCAGGCTGTTATACTGGTCGAGTGCAGGGAAACACTCGTCCTTCCACGCCCATTGCACGACGGCGGCCTCCAGCAGCGAAGTCGGCGTGTCGCAGTTGAACTCGAAGAGCTTCGGCGCGCCCGAACCGTCATATCCCAGGTCAAACCGCCCGAAATTCAGCGCGGGTGGCTCGGCCTCCCAGGCTTCGCGGATCGGGTCGTGAAAGACGGGCGGGATGGCAAAGCGGTTCAGAAGCTTGGGGTCGCTGACCACCGCCTCCCCCGCCGCCAGGAACAGCCGGTACAACTCGCCCGTCGCCCGCTCGATATTGTCGATCTGGGCGCGGGTAAAGCGATAGCAGGCGCTCTCGTCCCAATAGGGCCGCTCGCGCCCCTCATGCCAGATAAGGCCCAGCGACTCGACCTTGGCCTGCCAGTCGGGCCGGGGGGTCAGCGTCTGGCGGATCATGCGTGGATGCTGCCGAAGCGACGTGCCGAACTGCCGAAGCCACCACGGCTGACGGCGGCGGACCGGGTCATCGCGCTGCCGGGCGGAGCATAGGCATAACGGGCGCCGGTCGCGGCGCGGAAACTGCCGCCGGTTGCGCGTTCGCCGAACCAGGGAATCGCCCGGCCACGCCCGAGAAAATACCAGAAGGCTCCACCGCCACTGCCGACGCGATGCTGGCGACAGCGATCGTCGGGCAGGCGCACACCCTGCGCATCGGTGCAGATCGCCGTGTCGCGATCGGTCGTCCAATTGTCATCGGCTTTGGCGCGATTACAGCCGCTTGCCAGCAGTGCCGCGGCCATCGCGGTCGTCAGTCTCAGATCAAATGCCATATCGGCCCTCCCGCGCACATCATGGTGCAGCGGCGGCGTGCTTGGCCAGAAAAATGAAAGGGCGCCGGTGAACCCTGTCACCGACGCCCGTCGTTCCGCCAAGCTTAGCGGCAGCGGACCTTGCCGCGATCGATCGAGCGGCCGAGCAGCGCACCACCGCCCGCGCCCAGCAGCGTGCCCAGCGTCCCGCCGCCGATCACATTGCCCAGCACGCCACCGCCGACCGCACCGACCACCAGGCCGGTGGTGCCGTCATTGCGCTTGCAATAGGTGCGCCCGTCGCGACCACGGAAGACCTGATCGTCGCGGTTCAGTCGACGCTCGCGGTAATTGCCACGGCGGTAATCGCGCGAGGCGTCCCAATCGTCACGATCGCCATGCCAGCGATAATCACGATTTTGGGCGACGGCAGGGGTCGCGGCGATGGGGGCGGCAACGGTAACGACGGCCAAAGCGGCGAGCAGGGCTTTCATGGCAGGTCTCCTTATCCTCAAACGGGCACAACGCGCCTGCCGCAAAGCTGTTCAATTCGGCCCCGACTGGCACCGATGGAACGGGTCGGGCATTGAGAGGCCATGCGCCAAGCCACCACCATCATCACCGTCGACACCCATGGCCAGAGCCTGACCGAGATCACCCGACCCGTCACCGCCTGGGTGCGCGAACAGGGTATGGACGAAGGGCTGCTGACCCTGTTCTGTCGACACACCTCGGCCTCGCTCATCATCCAGGAAAATGCCGCACCCGAGGTGAAGACCGACATCCTGGACTATTTTGCGCGGATCGCGCCCGAGGATGCCCGCGCCTATGCCCATGACGACGAAGGGCCGGACGATATGCCCGCCCATTTGCGCAGCATCCTGACCGGCGTCCAGCTGTCCATCCCGCTGATCGGCGGGCGGCTGATGTTGGGCACATGGCAGGGCATTTACCTGTTCGAGCATCGCCGCGCCCCGCACCGGCGACACATTGCAATCCATATGGCGGGCATGTGACGCACATTTCATCGCGGGAGCCAAACCGTTCATCGACCGTTCTGCCGGGGTGGGTTAGACCGGTGCCAGCTACAGGGCTGTTGTCGTCGGGCCTGGTCGGGCGGCAAGGAAAGGAAGAAGTGTCCATGCAATTCGGTCGGAAGATCGCGCTCGCGCTGCTCGGCGCCAGCACCTTGATGGTCGCGGGATGCGCGACCGAAACCACCTATCGCCCGGCGACGGGTTCGGGCTTCTACCGCACTGGCTATTCGGACCAGCAGCTGGAGCCGGGCCGCTTCATCGTCAGCTTCGCGGGCAACACCGTGACGTCGCGCGACACGGTCGAGCGCTATCTGCTCTACCGTGCGGCCGAGCTGACGCTGGCCAATGGCTATGACTATTTCGTGATGGCCGATCGCGACACGCAGCTGCGCTCGCGCACCTATTCGACGCCGGGCGCCTTCGGGCCGGGCTTCGGCGGCTGGGGTGGCGGCTGGTGGGGGCCATCGTGGCGCTATTACGGCCGCGGCTTCGGCTGGCGCAGCTGGGACCCGTTCTGGGGTGATCCCTTCTTCGGCAACAACATGGATATCAATACCATCGACCGCTACGAAGCGACCGCCGAGGTCGTGATGCGCAAGGGTCCGATCCCGCGCGACAATCTCCGCGCCTTCGATGCGCGTGCGATCGTCAGCACGATCGGGCCGACGGTGGTGATGCCGAAGTAATTCGGCAAGGATACCGGGTCATGGGGTGGTCACCTTACCGGGTGGCCGCCCTTTTCTTTTGGGTCAGGGCTTTTCACCGCGCACGCGGCGGGCGTTGACCATGCCGCGCAACGCTTCGGTGCAGACCTGCAACTCGCGTTCTTCGGACAGCGAAAGGCCATCCTGCGCAAAGCGCTGGCCCAACTCACCAATCGCGGCATACTCCCGCTTGAAGGATCTGGCCTCGGCACGCGATATGTCGCCGCTGCGCCGTCCCTCGCGGATCGACCGACGAATGTCGCGTCGGTCGGCCGCGACGCTCGGCTGGTTGGGCATGGCGAGGATATCGGCGGGCGGCACGGCGCTGACGAACTGCGCGGGCGCCGCAGCGGGTAGCGCAGCTGTCATGGCGGCCAGAATCGCATAGCGTTTCATGATGGATACTCCCTGTCGGCGGAGGATCGCGCCGCGTCACTGAACGGAACCTGTCTATTCCTCCCCTGCAAGGGGAGGTGGCAGTCCGTAGGACTGACGGAGGGGTGTCACCTGTCGGTCCACCTTCACCGACCGAGCTGCCCCTCCACCACCGCTTTGCGGTGGTCCCCCTCCCCAAGCGTAGCTTGGCGAGGAATAGAAAAGGCGGCGAACCGAAGCTCGCCGCCCTATCATTCCGTCGATCGAAGAACGATCAGGCCGTCACGGCCCCGTGGCAATGCTTGTACTTCAGGCCCGAGCCGCAGGGGCACGGCGCGTTCCGGTTGACGCGGCCTTCCCACTGGGCAGGATCGGTGCCCAGGTCCATGCCTTCGGGCTGCGGGATCTGCATCGGCGGCATCTGCGGCTGGAGCAGGCCACGCGCCGCGGCATCCCAGTCATTCGTATTGTCCTCGCCGGTGAACGGATCGAAGTGCGAGGTGATGAAGTCCGGCAGTTCGGGCAGCTCCGGCGGTACCTGCAACTGGAACTGGGCGTAGGCGATGGTGCGCGTGACGTCCTCGCGGATATTGTCGAGCATCCGCTGGAACAGCGAAAACGCCTCGTGCTTATACTCGTTGATCGGCGTCTTCTGCGCATAGGCGCGCAGGTGGACGACCTGGCGCAGCGCGTCGAGCGTCGCCAGATGCTCCTTCCAGTGATGGTCCAGATTCTGGAGCAGGATCGACTTCTCGACGCTGGTCCAGGTGTCGGGCTCCAGTTCCTTGGCCTTGGCCTCGACCATTGCATCGGCCTCGGCGGTCACGCGCTCCAGCACGATCTCGGGATCGATCGCTTCCTCGGTCATCCAGTCGTCGATGGGCAGCTCGAGGTTCAGCAGGTCCTTCAGCTGCTGCTTCATGCCCGCGACATCCCACTGCTCGGGATAGCTGTTGGGCGGGCAGGCGGTGCCGACGATCGCGTTCACCGTCTCGGCGCGCATGTCGGCCACGACCTCGCCCACCGTCTCGGCATCCATGATGTCGGCGCGCTGCTCGTAGATGACCTTGCGCTGGTCGTTCATCACGTCATCATATTCGACGACCTGCTTGCGGATGTCGTAGTTGCGCGCCTCGACCTTCTTCTGCGCGGTCTCGATCGCCTTGGACAGCCATTTGCTGCCGATCGCCTCGCCATCTTCGATATTGCTGCGCATCATCTTGGCGAACAGCGTGTCCGGGCCGAAGATGCGGAGCAGGTCGTCGTCCAGGCTGAGATAGAAGCGCGATAGGCCCGGATCGCCCTGACGCCCCGAACGGCCGCGCAGCTGGTTGTCGATGCGGCGGCTCTCGTGACGCTCGGTGCCGAGCACGAACAGGCCGCCCGCCTCCAGCACCTTCTGCTTTTCCTCGATGATCTCGGCACGGATGCGGGTCGCCGCCTCCTCATATTCGGGCGTGCCCTCGACCATATCGGGATGCTCGTCGAGCATCCGGAATTCCAGATTGCCGCCGAGCTGGATATCGGTGCCGCGACCCGCCATGTTGGTCGCAATGGTGACGGCGCCCAGACGGCCCGCCTGCGCGACGATATGCGCCTCCATCTCGTGATAGCGGGCGTTCAGCACCTTATGCGGCACGGCTTCCTGGGTCAGGAATTCGCTGAGCAGTTCCGACTTCTCGATCGACACGGTGCCGACCAGCACCGGCTGCCCCTTGGCGGCGTGGTCGCGGATCTTCTTGGCGATCGCCAGGAACTTGTCCTGCGTGTTCTTGTAGAACTCGTCCTCCTCGTCGACACGCGCGATCGGCACGTTGGTCGGGATGGTGACGACGTTGATCTTGTAGATGTCGTAGAACTCGCCCGCTTCCGTGGCGGCGGTGCCGGTCATGCCCGAAATTTTCGGATACATGCGGAAATAATTCTGGAAGGTAATCGAGGCCATGGTCTGGTTCTCGGGCTCGATATTCACGCCCTCCTTCGCCTCGACCGCCTGATGCAGGCCTTCCGACCAGCGACGCCCGTCCATCATGCGGCCGGTGAATTCGTCGATGATGACGACCTTGCCGTCCTTCACGATGTAATCGGTGTCGCGCTTGAACATCATGTTCGCGCGCAGCGCCTGGTTCAGGTGATGGACGACCTGCGTATTCTCGAAATCATACAGATTCTCGCCCTGGAGCAGCCCGGCCGCCTCCAGCAGGCGCTCGGCGCGCTCGGTGCCATCCTCGGTCAGGATGATCGACTTCTGCTTCTCGTCCTTCTCGTAATCGTCGGCGGTCAGCTGCTTCACGATCGCATCGACGCCGATATACAGTTCCGACTTGTCGTCGGTCGGGCCGGAGATGATCAGCGGCGTGCGCGCCTCGTCGATCAGGATCGAGTCCACCTCGTCGACGATCGCGTAGTTGAAGGGGCGCTGCACCATCGACGAGCGCTCATACTTCATATTGTCGCGAAGATAATCGAAGCCGAACTCGTTGTTCGTGCCATAGGTGATGTCGGCGTCATAGGCCGCGCGGCGCTGCGCATCGTCCAGATTGGGGATGATGGTGCCGGTAGTCAGGCCCAGGAAATTATAGACCCGGCCCATGGTCGCGGCGTCGCGGCTGGCCAGATAGTCGTTGACGGTCACGACGTGCACGCCCTTGCCGGGCAGCGCGTTCAGATAGGTGGCGAGCGTGGCGACCAGCGTCTTGCCCTCGCCGGTGCGCATCTCGGCGATCTCGCCCCGGTGGAGCACAATGCCGCCGATCATCTGCACGTCATAGTGACGCTGGCCCAGCACGCGACGCGCAGCCTCGCGCACCGTGGCGAAGGCTTCGGGCAGCAAGCTGTCCAGTGTGGCGCCGTTATCGAGCTGTTCGCGGAATTTCACCGTCTGCGCGGCGAGCTGCGCGTCGGTCATCGCCTCCATCTCGGGCTCGAACGCGGCGATCTTGGCGACGGTCGGCTTGAGCGACTTGACGTAACGGTCGTTGGACGAACCGAACAGGGACTTGGCAAGGCCGCCGAACATAAGCGATTTCCTGACTGAAATATCGTGAGATGGGCGCAGCGCCGGTGGAAGCGGGGCGCGCGCGACTGCAATGGCAAGGGATGGGGTCGGCCATGGCCGACGCCGGGGCTATTCGCGTCGACGGCCCATGAAGATCGCAGCGATCGGCCGGGGCGTGACGGCCCGGAACATACCGAGAGGTTCGGCGCTATCCACCAGCGCAACGAGCGCCTGCACCGGCCGCGTCGCGGCGCGCGCAACGGCGGCCTGCTTGGCGGCGGCCACGATGCAGCGCTCGGCAACGACCCCCCGCGCCTCCTGCCCACGCGCACTCGCACCCACGCCGGTCAGCGCGGACAAAAGAGCGGAAAGGAGCAGAAGCAGGTTCATGCGAGACTTGTCTTAGGCAGATACGCGCGGCGCGTCCATCCGTTGCATGGCATCTCGCGCCGTAGCCGACATCAACATTTGTCGAGCGACATCTGCCACCGAACATTGAACGTCCGGTATACACCGATGACCGCGAGCACGATGTTGCGAAGCCCGACCCCTGCGCCCCAGATGCGCTCCCGCTCCAGCATGCCCCTTATTCTTCGGTTGGGAAGCGATAGCCGAGACGGAGCAGTGCATCGACCTGCAACACGGCGACAGCGGGTGTCGCACCGGGGCCCGTCTCCGTCTGTCCGTCACAGGGCGATGGAATGGGCATACTTTTTTCCCAAAGGCGCAGGTCACGCTTGCAATCGATGAAGCGTCCCTGCGACGTCACGCCATATGTGACGTTCATATCGCTGAGAAGGGTCAGGTCCTTTGGCCAAAGCGCGGGATCGTGAGCCGCCGCGTTTGGGGCATAATCGACCAGGAAGCGCCCTTCGAAGCGGCGTGTGACGGGCTTCCCGGTCTGGCGGGTAATGGCATCGATCAGGCGACGGGCCATCCCGTCGCACATGGGGCCGCTCCTTGCGACCAGCGGTTTCTGCGATGGCCTTCCGCCCTCGCATTTCAGGACGCGCCCATCGGGTTCGGCGACGAGACGCAGCGTTACCGGCATGGTCGCCGGGTCTTCCGACCCACCGCCACCGGGCAATTGCCATCGTATTCTCAGCGAATAGCGGCTCGGCACCGGCTTGCCCCGGGCGTCCTTGGCTGGAGAGAACAGTCCGGCGCCAGTTACCGCAAGCCGACAGGTTTGTATGGCAAGGTTCTGAGATGCCGCCTCGACCACCTTGCATTCGGTCACACGCCCGGCCGCGTCGATCTCGAGATCGACGATGACCCGGCCCTGCTCGCCCGCTCGAAGTGCGGAGGGAGGATAATTGTCAGGACCGAAGAGCGTTCGCATGACCTCGCCGGAAATCTGTGCCTTCGGCTCTTGCTGAGCCGAAGCCGGGAGCGCGATCGCCGCCATCGCCATCGCTACAATCATCGTATAAAATCCCCCGAAACCACGACTGTCACCAGATATCACCCGTTGCAGCGCGCGCGCGCAAGCGGCAAAGCACGGGGCCATGAGCATCGCCACCTCTCCCCTCGCCCAGCCCTTTCCCGCTTTGCCCGCGATCGACGGCGTGACGCTGCGCGTTGCCCGCGCGCAGTATAAAAAGTGGGATCGCTGCGACCTGACCTTCGTGACGCTGCCCGAAGGGACGAGCGTGGCGGGCGTGCTGACCACCAGCAAATGTCCGTCGCCGGAGGTGGAATGGTGCCGCAAGGCGCTGGTGCTGGGCCAGGCCCGTGCGCTGGTGGTGAACGCGGGCAATTCCAATGCCTTTACCGGCCACCGGGGCCGCGCCGCCGTCGAGGCCATCGCCGCACGCACCGCCGCCGCGATGGAGTGCCAGCCCTCGGACGTGTTCGTCGCCTCGACCGGGGTGATCGGCGTGCCGCTGCCCATCGACAAGGCGGAGGCGGGCCTCGACGCCGCCTTCACCGCCGAGCCCTGTGGCTGGGAAGACGCCGCCGCGACGATCATGACCACCGACACCTTCGCCAAGGGCGCGACGACGACCGCCGTCGTCGATGGCCGCACGGTGACGCTGGCGGGCATCATCAAGGGCTCCGGCATGATCGCGCCGGACATGGCGACGATGCTGGGCTTCATCTTCACCGACGCGGCCATCGCGCCGGAGTTCCTGCAACGTGCGCTGAGCGCCGCCAATGGCCGCAGCTTTTCGTGCATCACGGTCGATGGCGACACCTCGACCAGCGACACGGTGCTGGCCTTTGCGACGGGCAAGGCGGGCAATGCGCCGCTGATCGATGACGAGAGCGACGGGGCGGACGCCTTCCGTGCGGCGCTGGCCGATCTGTGCCATCAACTCGCGCTCCTGGTCGTGCGCGATGGCGAGGGTGCGACCAAGCTGATCGAAATCCGCGTCGAGGGCGCGGAGAGCGACCGTTCGGCGCACCGCATCGCCATGTCGATCGCCAACTCCCCGCTGGTGAAGACCGCGATCGCGGGCGAGGACGCCAATTGGGGCCGCGTCGTCATGGCGGTCGGCAAGGCGGGCGAACCGGCCGAGCGCGACAGGCTGTCGATCCGCTTCGGCGAGACGCTGGTCGCTAAGGACGGCTTGGCGGTCGAGGGCTATGACGAAGCGCCCGTCGCCGCACACCTGAAGGGACAGGAGATCGCGGTCGGCGTCGATCTGGGCCTGGGCGAAGGAGTCGCGACGGTTTGGACCTGCGACCTGACCCATGGCTATATCTCGATCAACGCCGATTACAGGAGCTGAAGCCGATGCTGACCATCTGGGGCCGGATCAACTCGCACAACGTCAAGAAGGTCGTCTGGCTGGCCGAGGAGATGGGGCTGGCCTATGACCGGCGCGATGTCGGTGGCCCGTTCGGCATGGATGAGGCGTACCGCACGCTCAACCCCAATGCGCTGATCCCGACGATCGAGGATGACGGCTTCGTCCTGTGGGAGTCGAACAGCATCCTGCGCTATCTGGCCGCGACGCATGGCGGCGAAGCCTTCTATCCCGCAGCCCCGCAGGCACGGGCCTCCGTCGAACGGTGGATGGACTGGAATTTCACCTGGGCCGACGCGATCCGGCCGATCTTCTTTCAGCTGGTGCGCACCGAGTCGGACAAGCGCGATGCCGCGCTGATCGAGCGGAGCGTGGCGCGCGCGGCGGCGCTGTCGGCGATCCTGGACGATGTGCTGGGGCGGCAGGAGTGGCTGTCGGGGGATGCGTTCGGGATCGGCGATATCCCGGTCGCGGCCTATGCCAATACGTGGTTCCAGCTGCCGGTCGAGCGACCGTCGCGGCCGAATATGGAGCGCTGGTATGCGGCGTTGCAGGACCGGGCGCCGTTTCGTGATGTGGTGATGATCCCGCTGAGTTGAGGTGCTTCGGGTGGGCGGTCTCTGTGAGACCTCTTGCCCTCCCCCATCCCCTCCCGTTTACGGGAGGGGCGTGCCCAGCTCGACGCACCCGGCACAAAAAAGCCCCTCCCGCAGGCGGGAGGGGTTTGGGGAGGGAAAGGCCACAAGCAGTCGTCTCGGTGAGACTCCCTGCCCTCCCCCATCCCCTCCCGCAAGCGGGAGGGGCGTGCTCAAATCAGACCTTACAGCGCGCCTTCAAGCCAGGCCTTTATCCGGCCCTTGGGCTCCGCGCCGACCTTGGTCGCGGCGGCGGCACCGCCCTTGAACAGGATCATCGTCGGGATACCGCGCACACCGTAACGGCCGGGCGCGTCGGGATTGTCGTCGATGTTCAGCTTGGCGATCGTCACCTGCTCGCCCAGTTCCTCGGACAGCTCTTCCAGCGACGGGCCGATCATCTTGCACGGTCCGCACCACTCGGCCCAGAAATCGACCAGCACCGGCTTGTCGGAGTTCAGGACGTCCGCTTCGAAGCTGGCGTCGGTGATCTGCTTGGTTGCCATAGTCTCAATACTCCTTGGATTGTCATCCATCTAGGACGCGCGCGTCGGTCGCTCAACCACCGAGCGGCAAGCTTTGCTCCCGGTCGCGATAGCCGGGCTTGTGCGCGGCCAGCAACGCGTCGGGCACGGTGATCAGGCGCGGCCCGGCCGTATAGAGCAGCGCGACCGACACCCGCCGTCCTGGAAAGATCACCTCCAGCGCGGCGGCATAGCCCGCCATCTGGGCAAGGTGGAACACCGGCACATCGTCGATCCCGCCCGGCGCGCGCCGCCCGGTCTTATAGTCGATCAGCCGGACCTCCCCTGCGTCGATCAGCAGCCGGTCGACCCGCCCCGACACGACCAGGCCGTTGGCGAGCGTCGCCGCGATCGGCGCTTCGGCCAGCGAACCCGGCCCGAACAGCGGCGCATAGGCCGGATCGTCGAGGATCGCGAACACCGCCCCCGTCACATCGGCACGCAAGGCCGCATCCGCGACCCCCGCCGCCTGGGTCAGCCAGCGCTCTGCCGCGCCCCGCCGCGCGTCGGGCGCAACCGGCGGCAGGCGTTCGAGCAGGCCGTGGATCAACCGCCCCCGTTCGGCCGCCGCACGCATGGCAGGCGTGGGGGGCGGATCGGCAACCATGTCCTCGCCCAGCTGCGACGGTGCGAGCGGACGCGGCGGACGCGACTCCTGCGGCGCGGGCGCATGGACCCATTCGGGCAAGGCCACATCTTCGCGCGGCGCGACGACGACCGCACCGGGGCGCGGCGCCACCGGCTGTTGCGGCATGGTGCCGAGGAACTGGCGCGACTGGCCATCGCCGGGCTCGACCTCGGCCACGCCCAGCGCGGTCATGGCGCGGGCGCAGGTGGCATACCAGCTGTGCATCGGCGGTACGCCCGCCGCCCGCTTGCCCAGCGCGCCGGTGACGACCAGCTGTTCCTCCGCGCGCGTCGCCGCGACGTAGAAGAGCCGCCAGTGCTCGGCCAGCTCGCGCGCGGCGATCTCGGCCGCCACGGCATCCAGCGGGCCGCCCCGTTCGTCGGCGCGCGGCGGAAACACCGGGATGGGTTGGGCGCCCGGCTCCGGTGTCCAGCGTAGGATCGAACGCGGCGCAGCCGTCGGATCGGCGGTCGCGTCGGCGAGGATGACGAGCGGCGCCTGCAACCCCTTGGACCCATGCGCCGTCATCACCCGCACCGCATCCAGTGGCGCGGACGGATCGCGCACGATCTCGACATCGCCGCGATCGAACCAGTCGAGGAACCGCTGGAGCGAGGGCGTCGTCGTGCTCTCGAAGGTCAGCGCGGCGTTGAGCAGCTCCTCGATCGGATCTCGCGCCTCGGTCCCAAGCCGCCGGATCAGCTTGCGGCGACCGTCGAGCGGGCCGGAGAGCAATTCCTCCAGAAACTGGTAGGGCGTCGACACGTCGGCGCGCGCCAGCATCTGGCGGAGCGGCGCAAGCTCTTCGGCAGGCAGGGTCCGCGTCAGATGCCCCCAGAGCGATCCCCGCTCGCGGTGCCCGGCGGCCATCAACCGCTCCTGCGACCAGCCGATCAGCGGCGACACCAGCAGCGACGCCAGCGACAGGTCATCCTCGGGCTGGAGCGCGAACCGCACCGTCGCCAGCAGATCCTGCACCGCCAGCGGCGCGTTCAGCCGCAACCGGTCGACGCCCGCCACCGGCACCCCCTCGGCATAGAGCCGCGCAACGATCAGCGAGGCGAGGTCGCCGCGCCGCTTGACCAGGATCATGATGTCCTGCGGCTCCAGCCGACGGCCCTTGCTCTCCAGCATGACGCCATCGTCCAGCCAGCGACGGACCGCCCGCGCGATGTCGGTCGCGACCTTGCGCACCGCATCGTCGATCCAGCCTTCCTCGTCCTCGTCGCTGCCGCCCGCCACGACGGGCGGCCAGAGCGTGACGCGGCCCGGCCCCTTCACCTCGCTGGCGTGGCGTTCGACTTCACCCGCCATCCCCATGCCGGGTTCGCCCAGCGCCTCGATCGCCGCGTCGACAAACTCCAGGATCGGCGTGGTCGAACGGAAGCTGTGGGTCAGCGACAGCTGGTTGAACGGCAGGCCGCGCTCTTCGGGCGGCCATTCATCGTCGCCCGCCACCTCGTCCGCGCGACGCGAAAAATGCAGTTCGGCCGCCTGAAAGTTGATCGGGTCGGTGCCCTGGAAGCCGAAGATCGCCTGTTTGTGATCGCCGACCGTGAACAACGTGCGCGTCGAGGGCGCATAAAGCCCGCGCCCGACGAAGAACTCGTCGGCCAGCGCGCGGACGATCCGCCACTGGTGCGCATTGGTGTCCTGCGCTTCGTCGATCAGGACATGCTCGGTCACCTGATCCAGCTTGTAGCGGACCCATTCGCCGATGCCCGGTCGCTCCAGCAGCTCGACAGTGGTGCGGATCAGATCGTCGAAATCGACCGCGCCGATCGCCCGCTTCGACAGGGTATAGGCGCGGGCATAGTCACGACCCACGCTCAGCGCATCGGCGAGCAGATCGGCATGGCGCGCGCGAGCCGCGAGGCCGAGCAGATGGCGGCACGCCTCGCCCAGCTCGCGTGCCATGTCCTCATAATCGGGGTCGGCATCGGTCAGCTTCTTGGACGCCTTGCGCGGTTCGCCCTTGGCGGTGAAGACCGTGCTCATCAGCTCTTCGAGCAGGGCTACCCGCCCCGCCCGGTCGCTGCCGATCCAACGTTCGAGCGTCGCCGCCGCCTTGTCGCCGGTCGCGGTGCCCCAGGCGCGGTTCGCGCCCGCCAGCCGCACGACGGCATCCTCGTCAATCTCCTCGACTCCCTCGGCGATCGCCTCGTCGATATCGCCCGAGGGAAGGTCGAGCGCGCGCCGCAACCAGGGCTGGATGCCGGTGGGCAGCGCCTCCAGCGCGCCCGGCGCGCGGGCGCAGGCGGCCAGGAAGCCTTCCGCCCCGCCCTCGCCCAGCCGCAGCGATAACGCGCCGACCGTCTCGACAGGGCCGGTGCGCCCTTCGCGCTCGGCGGCCTCGAGCATCCGGGCCAGCGCCTCGCGCGCCAGCACCGCCTCCTCGCGCGCCTCCAGCGGGCGGAAGCCCGGGGCCAGCCCAGCCTCGACCGGGAAGGCGGCGAGCAGCCCCTGGCAGAAACCGTGGATCGTCTGGATGCGAAGCCCCCCGCCCGGCGCGTCGAGCACGCGCGCGAACAGCGTCCGCGCCCGGTCGCGCAGGTCCGGCGTGGGTGTTTCCCCAAGCGCCTTCAGGTCGCGGAACAGCTCGGTCTCGGGCATCCGCACCCAGGCGGCGAGACGGCCGTTGATCCGTTGCGCCATCTCGGCCGCGCCCGCCTTGGTGAAGGTCAGGCACAGGATCGCCTCGGGCGCGACGCCGCGCAGGAGGAGGCGGAACACGCGCGCGGCCAGAACCTGCGTTTTGCCCGTGCCCGCCGAGGCGGAGAGCCAGACATGCGCGGCGGGGTCGCTCGCGGCGGCCTGATCGCCCTTCAGCGGGGGGAGATTGGCCATGGGGCGGGCGCTCATGCGGCCTGCTCCGGGCGACCGGAGTCCCGTGCGCTTCGACTTCGACACGCAGCGTCGAAGTTTATCCTGAGCGGCTGGCTTGCCAGCCAGCCGAAGGGCTCAGCGTGAACGGAGGTTGGGAGGGGGTGCAATCCCCACACGCCGTTCAGCCTGAGCGAAGTCGAAGGCCACGCCCCGCCATCGCCCAGAAGGATGGTCATCCCCTGCACTTCGACTTCGCTCAGTGCGAACGGAGGTGGGGATTTACCGATCACGGCCATACCATTCATCCCGCCGCATCAGCTGGTCATATTCCGCATAGGGTGCATATTCCGGCACCAGCTTGGCCGTGAACGGCGCATCGCCGGTCAGCCACTGGCCCGCCGCCTCGGCAAAGTTCGCCGCTGCGATGGACACGAACTCGTCGGTCCGGATCCGCTCGCGCTTGCCGTCGGGATCGACCGGCGTGGCGATATAGCCCAGCCCCTCGCGCCCACGTCCCAGCGACCAATATTCGAACCCGCCCGCCTTGCCGGACACATCTTCGAACCCGCCCCGCTCGGCGATCAGGCCGAGCAGGCCGAGTTGCAGGCTGAACCCCTCCCGCACCGCCGTGGTCGAGGGCGGCTTGCCGGTCTTGTAGTCGATCACGACCAGCGATCCGTCCGCCGCCTTGTCGATCCGGTCGAACCGGCCGGTCAGCGTCACGCCCGCCAGCTTGGCCGCGCCCTTGCCCTCGGCGCTCAGGACATGGCGGCCCTCGGCGGCCTTTGCCGCGACCTCGGCCGCGATCCAGTCGATCGCTTCGACCAGGCGCGGCTGCCACAGCGCGCGCATCATCGGATGGGTCCGCTGGTCGCGCAGCATCGCCAGCGCACGGGGGCGCAGCGCCTCGACGTCGCACCGGTCCTCCTTCCACCACATCTCCAGGATATCGTGAACGGCGGTGCCGCGCCACGCCGCGCTGGGGTCGGCATCGACCGGATCGAGCGGCGACAGGCGCAGCACCCTGCGCGCGTAAAAGGCGTAAGGATCGGCCTTCAGACGGTCGACTTCCGTCACCGAGATCGTGGTGGGGCGCAGCGCAGCGGGCGGCCTGGGCGCGGGCCGGTCGACGGGGGCGTAATCGTCCGGGCGATCCAATTCGACCGCCCAGCGCGCAAGGCTGGGATGCGCCTCGAACCGCTCGCCCGCCATCGCCTGGAGCCGCAGCCAGAAACGCGACGCCAGGGTCGGCCCGCTCGCATCCCGCCTTGCACGGGTCAGGATCGCGCGCGGCGCCCCCATCGCCTGTGCCAGGTCATGCGCGGCAATGCCGATGCGCTGCTCCAGCCCGACCAGCCCGAGCAGCGACCGGATACGCGGCGCCAGCCACGGATCGGGCGCCGGACGGCCCGGCCAGACGCCCTCGTTCAGGCCGCCCGCGATCATCAGGTCGGCGGTCTGGAGACGCGCCTCGATCGGGCCATAGATGGCGAGGCGCGGATGCTGCCCCTCACGCGGGATGGCGCGGATGGCGATCTCATCGAACAGACTGCGCAGGAGGGCGGGCAGCTCGGCAGGATCGACCCGGGCGGGGCCATGATCGGCTTCCTCTTCGTAGCCCGCGAGGAACTCCGCCGCCGCGCGACCGGCCGGGCCGGTCCATAGCGCATCGCCGCACAAGGTCTGGCCGCACTCGCGCAGACAGGCGAGCAGGCTGCGCAATCCCTGCGGCCCGTCGCCAAAGGTCCGCCCGACCGCCTCCAGCATGGGCGCGGCCTTGGCCCAGAAGGCAGCGGCGGCCGGCTTGTCGGCGAGATGCGCCGCGATACCGTCCAGCCCTGGCGCGGGGCGCGGCCCACGCAGCGCGCGGTCGAGCGCGCGAACGCCGTCGAGCCATTCCACCCGCTCCATCTCGCCCCGGATCAGCGGATGCTTGAGCAGCGCGAGCAGCGGCAGCGGCGCGAAAGCTTGCGCGGCGGCCTCTGCCAGTTGCAGCAGGAAGGTGCCCGGCAACAGGATCGACAGGGGCCGCCCGGCGGTGTCGTCGATCAGGATGTTCCACCGCCGACAATGCGCCGCCACCCGCCGCGCCAACGCCCGGTCGGGGGTGACGAGCGCGGCGGTGCGTCCCGGCTCCTCGATCGCCTCGCGCAGCGCCAGCGCGATGGCCTGCGCCTCCTCGGCCGGGGTGGCGAGTTCGATGGTCGAGACGCCCGACAGGCGCCGGTCCTCCGCGGGCAGATCGGTCCATTTGCCGGTGAAGTCGGCCGGAGCCATGGCATTGGCGATGGCGCGGCCCCGTGCAGGTCCGGCATCATAGTCCCCGCCGCCGCGCCACACCGTCACTTCGCCGCGCCCGACACCCATCCGGTCGAGCAGCAGCTTCAGCGCATATTGCGGATGGGTTTCGATCGCGCGACGGGTGCGGCCCGTCTCGGGATCGGGCTTGTGCGGCCCCAGCGCATCCCATTCCTCGTCGGGCATGGTCAGGTCCAGCCCGGCGAACACCACCGAGCCGCCCGGCATTTCCGACACGCAGCGCAGCAGCCGCGCGACCGCGGGCGCGGTATCGGTGACGCCCGCCGCGCAGACGAACCCGGCGGGTTGTGCCAAGGTCCAGCGCTTGGCGGTCCGGTCGAGCAGCAGGGTCCGCCGCCTCGCCGCATCGATCCGGCCCATCCGCTCCAGAACGGCGGGCCAGCGATCGAGCACCACCGAGAAGGTCGCCAGCGCCGACTGCCAATGCTCGGTCAGCTCGGGGCCGAGGTCGAGCGCGGCCAATTCGGCCGGGTCGACCTCTTCGACCAGCATCTGGTCGAGCGTGCGGGCCAGATCGCCCGCCAGCCGCACGGCTTCGGCCGCGGTCACCGGCTGGCCCGCGCGCTGGCGCTCCTGCTCGACCAGCCGCGCCAGGATCATCCGGCGCGCCGACGGCGCGATGGCGGGCGGCGGCGGGGCTTCGGCATCGGCGGGGTCCAGCGCGGAGCCCGCCGCCTCGCCCAGTTCGGGATCGCCCAGCGCCACCATGCGCGGCAGGATCAGGCCGCCGCCGCTCGCGCGCACAAAGGCTTCGGTCACGGCGCGGACGCCACGATTGGTCGGCAGCAGGATCATGCCCTGCGCCAGCGTCAGCGGATCCCCCCCGCTGCGGCGCATCAGTCCGGCAACCAGCGCATCGGCAAAACCACGATGCGCCGGAATGGTGTGCAGCCTCGGGCGGCGCGGTTCAGCCATCCGCGAGGATCAGCTCCGTCTGCGGGATGGCGCGCGGGGTGCCGACATCGAACCACAGCCCCTGATGCACCTGCCCGAAGGCGCGCCCCGCCTCGATCGCGCGGTTCCAGAACAGGTTGGTCGAAAACGGACCTTCGGGCGCATCGGCGATCAGGCGCGGATGCAGGATCTGAAGCCCGGTATAAGAGAAGGGCGCGACCCGGCCGGGCTGACGCCGCGCGGTGATCCGGCCATCGGCACCCAGCGAGAAATCGCCCTGCCCGTCATGATTGTGCGCGCGCGCCAGCGGCACCATCAGGAGGAGCGCGTCCATCGTCGCTTCGTCCCAGCGCGAGGCAAGCAGGCGGATCGCATCGACCGGCCCGTCGATCCACAGATTGTCGCTGTTGACGACCAGGATCGGATCGTCGCCGAGCAAGGGCCGGGCCTTGACCAGCCCGCCGCCAGTCTCCAGCAACTGCTCGCGCTCGTCCGAGATGATGAGTTCGATCCCGGGAAAGCGGTCCTTCAGATGCGCTTCCAGCTGGTCGGCGAGATAATGGACATTGACCACCGCGCGCTCGACGCCCGCCGCGACCAATCGGTCGAAGACATGGTCGATCAGCGGCTTGCCCGCCACCGACACCAGCGGCTTGGGACGCGTGGCGGTCAGCGGGCGCATCCGCTTGCCCAGCCCCGCCGCCATCACCATCGCGGTGCGCGGCACCCGGCCCGAAGGCGTGGGACGAAGCGAGAGTTGCCGGGTCATCGGGACAGCACCTTCGGGTCACCGCGCAACTCGGGCGGCACATTGTCGTCGAACCAGGCCGCGACCGGCGCCAGCACCGGCTGCGACAGGTCACGCTCCAGATAGGCCCAGACGCGCGGGCAGAGCGCAGCGTAACGCGGCTTGCCGTCGCGCTTCCACAGGCGGGTGAAGATGCCCAGGATCTTGGCGTTCCGCTGCGCGCCCAGCACATGATAGGCGTTCAGGAACGCATCGCCCTCACCGGTCGCGGCGAGATAGCGCTTGAGCATCGCCTCTTCGATCGAGGGCTCGACATCGCGCCGCGCATCCTGGAGCAGCGACACGAGGTCATAGGCGGGATGCCCGGCCAGCGCATCCTGGAAGTCGAGCAGGCCGAGCGTGCGCCCAGGCCCGACCAGCATCAGATTCTCGACATGATAGTCGCGCAACACGGTAACGGGCTGGTCCGCCAGCGCATGGGCGAACACCTGATCCCAGGCGGCGCGATAGCCCTCGCCATCGACAGCCAGACCGACAGCGGGCGTGTACCATTCGGGCAGCAGTGCCGCCTCGCGGTGAAGGACGGCGGCGTCATAGGGGGCCAGCCCCTCCGGCGCGTGGGTCCGCAGCGCGACCAGCAGGTCGACCGCATCGCTGTAGAGCTGGACCGTCGTATCGGGATCGGCCTCGATCGCCTCGCGCATCCGGTCGTCGCCGAAATCCTCGATCAGGACCAGACCGCGCACCTCGTCCGCGCCCAGGATCGCGGGCGCGGCAAAACCCTTGGCCAGCAGCCAGCGCGCGATCGCCATGAAGGGGCGCGGGTCCTCGTGCGGCGGCGGCGCGTCCATCAGGACGGCGCGGCGCGTCCCCAGCGTCACCCGGAAATAACGGCGGAACGAGGCGTCTCCGGCGAGCGGGGCGATCACCGCCCCCTCCCAGCCCAGCGTCGTCAGAAAGGCGGCGGCATCCGCCGGAGGGGTCATATCGGCCATCGGTTTTCCCAGCCCGAGGGTATCTTCGCTGTCAAGATACGTCCGCCGTCCGGGGCCATTTCCAGCGTCAGGGCCAGCGCCTGCGACCACGCCCCCTCACCCGCCCGGTCGGGCCATTCGACGATCAGCGCGGAGTCCCACAGCGCCTCATCCAGTCCCAGTTCCTCCATCTGCTCCGGCCCGTCGAGACGGTAGAGATCGACATGCAGGACCGGGATCACGGTTTCGGGCGGGGCATAGGGCTGGACGATGGCGAAGCTGGGGGACGGTGCTTCGCCGGGCAGGCCGAGCGCGGCGAGCAACCCGCGCGCCAGGCTGGTCTTGCCCGCCCCCAGCGTGCCGGTCAGCGTCACCACGTCGCCGGGCCGGATATGCGCCGCCAGCCGCCGCCCGAATTCCTCGGTCGCGGCGGCATCGGCCAGCCGGATCGTCATGGCTTTTCCTTCTCCACTACGCGCCGGGGCAGTTCGACCGTGACCAGCGTGCCCTCACCGGGTTCGGAGAGCAGAGTGATCGTGCCGCCATGCGCCTCGACGAATTTCTTGGCGAGCGGCAGGCCCAGGCCCAGCGCGCGCTCGCCGGTCGCCTTGATCCCCGGCTCGGCAAAACGATCAAAGGCCCGTGCGACGGCTTCGCGGTCCATGCCCTGCCCGTCGTCCGACACCACGATCCGCGCCCGCGCCGAATCGCCATCGGCATGGAGCAGGATCCGCCCGCCCTCCGGCGTCTGTTCGACGGCATGGCGCAGCAGATGCTCGATCGTCTCCTGCACGCGGCGGCGGTCGCCGGTGATCCGGCCGAGCGAGCGATGCACCTCGACCGCGAAGTCCAGCTTGCGCCGTCCCGCGATCGGCCGGATCGTATCGGCGGCGGCGCGGGCGACGCGGGCCAGCTCGACATCCTCGCGCGCGATCCCGCCATCCGCCTGGTCACGCGTCAGGTCGAGCACATCGTCGACCAGCAGCCCCAGCCGCTCGGTGGATTCGAGGATCGCCTCGACATAGCTGGTCGCCGTCTCCGGCAGCGGCCCGGCGAAACCGCCATGCAGCATCTCGGCAAAACCGCTGATCGAGGTCAGCGGCGTGCGCAACTCGTAGCTCATATTGGCGACGAAGGCGGTCTTGACCTTGTCCGACGCCTCCAGCGCGTCGGCGCGGTCGCGCAGGGCCTGTTCGGCCCGCCTGCTGTCGGTGATGTCGAGCAGGGTGAACAGCGCATTGCCGTCGGGCAGCGGCACGCCCGCGAACTCGAAATGCCGTCCATCGGCAAAGGCGACGCGCCCGCCGCGCTGCTGCCGCTCGATGGTCGCGGAGCGGACCAGATCGACGATCAGCGCCGAGCGGCCCGGCGTCGCCAGCCGCTCGGCCACCCGGTCGGCAAAGGCATCGACGCGCGGGTGGCTGGTCAGGAAATCCTCCTCCAGGCCCCAGAGCGCCCGGAAGCGGTTGTTCCACAGCTGCAACCGGCCATCGGCGGCGAACACGCCCAAGGCCTCGAACAGATTGTCGAAGGTCGCGGTGCGTACGCGCAGCAGCGTATCGCGCGCGGAGGCCAGCTGCACCTCCTCGGTCCGGTCCTCGAAGATCATCAGCAGGCCGCCATCGGGCAGCGGCTGCGCCACGACACGCAGGTGCGTGCCACCGGGCAGATGCCATTGCTCCTCGATCCCGCCGCTCGCCTGGCGGAACCAGCCGACCCGCTCCGCCTTCCAGCCGGGGAAGTCGCGGACCTCGGGGCTGCGATTGGCCTCGCGCATCCGCTCCAGGATGCGGTCGAACTCGGGATGGTCGGCCAGCCACTCGGCGCGCATCGCGAACATGCGGCGGAAGGGCTGGTTGCAGAAGACGAGCCCTCGATCCGGCCCGAAATGCGCGACCGCCGCCGACAGCCGGTCGAGCATCGCACGCTGTGCCTCGGCAAAACGCTTGGCACCCGCGCGGGACTGTTCCAGATCCTCGATATCGACCGCGAACCCGGCGATCCCGCCGGTCGGCAGCGGCACGTCGAAGATGCGCAAGGCCCGGCGCGCGCCGTCGATGGTTGCGGGCAGCACCTGCTCATGCGGCCGCCCCCGGTCACGCGCCGCCGCCGCGCCCGCCAGCGGACCGCCGCGCCCCGACCCCTCGACCAGTTCCAGGCCGCGTCCGACGACATCGGCGGCGTCCCGTCCCTCGACCGCCTCGACATAGGCGGTGTTGACCATGGCGAGGCGCAGATCGGCCCCGCGATACCACATGGGCAAGGGTGCTGCCTCGATCAGCCCGGTCAGCGCCTGGAACGCATCGCCCAGCCGCCGCGCCTCGCCGTCGAGCCGGACGATCTCGTCCTGCGTCTCGGTCATGTCGAAGACCCAGATGACGACTTCTCCGGCCGCCCCCTGATGTGCGGGCGCGCGGGCACCGTCGAACAGCAAGGTGCAAACCGATCCCTGCGGCCGGACGATCCGGCGGAACCGGCGCCCGGTCTTCTGCGCGGCGTTCAGGTCGGCGGCGAGCAGCGCCTTGTCCTCAGGCGTAAGCCCGGCATCCTCATAGGCCAGTTCCTCGAGGAAGCGCGCAACATCGGCCAGGCCCAGCCAGTCGGCCAGCCGCCGGGGCATTTCGATCCGCCCGTCGCTGCGGATCACCATCGCCTGGGCAGGACCGGCGCGCAGCATGGCGTCGAGCCGGTCACGCTCCAGCCGTACCGACGACGCCTCCGCCCGGGCGCGGACACCCAGATAGAGCAGGACCATGCCGATCACGATCAGGGCACAGGCCCCCGCGCCCAACAGGACCGCCTCGGTATCACCGATCGCAATCATCCGAGAAAGGCCGGGCCGAAACGCTGCATCCAACCATCTCTAGCCCGATCGGCAGGCGATACGCCATAACGAAGGCCAAAGAAAAAGGGCCGCCCTTTCGGACGGCCCTTCTCGTTCAGGCAAGGCCCGAAGCGGGATCAGTAACGATAGTGATCCGGCTTGAACGGCCCTTCGACCGGCACGCCGATATAGGCGGCCTGCTTCTCCGACAGCTTCGACAGCTGGACGCCCAGCTTTTCGAGGTGGAGCGCGGCGACCTTCTCGTCGAGGTGCTTCGGGAGCACATAGACTTCGTTCTTGTAGTTCTCGCCCTTGGTCCACAGCTCGATCTGGGCGAGCGTCTGGTTGGTGAACGAGGCCGACATCACGAAGGACGGGTGGCCGGTCGCGCAGCCCAGGTTCACCAGGCGGCCCTTGGCCAGCACGATGATCTGCTTGCCGTCCGGGAACTCGACCAAGTCGGTGCCGGGCTTCACTTCGGTCCACTTGTAGTTCGACAGCGCCGCGATCTGGATCTCGCTGTCGAAGTGACCGATGTTGCAGACGATCGACATGGGCTTCATCGCCTTCATGTGATCGGCGGTGATGACGTCGGCGTTGCCGGTCGCGGTGACGAAGATGTCGGCGCGCTTCACGGCCTCGTCCATGGTCACGACCTCGAAGCCCTCCATCGCCGCCTGCAGCGCGCAGATCGGGTCGATTTCGGTCACGAGCACACGCGCACCGCCATTGCGGAGCGACTGGGCCGAGCCCTTGCCCACGTCACCGAAACCGGCGACCGCGGCAACCTTGCCCGCCAGCATGACGTCGGTGGCGCGACGGATCGCGTCGACCAGCGATTCCTTGCAGCCGTAAAGGTTGTCGAACTTCGACTTGGTGACCGAGTCGTTGACGTTGATGGCGGGGAAAGGCAGCTCGCCCTTCTTCGCGATCTCGTACAGGCGGTGAACGCCGGTGGTCGTCTCTTCCGACACGCCCTTCAGGTTCTTGACGGTCTCGGTCAGATAGCCCGGATACTTGGCGATGAACGCCTTCACCGAACGCTGGAACTCGACTTCCTCTTCATTCTCGGGCTCGGCGAAGGTCGCGCCGGCTTCCAGCTTCGCGCCCCACAGCGCGAACATGGTCGCGTCGCCGCCGTCGTCGAGGATGATGTTGGCGGTCTGACCGGTGGTGCCTGCACCCCAGTTGAAGATGTCGCCGACATAGTCCCAATATTCGGCCAGCGTCTCGCCCTTCACGGCGAAGACGGGGATGCCGGCCGCGGCGATGGCGGCGGCGGCGTGGTCCTGGGTCGAATAGATGTTGCAGGTCGCCCAGCGCACATCGGCGCCGAGCGCGGTCAGCGTTTCGATCAGCACGGCGGTCTGGATCGTCATGTGCAGCGAGCCGGTGATGCGCGCGCCCTTCAGCGGCTGAGCAGCGCCGAATTCCTCGCGCAGGGCCATCAGGCCGGGCATCTCGGTCTCGGCGATCTTGATCTCGGCGCGGCCGAAATCAGCGAGGCTGATATCCTTGATGACGTAATCGTTCTTGGTGGCAGCAGTCGTGGACACGACGAAACTCCGTGCAAAATGGGGCCGACCAAGACGTGGGATACGCCGATCGGCACGGCCGACGCCTTAGCGGCGATCGTCATGGGGATCAAATATAAAGATATCTTTATATCGTTGAGCGTGAGTCACCCGATCCCGCATATTCCTCCCCTTGCAGGGGAGGAATGCAAGTTGGTCAGGCCGTACCGCCGCCCGTCACCAGCTGGCGCGGATCGACACCGGCCGCGCCGTAAGCCGCCTGCCAGCGATCCTCGGCGGCCACGTCGAACAGGATTTCCGGCTCGCCCCCGACATTGAACCAGGTTCCCGGCTCGCGCAGTTCCTGCTCCAGCTGGCCTGCGTCCCATCCGGCATAGCCCAGCGCGACGATCCACCGCGCCGGTCCGTTACCCTCCGCGATGGCGCGCAGCACGTCGACCGTGCTCGACAGGACCCAGCGGCCGCCGACATCGACACTATCCTGTCCCTGCCAGTCGTGGCTGTGCAGCACGAAGCCGCGCCGCGGCTCGACCGGCCCGCCATAATGGACCGGCACGTCGGGGACATCGCCATGTGCGATCTCGAACTGGTCGAGCAGCGTGTGAAAGCCGATGCCGTCGATCGTCGCACCCAGCCCGATGCCGAGCGCGCCGCCCTCGTCATGCGCGCACATCGCGATGATGGCATGTTCGAAACGGGGATCCCCCATGCCGGGCAGGGCCAGCAGGAATTGGCCGGAAAGATAGGTCAGTTGATGCACGCCATCGATTATAGGCATGGCCGCGCCGCCTCGCCATGCTTGAAATCCATAGGGTCCCTGCCCCATGAACGCCGCGTGGCCCGGCATGGTGCCGTGGCAAAGCTTCCGCGAAGGATCCGCACGATGACGATCAAGGTCGGAGACCGCCTGCCCAGCATCACGCTGGTCAAGGTGACGCCCGAAGGCCCCGAACAGGTCAACACCGCCGATTATTTTGCGGGCAAGCGCGTCGCGCTGTTCGCGGTGCCCGGCGCCTTCACCCCTACCTGCTCGGCGCAGCACCTGCCCGGCTTCATCGCCCAGGCGGATGCCGTGAAGGCCAAGGGCGTGGACGAGATCGCCTGCACCTCGGTCAACGACGTGTTCGTCATGAAGGCCTGGCGCCAGACGAACAACGCGGGTGAGATCACCATGCTCGCCGATGGCAATGCCGATCTGGCCAAGGCGGTCGGCCTGACACTGGACGGCTCGAAATTCGGCATGGGCACGCGCAGCCAGCGCTATACGATGCTCGTCAATGACGGCGTGGTCGAACAGCTGTTCGTCGAGGCCCCGGGCGAGTTCAAGGTCAGCTCGGCCGAGCATCTCCTCTCGGTCCTCTGATCCGTGCCGCTGATCCGGTCGGTCGCACGGCCGGTCGGATCGGTGGTGGAACAGTGCTGGAGGCTCCGGCGTTTTTTGCCCATCGAAGGATCGGCACAAACAAGAGGAGCCTTGCCATGACCACCTATGTCCCACCCGAAAAGCAGGCACAGGCAAAGAGCTTCACCGAAAAGGCGCAGGGCGCCGCCAAGGCAGCCGGCGACAAGGTGAAGGAGCACCCCTATGCCGCCGCCGGTATCGCGGCGGGCGTGGCGGCGGCGGTGGCCGGCGCGGCGTTCGGCGCATCGAAGCTGCGCGCGCCCGGTGACGATGAGAACTCGGCGCTGGGGGCCTGAGCCCCTGACCAGGGCGCGGGCGATCGAACGTCGTCCGCGCCCGCTTGCCAGCATCAAAAACAGGGCTTAGCTCTGGACGATGACTCAAGCTGCCATGATCGTCGAGGAACTCGACCGCCTTTACACCGCCTCCGTCACGCGCCTGAAGGAGGCGCTGACCCTTTACCTGCGCGACGGCACCGCCCCCACGATCGAGGACCGGGCGCATGGCTGTTTCGCCTATCCCGAAATCCGCCTAACCTATCGCGGCGAGGGTGGACGTCCCGCCCCGATGCGTTCGTTCGGCCGTCTGGTATCGCCCGGCGATTACCGGATCAGCGTCACCAAGCCCGCCCTGTTCAAGGACTATCTGGTCGAACAGCTGACCCTGCTGATCGAGGATTACGACGTTTCGGTCGAGGCGGTGCCGGGGCGGCAGGAAATCCCCTTCCCCTATGTCCTCGATCCCGGCCACGCGCTGAGCCTGGACACGGTATCGGCGGCCGAACTGGCGCGATTCTTCCCCGCAACCGAACTGGCGCATATCGGCGACGAGATCGCCGACGGCCTGTGGATGACCGCTGATGGGAACCGGCCGCTGGCGCTGTTCGACGGGTTGCGGACCGACTTTTCGCTGGCCCGGCTGCGGCATTATACCGGCACGCCGCCCGAGCATTGCCAGCGCTTCGTGCTGTTCACCAACTATCACCGCTATGTCGATGAATTCGTTCGCTGGGGCGCATCGCAGCTGGGCGAAGGTTCGCGCTTCACCGCGCTGTCCGGCGCGGGCGGCGTCGTGATCGAGCGGCCCGAGGATGTCGACAAGATCGTCACCGACAGCGCGTGGCGGCGGCACCAGATGCCCGCCTATCACCTGGTCGCCAAGGACGGCACCGGCATCACGCTCGTCAATATCGGCGTCGGCCCGTCCAATGCGAAGACGATCTGCGATCACCTGGCGGTGATGCGTCCCGAGGCATGGCTGATGATCGGCCATTGCGGCGGGCTGCGCCCCAGCCAGCGGATCGGCGACTATGTGCTGGCGCACGCTTATTTGCGCGACGACCATGTGCTCGACGATGTGCTGCCGCCCGAAATTCCGGTGCCCGCCATTGCCGAGGTCCAGGTCGCGCTCGCCAAGGCGGCCGAGATCGTCTCGGGCCAGTCGGGCGACGAACTGAAGCGCCGCCTGCGCACCGGCACCATCGTCACCACCGACGACCGCAACTGGGAACTGCGCTACTCCAAGTCGGCGCTGCGTTTCTCGCTCAGCCGCGCGGTCGGCATCGACATGGAGTCGGCGACGATCGCGGCGCAGGGTTATCGCTTCCGCGTGCCCTATGGGACGCTGCTCTGCGTGTCGGACAAGCCACTGCACGGCGAACTCAAGCTGCCGGGCCAAGCCAACCGCTTCTATGAGCGCGCCATCAGCGAGCATATGCGGATCGGCATCGAGACTTGCGAACAGCTTCGCCGCGAAGGCAACAAGCTGCATAGCCGCAAGCTGCGCGCGTTCAACGAGCCGCCCTTCCGCTGATCGGCAACCGGGGGCGAGCGCAAGCGTTACGGTGACGAACCGAAGCTGCTTTGTTTGAATGGGGGATTTCGTCATGGTCGACACCAGCGAGCCGAAAAAGCCACGCCCGCCCCGCCGCCGCGCTACGCCCAAGGCGGCGGGCGCCCCCGCCCCGCGCAAGCGCCCGGCCGTCAAGGTCGAGCCAGTGACGGACGAAACCACGCCCCCGGCCGAGCCGGTCGAGGGTGCCGAAGCGCCCAAGCCCCCCGTCAAGGCCAAGGCGCCCCCCAAGCCCCGCTCTACCAAGCGCACCGCGCCCCGGAAGGCGCCCCCGCGCAAACCCGCCGCCATCAAGCCTGCCCCCGCGCCTGCCCTGGGCAAGCACGGGTTGGACCGGGTCGGCGGCAAATGGGGCGTGGCCTCGATCCTGGGGAGCCTTGCGGCGGCCGCAGGGCTGGCCGCGGCGCTGCTGTCGCTTAAGGGGAGCAGCGCAAAGCGGGACGGCGACGAAGACGACCGGGACTGATCCCCGGCTCCGTTCAGCCTGAGCGAAGTCGAAGGCTAAGGGCAAACCTGTCCCCTTTGCCTATGTCCGGGCATGGGCTTCGACTTCGTTCAGCCTGAACGGCGGTTGGGATTTTGGTCCGGCGGAAGAAAGTCCCGAATTCCTCCCCTGTAAGGAGAGGTGGCGGCCCGAAGGGCTGACGGAGGGGTGTCACCGCTGGCGACCCCTGCCCCTCCACCACCGCTGCGCGGCGGTCCCCCTCCCCAAGCAAGCTTGGGGAGGATTTACGAAGGCCCGCCCCATTCCTCCCCATCTCTGATGGGGACGGGGACCGCGCGCGTCAGCGCGTGGTGGAGGGGCAGACCAACGCCGGTGCGGAAAACCATCACCAACCCTGCGGCTTGCCCTTGTTCTGCTGGTCCAGCCAGGTCTTCAACGGCGCGAAATACTCCACTAGCGCCTTGCCCGACATCTCGCGGCTGCCGGTGAACACCTGAAGCGCATCCGGCCACGGCTTGGACTGGCCCATCGCCAGCATCGCGTTCAGCTTCTTGCCGACCTCCTTGTTGCCATAGAAGGAACAGCGATGCAGCGGCCCCTTCCATCCGGCCTGCTGGCACGCCGCCTTGTAGAACTGGAACTGCAGCACCCGCGCCAGGAAGTAGCGCGCATAGGGCACGCCCGCCGGGATGTGGTACTTGGCGCCCGGATCGAACTTCGTCTCGTCGCGCGCGACCGGCGGCACCACGCCCTGATATTTCAGGCGCAGCGCGTCCCAGCCCGCCTGATACTGGCTGGCCGGGATCTGGCCCGAGAACACGCCCCAGCGCCACTTGTCGATCAGCAGGCCGAAGGGCAGGAACGCGACCTTGTCCATCGCCTGGCGCAGCAACAGGCCGATATCCTTGTCCGCGCTCGGCACCTTGGCCGGATCGAGCAGCCCGATCTTCACCAGATAATCGGGCGTGATCGACAGGGCGACGGTGTCGCCGATCGCCTCGTGGAAACCGTCATTGGCGCCGTTCTTGTAGAGGAACGGCTGGTCCTTGTACGCGCGCTGGTAATAATTGTGCCCCAGCTCGTGGTGGATGGTCACGAAGTCGTCGGCATTGACCTTCGTACACATCTTGATGCGGATATCGTCCTTATTGTCGATATCCCAGGCCGAGGCGTGGCAGATCACTTCGCGGTCGGCGGGCTTCACGATCTGCGAGCGCTGCCAGAAGGTCTGCGGCAGGGGCGCGAAGCCCAGCGAGGAATAGAAGCCCTCGCCCGCCTTCACCATCTTGATCGGGTCATACCCCTTGGCCTTCAGCAGATCGCCGGTGTCGTATCCGACATCGCCTGCTCCCTTGGGCGCGACGAGGTCGTAGATATTGCCCCATTCCTGCGCCCACATATTGCCGAGCAGGTCGGCGCGGATCGGGCCGGTCCTGGCCTGCACCGCATCGCCATATTTCTCGTTCAGCTTCCAGCGGACATAGGTGTGGAGCGCCCTATAGAGCGGCTCCAGCTCACCCCAGATCCTGTCGGTCACCTGTGCGAACTGCTCCGGCGACATGTCATAGCCCGAACGCCACAGCGACCCGGCATCGGCATAGCCCAGTTCCTTGGCGCCCTGGTTCGCCAGCGCGGTCATCTGGGCATAATCGGCCCGCATCGGGGCGCCGACATTGTCGTGCCAGCTGACCCACATCTCCTTCAGCTTCGCGGGATCGCGCTCGCTGCCCATAGCGGCCTCGATATCCGATCCGTTGATCGGCTGGCCGTTCAGCAGCCCCTTACCCTTGCCATAGGAGGAGGACATGCGCGTCGTCAGCATCGACAGCTGCGCCGAGGCCCCCGGCGTGGTCGGCGCGGGCAAGGTGATCCCGCCGCGCAGCAGGTCCAGCTTGCGCTTGGTGTCATAGGACAGGCCCGGCAGCGCCTGATAGCGTGCCGCGCCCAGGCCGTAGCGGACGGCGAGATCGGTCATCTCCGCGCCCGACGCGGCGGCGAGCGCATCGGTGTCGTCGGTGATATAGGTCGCGTTGACCCAGGCGACCTGCTGCGCACCGACCGACTTTTCGGCCAGCGTCTTCTCCGCCTCGGCGACAAAGGCATCCGCCCCGGCGACGGTCGCGGGCGGCTGGGTCGCTGGCGTGGCAGGCGCGGCAGGCGCGGCAGGCGCGGCAGGCGCGGCAGGCGCGGAAGTTTGGGCCTGTGCGGCACCGGCCAATAGGAAGGCGAGTACGGTGCCGGAAACGGCGGAACGGATCATGCTATCCCCCTAACATTCTGAAACGCCCTCGAAACGGGGCGGATGGCGCGCAGTTGCGCGGCTTTGGCCGCCGCCGTCAAGCGGTGAGGAACTGTGCGATCGCCGCGCCCAGCTCGGGCTTGGTCACCGAGGCCATATGGTTGCCCGGAATCTCGACATAGCGCCCGCGCGGCAAGGCCTCGGCCAGCTCGACCGCTGCGCCGTTGTCGAAATCGTCGACGCCCGCCACGACCAGGGTCGGCAGGTCGAAGACCTCGATTGCCGAGAGGGGCGTGTCGGCAAAGGTCTGGAGGATATGAAGCAGCGCCACCGGATCGCCACCGGTGGTCTTCAGGAACGCCTCGGCCATCCATTCGGGGGTGCCGCGCCGATGCTCACCCAGCCGGGTCAGGATATTGGTGAAGTGCGCGACCCGGCGGTCGGTATGGAGCAGCCCCTCCAGCCCCATGCCCGCAAAGATTGCCTTGCCCGGCTCCGCGCCGGTCGCCAGCATCCGGCTGACCGTCCGGGCGCCCAGCGAATAGCCGCCCAGATCATAATCGGTCAGGCCCAGATGCTCGACCAGCGCATGGCCGTCGCGGGTCAGCGCGTCCTTCGGATAGGCGGCGGGGTCGTGCGGCTTCCCGCTTTCGCCGTGCGCACGCAGGTCGGGCATGATCACCCGGAAGCCCTTGGCGGCAATGGCGGCGGCATGGCCGTAGCGGATCCAGTTGGTATAGGCGTCGGAGAAATAGCCATGGATCAACACCACGGGCCGCCCCTCCCCCATCTCGCGCCATGCGATCGAGGTGCCGTCGAAGCTGTCGAAGAAGCGGGTTTCGGGGGCGGTGTCGGCCAAGGGTTCGGTCTCCGGCGATGAAGCTGTACGAGGACCTACTAATCTGGTCGGCCGAAATGTGCACGTGGTCATCCAGACGACCGCTCGCACTGAGCGAAGTCGAAGTGCATGTATCGACTTTTCTCACGCGCTCATCGCGTGGCCTTCGACTTCGCTCAGGCTGAACGGTCGATGGAACGTCAGCCGACGTAAATTCCGGCAACCCGCCACTCCCCATTCTCCCGCTCCAGCGTCACCGTCTCGACGATCGCCGCCGACGTCCCGAACCGCGTGTTGAACCGCACCATCCGATAACCGGCGGGCGGCGCGGGGATGTCGTCCTGGCTCAGGAAGGTTCGCGACGCCATTTTCCCCAGGGGTGCCCGTACCTTCTCCGACGTAGTTGCCCAGACCTGTTCGGTATTGAGCTTGCGGAAGCTGGCTGTGGTCAGGCGATAGCTGTCGGCCCAGCGGCCCTGGTCGATCATTTGCACGAAACGCTGCGCCACCTCGACCGCCGCCGGATCGGTCGCAGCGTTCGAAGTTGGGGCCGCCTGGGGCGGCGCGGAGGCCATGTGGGTCAGGCCGCCAAGGGCCAGCAGGCTGAAGGCAAGGGTCATGAGCGTCGCTCCGATGATGATCCGGGCACGGCGGCTGCCGGCCCTCGCGCCGACGATCGGCACCGGTTCGTCATCGGCCACCGAGGCCACAGAATCTTCCCCGATCCTCATGTCCCCCACATATTCGGGGGTGGGCAGCGATGTGTCGCCCTCGACCTCCAGCAGCTTCCGCGCCGCCTCACGGCTGCTCGACACGGCCAGCTTGCGGCGGGCGTCGCGCAGGCGTTCGTTGATGGTGTGGACCGACAGGTTCAGCTCGCGCGCGATCGACTTGGCGTCATGCCCCCGGACGATCAGCCGCAGCGTCTGCTTTTCCCGGTCGGTCAGCGCGCCGATACCCGCTTTGGCCTGCATGGTCATGGCGCCGACTATGCCGGAGCCGGGCCTGCCGACCACCCTCAAAAAATTGTACCTTGACCCTGTCCGTGCGGGCCGAGCCAGCGGCTTGAGTCCCATTCCAAGCGGCCCGTCACAAAATGGCGGGAATCCGCGCTTTTTTATGATTCGCAGCGAGTCGCGCTCATGGACAAAAGGGGTACAAGCCGTTAGCCGCCGCCCATGGCAGCATCCCTATTCCTTCTTCTCGCGGTGATCCTGGCGTTCGCCGGTGGAGGAGGCCCGTGGATGCTGATCGCATGCGTAGCGACAGCGACGGCGGCGGGGACGCGGCTGCCCGATCTCGATACCCCGCTCCAGCTCCAGCATCGCAGCGCGCTGGTACACAGTGTCCTGCCCTTCTATGTCGCGACGCTCGACCTGCGGACATGGCCGGTCGCGGCGGGGCTGGGGTTCGGCGTGGGCTTTCACCTGGCGGCGGATCTGTTTCCCGGCACGATGCGCGGTTTTGCGACGATCAAGATCCCGCTGATCGGGTCGATCGGGGCTTTCCCATCCTATTTATGGATCGCGGTCAACGCGGCGGCGAACATGGTCGGCGCGTTCGTCATCCTGGAATGGATCGCCGCCGACCGGGTGGCCGCCTGCGCGCTTGCCGCGACGGGGGTATTGGGGGCCAGCTATCTGCTGCGGACGAAGGGCGGCTTCTATGCGCTGGTGGTGATGATCGCGCTGGGCTGGCTGATCCTGGGCTGAGCCAGGCAATTGGCGTTTCGCCGCGATTGCAGTATGGGACGGCTCTCTGCCGCCAAGAAGCAGGCCAATCGGGAGCGGATGCCGGACCCTTGATCCGGACCCTCGATGACCGCAGCGACCGCCTCTTCTGCCGAAACCCTGCCGCCCAGCCCGATTGGGCGTCCGCACAGCCTGCTCGAAGACGCCTATGCGATCTTCATCGGCGTGACGCTGCTCGTCGTCGGGCTGATGTTCCTGAAGGCGGCGGGGCTGGTGACGGGCGGGATCGCCGGCGTCGCGCTGCTGCTGTCCTATCTGCTGCCGCTGCCGGCGGGCGTGCTGTTCACGCTGGTCAACATCCCCTTCTTCCTGTTCGCGCACAAGGTGATGGGCGCGCGGTTCGCGGTGAAGACGGTGCTGGTCAATCTCGGCATCGGCGTCGCCTCGGCGATCACGCGGGTGTCGGTCCATGTCGACGGGGTACATCCGGCCTTTGCCGCGCTGGTCGGCGGCACGGTGATCGGCATGGGCATATTGTCGCTCGCCCGGCATCAGGCCGGGGTCGGCGGCACCGGAGTCATTACCATCTGGCTCTATCGCAAGCGCGGGTGGAACATGGGGCTGACCCAGGTCGCGCTCGACATCTTCATCCTGGCGATGGCGATCCCGGTGGTCTCGGGGGTGCAGATGATCTGGTCGGCGATCAGCGCGGCCGCGATCAGCCTGATCCTGTTCGCCTGGCACCGGCCGGGATTGTATATGGGGCGGTAAACCCTTTTCCTCCCCTTGCAGGGGAGGTGGCAGGCCGTCAGGCCTGACGGAGGGGTGTCGCCCTATCAATAGCGGGACACCCCTCCACCAGCGTCGCTGGTCCCCCTCCCCTTGCAGGGGAGGAATTAGATGGGCTCAGTCGCCCTTCTTCAGGTGGCGACGGCCGAGCAGCTCGGCGATCTGCACGGCGTTCAACGCCGCACCTTTCCGCAGATTGTCCGACACGCACCACAGCGACAGGCCGTTATCGACCGTCGAGTCCTCACGCACGCGGCTGATGAAGGTCGCGAAGTCGCCGACGCATTCGACCGGCGTGATGTATCCGCCGTCCTCACGCTTGTCGATCAGCATGACGCCGGGGGCCTCACGCAGGATATCCTGGGCTTCCTGGGCCGAGATCTCGTTCTCGAACTCGATATTCAGCGCCTCGGAATGGCCGACGAACACCGGCACGCGCACACAGGTCGCCGTCACCTTGATCTTGGGATCGAGGATCTTCTTGGTCTCGGCGACCATCTTCCACTCTTCCTTGGTCGAACCGTCGTCCAGGAAGCTGTCGATGTGCGGGATCACGTTGAACGCGATCTGCTTGGTGAACTTCTTGGGCTCGGCGGGGTCGCCGACGAAGATGTTGCGGCTCTGCTCGAACAGCTCGTCCATGCCCGCCTTGCCCGCGCCCGACACCGACTGATAGGTCGCGACGACGACACGCTTGATCGTCGCCTTGTCATGCAGGGGCTTCAGCGCGACGACCATCTGCGCGGTCGAGCAATTGGGGTTGGCGATGATGTTCTTCGCCTTGTAACCGTCGATCGCGTTCGGGTTCACCTCCGGCACGATCAGCGGAACGTCCGGGTCCATGCGATAGAGCGACGAATTGTCGATCACGACGCAACCGGCGGCCGCGAATTTGGGCGCGTATACCTTGGTCGCGTCCGATCCGATGGCGAACAACGCCATGTCCCAGCCGGTCGGATCGAAATGCTCGATATTCTTGATGGTGAGCATCTTGCCCGTCTCACCATATTCGATCTGGTCGCCCTGGCTGCGCGACGAGGCGACGACCGCCAGCTCGTCGATCGGGAATTCCCGCTCCGCCAGAATGTTGATCATTTCCCGGCCGACATTGCCCGTCGCCCCGGCGACCACCACGCGATAACCCATTATATCCTCCACTCGGAAGCGTGAGCCGGTAGCGTCATTGCGCGGACACGTCCACCAACTTTGCGAAAAGTGCGCGTTTCGCCGGGACAAGCGGGAGTTTAACGCACCCCCGGGCCGCCCCTCAGGCGGCATGGCCAAGCCTACGGGCGTCCAACCATTCGGGCACGCTCTGAGGACGGATCGCCGCCGCATCGATCCTCGGCGCGATGACGGCAAAGCGATCACCCTCGACCATGACCTCGGCCGCCAGTGCCCGGCTGTTGTAGCAGGAGGCCATGGAGGCGCCATAGGCTCCGGCGTCACGCAGGACGGCCAGGTCGCCTTCCCTCACCCGGTCGATCAACCGGCCCTTGGCGAAGCGGTCGCTGCTCTCGCAGACGGGGCCGACGACATGCGCGCGCATCGTCGCGCCGTTCGGGGCGACCGCCGCGAATTCATGCCACGCGTCGTAGAGCGCGGGCCGGGCCAGATCGTTCATGCCCGCATCGATGACGACGAACGGGCATTCCTCGCCCGGCTTGACCCAGAGCACGCGGGTCAGCAGCACCCCGGCATGGGCCGCGATATAGCGCCCCGGCTCGAACATCAGGGTCACGTCCCAATCATGCGTGACCCGCGCGACCATCTCCCCATAAGCGGCGACGTCGCCGTCCGGACCGTCATGATAATCGACGCCCAGGCCACCGCCCAGATCGACACGGGTGATGACATGCCCCCGCGCCCGCAGCGCCGCGACCAGCTCGCCGATCCGGCTATAGGCCGTCTCCAGCGGCCCAAGGTCCATGATCTGGCTGCCGATATGGACCGCCACGCCGTGCAGCGTCAGGCCGGGATGCCTGGCCAGTCGGTCGAAGATGCCGATCGCATCCGCGAAGGCGACGCCGAACTTGCTGTCGCTGGTGCCCGTCGTGATCTTGGCATGGGTCCCCGCATCGACATCAGGATTGATCCGCAGCATCGCGGTTGCCTCGACGCCCATCCGAACGGCGATCGCCGCCAGCACGTCGCCCTCGCGCTCGCTCTCCAGATTGACGTGCCCGACCCCGGCATGCAGCGCCTGGGCGAGTTCCTCCGGGGTCTTGCCCACGCCCGAATAGACGATATCCCCCGCCGCCATGCCCGCCGCCAGCGCGGCGGTCAGTTCGCCGCCCGATACGATATCGGCGCCGAACCCCTCGCCGCGCAGGACCGACAGCACGGCCAGCGACGGATTGGCCTTCACAGCAAAGGCGAGCGACTTGCGCGGGATCGGAGCCAGCGCTTCGCGGAACCGCCGGGCGGCGGCGCGCAAGGCACCCGCCGAATAGACATAGGTCGGCGTGCCCACCGTCTGCGCGATGCGGCCGAGCGCTACGCCCTCGGCATGGAGCGCGCCGCCCCGCAGCACAAAGCCCGTATCCCGGCTCATGACCGCCGCCCCCGACGGATACGCGCGGCATGAATGGCCTCGGCGGTGTAATAATGCCCGCGTCGTTCGGCCCGGAGCGCCTGGATCATATGCTTGCCGTTCAGCATCAGTACCACGCCGCCCAGCGCCACGAAGAACCAGAACAGCGCCAGCAGCGATTCCGATGGTCCGCTCAACGTCGCCGCGACCGCGCCCAGCGTCATCAGACCGCCCAGCGACCGCCATGCCATGTCCCGCCCGCTCATGCCGCCATCTCCCCTACCGGATCGCCGATCACGCAGGCCGCAGCGGCGCGCATCTGCGTGCCGCACCGATGACAGACCAGGATGTCCGCGGGAAAGTCACGTTCCTCGGCCAGCGCGTAGGCCGCATCGCCGGCTTCGAACACCAGCCCCATCGCGGCGTGGCGATGACGCTTCGCCGCCGCCCGCGCGCGTCCGACCATCGCGGGCGAGCCACCAAGGCCGCGTCCTTCGATCGCGGTGAAGCCCATCGCCCGCGCCTGTTCGGCGACCGCGATCAGGAAGCCGCCCGCGCCGCAATCGGCGTCGACGATCCGCACTGCGCAGCGATGCCGCTCGCGCAGGGAACCCAGCGCCGCCTCGATAGCGGGCCAGCGGGGGTCGTGCCGATATTTGCTGTCGATCTGCATGGTCGCCCCCTCCCTTACGCCGCACGCGACAGCATGGGGGCGTCGGCCGCCACCGGGTCGAACGACACCAGCGGGGTCAGCGCGGCTTGCGCGACCGCGACGCTGGCATGGTAGATTTCGGCTTCCTCGACCGCATAGCGCATGGCCGCGCCACGCGAGATGAAGCGCCCCTCCAGCTGGCCTGCGCTATCCTGGACCAGCCAGTGACCCGCATGGTCCTGGCCGACATAGATCAGCCGCGTCTGGCGGTCGGGTTCGATAGGGAAATCGGTACACATGGATACTGGAAACCTCTGCCGATCGGGCGTTCGATCGCCCGCCCGGATCAGTTACGCCTCGCCCCATAGGGTTTCGAGACTGATTTCCCGCTATCGCATAGCGCCCGCATAGTGTCGCTCATATCCGCCGCCAGCGGGCGCTGACCTGCACCTCGTCGAACAGATGCTCGCCCATGATCGCCAGCGCGCTCCCCAGGCTGGCGAAGAGGAAGCCGGCGGTCGCCAGCGCATAGCCCGCCAGCCCGGCATGGCCGCCATGCCCCGCCATGGCCATCAGATACACGATCATTCGCCAGGCAAGGACGCAAAGCCCGACGCCCAGCAATCGCAGCGCCAATCCCTGCCGCCAAGTCATGGTCCGTTCCGCCATACCGCCTCCTCGAGAGGTTCAGCGGCTATTCCCGGCGGCCATAGCAATGCGAGAGCGATTCCCCGGTTTCGCATAGTGTCGGCATAGGGGCAGCGATGCGATGGTCCCGGCTGATCGACGGCCGGGACCGCGCGCTTATTCCCAACCGTGGATCGAGAAATCCCGGATTGGAAAGATCGAGCACACCTCAGTCGTGCGTGCTGGCGGCCCAGGTGGCATGCGCGATGCCGTGGACGGACTGGAAATGGTCAGTGATCCGGTCCAGCTCACCCGCCTCGACAATGGTGCTGGTCAGGGTCGCGGCGACCGTCACCTGATCCTCGCCCAGTTCCTCGGTATCGAGTTCGGCCACCGGCAACCCGGCACGCTCCAGATGCTCGACCAGCATGTCGCCGACCGGCCCGGCCTGCGTGGCGCTGGTGGTCAGGCTGACCGAATAGGTCGCCTCGACATGGCGTCCCTCGACCGGGATACGGTTGATCGCGTCGACCAGCGGGCGCAGCGCGGTGTTGGCGAGCAGCACCACGCCGGTCAGCAGCACCGCCTCGGCCACCATGTCGCTGCCCGCGATCGAGCCGACCGCCGCCGAGCACCAGAGGGTCGCCGCGGTGTTCAGCCCGCGGACGTTCATCCCCTCCTTCATGATGACGCCCGCGCCCAGGAAGCCGATGCCGGAGACGACATAGGCGATGATGCGGATCGACTCGACATCGCCGCCCAGCCGCTGACCGAGATCGACGAACGCGGCCGCGCCGATCGCGACCAGCGCGTTGGTGCGCAGTCCCGCCGTGCGCTGGCGATATTGCCGCTCCGCCCCGATCACGGTGCCGAGGACGAAGGCGGTCAGATAGCTGACCAGCGTGTCGAGGAACGGCCAGAGGTGGAAAGTCTTCA
>Ga0308158_10000362_pt1 | contig 82399 bp, 72 predicted proteins | sample PhyBR2_FD_201038 | JGI IMG/M metagenome (GOLD analysis project Ga0308158, IMG submission 201038) | Phyllosphere microbial communities from UC Gill Tract Community Farm, Albany, California, United States - DLSLB.R2 | ecosystem: Host-associated > Plants > Phyllosphere > Unclassified | place: USA... | reverse complement strand
GACATTTCTGCCCACTGGTTTTCAAGACCAGCTCCATCGGCCGCTCGGACAACCCTCCCGACAGACGAATCTGCCGACAAGCCGTGAGTCTAGCCGAGTTCTATTCTCCCGCGCTGACCTGGGCGGGCGCTGGAAGCGTGTCGAGAGCGCGTGCGAGACCGCCGTCGACGACGTCGTCAGTCACCTCTCCCGCGGCATCCTTCACCTCCGCAGGCGCCTGCCCCATCGCGACCGCTCGACCGCCCAGCGAGCGCGACCAGCCGAACATCCCGATGTCGTTGCGTCCGTCTCCTGCGACCAGCACCCGCTCGCCCTCGAGACCGAGCTCGGTGCGCACGCGCTCCAGCGCCGTCCCCTTGTCGACGCCGTTCGGGGCGATGTCGAGCCACGCCGTCCAGCCGATCGCGTACGAGACCTCGTTGAGTCCGGCATCCGCGACCAGACGATGGAAGTCCTCCTCGTCGTGCCCGGGCGAGACCACCACGATGCGCGACACGGGCTCGTCGGCCAGTTCGTCAAAGCTGACCTGACGGCCGCCGTCGAGGGTCCAGTCGTCGAGCTGCTGCGTGTACAGCCGCTGCCCGGAGCCGAGTTCGACCATGTACCGCGCGTCGGGCAGGCGGTCGCGGAGCAGTTCGAGCACCGGCGACGGATCGAAGGTCTCCACGTTCCAGCGCACCCATTCGCCCTGGACGAGCCGCATGGTCACCGCGCCGTTGGAGCAGACCACGAACTCCGGTGCGAGACCGAGCTCCTCCACCCACCGCTGAGTGGCCATCCAGCTGCGTCCGGTCGCGATCGTGACCTGGTGCCCGCCGTCGCGCAGTCGGGTTACGGCCTCGGGCACGCCGGGGCTCATCGTCTCGTCCTGAAGCAGGATGGTGCCGTCGACGTCGAGGGCCACCAACCACTGGGTCCCTGAGCCTGTCGAAGGGTCGGTCACGCCAGCGGCTCCAGCACTTCCATGCCGCCGAGGTAGGGCCTGAGCACTTCGGGCACCCGCACCGATCCGTCGGCCTGCTGATGCGTCTCGAGGATCGCCACGATCCACCGCGTGGTCGCGAGCGTGCCGTTCAGCGTGGCGACCGGCTGCGTCTTGCCGCCGTCGTCCGGGCGGTAGCGCGTCTCGAGGCGGCGGGCCTGGTACGTGGTGCAGTTCGACGTCGAGGTGAGCTCGCGGAACGCGCCCTGCGTCGGGACCCAGGCCTCGATGTCGTACTTGCGCGCGGCGCTCGAGCCGAGATCGCCCGCGGCGACGTCGATCACGCGGTAGGCGAGGCCGAGCGCGGTGAGCATCTCCTCCTGCAGCGCGACCAGGCGGAGGTGCTCGGCCTCGGCGTCCTCCGGGGTGGTGTAGACGAACATCTCGAGCTTGTTGAACTGATGCACACGGATGATCCCGCGGGTGTCCTTGCCGTGCGACCCGGCCTCGCTGCGGTAACAGGTCGACCAGCCGGCGTATCGCAGGGCGCCCGTCGTCAGGTCGACGATCTCGTCCTTGTGGTATCCGGCGAGCGGGACCTCGCTCGTGCCCACGAGGTAGAGGTCCTCCTTGTCGAGGTGATAGACCTCGTCCGCGTGCTCGCCGAGGAATCCGGTACCCTGCATGATCTCGGGCCGCACGAGCGTGGGGACGATCATCGGGGTGAAGCCGTTCTGCAGCGCCTTGTCGAGCGCGAGGTTCATCAGCGCGATCTCGAGGCGCGCTCCGATCCCCTTCAGGAAGTAGAAGCGGGCGCCCGACACCTTCGCACCGCGCTCCATGTCGATCGCCCCGAGGATCTCGCCGATCTCGAGGTGGTCGCGGGGCTCGAAACCGAATGCCGGCACGTCGCCGACGCGGCGCAGCTCGACGAAGTCGGCTTCGCCGCCCGCCGGCACACCGTCGATCACGACGTTCTCGATCAGGGCGAGGGCGGCGGATGCGGCATCCGAAGCCTCGTTCGCGGCCTGCTGCGCCTGCTTGACGCGGTCGGCCAGGTCCTTGGCCTGCGCGACGAGGGCGGCCTTCTCCTCCTTGGGAGCCTTCGCGACCTGCTTGCCGAAGGCGTTCTGCTCCGCCCGCAGCTCTTCGAATGCGGCCAGCGCCGTACGGCGCGATCGGTCGGCCTCGAGGGCCGCATCGACGGTCGCCACGTCGTTTCCGCGGGCGGCCTGTGAGCGGCGGACGATCTCGGGATTGTCGCGAAGCAGAGCGAGGTCGATCATCCTCCGATTCTACGTGTGCGCTTCGGCCCCATCCGCCGGTGGCCGCCTGATCGGAAGGCGGCGGATGCCGGATTAGAGTAGCGCCATGACGACCTCCCCCGGGCCCCGACCGCAGGCAGCGCTCGTCTACAACCCGCTCAAGGTCGACGCGAAGCGTCTGCGAGCGCAGGTGGTCGCTCTGTCGAAGGATGCGGGCTGGGAGCATCCGGCGTTCTATCCGACCACGGTGGACGACGCCGGCCAGGGGCTCACGCGCGACGCTCTGGCGCGCGGCGTCGCCGTCGTCCTCGTCGCGGGCGGCGACGGCACGGTGCGTGCGGTGTCGGAGGCGATCTCCGGCTCCGGAGTGCCGCTCGCCATCATCCCGAGCGGCACCGGCAACCTTCTCGCCCGCAATCTCGGCCTTCCCCTCACCGAACCCGAGGCCATGATCCGCGCCGCCCTCGGCGACAACCGGCATGCGATCGACGTCGGCTGGGCGGAGATCACCCGACAGGGCGGCGAGAAGTCGACCCACGCGTTCGTGGTGCTGGCGGGCATCGGGCTGGATGCCGACATGATCGCGAACACGCGATCCGACCTCAAGAAGACCGTCGGCTGGATCGCATACGTCGACGGAGCCGCGCGCTCGCTCGCGAAGGCTCAGGCGTTCCGCGCCGTGTACCAGGTCGACGAGGAGCGGCTGCATTCGGCGAAGGTGCACAGCATCCTGTTCGCCAACTGCGGCACTCTTCCCGCCGGCATCGAGCTGGTGCCCGAGGCCTCGATCGCCGACGGCACCCTCGACATCGCGGTCATCCAGCCGACCGGCGTCCTCGGCTGGCTGAACGTGTGGCGCAAGATCTGGTGGGACAACTCGGTGCTGCGCCGCAGCAAAGTGGGGCGGAAGGCGCTCGAACGCCATCGCCGGAACGCGGCCGTGCACTACTTCCGAGGCGAGGCCGCGGAAGCCGCGGCCGCCGCGCCCACTCCGGTGCAGATCGACGGCGACGAATTCGGTGAGGCCGTGCGGATGGTCTGCCGAGTGGAGCCGGGCGCGCTGCTGCTCGCTCTTCCGGCCGGGCACGCGGTCGATCGACTCTGACGATCAGCCTCGCACGCTGACGGTCCCGTCGAGGCCACCTCCGACCAGCCTCAGGGTGAAGCCGTCGTCTTCGACCTGATCGTCGGCGAACGAGATGATCGTCGCGCGCGGTGCCATGTCCATGGTGCAGACTTTGCTTTCGTCGGTCACGAAGGTCGCAGTGCCGGCCGATCCTGCACCCTCGAGCGACTCGACCACGGGCGGGCAGCTCGACGAACCCCAGGTGAGCAGCACGAGCGCGCCGTCGTCGATCCATCCGGCGCTCGGCAGATAGTCGGTCGACGATCCCGGCCGGCCCGTGAAGGCCGCGTCGCCGTCGAGATCGACGTCGTCGACGGCATCGCCGTATGTGACGTTCAGCGTGATCTCCTTCGTCGGGTCGACACCCTCCGGAAGCGCTCCGATGCTGGCCCGCGGCACGTAGTCGTCGGTGCAGATCTGGTCGGCGTCGCCCGTGTCCTCGAGCGTGACGTCGACCGTCTGCCCGTTCGCGGAGACATCGCCGACCTGAGGGATGCATGCGAGCGATGACGACCCCTGCGTGATGACTGCGAACATCCGCCCGTCGTCGAGCAGCGTGCCGTCGAGATCGACGTCGTCGCCGCCGGAATCGCCGTCGTCGGATGAGTTCGACGGAGCGGCGGAACTGCTCGGGGTAGTGGACCCCGGGCTCGACGATGCGCATCCGGCGATCAGCAGGACGCCGACCAGCGCGGAGAGAACGGGCAGCAGACGCGTGGGGGAGGTCATGACCCCACGGTACCCAGCCCTCGGAACAGCCGCTACTGCAGGGCCGAGGTGAGCCGGGCGAGGTTGTCGAGAACGGTCGAGCGCAGCGGCTGCTGCATCCACTCCTCGAGGGTGAGCTCCCTGCTGAGCGCGCGGTACCGCGCCTCGACCTCGCGCATCTCGGCGACGAACTCCTCGCCGCGCACGAGCATCGACACCTCCAGGTTCAGGCCGAAGGAGCGCATGTCCATGTTGCTCGACCCGATCACGGCGACCTCGTCATCGATCGTGAGGCTCTTGGTATGCAGGATGTACGGCTTGCGGTACATCCAGATGCGCACGCCGGCCTTGAGCAGCACCTCGTAGTAGCTGCGCTGGGCGTGGTAGACCATAGCCTGGTCGCCCTCTTCCGAGACGAACAGCTCGACGTCGACGCCGCGATCGACCGCCGCCGTCACGGCGAGCAGCAGCGCTTCGTCGGGCACGAAGTACGGGCTGACGATCATGATCTTGTCCTTGGCCGCGTAGAGCAGACCGAGGAAGAGCCGGAGGTTGTTCTCGACCTCGAAGCCGGGCCCCGAGGGCACGACCTGACAGTCGAGATCTCCTGTTCCGGGTTGCGCTGAGGTGATGTCTATCTCCTCGAGGATGTCGTCTGTCTCGCTGTACCAGTCGGCGACGAAGATCGCGTTCACGCTGAGCACGACCGGTCCGTCGATGCGCACCATCAGGTCGACCCAGTGCAGGCCGCGCTTGATGTTCTTGGGCAGGTTGTAGGTCGAGTCCGTGACGTTCTGCGAGCCGAGGAACGCGACCTTGCCGTCGACCACCAGGAGCTTGCGGTGATTGCGCAGATCCGGGCGCTGCATCCGTCCCTTCAGAGGCTGCACCGGCAGCATCAGGTGCCAGTCGGCGCCCATGCCGTTCAGACGCCTGATCGTCGCCCGGTATCGCGGCTTCCAGCGGTTCGCCCAGTGATCGAGCAGGACGCGGACCGTCACCCCTCGCGCGGAGACCTCTTCGAGGGCGCGGAAGAAGTTGTCGGTCGAGACGTCGGCCTGCAGGATGTAGAACTCGACGTGCACGTACTCGGTGGCCTTGCGGATCTCGTCCGCCATCGCATCGAGCGACTCCTGATAGTCGGCGATCAGATGCGCGCCGTTGTCGCCAGAGATGGGCAGCGCGCCGAGGCGCTGATTCATCTCGACCAGGGGCGGGAACCAGTTGGGCGCATGCGGGCGCAGGGTGCCGAAGTGCAGCTGCTCGCTGGTCTCGTGGATGTACTCGTTGATCTGGTCCTGCTTGCGACGGCGAGCGCGCGGCAGACGCGGATTGCCGATCAGCAGGAACAGGAAGACCCCGATGTACGGGATGAAGAAGACGGCGAGCAGCCAGGCCATGGCGGCGGTCGGGCGCCGATTGCGCGGGATCACGATGATGGCCGTGATGCGGATCGAGATGTCGATCACGACGAGGAGAGCGGCGAGCCACAGTCCCCACGCGTCGGCACTCATCTCCGGGGCCTCTCAGCGAGTCGGCGCCGCGAGGATCGTCGCGGCGAGCGCGGAATCGGGCGCTCTCGCTAACAGTAACCGATGCCGGCGACCTCGCTCAGGCGCGCGGTGGCAGTCCCCGCGCGGCGCGCTCCTCGGCTTCGATCCTGGCATGCACGCGACGCTCGGTGCGGTCGAATCTCAGGATGCTGCGGATCACGAAGTAGAAGACCGTGCACACGGCGAGGGTCGGCAGAATCGACCAGGCAGCCGTGAGCCAGAAGTTCTCCATGCCTCCATGGTACGCGAGCCACTCTTCCTGCACATTCGGCCGTCTTCAGCTTTCGGGCGGTTTCCCCTGTGGAGACGCCCCGTGGCACTGGCGGATCTCGCATGCTCTCGGAATGACCACAGTTCTCCGAGCATCCGACTCCGCCGAGTTCCTCGGCCTGGTACCGGCCCTCGCCGGTTTCACCCCCTCGCAGAGCCTCGTTCTGCTGCCCTTCCACGGCTCGCGCGCCCACGGCGCGATGCGCCTGGATCTGCCGCGGGACGACGTCTCGCCCGAGGCCTACGCGAATGCGGCCATCGGTCTCGTCGAGAAGGTCGACGGGGCGGATGCCGTCGCGATCGTCGTCTACTCCGACGAGGCGCCGTGCCGCACCACCGACGGTCTCGTTCTGCCCCTGATCGTGCAGGTCGAAGAACTGTTCGGGTTCGCCGAAGACGCGGGGATGCGCATCGTCGACGCACTGTGCGTGACGCCGGACGGCTGGTCGAGCTACCTGGAGGACGACCCGGAACTCGCTCCGCTGCCGCCGTCGGATCCGCTCGCGGGCGACCAGCACGCCGGCGCCGGACTGCCGTCAGCCGATCTCGTGGAGAAGGAGCGCGTGGGACGGGCGCTGCACGACATCGGCGTGATGCTCGACCGCGAGGCGCACAGTCGTCTGGACGGCTCCGAGAACCCGCAGGCGATCGCGGCGCTCGTCATGCTCGAGGACATCCCCGAGTTCTTCGAGACGCTGCTGGACGCACCGGAGGAGCAGCCGCCGTTCGCCACCGCCGCCCTGCTGTGGTGCCTCGACCGGCCGCTCCTGCGCGACGTCGCGCTCGTGCAGTGGGCGACGTGCCTCGACGACGGCATCCGCACGCTCGAGGCGCAGTACGAGTTCGCCGACACGCGCTCGGGTTTCCCCGACGATCTGGGCGCCGTCTTCCTCGGGCGCGGCCCCTCCCCCGATGTCGACCGGCTGCGACACGCCCTGACGGTGGCCAGACTCGCCGCCGCCCGCGCGCCGCGTGCCCTGCGCCCCGCCCCGCTGACGATCGCGGCCTGGCTGTCGTGGGCTCTCGGGCACGCGACGCACGCAGAGCACTACCTGGAGCTCGTCCGCGAGATCGACCCGGTGTACGGCCTGGCCGAACTGCTGGGCACGATGGTCGGCGCCGGGATGCTGCCCGAATGGGCGTTCCGGCGGGGACCGGGTCGTTCCGGACGGCCTACTTGACGAGCGGGAAGAGGATCGTCTCGCGGATGCCGAGGCCCGTGATGGCCATCAGCAGGCGGTCGATACCCATGCCCATGCCCCCGGACGGCGGCATGGCGTGCTCGAGAGCACGCAGGAACTCCTCGTCCACCGGCATCGCCTCGACGTCGCCGCGCGCGGCGAGCTTGGCCTGCTCCACGAAGCGCTCGCGCTGGATCACCGGGTCGACCAGTTCGGAGTATCCCGTCGCCAGCTCGAAGCCGCGGATGTACAGATCCCACTTCTCCACGACGCCCTCGATCGAGCGGTGCTCGCGCACGAGCGGAGAGGTGTCGACGGGGAAGTCCATCACGAAGGTCGGACGCACGAGGTCGCCCTTCACGAAGTGCTCCCACAGCTCCTCGATGAGCTTGCCGTGGGTGGCCTGCGGCGGAAGGTCGACGCCGTTCGCCTCGGCGAACGCGATGAGGTCTTCGACCGGATCCTGCGGGGTGAATTCGCGACCGGCCGCGGCCGAGAGCGACTCATACATGGAGACGCGGTCCCACTCGCCGCCGAGGTCGTACTCGGTGCCGTCGGCCCACGTCACGGTCGTCGAGCCGGCCACGGCGATCGCCGCGTTCTGCACGAGCTCCTGGGTGAGCGCGGCCATCTGGTTGTAGTCGCCATACGCCTGGTAGGCCTCGAGCATCGCGAACTCGGGGCTGTGCGTGGAGTCGGCGCCTTCGTTGCGGAAGTTGCGGTTGATCTCGTAGACCCGCTCGATGCCGCCGACGACGGCGCGCTTGAGGTACAGCTCCGGTGCGATGCGCAGGAACAGCTCGGTGTCGAAGGCGTTCGAGTGCGTGATGAAGGGACGGGCGGATGCTCCGCCGTGCTGCACCTGCAGCATCGGAGTCTCCACCTCGAGGTAGTCGTGGCTCGTGAACGTGGAGCGCAGGCTCGCGTTCACGGCGGCGCGGGCGCGCACGGTCGTGCGGGCCTGCTCGCGCACGATGAGGTCGAGGTAGCGGCTGCGGACCCGGCCCTCTTCGCTCAGCTCGGCGTAGGCGTTCGGCAGCGGCAGGATCGCCTTCGAGGCGATCGTCCAGTCGTCGGCCATGATCGACAGCTCGCCGCGACGGCTGGAGATGACCTCTCCGTGCACGAAGACGTGGTCGCCGAGGTCGACGTACTCCTTCCAGTCGGCCAGCGACTCCTCGCCGACGTTCGCGAGCGAGATCATCGCCTGGATGCGGGTTCCGTCGCCCGCCTGCAGCGTGGCGAAGCAGAGCTTGCCCGTATTGCGGCTGAACACCACGCGACCGGCGACACCGACGACGACGCCCGTCTCGGCACCCGCCTCGAGCTCGCCGTACTCGGCGCGCAGCGCCGGGATCGTGTGGGTCACCGGCACGCTCACCGGGAACGCGCCGCCACCGGCATCCGCGCGCTTCGCGATCAGTCGCTCGCGCTTGGCGAGACGGACGGCCTTCTGCTCGTGCACGTCCTCTTCGGTGGCGTCAGGGTTCTGCTCGGGCGCGGCGGACGCGTCAGTCATGTGCGGGGCTCCTTGGAAGTCGCATCCAGTTTACCGAGGCGAGGGCCGCTCGCTCAGCGCCGGATGCTGGGTACCCTCTCACCATGCCCACATCGCGCTTCCTCCGTGCACTGGCCGTGGTCGCGATCGCCACCGCGAGTCTGCTGATTCCCACCGCAGCTCTCGCGTCGGCATCCGCTCCCTCGGCGGCCATGTCCGTCCTGTCGTCATCGGCGGTGGGTGCCGACGTCGACGACTTCTCCTACGCCTCCTGGGACGCCCGGTTCGTCCTCGGCGTCGACGATGACCGCAGAGCGACCATGCGGGTCACCGAGACGCTCACGGCCCGGTTCCCCGATGTCGACCAGAACCGCGGGATCGTACGGGGGCTTCCGACGAGCTATCAGGGGTCCTCTCTGCATCTCGACGTGATCTCGGTCACCGACCAGGGCGGCGCCGCGGTGCCGTACGACACGGAAGAAGACGACGGCGTGCTCTACATCAGCGTCGGCGACGACTCGTACGTGCACGGACTCACCACGTACGTGATCGACTACGAGATGCGCGACGTAGTCCTCGCCGCCGACCCCTCGGCGGGCTCAGGAGAACACGGCGTCGACGAGTTCTACTGGGACCTGCTGCCGCTCGAGAGCACCCAGCCGATCGACCGCTTCAGCGCCGAGATCGTGCTCGACGACACCATGGCCGCGGGGCTCAACGGCAACGCGCGCTGCTACACCGGATATGCGGGTTCGACGGACGAGTGCGATCTCACGCGCGATGGCTCGACCTTCGGGGTGCAAGGGGCGGATCTCGCCGCCGGCGAAGGCGTGACGGTCGCCATCGGATTCGAATCCGGCACGGTCGCCCAGCCGTCAGCCCGGATGGACAACCCGGTCACCGACACCGTCCCGGCCCTGGCCGCACTCGGCGGAGTCGGCGCGTCGCTCGCGGGCTGGATCGCCGTATCGCTGTTCAAGAGCTCGCGGCGCAAGGCGACGGGCATCGTCGTCGCGCAATACGACGTGCCCGATTCGCTGCCGCCGCTGGTGGCTGCAGCGGTCCTGCCTCACCCGAAGGACGTGATGCCGGCGGAGATCGTGCACCTCGCCGTCCGCGGAACACTGCGCATCGAGGAGAGTGCTCCCCGCCCCCGACTGCGACGGCTTCCCGGTGCCCGCATCCCCGATCAGCTCGACGTCACCGCGCTCGATGCACTGTTCCTCGGTGCCGATGCCGACGGCGCGGTCGAGCTTCCCGCGGCCAGCGAATCCTTCGCCGCCCGCATGAACCTGGTCAAGGCCGCCGGCGTCGACGCAGCCGGCTCACGCGGGCTGACGTCGAAGGCCCGCAGCCGCATCGCCGTCGTGCTGCAGTCGATCGGCATCGCCATCGTCGCGATCGGCGTCGCACTCAGCGTCGTCGGCGTGATCAGCGGACGCGAATCGGCCATTCCCGGCCTCGTCGCATCGGTGTTCGGCCTGTTCCTCGTCGGGTTCTCCTGCTTCTACAGCTTCGCGAAGCACGTCGTGCTGACGCCGGCGGGAGCGACCACCTACGAGTATCTGCAGGGGGTGCGGGAGTTCATCCGCGTCGCCGAGGCCGACCGCTTGCGCATGCTGCAGTCGTACACCGGTGCCGAGCGGAGACAGGACGGATCCGCCAACGTGATCGTCGTGTACGAGCACCTGCTCCCCTACGCGATGCTGTTCGGCATGGAGAAGGAGTGGGGGGAGGTGCTCGAGTTCGTCTACGCCCACGAGCAGCGCGGAGCGCCATGGATCGGCGATCCGAGCCGGCCGTTCGTCTACTCGCAGCTGTCGGCCTTCAGCGCGTCCTCCGGCGCCGCCTCCTCGTACACGGCGCCCAGCAGCTCGTCGAGTTCCGGCGGGTCCTTCGGCGGCGGATTCTCCGGCGGGGGCGGCGGGGGCGGATTCTCCGGCGGACGCTGACGCCCAGCGCACACCTCCAGCGCCTCGCCCTGCAGTACGAGACGGGAGCGTCAGATCAGAGGTGGAGGGGTGGATGCTTCGCGCAGAGCCCGCTCGACGGTCGACTGCACGAGGGCGGAGAGATATCCGCCCGGGTTCTCCACGCCGATCTCGCGCAGCTGCGCCGTGGACTGGCCGATGATCGAGCGGGAGAATGCAGTGACCGCCTCGATCGCATCGGCGTAGGACGCCCGGTCGGCTTCGGCGACGACGATCGGCTCGCATCCGATCTCCACCGCGAGCGCTTGCGCGATCGGAAGCACGGCGGGCGGTGCGGTCACCGCGGCGTATCCCGCCTGGAGCTGGCGCAGATCGATCGACGTTCCCGTGAAGGTGATCGCCGGATGCACGGCCAGCGGAATCGCGCCGCGCTCCGCAGCCGGGCGCAGCACCTCGATGCCGAACGCGGGGTCGGTATGCAGCACCAGCTGCCCCAGCTGCCACCCCCCGATCTCGGCGATGCCTGCGACAAGTCCCGGCAGTTGTTCGTGCGGCACCGCGACGATGACGAGCTCGCTGCGACGGACCACATCGAGCGCGTCTAGCACGGGCACGTCGGGGAGCACGGCGGATGCTCGCTCGTCGTCGGATCCGGAGGTGATTCCGACCACGGCGTGCCCCGCCCCGGCGAGCGCGGCTCCGAGCACGGGTCCGACGCGACCCGCGCCGACGATGCCCACGCCGAGACGACCATCGCGGCGTTGAACGTCACTCACCGTGCGGCTCCGCTTTCGACGGCGGCACGGGAGGCGCCTGAGGAGCAGGCGTTTCGGCCGGCGCAGGCGGGGCGCCTCGGTACACCGGCGGCGGCACGGGCGGCGCTCCAAATACCGGCGGCGCGGGAGGCGCCCCGAACGCGGGAGGCGCGGGAGGCGCCCCGAACGCAGGAGGCGCGGGAGGCGTCCCGAACGCAGGAGGCGCGGGAGGCGTCCCGAACGCGGGCGGCGCGGGCGGGTACGCAGCCGGGTACCCGGACGGCGGCACGCCACCTCCTGGGACAGGGACCACGAGCGGCGGGGCTGGGGCGGCGGGGGCGTGCTCACCCCAACGATGCGTCTGATCGCGCGCGGCCGCGAGCACCGCGGCACGGCTGACTCCGTTGATCAGTTCGAGAGCGTCGGCGCGCTCCAGTCCCGAGAGCGACCCCGTGATCGGCCCCTGCACGGAGTGCACCTGGGCGCCGGAGACCCGCTGGGCGCGGTCGATCGGTCCCTGCGACAGCGACACGCCCTGCAGGCGCGCGAGCGGGAAGATCGCGAGCTTGCGCCAGACGGTTCCTCGCCGCAGCAGCAGGCCGAACTCGGTGAGCGCATAGCCGTGGCGCTTCCAGGAGACGGGGCGACGCCACCAGGCGCGGCCGGGCATCGTGCGGTACGGGTCGCCCGCGACGGGGCCGAGGATGCCGTGCTCCCACACGAGCGGGATGTCGGACGCGGGTGCGTCGGGCAGGATCAGCCCGAGGACCCGCTCGACGTCTGCCCGCTTGCCCACGGGCAGGACGATGTTGAATTGCTGCGCGTTGCCCGACTGCTGCTGCGCTGCGCTCTTGCCGCCCATGCGGTTGATCTTGATCGTCCACCATCCGAACGGCCGCCACAGCAGCGACTGCGAGACCTCGACGGCGAAGATGCGCCCCGGCGGCAGCGTCTCGGTGACCGTCGTGAGCAGGCCGTAGGTGATGCGCACGCCGTCGGGCGTCGGCGCGATCGAGTAGCGCAGTGACTTCGAGATGCGCGCCCACGTGATTCCGGCGATCGCGAGCACCATGGGCACGCCGATGCCGAGGCTGAATCCGATGGTGAGCGCCCCACCGAGTGGGTCGCCATCCAGCAGCGTGCCGATCAGCACCCCGCCCATCGAGATGAGGAAGATCAGTCCGAAGAAGATCACCCACGCCAGCGTTCCGATGAGCTCGGCGCCGATGAGGCGCCCGGTGGGGATCCTGACGACGCTGTGCGGGGCGACGTCTGCGAGATCGACGCCGTTGATCATGCCGGTGACGCCGTTGTTCACCTCTCCGCGCAACTGGGCGCGGGAGGAGAGGGGCGAAGGGGCGGATGCCGGGGCATCCCCGTGCCGCGCGGCCCGCGCGCCGGAGGCGAGGCGCAGGATGTCGGCCCGCACCGCCTCGGCCGTCGATGTCGCGAGGTAGTCGAGCTCGACGTTCGCGTCGTTGCCGGCTCCGACGACCTCGAGCTTTGCGAGGCCGATGATGCGCGCGGGGAACGGCCGGGTCAGGTTCACGCCCTGCACACGGTCGAGCGGCGCGCGGCGGTGCGAGCGGAACACGATCCCCTTGCGCACCTCCACGTGGTCGCCGGTGATCCGGAACTGCTGGAAGCGCCAGATCACCCAGAAGACCGCGATCAGCACGATCACGACGCCCAGCACCGAGAGCAGCGCGACGATGGCGAGGTTGTTCGACAGCACCCAGTCGACCGGATCGCCGCCGTACTGGTCGTAGTGGGCGCCGGGCTCGAACAGGTCGACGACCCAGGTGATCAGGCGCTCGCGCAGGTTCGCGATCAGGAATCCGCCGATGACGATCAGCGCCAGCCCGCCCTTGAACAGGGGGGTCAGCGGATGCATCCGATGCCATTCGCCGTCGGCGAGCGACGACGTGCCGACGTTCGCCGACGCGGGTGGCTGCGTGCTCACAGGCCGGTCCGGCGCGTCTCGGCCACCTGGATGAGGGTGTCGCGCAGTGCCTCGGCGGCATCCTGCGTGAGTCCGGGGATCTGCACGCCGGTCGTCGCCGCCGCGGTCACCATCTTCAGCTGCGACACCCCGAACGCGCGATCGAGCGGGCCCTGGGTGATGTCGACGAGCTGCATGCGCCCGTACGGCACGGCGATCATGCGCTGCCAGAGGATGCCCTTGCGGAACACGATGTCGTCGGCACGCAGCATGTAGCCGATCGCCCTCGCCTGGCGGGGCAGGATGATCAGCGTGGCCAGTGTCAGTACGATGACCACGCCCGCGGGGATCAACACCCAGCTCTGCTCGAAGCCGAAGAACGCCACGAGCCCCACGGTGACGACCACCGCGATGAAGATCACGTTCTGCACGATCTGCGAGACCACATAGCGCGGCGAGATCTGGTGCCACACGCCGTCGAGTTCGAGCCGCGCGGCGCTGCGAGCGGTGCGCAGCTGCGTGTACGTGCCCTGGTCGAGAGCCGGAGCGTCAGTGACTGCCGCCGAACTCAGCGGGGCCGGGATCGGCGCGGGGCTCTCGGGGTTCTGAGTCATCAGGATCCTTCGGAAGGGTGCAGAACTGTTCGGCGACGAGCGCCGCGACCACGAGCACGATCGCGCTCACGATCAGGGCGACCATCGCCACAGTCGACCCTACCTGCGGATCGATCGGACGGGACAGGAGGAACACGAGCAGGCCAGCGCCGAAACCGCCCATGATCGCACCGAGCAGGCTGGACGCCCGCGCAAGGGTCACAGCCCGCATGGCGCGGAAGGGATCGATGCGGATGCCGGTGCGCACGCTCTTGCGCACCGGCCACGCCAGCGCGAGGGCGGCACCGCCGATGATCACGAGCAGGACGGGAAGCAGCAGCGACGGAGTGAAGGTCGCTCGCCCCATCGTCGTGAGCACCTGGTCGAGAACGAACCCCGCTGCCGCGCCGATCACGGCGAGGAGAACGAGAAGGCCGGCCGAGGTGCGCTTCATCCGCGCTCCCGCCGACGCAGCTCTTCGGCGAGGGCGGAGACGCGGCCGTGACCGGGCAGCACCGCGTCCGCATCGAGATTCAGCCAGGGTTCGAGCACGAACAGGCGCTCGAACGCGCGCGGATGCGGCAGCAGAACGTGGGGGTCGGTCGAGGTCTCCTCGCCGTACGCGATGAGATCGAGGTCGAGCGTGCGGTCTCCCCAGCGCTCGTGGCGCTCGCGACCGTTCTCGTCTTCGATGGCGTGCAGCATGCCGAGCAGGATGCTGGGGGCCAGCCGCGTCGTCACCAGCGCGACGGCGTTCACGTAGCCCGGCGCATCGGGATCGGGGCCGTCCACGGTGAGTGCGACCGTCTCGTGCAGCGGAGAGAGCCTGACGTCGCTGACGAGCGGAAGCCTGGCGATGCGCTCGGCCGCCGCGCGGATCGTGCCCTCGCGGTCACCGAGGTTCGCGCCGAGGGCCACGACCGCAACGGTCTCCGGGCGCCCCTCGCGGGGTCCGGGGATGTGCGGCGGGTTCGCGAGGTTGCGGCTCATTCCGATGCCTCCTCTCGGGCACGGCGCACCGTCACCGAGACATCGGCGAAGGTCAGCGGAATCGGCGCGTGCGGCTTGTGGACGGTGACGGTCGCGAACTGCACGCGGGGGTCCGAGAGGGCGACGTCGGCGATGCGCTCGGCGAGCGTCTCGATGAGGTTCACCGGATCGCCCGCCACCACCGCGGCGATCTTCTCGGCGAGTTCGCCGTAGTGCACGGTGTCGGCGACGTCATCGGATGCCGCCGCCTGGCTCAAGGGCATGGTCAGGCGCACGTCGATCGTGAACTCCTGACCGTTCTCGCGCTCGTGCTCGTAGACGCCGTGACGGCCGAACACGGTGAGCCCGGTGAGCACTATCTCGTCGAGGGGGAACATTCTCATCCTTCCCAGGCGTGCGCGATCGTGAGCGCATCGCGCGTGGACGCGACGTCGTGCACGCGAACCGCCCAGACTCCGGCGCGCGCGGCGAGCGCGCTCGTGACGGCGGTCGCGAGGTCTCGACGGGCCTCAGACACCTCGGCGCCGCCGAGGGCCTCGGCGAGGAACCTCTTGCGCGAGGTTCCGATGAGGACCCGCGGCCCGAGCGCGACGATCTCATCGAGTCCCCGCAGCACATCCCAGTTCTGGGCCCCGGCCTTCGCGAAGCCGATACCCGGGTCGAGGATCAGCCGAGACGGGGCGATGCCGGATGCCGCGGCCTCCCCCATGCGCTCCTGCAGCTCTCCCGCGACCTCGCGGGCGACCCGGCGGTAGTCGGCGCGTGCGTACATGTCCGAGGAGAACCCTCGCCAATGCCCGATCGCGTAGTCAGCGCCCGATTCTGCGACGGCGGCCCGCATCTCGGGATCGGCGAGCCCGCCCGAGACGTCGTTCACGATCCGCGCGCCCGCCCGGACCGCGGCCGCTGCGGTCGAGGAGTTGAGCGTGTCGATGCTGACCGGAACACCGGCGGCCGCGAGCTGCTCGATCACCGGCAGCACCCGCTGCTGTTCGGTTCCGGGGCTGACGCGATCCGCTCCCGGCCGGGTCGACTCTCCGCCCACGTCGAGCACGCTCGCTCCGTCGGCACGCAGCTTCAGGCCACGCGCGACGGCGCTGTCGACGTCGAGGTACCGCCCGCCGTCGCTGAACGAGTCCGGCGTGACGTTCACGATGCCCCAGATGCCGGTCATGAGGACTCTCGGTCGTTGAGCGAGGAGCGCAGCGACGAGACGAAACGCTCCGCGCCGTCCGGGACTCGCCCGATCAGCGCGATGAGTTCGGCGCGAGCCGCCGCATCCGTGTACTCGCCGCGGGCCGCGATCGTGAGGGTCGACGCCTCGGGCTGACGTCCGCCGCGCATCGTGACGCAGCCGTGGCTCGCGTCGAGCACGACCAGCACACCGCGGGTGTCGAGGTGCTCGGCGATCGTGTCGGCGATCTGCTCGCCCAGCCGCTCCTGCACCTGCGGACGAGCCGCGAGGATCTCGACGACCTTCACCAGGGCCCCGAGTCCCACGACCTGCTCCCCCGGCAGGTACGCGATGTGCGCATGACCGGCGAAGGGCAGCAGGTGGTGCTCGCACACCGACCGGAAGAGGATGTCGCGCAGCAGCACGGCGCCTGACGGCAGCGTGTCGGGTGCGGGACCTCGCGTCACGCTGATGGTGCGCGCGAGAGGCGCCGCGGCATCCGCCCCCACTCCCGAGAAGAACTCGGAGTAGAGCTCGGCCATGCGCGCCGGCGTCTGCTTCAGGCCGGGGCGATCGGGATCCTCTCCGATCGCCTCGAGCAGCTCATGCGTGAGGCGTTCGACGCGTTCCCGGTCGACGGTCACAGTCACGCCGTCGCAGGTCGTGCGTGACCGGCACCTGCCGATCCCGACTGCGTGCGAGGAGCCGCAGCGGGAGCCTCGACGGATGCTGCGAGCGAGACGTCCTTCTTCGGCACCTCGATCGGAGGCCGCTCGGACACCGGCCGCTCGTTGCTCGAGAGCCACAGCGGGCGCTCGGGCAGCTTGCGCACTTCGGTGAAGATCTCGGCGATCCGGTTGTGGTCGAGGGTCTCCTCCTCGAGCAGGGCCAGGGCGAGCTTGTCGAGGATGTCGCGGTTGTCGCTGATCACCTGGTACGCCTCGTTGTGCGCCTGCTCGATGAGGGCGCGCACCTCGGCGTCGACCCGCTCGGCGATCGTCTCGGAGTACTCGCGGCCGCGGCCCATGTCGCGCCCGGCGAACGGCTCTCCGCTCTCGGAGCCCAGCTTCACAGGGCCGAGCTCGGTGGTCATGCCGTACTCGATCACCATCTTGCGGGCGATCGACGTCGCCTTCTCGATGTCGTTCGAGGCGCCGGTCGTGGGGTCGTGGAAGACGATCTCCTCGGCGACACGGCCGCCCATGGCGTAGGTCAGCTGATCCTGCAGCTCGTTGCGAGTCACCGAGTACTTGTCGTCGAGCGGCAGCACCATCGTGTAGCCCAGGGCCTTGCCGCGGGGCAGGATCGTGATCTTCGTGACGGGGTCGGTGTAGTTCATCGCCGCCGCGGCGAGGGCGTGGCCGCCCTCGTGGTAGGCCGTGATGAGCTTCTCCTTGTCCTTCATCACGCGGGTGCGGCGCTGCGGACCGGCGATCACGCGGTCGATGGCCTCGTCGAGCGCGCGGTTGTCGACGAGCTGCGCGTCCGAGCGCGCCGTGAGCAGCGCGGCCTCGTTGAGCACGTTCGCGAGATCGGCGCCGGTGAAGCCCGGAGTCTTGCGCGCGACGACCTCGAGGTCGACGCTCTTCGCGAGCGGCTTGCCTTTGGCGTGGACCTCGAGGATCCGCTGGCGGCCCTTGAGATCGGGCGCGTCGACGCCGATCTGGCGGTCGAAACGACCGGGACGCAGCAGCGCGGGGTCGAGGATGTCGGGGCGGTTGGTCGCCGCGATCACGATCACGTTCGCGTTCGGGTCGAAGCCGTCCATCTCGACGAGCATCTGGTTCAGGGTCTGCTCGCGCTCGTCGTTGCCGCCGCCGAGGCCTGCACCGCGGTGGCGGCCGACCGCGTCGATCTCGTCGATGAAGATGATCGCGGGAGCGTTCTCCTTGGCGACGTTGAACAAGTCGCGCACGCGCGAGGCGCCGACGCCGACGAACATCTCGACGAAGTCCGACCCGGAGATCGAGTAGAAGGGAGCGCCCGCCTCGCCGGCGACAGCGCGGGCGAGCAGGGTCTTTCCCGTTCCGGGAGGGCCGTACAGCAGCACGCCCTTCGGGATGCGGGCGCCGATCGCCTGGAACTTGGCCGGATTCTGCAGGAACTCCTTGATCTCGTGGAGTTCTTCGATGGCCTCGTCGGCGCCGGCCACGTCGGCGAAGGTGACCGTCGGGGTCTCCTTGTTGACGAGCTTGGCCTTGGACTTGCCGAACTGCATGACCTTGCCGCCACCGCCCTGCATCGAGGAGAGCAGCCACCAGAACAGCAGACCGAGCAGAAGCATCGGGATCAGGAGCGAGAGGAAGCCGTCGAACCAGCTCGCGCGCGGCACGGCGTCGTCGAAGCCCTTCTTCGGGGCGGCCTCGTCGATCGCCGCGACCACGTCGGCCGCACGGGCTTCGACGTAGTAGAACTGCACGGTCTTCGACCCCTCGAACTCCTTCGACAGGGTCATGTCGACGCGCTGGTCGCCGTCGGTGTTGACCACCTCGGTGACCGTCTCACCGGAGAGCAGCTTCAGGCCCTCCTGCGTGGTGATCTGCTTGGGACCGGCGAGGTTCGAGATCAGCAGGAACCCGCCGACGAACAGCAGACCGATCAGCGCAACGTAGATCAGCGGATTCCGGCTGAGCTTCTTCACATCCATGATCGAATCAGAGTATCGCGCGCGTCCTTGCGGTCGGCTGTGCGTTCACCCACGGCGTACCCGGCCGCCTCTCCCCCGGCCGTTGAGCGAGCGAGACGAGACGAAACGCGTTTCGTCTCGTCGCTGCGCTCCTCGCTCAACGACCGAGGCGTGCATCAGGCATACACGTGCGGCGCGAGCACCGCGACGTCGCGCAGGTTGCGGTAGCGCTCGGCGTAGTCGAGGCCGTAGCCCACGACGAATTCGTTGGGGATGTCGAACCCCACGTACTTGCAGTCGATCTCGACCTTCGCGGCCTCGGGCTTGCGCAGCAGCGCGAGCACCTCGATCGACTCGGCGCCACGGGAGCCGAAGTTCTCCAGCAGCCAGCTGAGGGTCAGGCCGGAGTCGATGATGTCCTCGACGATCAGCACGTGCTTGCCGTTCAGGTCGCTGTCGAGGTCCTTGCGGATCTGCACCACGCCGCTGGACTTCGTGCTCGTGCCGTAACTCGACACCGCCATCCAGTCCATCGGGGCGTGGAACGGCAGCGCGCGTGCGAAGTCGGCCATCACCATGACGGCGCCCTTCAGGACTCCGACGAGGAGGAGCTCCTTGCCCTCGTAGTCGGCGGCGACCTGCGTCGCGAGCTCGTCGAGCTTCGCGATGATCTCCTCCTCGGTGACGAGGATCTGGGAAAGGTCGTCCTGGATGTCCGCGGCGCGCATGGATCGATTTTAGGTGATGGAATCGGATGCCGTGGCCCCCGGCATCCGGTCCGCTCAGCCGCCGAAGCGACGCTGCATGTCGGCGTACGAAACCGCCCCGTCGAGGAAGCCCAGCGTGCCCGACTCGCGCAGCTCCCGTCCGGCCCGCTCGACCGCGTCGTACGCGGCGCGGGCGATGCTCCCGCCGACGCTCACGCGTGCGACGCCGAGTGCGAAGAGCGCCGGTGCGTCGATCACGGGAGACGTGAGCCCTGCGACCATGTTCACCGGCGCGGGAATCTCGGCCGCCAGCCGGCGGATCACATCGGCGTCCTTGACACCGGGCACGAAGATGCAGTCGGCCCCGGCCGCGATGAACCGCTCGGCACGTGCGATCGTCTCGGCGAAGGGGTCGCCGTCGAAGCGGGAGAAGTACGCGTCCGTGCGGGCGTTGAGGACGAAGGTCCCCGCTGGTGCGGCGGATCGCGCCGCTTCGAGGCGGTCGGCCGCCTCGTCGACCGCGATCAGGGAGCCGCCGACGGCATCCTCGATGTTCCCGCCCGCGATGCCGAGTGCGGCCGCGCGGGCGACGGTATCTCCCACTTCGGCGGCCGTGGAGCCGTATCCCGCTTCGAGATCCGCCGAGACCGGCACGTCGACGGCCGCCACGATCTCCGCCACGGTCTCGAACATGAGATCCGCGCTGAGCGGTCCGCCGTCCGGCAGTCCGCGCGACCACGCGATCCCCGCGCTCGTCGTCGCGAGCGCCGGGAAACCGAGTTGTGCGAGGAGGCGTGCCGATCCGGCGTCCCAGGCGTTCGGGATCACGAAGCCCTGGCCTGTGTGCAGCGCGAGCAGAGCCTCTGCTCCGAGGTTCCCGACCATGCTCGTTCTCCGTCCATCGAGTTCTCCGGTGGCGAGGTGTCGCCGCACCTCGCGCCCCGGTACTGTGAGCGGAAAGAGGCGCAGACGCCTGACAACCGGAAGGATCCACCATGGCCCTTGACGACATCCTCTCGCAGGTTCCCATCGACGACATCGCCAAGAAGCTGGGGGTCTCCCACGATGTCGCGAAGGAGGCCGTGGCTCAGGGCGGCGCCGTGCTTCTCGGCGGTCTCGCCAAGAATGCCGCGACCGACGAGGGGTCCTCGGCGATCGAGAACGCCCTCAAGCGGCATGAGGGCACGTCGAACGTGACGTCGGTCGACGACGTCGACGAGGAGGACGGCGGCAAGATCGTCTCGCACATCCTCGGCTCCGAGAAGCAGGACGTGACCGCGAAGCTCACCAAGTCCGACAAGACCGCGGGCATCGACTTCGGAAAGCTCCTGCCGATCCTCGCGCCCATCATCATGGGTCTGATCGCGAACGCGAACAAGAGCAAGTCGACGGATGCCGGATCCGGCGGCGGGATCGGCGACATCATCGGCGGCCTGCTGGGCGGCGGCTCAAGCAGCGGCTCCGGCGGATCGGCCGGCGGCGGGATCGGCGACATCATCGGCGGTCTCCTGGGCGGCGGCTCGAGCAGCGGCTCCGGCGGCGGACTCGGTGACATCCTCGGGGGTCTCCTCGGCGGCAAGAAGTAACCACGACGCGAACGGCGGCCGGGGCGGATGCCTCGGCCGCCGTTCCGTGCCCGGGAGTGTGCGGGCGTCAGTCGTCGCCGAGCAGCTGGCGCGCCGCAGCTGAGGTGAGCCGCTCGAGATCGGCACCGGGCAGAGCCCCCGAGAGCATGAGCTCCGCCAGGCCGTGCACGAGCGCCCAGGACGCCTGCCTGGCGTCTTCCCGTCCGATGCGGATCCGGTCGTCCGGCACGGAATCGAATCCCTCCTGCAGCAGATCCGCCGCGCGCGCCCGAGCCTCCTGCAGCGCAGCATCATCGGCGTCGAGCAGCGACGGCCGGAACATGACGGCGAAGTGCCCCGGATGCGTGGTGGCGAACTCGACGTAGGCGACGGCCGTGCGGGCGAAGTCGCCCTCGTCGACCGACGGCTGGAGAGCGTCGCCGAGCAGATCGAAGCCCTCCGCGGCGAGCGCCGTGAAGAGGCCCCGTCGGTCGCCGAAGTGGTGAGCGGGGGCCGCGTGAGACACCCCGGCTCGCCGTGCCAGGTCTCGAAGAGACAGCGCCTCGGGCCCCTCGTCCGCGACGATCTCGGCTGCGGCGCGCAGTGCCTGCGTCCGCAGACTCCCATGGTGATAGCGATCGGCCATGTCCCCACCCTACCCCGTATCTAGTCATTGACAAGTTCTCGGTGACGGGTCTAACTTGTCAATGACTAGATAGGAGACTCCATGGCACCCTTCCTCGCACTCGTGGCGGTCACGCTCGTCTGCCGCCTGCTGGGCGCACTCGGCGTCGGCTACGTGCAGACCTGGCCCGACGCGCTCGCGGTCGGGCTCGCCGCGATGTTCCTGCTGACCGCGAGCGCGCACTTTCTGCAGCCGCGTCGCGACGGGCTCATCGCCGTCGTTCCGCCTCGCCTGCCGTGGCCGGGAGCGATCATCTCGGCGACCGGCGTCCTCGAGGTGCTCGGCGCCATCGGCCTGCTGATCCCCGAGACGGCGATGCCCGGCATCCGGACCGCCGCGGCCGTCTGCCTCGCCGTTCTGATGATCGCGATGTTCCCCGCCAATGTGCGCGCTGCCACCGCACGGCGGCATCCCGCCGCACCGCACACGCCGATCGTGCCCCGCACGCTGCTGCAGATCGTGTTCGTCGCGAGTGCGGTGATCGTCGCCGTCGCCGCGTGAGCAGCTCCTGCGCTCAGCGGGCGGCGGGTGCGGACGCCGTGAACACGATGCGTCCGCCGACGCGGGCGGCAGAGCATCCGGGCAGATCGATCGGCCCCTGTCCCGACCAGTCCGTGACCAAGCGGGCGACCTCGAGGGTCTGCAGGCGGGTCAGGCTCGCCCCGAACTCGCTGCCGACGACGAGACGGATGATGCGGTTGCGCAGCGCCGCCGGGTTCGCTGCGAGCGCGGCGGCGCTCACCGAGATCCCGGCTTCGGCGTGCTCGACGATGTCCTCGATCGTCTCGTGGATGATCTCGTCGAAGGCTTCGGCATCTTCGCGCAGCTGCTCGGCTGTGCGCGCCAGCGCCTCGGCGATGCCCGGACCGAGTTCGGCCTCGAGCACAGGCAGCACGCGCTCGCGCACGCGGACTCGGGTGAAGCGGTCGTCGACGTTGTGCGGGTCGTCCCAGAACTCCAGGTCGGATGCCGCGCAGAACGCCCGCGTCGTCTCGCGCCGCACGCCGAGCAGCGGACGCAGCCACTTCAACCCGTCCTCGTCCTCCCGCACAGGGGCCATGCCCTGCAGACTCGCCGCTCCGGACCCGCGGGCAAGACCGAGCAGCACGGTCTCGGCCTGGTCGTCGAGCGTGTGGCCGAGCAGCACAGCGGCCGCTCCCGCATCAGCCGCCCCATCCTTCAGCACGCGGTAGCGCGCCTCGCGCGCCGCCGCCTCGGGTCCGCCTCCGCCCGAGACGTCGATGGTCACCACGAGGGCGTCGAGCCCGAGTGCCGCGGCATGCCCTGCGGCGCGCCGGGCGACGGCATCCGACCCCTCCTGCAGGCCGTGATCGACCGTCAGCGTGCCCGCCCGCAGGCCGAGCTTCGGAGCCTCGAAGGCGGTGGCCGCGGCGAGCGCGAGCGAGTCGGCTCCCCCCGAGAGCGCCACGAGGACCGTCGATCCCTCCGGCAGTTCGGCGAGCGCGGAGCGCACGGCCAGGCGGATCTCGGCGATGGCGGGTTTCAGCGACGGCACAGTACGACGTTAGTCGCCCGCCGGCTCAGCGCGCCGACCAGCCGCCGTCCATCGTGTAGCTGGCACCCGTGACCATGGCCGCGTCGACGCCCGCTAGCCAGGCGACCAGCGCGGCCACCTCGGCCGGCTCGACCAGGCGCTTGATGGCGCTCTCGGTGAGCATGATGCGGTCGAGGACCTCGGCTTCGGGGATGCCGTGCACTCGCGCCTGGTCGGCCAGCTGCGTCTCCACCAGGGGCGTGCGCACGTAGCCGGGGTTCACGCAGTTGCTGGTCACCCCGCGCGGCCCGCCTTCGAGGGCGGTGACCTTCGACAGCCCCTCGAGCCCGTGCTTCGCGGTGACGTACGCCGATTTGAACGGCGAGGCTCGCAGACCGTGCACCGACGAGACGTTCACGATCCGGCCGAAGCCGCGCGCGTACATCCCTGGCAGAGCCGCCCTGATCAGCAGGAACGGCACCTCCACCATGAGGGTCATGATCCGCCGGAACTGCGCGGGGTCGAAGTCCTCGATCGGGCTGACGTGCTGGATGCCGGCGTTGTTGACGAGGATGTCCACTCCCGCGAGCGCCTCGGCGAGCCTGTCGTCGACCACGGATGCCGCGTCGAGGAGGTCGACCGTCCATGCCGTCCCGCCGACCTCCGCCGCCACAGCCTCACAGGCCTCTCGATCCCGATCGGCGACCACGACGTGCGCGCCACGGGCGGCCAGCGCGCGGACGACCGCCTGGCCGATGCCGCTGGCGCCTCCGGTCACCACGGCACGGCGACCGGACAGGGGTGCGGCCTCGGCCGCCGGTGCATGTTGGTCGGTCACAGAGTTCTCCTCGGGAAGGTGTGGGACGGATGCCGGGCGGGTGACCGCTCAGCCGCCGACCCGCGCCGTGGTGAGGCCGTGGCGACGTGCGTCGGCATCGTCGACATCATGCAGGGAGACTCCTCGGGTCTCCTTCAGTGTGATCACCGCGACGGCCGTGACGGCGCAGGCCAGGGCGACGTAGACGGCCACAGGGAAGCCCGACCCGTACTGCTGCAGCAGCGCAGTCGCGATGATCGGGGCCAGCGAACCGGCGATGATCGAGGTGACCTGGTAGCCGAGCGAGACGCCCGAGTAGCGCATCCGGGTCGGGAACATCTCGGCCATGATCGCCGGCTGGCCGGCGTACATCAGCGCGTGGAAGCAGAGGCCGATCGTGACGGCGGCGATGATGACGATCGGGTTCTCGGTGTCGAACATCGGGAAGGCGAAGAACGCCCAGCTGGCTCCGAGCACGGCACCGGCGAGGTAGACGGGCTTGCGGCCGACGGCATCCGACAGCCGGCCCACCTGCGGGATCACGAGGAAGTGGACGGCGTGCGCCACCAGCAGGGCGAGCAGGAGCTGGCTGGTGTCGTAGGCGTGCACGGTCTTCAGGTAGACGATCGAGAACGAGACGATGATGTAGTAGAGGATGTTCTCCGCGAAGCGGAGTCCCATCGCACCGAGGATGCCCTTCGGATACTTGCGCACGACCTCCAGCACGCCGTAGCTGACCGCCTTCTCCGCCTCGACCTGCGCGCGGGCCTCGAGGAAGATGGGCGCCTCGCTGACGTGCGTGCGGATGTAGTAGCCGATGATGACCACGATCGCGGAGACCCAGAAGGCGACGCGCCAGCCCCAGCCGAGGAACTGGTCGGACGGCAGTATCCACGACATGCCGAGGAGGACGAGCGTGGCGAGCAGGTTGCCGACCGGCACGGCAGCCTGGGGCCAGCTCGACCAGAACCCGCGGGACTTCGACGGGCTGTGCTCCGCGACCAGCAGCACGGCACCGCCCCACTCCCCGCCGACGGCGAAGCCCTGCACGAAACGCAGGAGCACCAGCAGCGCCGGCGCCCAGTATCCGATCGCGGCGAAGCCGGGAAGGCAGCCCATCAGGAACGTGGCGACGCCGACGAGGATGATCGTGATCTGCAGCGTGTGCTTGCGGCCGAGCTTGTCGCCGATCTGGCCGAAGACGATGCCCCCGAGCGGGCGGGCGATGAACCCCACGGCGTAGGTGAGGAAGGCGGCGATGATGCCGTCGAGCTCGGTGCCGGCGTTCGGGAAGAAGTAGCTGCCGAACACGAGCGACGCCGCGGTTGCGTAGAGGAAGAACTCGTACCACTCGACCACCGTGCCGACCATCGAGGCCGCGACGATCTTCTTCAGCCCGGACGTCTCCGTCTCGGGCTTCACCTGCTTGCTGAGGCTCATCAGCGCACTCCTTCGTGTTCTGGTTCGTTTCGTGTTCCGGCCCGGCGCGACGTCGCGCTCGGTGCGGCCTGAGTCAGTATGGACACCCGCAGATCTGTGCAACAATGACCAGTCCAGCAGACAATGAGTGCAGAATTGCAGATATGAACAAGCTCGCGGGCGCAGCCGCCCCGAACCCGCACGATCTCCTCATCCTGCTCGCGGTGGCGCGCACGGGCCGGTTCACGACTGCCGGCGAGAGCCTGGGCTTGAACCACACGACCGTCTCGCGACGGATCGCCGCGCTCGACGCCGACCTCGGCGGACGCACCCTGGCGCGCACCGCAGGCGGCTGGGAGCTCACCGAGCTCGGCCGTCGCGCCATGCGCGCCGCAGAAGACGTCGAGACCGCGGTGGGCACGATCCATGCGAGCGATGATCGCGGCGATCAGATCAGCGGCGTCGTGCGCATCTCGGCGACCGACGGCTTCAGCGCCTTCGTGATCGCTCCCGCCGTCGCACAGCTGCGGCGACGGCATCCGAAGCTCAGCGTCGAGATCGTGAACGTGACCCGCCGTGCCCTGCAGCACCGCTCTGGCCTCGACCTCGAGGTCGTGGTCGGGCAGCCGCAGGTGCACAGGGCCGAGGCGATCCGGTTGGGCGACTACACCCTCGGCATGTACGCCGCTCGCACGTATCTCGACGAGTTCGGCACACCGGGCGGCATCGCCGAGCTGAGCGCGCACCCTCTCGTGTACTTCGTGGACTCCATGCTCCAGGTCGACGATCTCGACGCGCCGCGGCGGCTGGTGCCCGGAATGATCGACTCGCTCAGCTCCACGAACGTGTTCGTGCATGTCGAGGCGACGCGCGCAGGCGCCGGGATCGGATTCCTGCCGTGCTTCCTCGCCGACCGGCATCCGGATCTGGTGCGACTGCTCCCCGCCGAGTTCGCCGAGCGGCTGCCGTACTGGATGGTGCTGCGGCCGGACTCGCTGCGTCAGCCCGCGGTGGCTGCCGTGGCGGACGCGCTGCGTCGGCGCACCGCCGCCGTGCAGGACGCTCTGCGGGGGATCGAGCAGACACCGGACGCCTGATCGGCTGTCCCGCGCGCCGGACGGATCGGTCGACGGATCCGCCCTAGTCTGGCGCCGTGTCAGATGCGACGGGAATCACCGAGTTCAAGCCGGAGCGCTTCAAGGCGTTCGTCGACGCGGTCGTCGCCATCGCGATGACACTGCTGATCCTTCCGCTCCTCGAGGCTGTGGCCGAAGCGGCGGCCGACAGGCTCACGACTCTCGAATTCCTCACCGAGCACGCCGGGCAGCTGATGAGCTTCGTGCTCAGCTTCGTCCTCATCGCGACGTTCTGGCTGGGTCATCACCGGCAGTACGACGAGGTGCAGGCGGTCACCCGTCCGCTGCTCTGGATCAACGTCGCCTGGCTGGCGACGATCGTATGGCTTCCCGTCCCCACCGCGATGCTCGGCCAGATGGACACCGATCCGATGCAGCAGGTCCTCTACATCGGCACACTGATACTCACGCAGGTCACGACGCTCGCCGCGCGGCTGTATCTGCTGCGGCATCCGGCGCTCACCTCGGCATCACCCGATCGCATCCGTCATGGCGTCGCGGCCGACATCGCGGCGATGATCCTGTTCGCGATCGCCCTGGGCATCGCGATCGCCGTCGGCGATCAGGGCTACCTGGCGCTGCTGCTGGTGATGTTCACCGGCGTGCTCGCCAGGCTCCTGTACCGCCTCCGGACCCGAGGGTCGCGTCGATCCGGCCCGGCCCGACGCAACGACTCGGGGACTCCCGCGCCGCCCGAGTAGGCTGGTCGGCGGCATCCGACCGAAGTTTTCGGCATCCATCCGATATCAAGGAGCACACGCATGGGCGCACACGACGCCGTCATCGAGATCCCGCGCGGCAGCCGCGTGAAGTACGAGGTCGACCACGAGACCGGACGAGTGCACCTCGACCGCGTTCTCTACACGACCTTCGGCTATCCGGCCGACTACGGCTACTTCGACAACACGCTCGGCGAGGACGGCGACCCGCTCGACGTGCTCGTGCTCCTCGACCAGGCGATCTACCCCGGCGTCGTCGTCGAGGTGCGCCCGGTCGCCGTGCTGAAGATGAGCGACGAGGCAGGCGGCGACGACAAGCTCGTCGCCGTCCTCTCCAAGGACCCCCGCTGGGCGCACATCCAGGACATCGGCGACGTCGCCGAGTACACGAAGAAGGAGATCGAGCACTTCTTCGAGCACTACAAGGACCTCGAGCCCAACAAGTGGGTCAAGGTCGACGCGTGGGGCGACGCCGCCGAGGCGCAGCGCATCCTCGACGAGGCGATCGTCCGCTTCCAGGAGCAGGGCCACTGACGCCATCCGTCACCGACGACGAATCCCCCGGTCGCTTCGCGGCCGGGGGATTCTCGTCTTTCGGTGGCTCTGGCGAGCGGATGCTCAGACCGAGATGCCTCGCGCGGCGAGGAAGTCGATCGGGTTCGTCGTCTTGCCGTTGATGTACACCTCGAAGTGCAGGTGACAGCCGGTCGATGCGCCGGTCGTGCCGGCGTACGCGATGACCTGACCCGCGCTGACCTGCTGGCCCGCGCTGACCGCGAAGCCACCCGGCCGGATGTGGCCGTAGCCGGTGCCGACGCCGCCGCCGTGCTGGATGCGGATGTAGTTGCCGTAGCCGCCGTTGTAGAACGCCGCGTCGACCGTGCCGGCGTGAGCCGCGTAGATCGCCGCGCCGCAGCCGTTGGCGAGGTCGACGCCGTAGTGGAACGCCGAGCAGGTGCTGCAGGGGCGGACGCGGGGGCCGTAGCCCGAGCTGCGGTAGCCGCCGTGCGGGCGGACCCAGCCGTCGCTGCCGACCGAGCCGCCGCCACCGCCTCCACCGCTCGCTGCTGCCGCAGCGGCCGCCGCGGCTTCCGCCGCCTTGCGCTCCTCTTCGGCCTTGCGCACGCCCTCCTGGTAGCCGGCGACCGTGGTGGCCGTCGCATCCTTGAGCGCGGCGAGCTGAGCCTGCATCGTGGCAAGGTTCACGGTCTGCTCTTCGAGTGCGGCCTGCGCGGCGTCGGCTGCGGCCTGCGCCTCGAGCATCTTCTGCTCGGCGATCTGCTGCAGACGATCGCGCTCGGTCTTCGCGACGACAGCCTGATCGCTCAGCGACTGCGCGGCGTCACGAGAGGCGGTCGCCGTGTCGTAGATCTTCTGCGTGTACGCGTAGACCTTGTCCATGGTGCCGAGGCGCGAGAGCAGCTCGTCGGCGTTCTCGGACGATCCCGAGAAGAACAGTTCGAGAGAGGTGTCGTCGCCGCCGTCGCGGTAGAGCTGCGTCGCGACCTGCGCGGCCTTGCGCTCGGCCTCATCGGCGGTCGCCGCCTGCACGTCGGCCTTCGACTGCAGTTCGTCGGCCTTCGCCGCGGCGTCGAAGAACGCCTGCTGCGCCTCGAAGAACGCCTGGCCGGCGGCTTCCGCGGCGGCCTGAGTCTCGGCGACCTTCTGCGTCAGACTGTCGATGAGTCCCTGGATGCGGGTGACCTCGGCGGCCTTGGCCGACTCGTTGGCCATGGCGTTCTGCACGTCGTCCCAGCTCGGGTACGACGCGGCGTACGCGGCGGAGACTCCGCTGGTCACGCCGAAGGCGCTGAGGGCGACGGCGCTGAGCGCGCCGAGACCGAGTGCGTTGCGGCGGCTGATCGCACCGCCCTTCCAGAAGGCGCGGCTTTCAGCCGGAGTGGGCGCGCATCCGCAGTCTTCGGATGCCGCCTCCGCACTGTCTGCGATCGATGGCTTGTCGTTCACACGGCCCCTTCCGCCGGTTTCACTCATGCCACACTAACAACAACTTTCACATCCGCAACAGGCTCTGCGGTGCATCCATGGGCATGGTGAACAGCTCCCATCGTCCTCTGAAACACGCCCGGGCGTAAGCAGACTCGCCCTCGATTCGCGATTTGGTCAGAACATCGCTTATGCTTGAGCGTCGGCAAGGAAGTCCCCCGGGACTGACTCGGCCCCATCGTTTAGCGGCCTAGGACGCCGCCCTTTCACGGCGGTAGCACGGGTTCGAATCCCGTTGGGGTCACTCCATCCGATACAATTGAAAACAAGTATGGCCCTGTAGCGCAGTTGGTTAGCGTGCCGCCCTGTCACGGCGGAGGTCGCGGGTTCAAGTCCCGTCAGGGTCGCTCTGAGCGATGGGTCCTTTTTTCGGAGAGGGCCTTTCGTCTAGATGCGGCAGGCTCGCCGGTCGCACGGCTCTGTAGCTCAGTTGGTAGAGCGCACGACTGAAAATCGTGAGGTCACGGGATCGACGCCCGTCGGAGCCACAGGGTGATCGTTACAATCACCTTAGAAACCCTCGCCTAGCTTCTACATGGCGGGGGTTTTGCTTTGCCCAGGCGAGGCTCCCGGTCGTTGAGCGAGCGAAACGAGACGAAACGCACTCACCTCCCCCCGGTCGTTGAGCGAGCGAAGCGAGACGAAACGCTGCTCTCATCGGAACCTGCGCCGGTTTTGTGCCCGTATTGGGCCCCTTGGCGATGTCCTCGGTGCGCGACGGCGTGGATTCGACGGCGGGCAGTAGCGCTCGGAGCCGACGGCTTTCCGGACGGTACGACGAGCCGGGTCGCGTCTTCTCAGCTTCGCCACACCCGAAGAGCGCTCCGGGGCAGCCACAGCGACCGCCCCGGAGCTCGTGCTCAGCTCGGAAGGCCCCAGACCTGCGGTGCGAGTCCGTTGCAGTCGTAGATCTGCAGCTTCGCGCCGTCAGTCGTGACGCCCTGTGGGACATCGAGGCATCGGCCGGATTGCGGGTTGCGCAACGCACCGTTCGACTGGGCCACCCACTGCTGCGCACCAGAGTCGTTGCAGTCCCAGATCTGGACGGGAGTGAAATTCGCCGTGCCCTGAGCATCCACGTCCAGGCACTTTCCGAGCGCCTGGATCGTGCCGTCCGGCATCAGCGTCCAGTCCTGCCCCGACGCGATGCCGCAAGTCCACAGCTGTGCGCGCTTGCCGTTCACAGCCGTATTGGTATCGACATCGAGGCACTTGCCGCCGGGTGCCGCGATCGGCCCTGATGCGGTCGGCACGGACCCGATCCCTGTGCGGAGCTCACACTGATTGCCTTGGCCGAGCCACGTCGCAGCGAAATAGACGAAGCGACTGCCGTCGCTCAGTGGCACGGCGGGCGTGGAATAGCCGGGGCAAGAAGGAACTCCCGCGGCGTATCCTCCGGTCGGGCTGACGTTGACGGGCGCCGAGACCTCGAACCAGTCTCCATCACCGAGCTGGCGGTTGCCGAAGATGACGGATCCGGACTCCGCGAGAACCGTCTTGCTGCCCGTCGGACCAGAGACGACGCGCTGACCGGAGATGAGCAGTGTGCCGTTGGGCCCACCACCCGGCTGCCAAGAGATGTATGGAGTGTGCAGCAGTTCACGGCCGTCTGATGTCTTCACAAGAGTGCCGGTGCTCCCGGCCGTTCCCCAGTTCAGACCATCGTCACTGAACTTGATGTACACCTCGCACGCGTGGTCGGCATCCGTCGCATCCCGGCACATCTCGTAGCTCATGACAACCCTGCCGTCTGGAAGATGCGCAAAGGTCTGCATGCCTGGGCGGCGCAGATTGTCTGCGGGGAAGATCACGTCGTCGGTCATCGTCGAACTCCACGTCGACCCGCCATCTGTGGACGTGTAGTGCCCGATTCGCTGGTTGTTGGTCGGAGAGCTCGCGGGCCGCTCATCCGAGATGAAACAGGCGAGCGTGTCATCGTCTGCGATGAGGAACGTCGGCTCCCAGATGCCATGGCCCCAGGAATTGGGCTGACCTGACGTGGAGGTGCAATTCGACAGGAACGTCCACGATGAACCTCCGTCGGTGCTCTTGAAGACCTCGACCTTCTGAGCCGTGTAGTTCCCGACATCCCATGCCGTCCCCGCTGCGAGGATGTCCCCGGCCTTGAGGCCGGGGATGTCGCGAGGCACCTCGAAGAGCGTGGGCGCCTCGATGTCCCAGCCAGCGGTGTTCGAGGTGATCTCCGAGAGGAAGGACCAGCTGGCGCCCCCATTCGTGCTCCGATAGACCGGCAGGGTGCCGACGGGGCCGACGCCCGATCTGGCGAATGTGGCGAGAACCGTGTCGCCGGCCCCCGAGGCATGCTCGAGCACGATCGCACGCGGGTAGCCAGCGGTTCCGCTCGGGCTCGTCGCGAGGTTCGGCGAATACAGAACCGAGCCTGGTCCCGCAGCCTGCGCCGCGGGGACTGCCAGTGCTGAGCTGATGACGACGGCGATCGCCGCGGCCGCCAGTGCGGTGAACCTGCGTGTTCGCAGGGTGATTCCCTTCATTGAAGACTCCTGTCGCAATGGACGCGCGCAGCTTTGCGCACGTTGCAAAAGACGATGACAGGAATTTGCAATCGTTGCAAGAGGCGGTCGTCGACTCCCCGGCTACGCCGTGCTCTCCCGGACGATGAGCTTGTGCGGAGCGACGATCTCCGTCGCCGGAAGCTCCGGGTCTTCGATGCGCTCGAGGATGCGCCGCACGGACTCCCTGGCGATGAACGGCGTATCGAGCGAGATCGTACTGAGCGCGGGGCGAGCGAAACGCCCCTCCTCCACATCATCGATGCCGATCACCGCGACGTCTTCCGGCACGCGCAGGCCGGCATCGAAGATCGCACGCATCACGCCGATCGCGAGCAGATCCGAGAAGCAGAAGATCGCGTCGGGACGATCGTCGAGCGCGAGCAGCTCCTGCGCCGCCCGGTATCCATCGGGGCGACTGTAGTGCGCGGCCGTGATCGCGTATTCGGGACGGATCGGCATCCCCGCGTCAGTGAGCGCGGATTCGTACCCGGCGGAGCGCTGGAGCGGCGTCGCATACTCCTCGAGCGGCTGCGATCCGATGGCGGCGACGCGCGTGCGCCCGGACGCGATGAGATGATTCACGGCGTCCCGTGCCGCGGCGACGTTGTCGATGGCGACGTGGTCGTACCGCCCGTCGAAGTCGTGCTCGCCGAGCAGGATCAACGGCATCCGCATCTTCCCGGGCATGTCGAGCAGCTCAGCCTTCGTGACGAGCGGGCTGAAGAGCACGCCATCGAAGAGCATGGTGCGGTCCTCTCCCGTCAGCAACTGCCTCTCGCGCTCATGATCGTGCCCCGTCTGATCGATCATCACCCGATAGCCCACCTCGGCGGCCGCCTCGATGACGTCTCTGGCCAGCTCGCTGAAGTAGGGGACGTCGATCTCGGGGACGACCAGGGCGAGCATGCCGGTGCGCCCTGTGCGCAACGTGCGGGCGACGGGGTTCGGACGATAGTCGAGCTCATCGATGGCAGCGAGAACCCGGGCGCGCATTCGCTCGCTCACGTGGGTGTACCCGCTCACCACGTTCGAGACAGTACGCATAGATACCTGCGCGTGTTCTGCGACGTCGCGAAGAGTTGCTGGCATGACGCAATTCTAGTGTTTGCAACGTGCGCAATCCTCAGCTAGAGTTTGCATACGTTAGCAAAGCCCGATTCACAACGTGACCCGAACCCTGCACGAACCCGACCGATCACACAAAGGAGTGTCCATGAACCGCATCATGAGCAGACGGGGAGTCCGTCTCACGGCAGCCGGTGCAGTCGCCGTCTCCGCACTGGCCCTTGCCGCATGCGGACCCGACATCGGCACCGGCGAGACCACCTCCGACCGTCTCCAGGCTCCGACCGCTGCCCAGCCCGAAGGCGAGATCACGATCTGGGACCGCTCCGGGGATCTCTACGAGGTCTTCGATGCAGTCATCGACGACTTCAACGAGAAGTACCCGAAGATCACGGTGCATCATGAAGCCGTCGACATCAACTCGAAGCTGCAGAACACCCTGATCACCGGAACCGACGTGCCCGACGGAGTGTTCCTCGACGACGCACTCGTCAGCGGCTACGCCGACCATCTCTGGGATCTCAGCGACGTGCTTTCCCCTTACATCGACGACATCGCCCCTCAGAAGATCGACGCGACCACCGTCGATGGCGGCATCTACGGCGTGCCCTACGATCTCAACCCCGGACTCCTGTTCTACAACGCGACCGTCCTTGAGGCCGCGGGTATCGACGCGACGACGGTCGAGACCTATGACGATCTGCTCGCGGCTGCACGCGCGTACCAGGTCGCTGTCCCGAGCGCCAAGCCGATCCACCTCGAGCAGAGCGCCTTCCTCGGACAGCTCCAGCTGGAGATGTACGCCAGCCAGCTCGGCACCTCGATCGGAGGTGCCGACGGCGAACTGCGCCTCGACAGCCCCGAATACGAGCAGATCCTCACCTTCCTGGACACGGTGCAGTCGGAGGGGCTCGGCACCCGCGCTGAGTACCTCAGTCCCACGGACATCGCTGAGCTGGAGAACGGGAACCAGGTGTTCTACCCGTGGGCGATCTGGTTCGATTTCGCACCACAGCAGCTGCTTCCCGACACCTCGGGCGACTGGCGGGCGATGGAACTGCCGGCCTGGACCGACGGCGGAGTGCGCAGCGGAGCGATGGGCGGGTCGTCATTCGTACTTCCCAAGGACGGCGAGAACTCCGAGCTCGCATGGCTGTTCTACGAATTCCTGATGTACGACGATTCCGGCTACAGCGCCGTCTGGGGCACCAACGACGTCTACCCGACGGGTCTGAACACATCGATCCCCGCATACCTCCCGGCCGCAGATCCGGCCAAGGCGCTGTTCCAGCCGGTCGACGCGCTGGGCGGACAGGATCTCTGGAAGGTGGCCACCGACGCCGGGTCGCAGATTCCGGGCGGAACGCCCATCCCTTCGTGGTGGACCGGAGCCGTGGACTACCTGGGTTCGGATCTGCAGCGGATGCTCGACGGGGAGCTCTCCCCCGACGAAGTCATCAGCAGCGCCAGCGACGGCATCCAGACCAACCTCATCGACAGGCAGTGATCTCCGGATGACGACCTCCGCCCTCCGCTCCGCGGCGTCTCAGCACGTGCGCCGCCCGAGCGCCGCGCGACTGCGCAGACGCTCTGCTCCCTACCTGTTCGTGTTGCCCTTCGTGGCGATCTTCCTCGCGTTCAGCGTCTATCCGCTGGTCTTCACGGCGCGGCTGAGCTTCACGAACTGGCATGGCTCCGGCGCCGCGGAGTGGGTCGGCTGGGACAATTATGCCTATCTGCTCGCCAACGAGGCCTTCTGGGGATCGCTCGGCAACTCCGCGATCCTCTGGCTCCTCATCGTGCCAGTGCAGGTCGTGCTCTCGGTGCTGGTCGCTGTACTGCTGAACTCGGCCAAGCTCCGGCTGCGGGGCCTCTACCGAGTTGCCTTCATCGTCCCGTTCGTTACGCCGCTCGTTGCCGTCGCTCAGATCTGGGTCGTGCTCTTCGACCAGCAATATGGCGCGATCAACGCGATCCTCGGGATCGTGGGCCTGCCGGACATCGGATGGCTCACGACCAGTACCTGGTCGAAGCCCACACTGGCCCTGCTGTTTCTGTGGAAGACGACAGGCTTCATCGTGATCATCCTTCTGTCCGGCCTGCAATCCATCGACCAGTCGATGTATGAGGCCGCAGAGCTGGACGGCGCTTCGAAGCTCCGTCAGCTGTGGAGCATCACGGTTCCGCTTCTGCGCCGCACCATCATGTTCGCCGTGGTGCTGCAGACGCTCGCCGTGTTCCAGATGTTCGCCGAGCCGTTCGTCGTGACGCAGGGCGGGCCGTACAACTCCACCACGACGGCGGGCTACTACCTCTACAACCACATCACCAGAGGCGACCTGGGCACGGGTGCGGCGAACTCGTTCCTGCTCGTGATCCTCGTGATGGCGCTCTCGCTCTCATTCGTACGACTGCTGAGGGCCAAGGACTGATCATGACCGACACCCTCGTACGTCCGGCGACTGCCGCATCGGCATCAGCTGCCGAGCCTCGCCCACGGCGCAAGCCGAGCCTCCGCCTCGGCAGCCACGTCTTTCTCCTCCTGCTCCTGCTGGCATTCCTCGCCCCAGTGGCCTGGGCGATCCTGTCATCGTTCAAACAGCCGAACGACATCATCCGCGATCCGCTCGGATTCGACGTCTCGACCTTCACGCTGCAGAACTTCCTCACGATGTTCCAGGACGTTCCGATCGGCAACGGCTTCCTCAACACAGGGATAGTCCTGGTGCTCAAAGGCGGCATAACGCTCTTCTTCGCCCCGCTGGCCGCCTTCGCCTTCGCCAAGTACGAGTTCCTCGGAAAGAACCTCATCTTCGGCGCGGTGTTGATCACTCTGATGCTGCCGACGGTCGTGCTGATCATCCCGCTGCTGCTGGAGATGAAGGCCCTCGGGTGGGTGAACACGTATCAGGCGCTCATCCTGCCCGGGGCGATCGACGCGTTCGCGATCTTCTGGATGCGCCAGGTCATCAGCGCCGTCCCCGACGAGCTGCTGGACGCGGCGAGAGTCGACGGCGCAAGCGAGTTCGGCATCTACTGGCGAGTGATCCTCCCCGTCATCCGTCCCGGCCTCGCCGGTCTCGCCGTGCTGACGATCATGAACATCTACAACGACTTCGTCTGGCCTGTCGTCATCGCCAGCTCCGATCGGATGTCCACCTTGCAGGTCGTGCTCTCCACGCTCGCCCAGAACATCACCGGCAACCGCATCGGCGCAGACTATGCCACCGTCACCGGCGAACTGCTGGCCGCGAGCTCAGTCGCCCTCATCCCCCTGCTGGTGCTCTTCATCGTGCTCCAGCGTCACTTCATCAACGGCATCCTCGCCGGCAGCGTGAAAGGCTGAATGTGTCCCTCTCCACAACTATTCCGACGGTGTCCTCCTCTGAAGTGCAACCGGTGCCCCGACCCGAATACCCGCGTCCAGACCGTGATCGCTCCGCGCACTGGCTGAGCCTGAACGGCGAGTGGACATTCGAGGCCGACGACACGGAATCGAGCATCATCGTCCCGTTCGCCTGGGAGACCGCAGCCTCCGGCGTCGCCGTGGGCTGGCTCGAGCACGCTGTGTACCGCCGTCAGATGACCGCGCCATCCGAATGGACCGGACGTCGGGTCGTGCTGAGCTTCGGTGCCGTGCACCACCGTACGGCCGTCAGGATCGACGGGGCTCTCGTCGGAGAGCATGTGGGCGGCTACGACTCGTTCGAATTCGATGTGACCGACTTCCTCGTGCCCGGCATCGAGTCCGAGTTGACTGTGGAGGTGCACTCCCCCGCGGACAAGCGCGAGATCGTGCACGGCAAGCAACGCTCGATCCCGCGCGATGACTACGACGGCGTCTCCTTCACTCCGACCTCCGGCATCTGGCAGTCGGTGTGGCTGGAGGCGCGAGGCCGTACCTACGCGCGCGCAGTGTCGTTGCGCGGCGACAGTCTGACCGGCATCGACGTGGCCGTCGAACTGCTCGGCGACGAGATCAGCGGAACCACCGTCCGGGCCCGGATCGACGGCACCCAAGCGGAGGTCGAGCTCATCTCCGACGCCGCGGGTCGCGCTTCAGGGCGTATCGAAATCGACGGCCCTCGCCCGTGGTCTCCGGCCGACCCGCATCTGTACCGCGTGGAGATCGTCACAGGCGAAGACGATGTCGCGGACCGGGTCGTCGCCACGACCGGGCTCCGGCGCATCGAGGTCCGCGGCGAGGAGCTATGGCTCAACGGCTCCCGTCTCTACGTTCGGGGCGTGCTCGACCAAGGCTATTGGCCGGAGAGCGGTCTCACAGCCCCCGACGCCGGAGCGCTCCGTCACGACATCGATCTGGCCAGGGACCTCGGGTACAACCTGGTTCGCAAGCACCTGAAGTTCGAGGATCCGATATGGCTGCATGAAGCGGACGTCACCGGCACTCTCGTGTGGGCGGAGCCCGCTTGCCCCAGCCGCTTCTCGGACGCCGCAGCCGCAGCGTTCGAGGCGCAGATCCCCGCGATGGTAGAGCGCGACGGCAATCACCCGAGCATCGTCATCTGGGGCCTGTACAACGAGGAATGGGGCCTGGACTGGGACATCCCTGGCAGTCCCGAGCGGGCGCAGGCGGCCATCCGCGCTTACGACCTGCTGCGAGCGCTTGACGATACGCGCCCCATCGTGGAGAACTCCGGATGGTCGCACGTCCGCAGCGACCTCGTCGACTGGCACTACTACGAGCCCGACATCGCAACTTGGAAGCAGATGGTGGCTGATCTCGCCTCCGGCGAGCGCGAGGCCTTCCCTGTGCGCCTCGGCCCCGACTTCGTCGTGGACAAGTCGTTCTACGGAGCGGAGTCGTTCCCTCGGAAGGGGATGCCGATTCTCAACAGCGAGTACGGCGAGGGCTTCACGAGCCTTGAGCGGGCCTGGCATCTTCGCTGGGAGACGCAGGAGCTTCGGCGTCATGACCGATACGCCGGCTACGTCTACACGGAGTTCTCGGACGTCGAGCACGAGTGCGCCGGCCTTCTGACCGAAGACCGTCGCGCGAAGGATTGGGGCGGATGCGTCCCGTCCCACGTGAACTCCGAGACGGTTCTCGTCGTGGATCTCGTGCCTGCCAGGGCCGGCGCGGACATCGCAGTTCCGGTGGCCGCCTTCGATCTCGACGTGCACGTGTCACACCATGGACCGACGCCGCTGAACGTCACGGTGCAGGGCGCCTGGGTGCGAGCAGGAGCAGACACCAAGATGCTCCCCGCGGCACAGATCTCTTCTGCCACCACCGAGAGCGTGCCGTTCGCGCTGTCCGAAGCGGTGAGCGTCGCCGTCCCCTCCCGTGAGACGGCGGGGCGCCTCCTTCTCTGGGCTGTAGACGACGCTGGCGCCGTAGTCGCTCGCACATTCCTCGACGCAGCGGCTGTCGAGGAGCCGAACCGTCGGGGCGCTCGTCTCGCCGATCAGTGATCCGATAGCCTCGCCTGCCGACGGCGCGGACTGCAATCGGCGGTCCGCGCCGTCGCTGCTGTCATCTGTCGCCCGCCGCAAGGACCTCGCTGCACAAGCCGCTGACCGGATCCCGAAATCGGACGCGCGAACTTCCGCGCCCACCTCACATGTGACTTATATCGCACACAATGGGAAGTGACTTAAAACGCACATCGGAACCGCCCAACCGGAGAGTGGAACACTACGAGCGATGAGCGGATCACGCACGCCGCCGTCGATAGGCTGGCGATCCACACGGCCAGGAGCTTCCATGACAGACACATCCGCCGACACGGGCACCCGCCGCATCGAGATCACGCTGCACAGGCCCTGGTTCGCGCTGTCCGTCGGCGCCCGCCCGACGCTCGTCATCGCCGGCCTCGGGCATCCGGCGCAGTTCGGTCTCGGCACGTGGCTGGTCCCGGCGCACGAGACGGTGACAGTGGGCGTCTTCCTCTTCAACCGCGTGTGGCGGTTCGGTCAGGCGGAGTTCGCGCTCGATCCCGGACAGCCGCCGGCGCTCACCTACCAGGCTCCGATACTGCCTTTCCTCCGCGGGCGGATGCGGCTGGGGTCACCTTCGGCCTCGGCATCCGCACCGCCCGATGCTCCAGCTCCGCGGCGAGCGCGATGATCGACGCTTCTCCCCCTGGCCGCCCGATCAGCTGAACGCACACCGGATGCCCTGAGGCGTCAGTCGTCACCGGCACCACGATCGCGGGCAGCCCTGCGACGTTCACGAAACTGGAGTAGGGCGCGTAGCGCACCTGTTGATCGAAGTTCTCCGCGGCATCGACCGGATCGAACCATCCCACCGGTCGTGCAGGGAGAGCGAGCGCGGGTGTGAGAACGGCCTCGAACGGCGCGAACTCCGTGATCGTCTGTCTTTCGAAGGCGGTCGCCGCGGAGAACGCGTCGAGCACCTCCCGCCCGGTCAGACGACGCCCCTCGCGTACGAGCCATGCCGTGATCGGTTCCACGAGATCGAGTTCGGCATCCGACAGCGTCATCCGCGCCGCGCTCGTCCTCCACAGAGCGGTGAACATGCGGGCATAGCCCCGAGGCCGCCAGGCGAACGACTCGACGCCGTGCCCGGCATCCGAGAGCAGCGCGCTGGCGACGTCGACCGCACGGCGAGCATCGTGGTCCAGACGGATGTCGGCATCGTCGTCCCAGGGCGACACCGTCGTCACCGCGACGCGCGCCGTCCCGGAGAAGAGCGGCGCGACGGGCGCCCCCGTCGCATACGCATAGGGTCGGCCCGCGATCTGCACGTCGAGAAGCATCGCGGCGTCCGCCACGGTCCTCGCAATAGCACCCGCCACCGCGAGCCCGCCGGGGCTGTCCATGCCTGAGGCGAAGGGAACCCTCCCGCGAGACGGCTTGATTCCGACGACGCCGACGGTCGCTGCGGGGATGCGGATCGAGCCACCCGCATCGGAGGCCGGCGCCAGCGGCAGGAGGCCTGCGGCCACCGCGGTCGCCGCCCCTCCGCTCGAACCTCCCGCACCGTTCGCGGGATTCCACGGATCGCGCGCCGGCGGCGCCACTTGCGACTCCGTGTACCCGGTCATCCCGAACTCCGGCGTGTTGGTCTTGCCGAGGCTGATGCCGCCCGCCTCGTCGAGCACCGCTGCCTGATCGGCTGTGGTCGCCGGGACGAAGTCTCGATGCAGAAGCGATCCGAATCGCGTGGGAACTCCGGCCCGCGGCACCAGATCCTTGTCGCCAAACGGAAGTCCCCACAGAGCACCGAACGGCGAAGACCCGCCCAGCATCCGTGCCTGCTCGCGGGCCGCATCCGCCGTGACCTCGACGAATGCGCCCAGTCCGCCGTCGAGCCGTTCTATGCGTTCGAGGTAGTGGTCGACGAGATCGACCGGCGACAGCTCACCTGTGCGCAGAGTCGCGAGCTGTTCGATCGCGGTCAGTTCGTGCAGCTCGGACATGGATCGAGCCTACGACCGTGCCGATACGCTCGAAGCATGCTCGAGACGCTCACCGGATTCGCCGTGGTGGCGGTCGCCATCGCTCTCGGCTACATCATCGGGCGCATCGACCTGCTCGGACCGCACGCCCGGCACGTGCTCGGGCGGCTCATCTTCTTCGTGCTGTCGCCGTTCCTGCTGTTCAGCGTGCTGGCGCACGCCGACGCGAAGATGCTGTTCTCGGCTCTGCTGCCGGTCTCGGCCATCGCCGCGGTCGCGGTGATCGCGGCCTACGCCCTGATCGCGCGCCTCGTGTGGAGGCGTTCGATCGGCGAGACCGTGATCGGCGCGCTCTCGGCCGGCCAGGTGAACTCCAACAACATCGGCATCCCGCTGTCGATCTACCTGCTGGGCAGCGCGGCGTATCCGGCGCCGGTGATCCTGATGCAGCTGCTGGTCTTCACGCCGATCTCCCTCACGATCCTCGACGCGGTGACGAGCGAGCAGATCTCGATCCGGCGCACGCTCGTGCGTACCGCGACGAACCCGATCATCATCGGCTCGCTGCTGGGCACCCTCGTGTCGGTGTTCGGCGTCACGGTTCCCGCCATCGTGATGGACCCGGTGCAGCTGATCGCGGATGCCGCGGTCCCCGTGCTCCTGATCAGCTACGGCATCTCCCTGCACGGCCAGCGGGTGCTCGGCACGCAGGGTCACCGGCGTGACGTGATCCTGGCCAGCATCCTGAAGCTGATCGCGATGCCGATCATCGCCTGGGGCGCTGCCCTGCTGTTCGGGCTGTCTGCGGAGCAGACGCTGATCGTGGTCGTGCTCGCAGCCCTGCCGACGGCGCAGAACGTGTTCAACTACTCGCAGCGCTACGACATCGGCGAGGCGATCTCGCGCGACACGGTCTTCCTCACGACGATCGGATGCCTGCCCGTGCTGCTCCTGGTGATGACTCTTCTCGGCTGAGCGCGACGATGCCCGGGCCGCCACCGGCCCGGGCATCGCGGCGTCGTCTCACATCTCCGGGCGGTTGGCCCTGAGCACCTCGAGGCGGGCGCGGTACTCGGTCTCGTCGATGTCTCCCTTCGCGAAGCGCTCGGCGAGCGTCTGCTCTGCGCTCCGTGCGCCCCCGACGTGTCCCTGCGCCCACGGCGGTCCGTAGGCGCCGAAGCGCCGGCGGCGCACGACGAGGCTGATGATGAGGCCCACGACGAGCAGGAACATCAGCGGGAAGATGATGAAGAAGGGCCAGAACGGGGCTCCGCCGCCCCAGTAGCCGACGTGCTGTGCGGTCATCGCCGCGACTGTGCTGAGCATGATGTGCATCCCTCGATTCGTCCGGCCGTGTCTCGACCGGTGCACATCAGCCTCCTCGTCGCGACCTCCCCGCGAATCCGGCCCGGGGCGTCTCTTCGACTGCTCCCCCGGGAGTACCCCGCTACTGCCAACCCGGTGAGACGAGCCCGGTCTCGTAGGCCACGACGACGAGATGCACCCGGTCGCGAGCGTGCAGCTTGCTCATGATCCGCGACACATGCGTCTTCGCAGTCAGCGGGCTGAGGAACAGCCGCTCCGCGATCTCGTCGTTCGTCAGCCCCATCCCGACCAGCCGCAGCACTTCGCGCTCACGATCGGTGATCGCCTCGAGCGACGAGCGCGAGGGCCCCTCGCGCAGCCCCGCCGCCATGCGCGACAGCAGCGTCTTCGTCACTCCAGGAGACAGCAGCGCGTCCCCTGCCGCGACCGACCGCACCGCCCGCACGAGATCGGCGGGCTCGGTGTCCTTCACGAGGAATCCGGCCGCCCCCGCCCGGACCGCGCGCACCACGTACTCGTCGAGCTCGAACGTCGTCACGATCACGACGTGCACATCGGCGAGCGCCGGATCGACGGCGATCTGCTCGGTCGCCCACAGTCCGTCGCCCTCCGGCATCCGGATGTCCATGAGGACGACGTCGACCGGCGTCTCCCGGATGCGCTGCAGCAGCTCTCGCCCGCCTGAGGCTTCGGCGACGACGTCGATGTCGGGCTCCGAGTCGAGCAGCGCGCGGAAGCCGGCACGCACCAGCAGCTGGTCGTCGGCGAGTGCGACTCTGATCATCGATCACTCCTTGGTTCCGTCGTGCCTGTTATGGACCTCCACGGGAGCACGGCGACGACTTCCACGCCTCTGCCTGGCCGGCTGGCGACCGTCACGGATCCGCCGAGCAGTGCGGCACGCTCCTGCATGCCGAGGATCCCTCGGTGCGCGCCGTCCACGGCGTCGGGCGTAGCGAGACCGCGCCCGTCGTCCACGACCCTGACTGTCAGCGTCCGCTCCGAAGAGCGCTCGAGCAGCACGTCCGCCCGGCGGGCGCGGGAATGGCGGATGACGTTGGTCAGCGCCTCCTGCACGATGCGGTACGCGGCGAGCTGGGTCGACCTGTCGGGCAGCTCGCCGCCGAGCCGATCGTCGAGCGACGTCTCGAATCCCGGTCCGGCCGCTCCCGACACCAGCCCCGGGAGTTCTCCCAGCCCGGCCTCTGGCGTCAGGGGCGTCTCGCCGTCACGAAGGACGCCGAGCACCCCGCGCACCTCGTCGAGCGCCCGCTTCGACGACTCCTTCACGTTCGCGAGAGCTGCCCGCGCCTGCTCCGGGTCACGATCGAACAGATGAAGCCCCACACCCGCCTGCACGCTGATCTGCGACAGCGCGTGCCCCAGGACGTCGTGCAGTTCGCGGGCGATGCGCACGCGTTCGCGCTCCTCGACGCTCTGCCGCTGCCTCGCAGACTCGGCGCGCATCGCGGCGAAGCGCGCACGCCGCGTGCGCACGAAGGTTCCGATGCCGAAGCAGAGAGCGAGTCCGATCGTCGCCGCGACGACCACGGGCGGCTTCCATTCGCGCCCGCCGAAGGAGGCGACGAGCAGGACGATCGCCCAGGCGGTGGCCACGGATGCTGCCGCCCACACCGCCGCGCCTCGAACGACGGCTCCGATGATCGCGAAGGCGAGCGCGATGTACGGCGGCCCGAAGACGGGAGTCGTGAGCACGTCGACGGCTGCGAACGCGCTCACGAGCGCGACGACCGGTCCGGGGAACCGGCGAGCCCCGAGGAGCGCGAGCGGTCCGGCGACGGCCAGCGCGACGTGCAGCGCGGCCTGCCCGACCGGCGCACCGTGATGCAGGCGGACGGCACCCCAGACGGATGCCGGGACCTGCACGAGGAAAGCGATCACGACCGGCGCGATCAGCCGCGCTCTGCGCGTCGCCCAGGGCGGGCCCTCTCCCCATGGTCTGCGCCCCGCGTCCGGCATCCCCCGATGCTATCCCTCAGGGATCCGCCGGGCATCCGCTCTGTGGAGGCCCGCGACATGCTCCCTGGGGAGTACGTCGCGATCGCCCCGGAGGGAGTGCGTAGATTGGTGCGGTGGACAACCCCGTCATCTACGTCGCGATCATCGTCGCGGTGATCGTCGGCGCGATGTTCCTGGGCCGCGGGCTGCGCCGGAGCGTCGCGAGGTCGGGCAGCCGGTACGGGCGCAGGACGACCGATGAGCGGGTGAACGGCATCCTCGCCGAACTCGGCGCGACACTCGTGATCCATGCTCCTGCGCCCGCGGCGAGGGAGATCGTCGACCGCGTGGTGCTGCAGCAGCCTCGCAAGTTCGCGCTGCTCGACGACGGCGGCTACGGCATCCGCTTCGTCGAGGCCGACGACGCGGTCGTGCACCTCGTCGACGACGCCGCGGGAACGCGGATGCAGGTGGTGCGAACGACCGAGCGACTGGGGATGCCGCAGAACGTCGAGTTCTGGAAGGAACTCCGCTCGCGCGTAGCCTCGGGCGCCGGTGCGCGGGACATCTCGGTGGCCGACGGCCCACAGCACGACTTCGCCCGTCACGACGGCGATCCGGCGTGCTGGGAGACCATCGGCGAACGCTCCTGAACGGCCGCGACCGCCCGCGGTCTCCGGCCGGAATCGACTGCACAACTCACAGCGAGCGCGGCTAGGCTGGACCCAGCGCCACCGCACGTCGTCGCGGTGCGTCAGCCCCTCCTCCTTCGGCCTGCGCGGCACCACGAACGGCCCGCGCCACGGCCCTGCCAGAAAGGCCGACCCCCATGAGCGAATCCCCCGCCGAGAACGACTTCTTCGACAAGTTGATCGAGGAGACTCCGCGCGAGCAGCCGGGCGGCTTCACCGCGTCGTTCCGCGGCTACGACAAGGCGGAGGTCGACTCCGCTCTGACCACGCTGCGCAACCAGATCCAGCAGATGAAGGCCGACCTCGCCGACGCCGAGGCCCGCCACGAGGACGCGCTCGAGGCAGTGCGCACCGAGGAGCGCTCGGCCCGCGAACTGCTCGAGGCCGAGCTCACGGCAGCGAAGGCACAGGCCTCGGATGCTGAGGATCGCGTGTCGACGCTGACGAACGAGCTCGTCGACGCTCCGCGCCCCGAGGGGAAGGACGCCCCGTCGCGCGAGCAGTTCGAGGCGATCCTGCGAGTCGCCGAGGAGCAGGCGAACGTCCTGATCCAGAACGCCGCCGTGCAGGCCGACCGCCTGATGGCCGCCGCACGCGAAGAGGTGGCGGCGCAGCGCGCCGAGGCCGAGGCCGACGCGACCCGCATCATCGCTCACGCTCAGCACGACGCCGATCAGATCCGCCTGAAGATCGACACCGAGTTCACGGCGCATGAGGCGCGCATCGAGCGCGAGGCCGCGCACGCCGCCGAGAAGGTGCACCAGGCCTCGCAGGAGGCCACCGCCATCCGCACCGAGGCCGAGAAGGGCGCCGCCGCACTGCGCGCTCTCGTCACTCGCGAGACCGAGCAGCTGCGCGCGGACGCAGAGCGCGAGGTCCGCGAGATGAACGCCCGGGTCCTGGAGTTCGAAGAGACCCTCACCCGCCGCCAGGACGACGCCCAGCAGGAGTTCCTCCTGCTGCACAACCAGGCGGTCGCCCACGCCGAGCGCATCACGACCGATGCGAACGAGCAGGTCGCTGCATCGCTCGATCACGCGCAGCGGATCTCGGCGAAGGCCGACGACTACGAGCGCCTGATGCGCACGCAGGCCGCCGCGATCGAAGCCGACGCCCAGGTGCGCGCACGCGACACGCTGGAGCGCGCCCGCGTGAAGTCGCAGAAGATCGTGGAGTCGGTCACCGGCCACACCTCGACCGTGCTCCGTGACGCGGAAGACCACGCCCGCAAGCTCCGCTGGCAGCAGCAGCAGCTCGCGAGCTTCATGGCCGAGGTGCGCGAGCTCATCCGTCCGGAGGGCGTGTTCAGCGACGAGACCCCCGGCACGGCGCCCAAGGCGGATGCCACGGCATCCGCGCCCGCGACCGCTGATGTCGCCGACGTCGACGACCTGGCCGACGTCGACGACGAGATCGAGACGTTCGAGGCCGAGGTCATCGAGGCCGACCCGTCCGACGTGTTCCTCGGTGACGAGGTCCTCGAGGATGAGCTTCTCGACGACGACGCCGCCACGATCGACGGCAAGATCACGATCGACGTGGTCGAGGTCGACGAGTCCGCGTCGCGCTGACCCAGCCCTCTCCCGAAAGGGCCGCGAGCGATCCGCTCGCGGCCCTTTCGCGCACCCGGAGCGTGCGGTCCGGACGCGACCGGGGCCACCGATGCAGCGGCCGGGGTTGCCGTCAACGGACCAGCAGCACGACCGCGGCGAGCAGATAGAACAGGTTCACCGCGACGATGAACACCCGCTCGGAGATGCCGAAGGTGCGACTGCGCAGGCCCGGCAGGACGAGAGAGGCGACAAGCACGACCAGACCGGCCAAGGCGATCCAGCTGAGCACGATGAGCGCGAACGTGAGCAGTCCGCCGCCCGAAGACTCGGCGAGGCGCACGAAGTCGCTCATGCACGAGTAGCTGATCGCGAACCACGAGACGGCGGCGAGCATGTGCAGTCGCCCGATCACGGTCGCCTGCTCCCCCTCCAGCGTTGTCGGGACGAAAGGGAGCACGAGGAAGATCAGGGCGAGAGCCAGGAGCCAGCAGGCGATCCCCCCTCGCTCGGTCCAATCCACCGGTCCGAACCAGACCGCGGCAGCGAACGCGGCCCACGCCGCCGCCGTCGTCCACGTCATGATCGAGCTGAGCGTGCGTGTTCGCCCGACGGCGTAGTCGCTGACAGCATGCCTGACCGGAGAGTAGTCGCTGCGCACCAGGTGCAGCGCGACGAACATGACGAGGCGCACGGCCCAGAACAGGGCGGCCGCGGCGGCGAAGATCATGATGGATCCTCCGAGCTGTCGGTGCGGACGATGCGGAGTTCGTCGTGCAGAGTCCGTATGGTGAGGGCGAGTTGCGCCGGGTCGATCCCGATGGCGCGCGCGTTGCGGTCGAGCGAGTCACCCAGCAGCTCAGCGCACTGCTGCTGCTTGTCACGACCGGCCGCGGTGGCACGAAGACGACGCAGATTGCCGTCTCCCGGGCCCGCGGAGTTCTCGATGAGGTCGTCGCGAAGCAGCGCTTTGATCAGCCCGCTGGCTGCCGGCTCGCTGACCCCGAGGCCGCGGGCGAGGTCGCGGCCGGTGAGTCCGGGGTGCTCGCACACGATGACGAGCGCGACGTAGCGGCTGTAGCTCAGACCCTCCGGGCGCAGCATCCGCTCCGCGGCGCGGTCCAGTGTGCGGACCAGGTCATGCAGTTCGTACGCGAGATCCATATCCGGTAACTTAAGGCCTTAAGTTACCGGATGCAAGTCTTCGCACACAGAGAAGGGGCGCAAGCGGTGTGAACCGCCTGCGCCCTTCGATCTGAAGCTGTTACGCGCGTCCGAACTGCGCCGAAGCGGGGCAGTCGAAGGGATCGGCGCCTGCGGCGAGACCCACGCGATTGAGGTACGCGATCACGATCGCATACGAGCGTCCGAGACTGGTCTCGGTGTAGGGCACGTCGTTCGCGGCGCAGTAGTCGCGCACGATCTCACGCGCCTTCGCGAGGTGCGGGCGCGGCATGTTCGGGAACAGGTGGTGCTCGACCTGGTAGTTGAGGCCGCCCATGAGCGTCGTCGCCCACCAGCCGCCGCGGATGTTGCGCGAGGTGCGGACCTGCTTGGAGAAGAAGTCGAGGCGCGCGTTCGGGTCGATGATCGGCATGCCCTTGTGGTTCGGCGCGAACGAGGCTCCCATGTAGACGCCGAACACGGCGAGCTGCACGCCCATGAAGGCGAACGCCATGCCGAGCGGCAGCATCATGAAGACCGGGATGAGGATGATCGCGAAACGCAGGGCGATGATGCCGAGCTCGATCCAGCGGCCCTTCACGTTCTTCTTCGTCATCAGGTGCTTCAGCCCGATGTAGTGCAGGTTGAGGCCCTCGAGCGTGAGCAGCGGGAAGAACAGCCACCCCTGCTTGCGGGTGATCAGCCGGATCAGGCCACGCGACTGAGCGGCATCCGTCTCGAGGAACGAGATCGTGTCGACCTGGATGTCGGGGTCCTTGCCCACCTGGTTCGGGTTGCCGTGGTGCTTGGTGTGCTTGGAATCCCACCACGAGTAGCTCATGCCGATGCTGCCGGCGAGGATGCGGGCGAGCCGGAAGTTCGCCGGCCCCGAGCTGAGGATCTGCCGATGCGCGGCCTCATGAGAGAGGAAGGCGATCTGCGTGAAGATGATGCCGAGCGCCCCGGCGATCAGCAGCTGGAACCAGCTGTCGCCGAGGAGGATGAAGCCCGTGACGGCTCCGCCGAGCGCCAGGACGATGCCCGCGCCGACGACGGCGTAGAACCAGCCGGCGCGCCCCAGCAGCCCGGTCTCCTTGACGACCTGCGAGACCTGCTTGTAGGCCTGCGCCATCGGCGGGAACTCGGCGTTGCCCGAGTAGGTCTGGCGCACCGGCCCGAGAGTTGCGACGGTCTTATCGACCTGTGTGATGGAGATGATGCTCTCCTGTCGATCGGGAGCCCTTGAGCTGTGGAAGCCAAGGGCGGATGCCGTTCGCTTACCTCAGGGTAGCCCGGGGCACATGCGCCGCACGGCATACGAAGAGCACTGCCAGGGGTCTGCCAGGTGGGCCGGGATCGTCAGGCGCGGACGCGCCGCGGACGGCGGCGGAGGACGCGGGGAAGCGTCAGCGGAAACGTGAGCAGACGGCGCCGCTCCTCCTGGGCGCCCTCGAGCGCGCGGCGCGCGTCGTCGAGGGTCTCGAAAGAGCCGAGATCGGTGCCGCGCTGATCGCGGACGAGGTGGACTGTGCCGTCGAACTCGACGAAACCGGCGAATTCGCCGTCGCGCGTCGCGACGTGCACATCGACGTCGGCCTGCTTCCAGGACAACGGATCGGACGGGGGGATGGTGGTCATGCTCATGGTGGTGCTCATTGCTGTGTGGCGGGCGCACGTCGGCGCGCCTCGCAAGATTGGAGACCGAGGGCGGATGCCGCGCGCGTCGATGCTCGCGGTCCGGAATGGCCCTGATCAGTGGCGACGTGGGCGGCCGAGAGGGCCAGGCGCACACGTTGCTTCTTCACCCTAACAGATCGCGTGCATTCAGCCAAGATCAGATGTTTCGGGAACCCAGACCCGCCGCGGATGCGCCGATGAACCTGAGACGAGCCAACGGCCCGGCGCAGTCGCCGAGCCTTCGCTTTCGGCCTCCCCCGCGTCAGCGACGGGAGTCGCCGTGTCGCCCTCCAGCTTCTCCGCGTCGGCCCACGCCTCCCGGATGATGCGTCGCGGGTCGTACTGACGCGGGTCGAGGGAGCGCCAATCGACCGCATCCGACTCCTCCGCCACGCGCTGCCGGGTGTCCGCGGCGAGCGTCGCCAGCCGCCTCAGCAGCTCGGCGGCTCGCGTCGCGTAGTCGGGCAGGCGACGCGGCCCGATGATCACGGCCGCGAGCAGCGCCACGACGAACAGCTTCTCGAACGTCAGACCGAACATGCTCTACTCCTCTGCGCGGGCGATCGCCCGATCATGCAGCCACGCGATCAGCAGGGCCGCGCCGAACAGCGCGGACATCGGCAACGCGATCAGGAACATCGACAGGACGTCGGCGGCAGGCGTCGCCATGGCGCTGAACAGCACGATCCCCACGACGACGATCCGCCAGCTCTTCGCGACCGCGCGGGCGGAGACGACTCCGAGCAGATTCAGCATCACGACGAACACCGGGAGCACGAAGGCGACGCCGGTGGCGAGGACGATCTTCATCACGAAGTCGACGTAGTCCGAAGCCTGCAGAAGGGTGCTGTCGTCGGCGGACGCGAAGCTCGCGAGCAGTTCGACCATGTGCGGGAAGAGCAGGAATCCCGCGGCGCAACCGGAGGCGAAGAGCGGGAGCGCTGCACCGAGGAAGCCGAAGGTGTACCTCTTCTCTCGGCGGCTCAGGCCGGGAGCGAGGAAGGCGAACAGCTCGTACAGCCACACGGGGCTCGACAGCGCGATGCCGGCGAACACGGCGATCTTGATCTTCAGGTCGAACGCGCCGGTGATGCTGTCGTAGTTGAGGCTCGCGCTCCGGGATTCCGCGAGCGCGAGGATGGGCGCCCGGAGCATCTCGAGGATGCCGTCGGCGAGCAGGTATCCGAGCACGCCGCCGGCCAGGACCGCCGCCACCGCACGCAGCGCGCGTGCGCGCGCCTCTTTCACATGCGAGGACAACGGCATCGTGGCCGACGCGCGTGCCGGCGCCGGAGGGGCGAGCGAGGTCATGGTGCTACTCCGCGGTCCGCACGGCCGGCTCTGCGGTGGCTCCGGAGTGGACGGATGCTGCGCCCGGTGCCGCCTCGGCCGGGATCGCGGGCGAGGTCGACGAGGTGTCGGCTCGCTCCGTGGCCTCGGCGCGGAGGATGCGCATGGACTGCCCGACGCTCCGGGCCAGGGCGGGCAGTTTCGCGGCGCCGAAGACGAGGACGACGATCGCGAGGATGATCAGGGCGTGCCACCCTGTGAGGTTCTGAAGCATGGGAGTGTCCTTTCTCTGGTGCGCTCAGCTGGCCGGCGGCTCGCCGCCGCCTCCGGGTCCGCCCTGGCCGCCCGCTCCGCCGGACGGCGCCGAACCCGCAGTCGGTGTCGTGGTGGTGTCGATGCGCACGACGAGGCTGGCGGTGTAGCCGCCCGCCGCATCTCCCGTGATGGTCGGCAGCTGCGAGGCGCCCGAGTCGTCGCCGAAGACGTTGTCGCTCGCGAGCGTGACCTTCGTGAGGTTCTCCGCCGATCCGTCGTACGTCGACGTCGCATAGACCTCGTTGCTGGCCGACTCGGGCATCGCGATCTGCGAGGTCGCGATCGCGTTGCCCGAGTCCGTGATCGAGTCGACGTCCGGGTACACCTCGAAGTGGATGTGGGGCCAGCGGCCGGAGTAGCAGCCCGGGTAGATCGAGGTGAACGAGACCCTGCCGTCGGCATCCGCCACCTGCACGCCGCGCAGGTAAGTGACGTCTTCGAGCCCCGAGGAGTACATCGAGTACTCCCCCTGAGCCGTGCAGTGCCAGGCGTAGACGGCGACCCCCGCGAACGGTGCGTCGTCGTTCGCCATGTCCAGCACCTGGAGCTCGAATGTCAGCGGGACGCCCTCTGCCGTCGCCGATCCGTCGATCGACGAGGTGATGTCCTGCCGGACGATCCCCGACTCCTCGAGCACGTCGGGCCCGTTCGACCCGTCGCCCGGGTAGGGCCCGGCGGTCTCGTCGGGGATCTCGCCCGCAGACGTCGCGGAAGAGCTCGAATCGCTCGTGCCGTCCGTCGGAGTCGACGTGGTCGTGGTCGATTCGCCCGAGGCCGTCGGAGCGCACGCCGCCAGGACCACGGCGCCGACTCCGAGACCCGCGAGGCTCAGCACGCTGCGCCGGCTGATCAGTGTGCGGATGTCGAAGGGGGCGCCCTGATCGACCACCTCCTCGTGCGGATGATCCAGCAGGCGGCCCTCGTAGGCGGGGCCCTCCGGCGTCTGGGTCGGTTCGGGGATGCGGCTCATGATCTGGCTCCTCTCGTGAGAACGGATGGTGTTGCGACCATGCTCACGGAGCCGCCGATCAGGAGGCTTTGGTTCGTCTATGCGCTTTCGATGAAGGCGGGCACAGAGAAGAGCGGATGCCGGAGCATCCGCGCGTCTCTGTCCTGCTGCGGCCGCGCGATCGATGCGCTGTGGCCGTGCTGCTGGGTTCGCGACTGGGGATCGCGAACGAAGCGCGTAGGTCGGCATTCTCGAACTGGGGACCCGAGCTCTCGACCTACCCTTGAATTCCACCAGTATTCTGGACAGTTGTCAAGAATTTTCCGGACACCTGTCCAAACGCCTCGCCGATCGCTAGGATCGCGACTGGGACGGGATTCTTCGAGCGGAGGCGCGCCATGACGACAGCGAGCGATCGCGCGGCTCGAGGCGGCGTCGACAAGTTCGCGCAGCGTCGGCGTCTGCTCGCGCTCTCGGCCAGCACGACCATCGCCGAGCGCGGCTTCGCGAACACCGGCCTGCGCGACATCGCCAGGCACTCCGAGCTGTCGCACGGCTCTCTGCACTACTACTTCACCGACAAGGACGATCTGATCGCCGAGTCCGTGTGGCTGTTCAAGTCGGAGTGCGCCCGGCGATACGACGGGATCATCGCGACCGCGCAGAGCGGCCAGGAACTGGCGACACGTGTCGCGGAGGAGATGACGCGGACTCTGCGCGCCGAGGCATCGATGCACCGGCTCTGGTACGACCTGCGCAACCAGGCGCTGTTCGACGCCGGCTTCGGCGACACGATCGTGCGCATCGACGACCTGCTCGAGCAGATGGTGTGGGCGATCCTCACGAAGTACGCCGAGCTGACCGGAGGGGCGAGCACGTTCACCTCCCCCCTCGCCTATGCGCTGGTCGACGGCATGTTCCAGCACGCCTTGATCCGCCTCCTCCGCGGCGACGTCGACGCGGTCGACCGGCTGCGCCGGGAGTGCGAGGGCCTCATCCTCGCGTCGGCCTGACGGCCGTCGTCTACTCGGCACCTTCGACGCCGGCGGCGTCCCCGATCGGCGGACGCCAGACGAGCACCGCGACGACCGCGACCATGACGAACGCCGTGATGGCGATCGAGGTGGGGAGGAACGCGTCGAGCAGGACCAGCGCCGCGCCGAGCGGAACGAGAACGTTCACGACGCGATCTGCATTGTCGCGGATGGCGATCCACCAGATGCCGAGCAGGAAGATCGCGATCGGAATCGAGACGGTCAGCGACGCGGCGATCGGGGAGATGTGGCTCTCATGCGTGAGCATGTCGAGCTGCACTTCGATGCCGGCGGAGAACGCCGCGGCGGCGGCGAACACGAAGTAGTGCGTATAGCCGTAGCGCAGCGAGCTGCGGAACGTCGTGATCGCGCGGTGGTGCGGCGGCCAGAAGTAGATCCACCACAGCGATGCCGTCACGACCAGCGTCAGCGCCGAGATCCCGATCAGCGGTGCGAGGGACTCGGTCTCGTGGAGAGCGGTGAACTCGTCGATCGCCTCGATGATGGCGTTCGCGGAGGCGAGCAGGCTCTCACCGAGCACGATGAGCGTGAACAGGCCGTACCTCTCGGTGATGTGGTGCGGATGCCAGGGCGTCTGGTGCCGGTGCTCGGCGAAGACCGGGACGGCGATCTCGATGAGGGCGAAGACGACGAAGAGCACGAGCTGCACCGGACCGCTCGGAACCAGCAGGAAGAGGATCCAGAGGATCTGCGCCGCCCCGATCCCCAGCGAATAGCGCACTGTGGCCGTGCGCAGCGGGCCGTCGGCCGCCCGTGTCGCGCGCAGCCACTGCGCGATCATCGCGAAGCGCATCACGATGTAGCCGATTACGGGAAGGGTGAAGTCGCCCTCGAACGCTCGGGGGACGCCTGCTGCGAGGACCAGCACTCCGCCCATCTGCACGATCGTCGTCACACGGTACAGCCAGTCATCGGTGTCGAACGAGGTCGCGAACCAGGTGAAGTTCATCCACGCCCACCAGATCGCGAAGAACAGCATCGCGTAGGAGGTGATGCCGTGCGCGAACTCGCCGTGACTGAGCGCATGGTGCAGCTGCGCCGACGCGGCGCTCACAGCCACGACGAACACCAGATCGAAGAACAGCTCGAGCGAGCTGGCGGCGCGATGCGGCTGCGAAGGGTCACGCGGGAGCATCGGCGTGAGGCGGAGGCGGGATGTCGTGCTCATCGGGTCAGGATAGCGGCGCGTCCGCGGTCGGCGATGTCGGTGTTCCGGAATATTCCGTTCATCCAGACGTCGGAAATACCTTCCGTTCACCTCCCATTTGGGCTAGTGTTGGTTTGTCTGCAGTTCCTGCTGCAAGCCACGCCGTGTGGGACGGCGAAGGCGAGTTGTGACGTGGGGTCACGAGAACTCAGCAGGATCCGAGGGGTCGGGTTGCAGACGAACGCCGTGAGCGTGGGGCTCTCGGTCTGGGGAACAACTGGGGAACACATATGTCGCACTGGGGATTTCTGCGTACATTGACGGCCTGTGAGGCGTCGGCATGACCTCCGTCGAGGATGCTGTGAGCATCGCGCGTACGAGTTTGGTCTTTCTGCCGGTTTCTGCACCACGGGTCACCAGGGCGGTCTCGCGCCCGGCCATCGCGCCGCGCGTCTCCGCCACTCTCGAGCGGCGCCGCCAGTGGGAGCGCCGCTACCGGATGCGTCTGCGGATCACGGATGCGGTCGTCATCCTGTTCGCGGTCGGTGTCACAGCAGCGATCCAGATGGTCGTCGGCGCCGCGGGGGAAGAGGCCCTGCGCGACGGCATCCTGCTGGGTGCGCTCTGGTACCTGACGCTCAGTGCGCTGCACACTCGGGATGCAGCCCTGTTCCGCGCCAGTGCCGCCGAGTACCGCAGCGTCGCACACGCGAGCGGTCTCGCATTCGGGATGATCGCGATGATCGGGGTGCTGCTCGCCTGGCAGCACCTGCAGTTCGTGCTGCTCGTCGGCCTGCCGGTCGGGCTGCTCGCACTGCTGATCACGCGCTGGGCATGGCGCAACTGGCTCGGCGCGCAGCGCGTGCACGGCCGGTTCACGTCGCGCACGCTGGTGGTCGGGGACAAGGACGACGTCGAGTACGTCGTCCGCACACTGCACCCGATCGGCGCGTCCGGCTATCAGGTCGTGGGCGCGACGCTGCTCGACGGCAACGCCCGTGACGTCGAGATCGACGGCGCGCGCTTCCCCGTTCTGGGCAACGTCAACACGGTCGCGTCCGTCGCGACCGAGCTGGGAGCCGACACGATCATCGTGGCGAGCCGTCCCGACGGCGATCCCGAGTTCATCAAGAAGCTGAGCTGGCAGCTGGAGGGCACGGCATCCGAGCTCGTGCTCTCCAGCCGGCTCACCGACGTCGCCGGTCCGCGCATCTCCTTCGCGCCGGTCGAGGGCCTGCCCCTGATCCAGGTGCAGATCCCGGCGTACGAGGGTGGTCGCCATCTGCTCAAGCGCGCACTCGACGTCACGGTCGCGACCCTGGCGCTGATCCCGATCGGGCTCGTGTCTCTCGTGCTCGTGCCGCTGATCAAGCTCGACTCGCCCGGTCCCGCGCTGTTCTTCCAGGAGCGCGTCGGCCGCGACGGCCGCCGCTTCAAGATCGTCAAGTTCCGCTCCATGAAGACGGATGCCGAGCAGCAACTCGACACCCTCAAGGCGCAGAACGAGGGCGCCGGACTCCTGTTCAAGATGAAGGACGACCCCCGCGTCACCCGCGTCGGCAGGATCCTGCGCAAGCTGTCGCTCGACGAGCTGCCGCAGTTCTGGAACGTGCTGACCGGCGACATGAGCGTGGTCGGGCCCCGTCCGCCCCTGCCCAGCGAGGTCACGGCCTACGACGGCACGGTCTTCCGCCGCCTGTACATCAAGCCCGGAATCACGGGCCTCTGGCAGGTCTCCGGTCGCAGCGACCTGTCGTGGGACGAGAGCGTCCGCCTCGATCTCCGCTACGTCGAGAACTGGTCGGTCATGAACGACCTGCAGATCATGTGGCGCACCGCCAAGGTCATGGTGCGGCCCAGCGGGGCATACTGAGACGCATGAGCAAGGGGAACGCCCTCACCATCGCGATGGTGGGGACAAGGGGGGTGCCTGCGGCCTACGGCGGATTCGAGACCGCAGTCGAGGAAGTCGGCCGACGGCTCGCGGATCGCGGTCACGACGTCGTGGTGTACACGCGCGGCTCCGAGAGCCGTGAGAAGGAGTATCTCGGGATGCGTGTGGTGCACCTGCCCGCCGTTCCCGTGAAGCAGATCGAGACGTTGAGCCACACCGGCCTGTCGGCGCTGCACCTGGTCACTCGACGCCGTCCGGACGCGGCGTTCGTCTTCAACGCCGCGAACTCTCCCTTCCTCCCTGTGCTGCGCGCGCGTGGCATCCCGACGGCTCTGCACATGGACGGCCTCGAATGGCGGCGCTCCAAGTGGGGGCCGCGGGGCAAGGCGTACTACCGGTGGGCCGAGCAGTTCGGCGTCCGCACCGGCGATGCGCTGATCGCCGATGCGCCGGGCATCGCCGACTACTACGCGCATCAGTTCCAGGTGCCGACGGAGATGATCCGCTATGGCGCGCCGATCCTCGACGGCGTCGCCGACGAGCGGCTCGACGAGCTCGGTCTCTCGGCCGAGGGGTACCACCTCGTCGTCGCCCGCTTCGAGCCCGAGAATCACGTCCTCGAGATCGTCGACGGCTACCGGCGCAGCTCGGCGGCCCTCCCGCTCGTGGTCGTCGGCTCGGCGCCGTACAGCAGCGAGTACACGCAGAGGATCCAGCAGGCCGCGGCGGGAGACGAGCGCATCCGCCTGGTCGGCGGCGTGTACGACCAGGCGCTGCTCGACGCGCTCTACTTCCACGCCCTCACCTACGATCACGGCCACTCCGTGGGAGGCACGAACCCGTCTCTTCTTCGGGCGATGGGGGCAGGCACCGCGGTGATCGCCTACGACGTGCCGTTCAACCGCGAGGTTCTCGACGGCGACGGCTGGTTCTTCTCGTCGCCGGCGCAGGCCGGCGCGGCCCTGGAAGCGGCCGAGGCGGATGCCGTCGCCACCCGAGCCCGTGGCGAGCGGGCGAAGGACCGCGCGCGGGCGGCGTTCCGCTGGGACGACGTCACCGACGCGTACGAGGGGCTGGCCAGGCGGCTCGCCGCCGGCGAGAGCGTGCACCGGGTCGCGCGGAAGGCACGGCGGAACCGGCAGGAATGGTGATCCGGTCAGCTCACAACGAGGCGGCCGGATCGAGTGCCCGCATCACTCGCCGCGCGAGGAGCGCGGCGTCCTCGGCCGCGGACACGAGTCCCCTTCTGTGGGTGCGCGACCCGAACTTGTGGACGTCCACGACGTCGAGCGGATTGTCCCGGTCGCGACGCCAGCGGAAGACGGGGGTTCGCGGTGGTTCGACCGTGCCGCGTCGCGCATCCAGGGCGGCCGCATATGCCGGCAGTCCTTCGGCCGCGATCGGCTGCACGCTCTCCAGCAGCAGCGCCTCGCGGAGCGTGAACGTCCGCGTCCGCGCGGCCGGCCGCAGGCGGGCGATCGCCGCGCGCTCGGCGAGCGACGCCGCGATCACCAAGTCGGAGTCGTCGAGCATCGCGGGGGTCAGCAGGAGCGACCGATGCCCGGAAGCACCGGGAGCGATCTCGGTCGCGACCCTGCACGTCCGGTGCCCCGTGTCTGCAGCGACACCCGCGCTGCCGACCGACCACTCGGTGCCTCCTTCGCCGGGCGTCGCTGCGAGAGCGTGTTCGAAGGCCGCCGACATGAGCGGGGAGCGACAGACGTTCTGCGCGCACACGAACAGCACTCTCGCGACCATCCGGGTACCCCTTCCCCGTGCTCTGTTCAGGACGATCCGGACGCGGAGACGCCTTCTGCTCCGCGGCCCTGACCCTGCGAGAATGATCTCACACGCCGTTGCCGGGGCGCTGTCCCGTGCACAGTCGCGACGAAGGGAACGGTGACAGTGATGCGCATCCTCGTCGTCCATCCCGGCGCTGAACTCTACGGCGCCGATCGGGTGATGCTCGAGTCCGCCGCCGGACTGCGGGCCGCCGGGCACGACGTGCTCGTGGCGCTCCCCGAGCAGGGCCCTCTGGCTGCGGAGCTCCGAGCGCTGGGCGCACGGGTCACGGTCGGCCCGATGTTCGTACTGCGCAAGGAACTCCTGCGCCCGCGCAACTGGCCCGCGCTTCTCGCCGGCGCGGTCACGGGGTTGCGGGCGAGCTGGCAGCTCATCTCCCGCCATCGTCCCGACGTGGCGTACGTCAGCACCGTGGTCCTGCCGCAGTGGCCACTCATCCTGCGCCTGCGGCGTGTTGCGGTCGTGACGCACGTTCACGAGGCCGAGTCCACCTCCCCCTGGCTGATGCGAGCCGTGCTGTACGCCCCTCAGCTGTGCGCCCACGCCGTCATCGCGAACAGCCGGTTCACCGCCGACCTGATGACCCGGACCTTCCGCCCGCTGCGCCGCCGGATCCGCGTGATCCACAATCCGGTCCCCGGGCCGCCGCAGCCGACGGCACCCCGCCAGGAGCTCGACGGCATCCGCATCGGCTACGTCGGCCGGCTGTCGCCGCGCAAGGGCCCGGATCTCGTGGTGCAGGCGCTCGCTCTGCTCCGCGATCGCGGACACGACGCCCGCCTGTCCCTCGTGGGCGACGTGTTCCGCGGGTATGAGTGGTACGCCGCGGAGCTCACGCAGCAGATCGAAGCACTGGGACTCGCGGATGCCGTCGCCCGGCACGGCTACGAAGCGGACGTGTGGCCGCGCCTCGCCGCGGCGGATGTGCTGGTCGTGCCGTCCCGTACCGACGAGTCCTTCGGCAACACGGCCGTGGAGGCGGTGCTCGCCCAGCGTCCGGTCATCGTGAGCGATCTGCAGGGCCTCCGCGAGGCCGTCGAGAGCTATCCGACGGCGAGGGTCGCACCGGTCGGGGATGCCGGGGCGCTGGCCGACGCCATCGAATCCGTCGCGTCCGCATGGTCCGACATCGCCGCCGCCGCGCCGGACGCCGCCGCAGCAGCCAGGGCGCACCACTCGGTGGACACGTATCGCGACGCGCTCGTCGAGGTGATCGAGAATGCAGCCGCACGGAGGAAACCTGGAGCGCACGCAGATATCGGGCCGGTCTGAGGAGGAGAATAGCTCCGGGACGAGTCGCACCGTTCGGGGAGACGGGCACTCGCGGCCCATCGGGGAGGGAAACATGACACTGCAGGACTACGTCGACTCGTTGCGCAAGCACTGGCTCGTGATCGTCGCATTGACGATCCTCGGAGCCGGCGCCGCCTTCGGGTACGCCCGCACCCTCCCGCCCGAGTACAGCTCGACTGCCGCGGTCATGCTGGTTCCCCAGCGCGGCGACAGCACCAACGAGCTCGTCCAGGGCACGAGCTACGTGCAGAGCCTGGTGCAGACCTACGCCGTTCTGGCCTCGTCGCCCCTCGTTCTCAGCCCGGTGATCGACGAACTGGATCTCGAGGGGACTCCGACACAGCTCGCGAAACGGGTCTCGGTCGTCAATACGCTCAACACCGTCGTCATCGAGATCTCTGTGACCGACAGCAGCGCGGAGCAGGCGCAGCGGATCACCGAGGCGATCACGGACTCTCTCATCGAGGCTGTTCCCACGGTCTCGCCCAGCGACGCAGACAACCAGCCCGCCGTGCGTCTCGAGACCATCGCTCCGGCCCGGATGCCGCAGGCGCCCATCGGACCCAACACCCGCCTGATCACTCTCATCGGCGCCGCGATCGGTCTCGCCCTCGCCGTGACCTACGCGCTCTTCCGGCGCGTCCTCGGCACGCGCATCACGGAGCGCAGCGACATCGCGGCTGTGACCGACGCACCCGTGATCGGCGAGATCGTGGCGTGGCGACGCAGCTACACGATCCTGTCGACGATGCTGCGCAGTCGCGACAGCCGCTCCGCGGAGTCCTTCCGGGGGCTCGCCGCGAACCTCAAGTACGTCGCCGTCGACCGCGACCTCCGCGTCGTGATGATGACGTCGTCGGCCCCTCACGAAGGAAAGTCCTCCGTGAGCATCGGACTCGCGACAGCTCTCGCCGAGCCCGGACACCGCGTGCTCGTGATCGACGCGGATCTGCGCCGATCGTCGATCGCCGCACAGCTGCAGCTCGAGGGGTCGGTCGGCGTCACCTCGGTGCTCGTCGGCGACGCGACCTTCGAAGAAGCCGTGCAGCACTCGGAGTCGATGAACATCGACATCATCGCCGGCGGAGCGACTGCTCCGAACCCCGGACAGCTCATCACATCGCACCGCCTCCGTGAACTCGTCGAAGAAGCGCGCGACAGATACGAGTACGTCATCATCGACAGCGCTCCCGCGCTCGTCGTCTCCGATGCTCTCCTGCTCGCGGACCTCGCCGACGGAGTGCTGGTCGTCGCGCGATCGGGCCGAACCCGCCGCAAGCAGATCATCAGCGTTCTCGACACTTTGAAGTCCACCCACAAGGACGTCGTCGGGATCGTCCTGAACGCTGTCAAGCGCAAGGAACGCGGCCCCTACTACGTTCCCGATGACGTCTCGGGTCGCCGCTGGTCTCTGCCGCTGCGATCCGGAGCCGACGTCGCAAAGAGGTCGTCCGACGCTCCGGCATCGAAAGCACGCGACGACGCCTCGACGTCGAAGCCATGAGCGTCCTGCTCGCACTCGTTGCGAGGGCGATCTCGATGGCCATCTCGCTCGTCTGCGGCGTGCTCACCGTGCGCTTGATCCTGGGCGGGCCGGGCGTCGAGCACTACGCCCTCTACACTCTCGTGGCCTCCCTGCCCGGACTGATCTCGTTCTCCGATCTGGGCTCGGGAGCCGTCCTGGTGAACAGCATCGCCGTCAGCGACAAGCCGCGTGAAGACCCGGTCATCAAGGCGCAGCTCACCACCGTGGGACGCATCATGGTCGGGTTCTCCGGCGCAGGAATGATCATCGACGCCGTCCTCTACCTCACCGGGACGTGGAGCCTCATCCTCGGCGACGCCGGCCGGATGCCGGGCGCGGACCTCGCGGCTTTCGTGTCCCTGATGATCTTCTGCCTCGGCATCCCGTTCGGAATCTGGCAGCGCGTGCTGCTCGGACTGCACAAGAACCACTGGATCATCCTCATCCAGGCCGCCCAGGGCCCTCTCAACCTGCTGCTCGTGTGGCTGCTGATCTCCTTCGCGCCGCCGGAGGCCGGCACGTTCCTCGCGCTGTCGTCGATGGTGTCCGGCATCCTGATCGCGATCGCGGGTTTCGGATTCGCGCTGGCTGCGCTCTCGCCGATGCTGGGTCGAGCCATGCGCGACATTCCGCGCTTCCGGAGCGCGCCGGGCGTTCGGGTCATGCACGTCGGCTGGCCCATGCTCGTGCAACTCGTGTCCGCTCCGCTGTCCGTGGCGCTGCTGCGCTACATCCTCGCGCAGTCCGGAACGACCCATGACGTCGCGGAGTACGGCGCCGTCGGCCAGGTCTTCTTCGCCATCAACGGCGTCGTTGCCGCCGGTGGCCTCGCGCTGTGGCCGCTGTTCACCCGGTCGCGTTCCCGCGGAACGCTGAGCCGCGGGCCGTATGCGATCGCCGCGCTCTTCGCCGTCGGAGCCGCAGTGATCTCCGTGCTCGTGTGGGCGATCTCGCCCTGGCTGTTCGGCTTCATCACCGACGGTTCGCTCGAGGTGTCCGGGACGACGGTACTGGCGTTCGGCCTCATGGTGGTCTGTCAGGCGGCGCTCTATCCGCTCGGGATGTTCCTGATGGACGAAGCCGGCATCCGCTTCCAGATGATCCCGGTCGCGCTGATGACCGTCTCGACCATCGTGCTCGCCCTGCTGATCACGCCCGTCTTCGGCACGGCAGGTCCCGTGCTCGCGAACGCCGTGTCGGTGCTCGTGTTCCAGATCGTGCCGTTCGCCGTCTACATCGCTCGTCATCGCGAGCGACTGATGGGCACGGCGCCGAGCACGGAACAAGAAGTCGCCGCATGAAAGCCCTCGCCGCGCTGGCGTGCGTCATCATCGCAGCCCGCATCACGATCCAGCAGGGGGTGACCGCAGGAATCGTGATGAGCCTCCTGCTGCTCCCGGTCTGGGTCGTGGCCCTGTGGCGCCTCCGCGGCGGCTCCACGATCCTCACTCTCGGAGTCCTCGCCATCTTCAGCGGGTTCGTGCTGACGGACTTCTTCGCAGCCGACCATCCGACCAGCGACTCGATGATGCAGCTGAACACCTTCTCACTCGTCGGCTTGCTCGGCGGCATCGGCGTCGTCGTGTGGGCGCGCAGCATCCTCGGCCCTGCAGCCACCGCCCTCTGGTACGGCTGCGGTCTGGTCGTCAGCGTCGTCACACACGGCCTCAACATGGACAACGTGTGGAAGTTCGATCTGTCGGTCCCGGCCACCGTGATCGTGCTCGCCCTCTGCATGCTCAGTCGCCGCCTGTGGCTGGAGGTCGTCGCACTCCTCCTGCTCGCCGTCGTGTCGGCCCTGAACGACTCACGATCCGCGGGATCGATGCTGCTCGTGGCGGCAGCGCTCGTGATGTGGCAGGCCCTCGGCACCAGACTCGCCAAGAGCTCCACGACGGTGCGCACACTCGCCGTGTTCGGCTTCGTCGCCGTGATCGGGTACTCCGCGCTGCAGGCGTTCATCCTCGAAGGATGGTTCGGCAAGGCCGCAGCGGTGCGCTCGGAGGCGCAGATCGCCCAATCCGGTTCGCTCCTGCTCGGCGGGCGCCCCGAGATCGGGGCATCCACCGAGCTGCTCGCTGCGAATCCCTTCGGCCTCGGCTCGGGAACGGTCGCGAACGGGGTCGACCTGTTCATCGCCAAGTCGGGGATGGCGCGGCTCAACTACGACCCGAACAACGGCTACGTCGAGAAGTACATGTTCGGCGACGGCTACGAGGTGCATTCCATGCTCGGCGACCTCTGGATCCGGTTCGGTCTGTTCGGAGCGGCGATGCTGATCGCGATGCTGGTGGTCGTGGCCCTCGGAACCGCAGGGCAGGTTGCGCGCCGCCAGGCTAGCGGCCTCACGATCTTCCTCACCATCCAGGTGTTCTGGGACTCGATGTTCGCGCCGTTCTTCTCCACGTCGATCTCGACGCTCATCCTGGGAGTCGCTCTCATGCTGGCGCCGCGCGCCACGGCCGCAGCGCGCCGATCCTCGAGTCCCGACTTCGTGAGCTTCGAACGCTGAGGATCGACGGACGGATGCTCGATCGTCGCACTCTCCGAACGCGGTCTCGCACGGAGAGCAGCCGACGTTCGAAGAGGATGACGCAACAGAGAAACCCGCAGAAACGCAAGAAGAGGGGCCGCGGTCTCCCGCGGCCCCTCTTCTTGTGCGCGATGCGCTAGGGCTTCGTGACGCTCAAGTCGTCCCACTTGAACACGGTCGACGCCAGCGTGGACGCGGACGACAGCGTGTTCATGAGCCCGACGCCGCCGGCGGCCTGCATCGCCGCTGTCGTGTCGGTGGCCGTCACCTGCCACGTGGCAGGCTCCGGATCGGTGGACTTCCAGACCTTGGCGGCGAGCGTCGTCGGGCTGGTGCCCGTCGTCGAGTACGCCACGTTCAGCACCGTCCCCGGCGTGTACGTGAACCCGGGCATCAGGTACGAACCGAGCGCGACCTCGTCGCGCAGAAGGTACAGCCGCACGCCGCCGCCGACCTCGAACCGCACACGAGCGGAGTAGTTCGACGCGCCCACCTGCCGTCCGATGACGGTCGCCGTCGCGGCGCCTCCGGTCGCGACCGCGTCCGCGGAGATGGAGACCCTGATCACGGTGTCCGTGGCCGAGAGGCCGAGACGCGCGATTCGCGTGTTCGACGGTGTGAGCGAGATGGTCCCGACGCCGTCTGCGACGGCGAACGCCGCCGACCCACCTGAGAGCGCCCAGGCTCCGCCCAGATCGGCCGAGCCCCAGCCGCCTGCGGCGACGGTACGCGCGAAGGCATCGGAGGCGAGGAGGTTCGCCGCGGGCGGTGCAGTCACGGTGACCTGCTTCGCGACGGAACCGGTCGCGCCGGCGTTGTCGGTCACCGTCAGGGTCACCGAGTACGTCCCGGCGGCCGCATAGGCGTGAGTCGCCGTCGCGCCGGTCCCCGTGGCGCCGTCGCCGAACGCCCAGGCGTAGGACTGGACCGTGCCGTCGGCATCGGTGGAACCGGTTCCGTCGGCCGCGATCGACAGCCCCGTGGCAGTCGCGGTGAAGGCCGCGACCGGAGCCTGGTTGGGTGCGGGCGCCACGGTCACGTCGGCGCTCTTCGTGGCGACTCCGCCGCGGTCGTCGGTGACGGTGAGCTTGACCGAGTACGTGCCCGCCGCCGCATAGGCGTGCGATGACGTCGGGCCGGTGGCTGTCGCTCCGTCGCCGAACGTCCAGGCGTACGACTGGATCGTGCCGTCCTGGTCGGTGGATCCGGAACCGTCGACGCTCACCGACAGGCCTGCAGCCGTCGAGGTGAACGCCGCCGTGGGCAGCTTGTTCGGCGCGGTCGGCGCTGTCGGGTCGACGACGGACAGAGAGTTCAGGCTCATCGTCGCCGTCGGGGTGGTGGAGGACCCGCCGAGGTACGTCAGCAGTCCCACGGCGCCGGCCGCCTGCAGAGCGCCCGTGGTGTCGGTGCCCGACAACTGCCACGCGGTCGGCTCGGCATCGGACGAACGCCAGACCTTCGCCCGGACGGTCGTCGGCGAGGTGCCGGTCACCTGCAGGCGCACTGTCAGCTCGTCACCGGGCACGTAGGTTCCCGGCAGCACCAGGGACGAGCCGATCGCGGTCTCGCCGTGGAGGATGTAGAGCCGCATGGTGTTGCCGGCCTCGAACCGCACCCGTGCCGAGTAGTTGTCGGTGCCGATCTGACGTCCGATGAGGGTCCAGGAGTATCCCGCGCCCGTCCGATCGACCGCGAACTTCGCGGTGAGGTCGGAGTTCTTCGACGACACCGAGTTGAGCATGGCGCCGCGGGTGTCGTAGATGTTGGAGACGATGCGTCCGGCGGAGCCGTCGACCGAGAAGCTCGCGTTGCCACCCGACGTGGTCCAGGCGCCGCCCTTGTCCGCGGTTCCCCAGCCGGTGGCCGCGGTGCGCTGGAACTGGTCGTCGGCGACCACCGCGAACTTGGGCGGTTCCACGGCCGTGACCTGCTTCGACGCCGTGGCCGTCCCGCCGCGGTCGTCGGTCACGGTGACGGTCACCGTGAACGTGCCGGCGGCCGCGTAGTCGTGAGTCGTCGTCGGGGTGGTCGTCGTCTTCGTGAGGGTGTCACCGAAGTTCCAGCCGTAGGAGACGATCTGTCCGTCGGAATCCGTCGATGCGGATGCGTCCAGGGACGCGGCCAGGTTCTCGATCGTGGCCGACAGCGAAGCGGTCGGCAGCACGTTGGGCGCGAGAGCCGCTGTGACCTGCTTGGTCACGACGGCGCTGCCCCCACGATCATCCGTCACCGTCAACGTCACGGTGTAATCGCCAGGCGTCGCATAGGCGTGGGTGGCCGTGGCCCCGCTGCCCGCGGCGCCGTCGCCGAACGACCACGAATAGGTCGCGATCGAGCCGTCGGAATCCGTGGACGCCGAGGCATCCGCCGAGACCGTCATGTGCGTCATCGTGGCGTCGAACGCGGCCACCGGCAACACGTTGGCCGCCTTCACCGTGACCGACTGAGTGATGGAATCTGTCGTGCCCCGGTCGTCGGTCACCGTGAGCTTCACCTGATAGGTTCCGCCGGTCGCGTAGGTGTGCGCCGCCGTCGGGCCGGCCGTCGAGGTGCCGCCGTCGCCGAAGCTCCACTTGTACGAGGCGATCGCGCCGTCGAGATCCGTCGAGGTCGAGGCGTCGAAAGCCACGTCGAGGTTCGTCGGGATCGCGCTGAACGCCGCGGTCGGCGGCTGGTTCACGGACCCGAAGGCTCCGAGCTGGTAGTGCTCGTTCACCTGCGGCTGCGTGAGCGCCGTGCTGTAGACCGCGACCTCGTCGATGGTGCCGGTGAACGTCGTCGCGCCGCCCCAGCCGCTGTCGTTGCCGACCCGCCAGTAGCCGTTGTAGTTCTGTGCGACCGTGTTCGGGTTCGTCCCCACGACGGCGCCGTCCACGTAGAACGCCATCCCGTTGCCGGAGAGCTCTCCGACGACATGGTGCCACTGGCCGTCGTTGTAGGCGGCCGAGGTGCTGATCAGGGTCTGACCGTTGTTGTAGACGCCGAAGTTGAGCGTCCCGTCCGGCGACATGTAGACATGCCGGTCGTTGCTGCTGCTGAGCCCGCTGTTGCTGTCGCCGAATCCGACGATCTTGCCCCCGGCGGTGGTCGTGGTCTTGAACCACGCCTCGACCGAGAAGATCTGCGGGTTGACGTACTGCTTCGTGCCGGCGAGGCGCGCTGTCGTGGTGCCGGTGGTCGGCGCCCAGCGCACCGCTGTGCTGGAGACGCCGGAGAGCGCGCCGGACTGGCCCTTGACGAGGATGCTCGTGCTTCCCGTGTACGTGCCGGTCGACTTGTTCAGGCCGGAGTCGATCGCGGTCGTCGCAGTTCCCGTCTCACCCAGTCGCCAGTACAGCGTGGGGTCGAGGTCGAACACCGCCTTGCCGTAACTGTCCGCCGGTGCAGAGGCGATCGTCGTCGAGCGTCCGCTCGAGACCCAGTGCGCGTCGATCTCCGCACGGGTGAGCGCCTTGTCGTAGACGGCCACGTTCGAGATGGCGCCGCTCAGGTACCCGCTCGCGCCGACGTTGGGCCAGGAGCTGACCGTGTCGCCGCCGATCCTCCAGTAGCCGTTGTAGACCTGGGCGGAGGTCGTGTCGGTGCGATCGCCGATCTTGACGCCGTCGATGTAGAGCACCTGCCCGGCCGGGCTCAGCGAGGCGACGACCTGGTGCCACTTGTTGTCGTTGAAGCCGGTGCCGCTGGAGATGGTCCTGGTCGCTCCGGAGTAGACGCCGAACGTCACTCGCCCGGAGTTGTCGAGGTACACGTGCCTGTCGTAGCTCGACGAGTTCCCCGTCGCCGACGACCCGAATCCGATGATCTTCCCGCCGCGGGTCGAGCTGGTCTTGAACCACGCCTCCACCGTGAACGTCTGCGGCCCGGAGACGGATGCCGACGTGCGCGCCGCAGATCCGCTGCTGCCGCTGAACGTCGTGGCCGTCGTGGCGGTCGCCAGGTTCGGGCCGGTCGCCCCGCGGGTGCCGCTCGCGACCACGACGTCGTTGCCGCCCGCCCAGTCGAAGGCCGAGGCTCCGCTGGCCTCGTTCATCGGCCAGTAGTCCACCGCTCCGCTCGCCAGCACCACGTCGTCGTATGCGGTCGACACGCCTGTCGCGGCTGTCGTGACGGGCACCCAGTCGGTCTGCGTGCTGTTGCCGAACGCGTCGACGGCACGTACCCGGTAGTTGTAAGCGGTGCCCGGCACAGCTGTGGTGTCGCGATACGTCATCGCTGGACGTGTCCAGAAGTTCGAGAGCTGGTCGACCTCGTACAGAGGCGTCGTCATGCCCTTGTCCTGTCGGAACACCTGATAGTGCAGGCTCTGATTGTCGCGATCGTAGTTGGCGTTCCACGTGATCCGGTTCACACCGGTCTGGTTCGACGCGGCGGCGAGCGTCCACGCGCCGCCCTGCACCTGCGGCCCCTGGGCGTTCGGCGCGACGTTCTTCTTGGCGAAGCGGACGATGCCCTGCTGGGATGCGCCGTTCACCTTCAGGAACTCGCCTCCGACCAGCAGGTAGTCGCCGGCCGACGTGATCTGCCACGGCCCCTGGGACTGCCCCGTGTAGGTTCCGGGGACGTAGTCCGGGAACCACTGGAGCAGCGTCGGCGCCTGCTGGCCGGTGAAGCTGCGGTAGCCCTGCGTGTCCGGGGTGATGATCGACCCGGTCGGGTTCTTGGAGAACGCCAGCGAGTGATGGTAGGAACGGGGGTTCGTCTCCTGGAAGGCCCCGATGTTGCCGCAGTAGTGCGGGTGTCCGACGACATAGATCGCGTCCGCGGTGGGAGCGACGTCATAGCTGTCGCCGTGGCAGTCCTCCATCCAGGTGAGGGTGCCGTCGGTCCAGCTCGCGCGGAACGATCCCTCGAATCCGTCCTGCGACGTGCCGCCGTAGTCGAATCCGGTTCCGTAGACGCTGTCGCCGTCGGAGGAGAGGGAGTACATCGCCGCCGCCGTGCCGCCGTTGCGGAGCAGGCTGTTCATCGACCACGGCATCAGCGTGCCGGTGCCGGCGTCGAGGGCGGTGATGCCGCGGCCCGGGTTGGTCGATCCGTTCACCGAGGTGAACGATCCGGCGACCACGACCTTGCTGCGGTCGGGCGAGACGACGACGCCCTTCGCGCCGTATCCGCCCTGCACATCGGCCGTGAAGTCGGTGACGGCACCGGTCGAAACCGACACTGCCCCCACCTTCGTCCGCTGGGTCCCGTTGAGCGTCGTGAACTCTCCCGCGAGGTATACGGTCGAGTCGGTCACGGCGACCGAGTCGATGCGCCCGTTCGCTTCGGGCGCCCAGTTCGTGATCAGCGCGCCCGTCGCGGTGTCGAAAGCCGCGACGCGGTATCGCCACGCGCCGGCGGCCTGCGAGAACATGCCCGCGACGTAGATGCGCGAACCGTCTGCCGACTTCTTGATGTCGAGCACGGTGCCGTTCGTGCCGGGGTTCCACGACGAGATCAGTGCGCCGGTGGTGAGGTCGTACGCGAGCAGGTTCGCACGCGGAGTCTCGTTGGTTCCCGCCGGAGAGCCGGCAGGTCGCGCCTTGGCGAAGCTTCCTCCCACGTACACCGTGTTGCCCACGACCTCTTGCGCGTACACGACGCCGTCGATCTGCACGGTCGGAAGGGCATCGCCGGCATAGGTCTCCGGTGTTCCCGCGGCTGGCGTCGTGTCGGCCACGGCCGCGACCGGAACGACGAGAGCGCCGATGGTCAGAGCCAGCGCTGTGGCGATCGCTCCCAACAGCGATGCGCCGCGCGAACGGATGACGCGCTTCTCAGCCGCAACGAAACGGCCACCCCAATTGATGTGCACTTTTTCTCCCCAGAGTCCTGCACAGCGCACACCTCAGTGGCGCTTGATGAAGACCGTCTCCCACAGACGACCTTTTCCCCTGGGCTGAGCATAGGGCAAAGCCTGCATATCGGCAAGACTCAAGTCGAGCCGATATGTAGACGTTCGTCCTACCCGGAGCTGACCGGCGACAGGACGGACGCGGCGTCAGCCGACGGGTCCGCGGAACACGAAGGCGGGTTGACCGGCCCGGTAGTCGACCGTGAGAGTGACGTCGCTGCGCTGATCCTCGGGGATCGTGTAGACGTAGACGCCCTCAGCGGATTCCCCGGCTTCCAGCGTCCCCTCGAAGGGAGCGCCGCCGGGGCGCACGAGTCCGCCCGCGGGAGTGCGCGCCTCGCCGATGTAGGCGTTCACCGAGATGAGGCCCAGATCGACCGCCTCATCCGTGTCGTTGGTGATCGTGAGCATGAACTGCACCGCGGGTCCGCCGATCTCGCCGGCCTGGACGGCTTCTCCCTCGACGGCCTTCATCGCGGTGATCCGCGCGACGAGCCCCTCGCCGTTGTCGGCCGGTGCGTCCGGAGCCACCGGAGCGAGTTCGGGCATCGTGCCGGAAGTCGCTGCGGGATCCGGTGTGGCGGGCGAGTTCGTCGCGCTCGGGTCCGCGCCATCGGACGTCGCCGTCGGAGTGGCCGACGACGACGGGCCGGCGCTCGGATCGGCCCCGCCTCCACTCCCGGGGGCGAGAGCGAAGGAGACGATGATCGCCACCGCGGCGGCGATCGCGACGACGATGCCGATCCACAGCCAGATCCTGCGACGCAGGTTTCCCGATGCGTTCGATGCTTCGACCATGCTCACGCGCTCCCCTGACCTGGCCGTCGCATACTCGACGGACGGGGCGATTCTATCCGACCGGCTCCCGCCCCACCCGGGTCAGTTCGCCCGTCGCGCGATGCGGCGGGCATCCCGCCAGCCGCGCCACACGGCGCCTACGGGGCGCCACGGCCGCAGCAGCTGACGCCGGCCGCCACGGAGCAGGATCTCCCGCGCGGCCGCGGTCGAGACGGCATCCCAGCGCCGCACCGTCTCGGCATCGAAGAGCTTCTGCGCCAGCAGCATCCGATTCCGCACGTTGTAGTAGTAGTAGAGCGGCGACTTGGCGTGGACGTCGGGATCGCCGATGCCCTGCGTGCCGCCCTCGTCGTGCACGGCCTCTGCGTCCTCGACGAGTACCAGCCGACCGCCCGCATCCTCGACCCTCAGGGAGAAGTCCACGTCCTCCCAGTAGAGGAAATAGTCCTCGTCGAACCCGCCGACCGCTTCCCATGCCGCGGAGTTGATCATGAGCGCGGCGCCGGTGAGCCAGCGCCGGACGTCGGCCTGCGGATTCCGCTCAGCCCACGCCCGCCCGTGCGTCGCTCCGTCGCTGAGGTCGAGCACATGCCCGGCGGACCAGACGCGCCCTGCACCGTCGGCGATCACCGGCGCAGCGACGATCTTCTCGCTCGAGTCGACCGCGTCGAGCAGCAGACGCACGTCGGACGCGGCGATCGACGCGTCCGGATTCATGAGCAGGAATCGAGTGCGCCCGTCTGCCCGCGCAGCATCCACTCCCCTGTTCACGCCGACTCCGAAGCCGACGTTCTCGTCCTGCAGGAGGGCGACCCACCCCTCTCGCTCGGCCAGCGCGCGGATGGCGCTCGCCTCCTCGCTCGTGGAGCGGTTGTCCACGACGTACACGGCGACGTCATCGAGCGCGCGTCCGGTCGGGACCAGGTTGCGCTCGAGCAGTCCGGACGATCCGTAGTTGACGACGACGATGGCCAGGGCCGCGTCGTCAGCCATTCCCGCCGCCGGTGCTGAGGCTGCGCATGTTGCGGAACCAGCGCACCGCCGCGAGCAGGCAGAACGCGGCGGCGGCGGCGAAGAAGAACGCGTACGCATACGCGAAGACGCTCGACCACCCCCAGAGCACGTAGACGAGGCACACGACGCCGTAGTCGACCGGCAACAGCAGCAGCGATCGGAGAGCACCGCCTCCACCCTCCTGGGCGGATGACGCGATTCCCTTCGAGGCCTTCAGGAGATCGTTCAGGATCATCCCGAAGAACGTGGCCGTCGCGCACACGGCGAATGCCAGGGGGACCAGGAGGTACGGGGTGGGCAGGTCGCTGAAGCGGTAGAGCCCGATCGCCGTCGCGATGGGGAGCGAGACGATCTTGATCGCGTCGATGAAGTGGTCCAGCCACTCACCGGCGAGCGAGCCGCCGCCGCGCAGCCGCGCGACCTGTCCGTCTGCGGAGTCGAGGGCGTAGCCGATCGCCAGGAGCAGCCAGACCACGAGGCCGGTCCACCACGACGGCTCGACGAGGGCGAGGACCAGGATGCCGGAGAAGGTGAAGACCGCGCTGACTCCGGTGACGCCGTTCGGCGAGAGTCCGCTGCGGTAGGCGATGGCGGCGAACACACGCCCGACCGGCCGGTTCACGTAGACGCTGTAGGCGGGCGCGCCCTTCGCTCTGCCCTTCTGCGCGGAGGACAGACGTCTCAGAGAATCCGTGAAGCTCTCGGTGGTCATTCGGCCCGTCCCCTCAGTCGAACCCCCATGAGGGCCCTCATCCACCAGATAGAGTATGCCTTGCCGAGGGGGCACGCATCTGGGGAGCGTCGCCGACGTCTCGGCGAAGGGGAGGACTTGTCATGACCGTCGTCGACCCTCTGAACAGGGCACGCAGGCCTCGGATCCTGATCAGCGCCTATGCGTGCGGCCCCGGCCAGGGCCCCGAGGCATCGGCCGGCTGGGCCATCGCTCGCGCCGCCGCCGAGACCGGGGACGTCTGGATCCTCACCCGCGAACGCTTCCGCGCGTCGCTCGAGGAGGCGTTGGCGGAATCGCCCGACCTCGCCGCCCGGGTGCGCGTGGTGCACATCGATCTCCCGGAGCGGATCATGCGCTGGAAGCGGCGCGGCTGGGATCTCTACTGGTACTACGCGCTGTGGCAGCGCCTCGCCGGCCGCACCGCCCGGCGGCTGCACGCGGATGTCGGCTTCGACCTCGCCCACCACGTCACCTTCGCGAACGACTGGATGCCGTGCGGCATAGCGGGACTCGACGTCCCCGTGGTGTGGGGACCCGTCGGCGGCGCCAGTCGCGTGCCGGTCTCGAAGCTGCGTCGTTGGCTGGGCGTCCGCGGCACCGTGACCGAGGTCGCGCGCATCGCCCTCACCGCCCTCCCTCGAGCCCTCTGGGGCGACTCGACCGCCCGTCGCGCGGCCTTGGTCGTGGCGCAGAACCCGGATGTCGCCCGGCGGTTCCGGCGTGCGCGCAACGTCGTGGTCGAGCCGAATGCGGCCTTCGCCGAAGAGATCCCGCCTCACCGCGGAAGCGAGTCGGGGCGGACGGCGGTGTTCGCAGGCCGCCTGCTGGCGTGGAAGGGCGCGGCTCTCGCGATCGAGGCGGTCTCCCGCCCCTCAGCGGAAGGATGGCGTCTGCAGATCCTCGGCGAAGGGTACGAGCTCAGCCGTCTGCGCCGGCTCGCGCGGAGTCTGGGCGTCGAAGACCGCGTCGACTTCCGCGGACATCTCCCGCGCACGGAGACCCTGGAAGCCCTGGCGTCCTCGGACGCGCTGCTGTTCCCCTCCATGCACGACCAGGCCGGGTGGATCGTCGGCGAAGCGAGCGCCATGGGCCTGCCCGTGGTGTGCCTCGACCTCGGAGGACCTCCGACGCTCGCGCACGTCAACGCCCGCGTCGTCGCCGCCGACGCCCCCGACCTGCCCGATCGTCTCGCAGAGGCGCTGCACGATGCGCACAGCCATCCCGGGCGCCCGCATTCGCGATGGTCCGAGGCGCGGCTGCCGTCGGTCGTCGGCCAGTGGTACGCCACCGCGCTGCACGCGCGGCGACGTCCGCTCGTCGTGATGGAGTCGCTCACCCGCCTCCGCCCCACGACGAATCCGTACCTCGTGCAGCTGTGCACCGCGCTGGAGGAGACCCCGGGGATCGAACTGTCGTTCTTCTCCTGGCGCCGAGCGCTGATCGGCCGTCTCGACGTGTTCCATGTGCACTGGCCGGAGCTGCTCGTCGGCGGCCACAAGCTCTCGGGGCGGATGGCGCGAAGGCTGCTGACGATCGCGTTCCTGATCCGTGTGCGGCTGACCCGTGTGGCCGTCGTGCGGACGCTCCACAACCTCGATCGTCCGTCCGATATGTCGCGACTCGACCTCGCCCTGCTGGACCGGCTCGATCGTCTGACGACGCTGACCATCACCCTCAACGACGACACTCCGCTCCCCGACGGCCACGCACGCAGGACCATCCTGCACGGGCACTACCGCGACTGGTTCGCGCCGCATCCCGCGCCCGCCCCCACCAAGGGCCGGATGGGATACGTCGGGCTGATCCGCCGCTACAAGGGCGTCGAGCAGCTCATCGGGGCCTTCCGGTCGTTGGATGCCGACGGCACGTCGCTCTCGATCGCAGGGCGCCCGTCGACCGACGATCTGAAGTCCGAGCTGATCGCGCTCGCGGGCGGCGACGGCCGCGTCGAGTTCGACTTCCGCTTCCTCGACGATGCGGAGCTGGTGCGCCGGATCGCCGATGCGGAGTTCATCGTGCTGCCGTATCGGCACATGCACAATTCGGGAACGGCTCTCGCCGCGCTCTCCGTGACGCGACCGATCCTCGTCCCCGACAACACCGTGAACCGAGCCCTGGCCGCAGAGGTCGGCGAACGATGGGTTCACCTGTTCGACGGGGAGCTCACGGATGCCGATCTCGCCCGCGTGCGCGCCGCCATCGGCGAGGGAATGGACGGCGAGCCCGACCTGTCGCTGCGCGACTGGACGACGGTCGGCGCCGCCCACGCCGAGGCGTTCCGTGCAGCATCCACGCTCAGACGGGCCCAGTGATGACCGGAGATCTCCGCATCGCCGTCGCCATCCCGACCTATCGTCGACCCGAGCGACTCGCCAGCCTGTTGGCGGTCCTTCCCGAGCGCTTCGCCGAGTTGGATGACGGCGTCAGCGTCGAGGTGTTCGTGATCGACAACGATCCGGAACGCAGTGCCGAGGAGCTCGCGACGGCCGATGATCTTCCCGTCGCGACGACATATGCGCCCGAGCCGACTCCGGGTATCGCCGCCGCGCGTCAGCACGCGCTCGACGCCGCGGCGGGGTTCGACCTTCTCGCATTCATCGACGACGACGAGGTGCCGCACGCGAACTGGCTTCGCGCCCTCGTCGACACCTGGCGCCGCACGGGCGCCGCGGCGGTCGCCGGTCACGTGCACACCGCGTTCCCTGCCGGGACCGACCCCTGGGTGCTGGCCTCCGGGCTGTTCGCACGGCCTCTCCGCGAGGACGGCGAGTCGCTTCCCGCCGCCGGCGCAGGCAACCTCCTTGTGGACCTCGCCTGGGTCCGCCGCGCGGGGATATCCTTCGACACGTCGCTCGGTCTCTCCGGCGGCGAGGACACGCTGTTCACCCGCGCCATCGTCAGCGCCGGCGGGCGAGTCGTCGCGTGCCCCGCATCGATCGCCGAGGACACCCTCGAAGAAGGTCGAGCCACGCGCCGATTCGCCCTCGCGCGTGCGCGGCATCACGGACAGACGCAGTCCGTGATCGAGCTGCGTCTCGCAGACGGCACTGCCGCGAAGGCGGTCTCGCGCCTGCGCAATCTGATCAAGGGCGCCGGTTGGGTGGTCCGCGGCACTCTGCGGCGGACATCAGGCATTCTCACTCGTTCGCTATCCCGACGTGCCAAGGGCTCCCGCGAACTGCAGCGTGGGATCGGACTCGTGCAGGGCGCGCTGGGCGCGGCCGCACCCGAGTACGCGCGCGAGAGCGCACCAGGCACCGGCCCCGCCAGTGCAGCACGGGCAGCGCTGTCCCGTGTCGCGCGCGGGATCTCCCCGCTCTTCCGCTCCGTCGTGGGCGTGCGAACGTCGCAGCCGGTCGTGGTGCTCACGCTCGACGACGGACCCGACCCAGAGTGGACTCCGCGCATCCTCGACGCCCTCGCGAAGCGAGGCGCCACGGCGACGTTCTTCGTGCTCCTCACCCGCACCCGCATCCATCCGGAGCTGGTGGAGCGCATCCTGTCGGAGGGACATGAGATCGCCCTGCACGGTGCCGACCATCGCCGGCTGACGTCGCTCTCACCGTCCGAGGCGTCTCGGATGCTGGCGGAGTCGCAGACCGAGCTCGAGCACCTGACCGGGCGACCGATCCGGTGGTATCGGCCGCCGTACGGCGCGCTCTCGATCTCGTCCTGGAGGGCTGTTCGACGCGCCGGCATGACCCCCGTGCTGTGGACGACGAGCGTGCTCGACGGCCGGGACGCGCCGCATGCCGAACGGCTGGCGAGGGCGTCGGCCGGCATCTCTTCGGGTGCGATCCTGCTCGCCCACGACTCCAGGGCCGGACGCGCGGACGGAGTCGACGATCCGGCGATCGCGCCCTTCGACCGCGCGCAGCTGATCTCGGATGTGCTCGACGAGTACGAGCGCCGAGGGCTGACGGCGGTCTCTCTCGATCGCGCCCTGGGCTCGGGCCGCCTCCGGCGCCGCATGGTCCTCGTCGGCTGAGCCGCTGCGAGAGCGGTCTCAGCCGACGAGGTCGTACAGAGACTGGTTCAGCGGGCCGTCACCGGCGGCGTCAGCGCGCCCACCGTGCGGGTCTGCGCGGCGACGCCGAGGGCTGCGGCGACGTTCGCGGGCAGAGCGTAGGCGCCTGTCACCGGGCTGGCCGCCGTGAGCTGCCAGGTTCCGGGGTCGACCACCGGCGACCCCTGCACGAGGACCGATTTCGCATCCCCGCCGGTGTGGGAGCGGAACTCCTCGATCGTCGTGAAGCCCCGCGTACCGCTGGACCCTGCGGCCCAGCAGGCGAAGTTGGAGGGCGACGTCGCCGAGGACCGGTGGTAGAGGTTGGCATCCTGCGAGATGCCGAAGTCGTTGCCGTCCCATCGGTTGGTCAGATCCTGTGCGAGCATCGGGCAGGCCTGCGCGCCGTACGACAGCACATTGTTGCGCACCACCACGTCGCTGGTCACCCAGGGGATCAGCGACGTCAGCCCCGACACCTCCTGGCGTCGCTCATCCTGCATGTAGGTGATCGTGCGGCCGTTGCCCGCCATGGTGTTGTTCCAGATGTCGACATCTCCGGAATCGAAGACGAACAGCCCGCTGTTGAGGTTGTCGACCACGTAGTTGTCGGCGACCAATGCCGTCTGGCTGAGTTCGATCTCGAGCCCTTCACGACCGTTCCTCGCGAAGACGTTTCCGGTGACGGTCAAGCGCGAGCTCGACACGTCGAACCACAGTCCGGTGGCGCCGACATTGTCGGAGATGAGGCTGTCGCGAACCGTCACGTCCGTGCCTCGAGAGATCTTCACTCCGCCGGCGACCGGCGCGTAGTTGAACTTCGAGGCGTTGTTGCCGGTGACGACGGAGTTCTCGATCGTGAGGTTCTCGGCGTCGTTCACTCCGATGCCCAGCAGCCCGTTGCCGGTGACCGTCAGGTTCCGGAATGTCTTGTCGTCGTTCCAGGCGAAGAGACCGACCGTCGCATTGTCGCGGATCACCATGTTCTCCAGGGTGATGCCGTCGACCTCGGCGCTGACGGCGCCCATGAGCGCGGTCGTGGTCGCGTAGCGCTGGACACCGATCCCGCGGATCGTCGTTCCTGCGCCTTGGATCTTGATCGCCTTCGCGAGGGCGCTCGCTTCGACGCCGTGGCCTTCGGGGTTCGATCCGATGACCAGCTGGCGCGCGGCCTGATCGACGAAGAACGTGCCGGCGGTGACCGCCGAGCGGCTGCCGACCTGGGTCAGGCGGTTGCCATCGATCCAGACCTGATCCGGATATCCGGCCATCGGGTTCGCCTTGTTGACCCACCAGCTCGTCTCGTCCTGGTTCGCACTGAACGACACGCGCGGATCGAAGAACGTGCTCCACGGTGCGACCCAGGTCGCCCCGGAGTGGGCCCAGCCGGTGACGGGCCGTGAGCCGTCGAGCCAGACAGCCTCGCCCGGCGCCGACTGAATGGTCAGCTTCTTGAAGAAGGGCACGCTGAGGCTCTCGCGGTAGGTGCCGGCCCGCAGCACCAGGGTCGATCCGCTGGGCGCCGCGTCGATGGCCCGCTGGGCGCCCGCGACCGGGTTCGCCTTCGTCCCGGTGCCCGAGCTGCGCGAGCCCTCGGGGACGACGTAGATCGCGTCGGCCGGCGCCGCGTACGCCGTCTGTCCGACGGCGAGTGAACCGGCGCTGCCGTCGGCAGCGGGCGGTGTGACCGGAGGTGCAGGCGGCTCAGGAGTCGTGGTCGGCGTCGGAGTCGGAGTCGGAGTCGGCTCCACGGTCGGGACCGGCGTCGGCTCGGAGGTCGGGAGCGGCGTCGGCTCCGCAGTCGTAGTCGGGACCGGCGTCGGCTCGGTAGTCGGGAGCGGCGTCGGCTCGGAAGTCGGGACCGGCGTCGGCTCCGAAGTCGGGACCGGAGTCGGCTCAGAAGTCGGCACCGGAGTCGGCTCGGAAGTCGGCGTCGGCTCGGGCACGGCCACGGGCTGGAGGTCTGCCGAATCGACCGTGAGATCGTCGACGCGAAGGTAGATCGACCGGTTTCCGCGGGACATGTACGTCTGGATCCCAGGGGTTCCGGGCGCGGTGACGGCCTCATCCGAATCGTCGGTGGCCGAGATCTGCCAATCGGGCTGAGGCGTTCCCACGACCCATGCTCGGGCGCGGATCGCCACATCGTCGACGCCCTCGGTGTCGATCTCGACCCGGATCTGCGCGTTCTGGGGCACCTCTCCGATGAGCAGAAGGTCCTGTCGGAGCACGGTCTGCACATCATCGGCGTCGTAGCGGGCGATCGAGAGCACCCCGCGGGATTGCGTGTCGAGTCGGAAGCGCACGCCGTACGACCCTGTGTCGCCGTTGCGCGACGTCACGATGGCGGTCGCGCCGTGCCCGTCGGTCGGAACCGCCGAGAAGCTGAGCGTGGCGCCGACGATGCCGTCCGTGGAGACCGCCACGGTGGACTCGTGGACAGTCCGCTCGCCGCCGTTCACCCGGACGCGGCCGGCGTCGTCGGCGACCGAGGCGACGCGCTCAGGCGACGAGACGTACTCCTCGCCCCAGCCGCGTTCCGTCGTGCGGTCGAACGCGTCGACCCAGGTGGTCGGTCGACTCTCGGCGTTCGGTGTCGGGGGAGACGCGGCGCTGGCGAGCTGCGGAGTCAGGACGAGAGCGGCGATCGCGAGGGCGGAGAGGGGAAGAAGGGCATGGCGATATCGGGGGGTTCGCATACGGGTACCTGTTCGGGAGGGGGCGGCCGTTTCGGGGGGAACCGGATCTGAAATATATAGATTCGGTAACGACCGAGTTCATCAAACACAGCCCACAGCGCATCCACAAACCTGTGGCGGGCTTCTTACGGGAAGTTGCCAGGTTGCATATTGGTTTCCGGAACCGGTTCCCTACAGCTCGCCCGGCCGGAGGGCTTCAGCGTCGATCGCCCGGATCACGCGGATCGCGGCGGTGTCGGGCTTCGGCTCCTCCCCGGAGCCCCTGCGCCGAGTCGGCGCGTAGACGACGAGCGAGTGGAACAGGAACCGCGCGAAGAACGCGACGATGAGCGACAGCCCGGTCGCGAGCACGCTGGAGATGTGCCAGCTCTCGACCATGAGAGCCATCACCGGTATCCGCAGGGCCGCTTCGGCGTTGTTGAATGCGAAGGAGGTCAGGAAGCGGATGCCGAGTCCTCGAGCATCCGTGCGCATGTCGGCGAAGACGAAACGCTCCTGCAGCAGGAAGTTCCCCACGATCGTGACCTCGGCTCCGATGATCGCCGCCCACACGTAGGGGACTCCGGCTTCCACGAGCAGCCACATGATGCCGAGGTTGGCGACCGCGCCGATCACGCCGATCAATGCGAACAGCGACATCTTGCCGAAGCGCAGTCTGGCGAGGTGCGCGACGAACGTGGCGCCCTGCCGCATGCTCGCCTTGGAGGTGCCGTGGCGCCGCTCGGCGAACTCCATCGGAACCTCGGCGATGCGCAGATCGGTGCGGGCGAGGATCTCGAGCAGGATCTTGAACCCCTGCGGCTTGAGCGTGTCGAGATCGAGCCGGGCGCGATCCACGAGGAAGAAGCCGGTCATCGGATCGGTGCTCCGGGCCAGGCGGATCGGGAACATCGCCTTGGTGAGCCAGGTGGCCGCCCGCGAGACGCCGAACCGCACGGCGGTTCCGAGCCCGCTGGTGTCTCCGCCGCCGACGTAGCGCGAAGCGGCGACGACGTCGGCATCGCCTTCTCCATGTCGTTCGAGGAGCGCCGGAAGGAGTTCGGGCGGATGCTGCAGATCGCCGTCCATCACGATGCAGACGTCGGATGCGGCGGCCTTCAGGCCCGTGACGACGGCGCCGCCGAGTCCGCCGGTGTTGTCGTCGCGGTGGATCACCCGCACCGGGAGCGGAGCATCGGCCGCGACCCGTTCGACCTCACGCGCGGTGTCGTCGGTGCTGTCGTCGACGAAGAGAATCTCGGCATCCCGGCCCTTCAGCGCGAGGGCGGCGCGCGCGACGAGCTCGGCGACGTTGTCGCGCTCGTTGTACGTCGGCACGATGACCGTGACCTGTGCCACCAGCTGCTCCCCCTCTTCGACTGCCGCACCTATCGTTTCACGGGTTGCTGTGCGTTGAGAACCGTTCAGCGCCTATTTCGTAAAGATTCTTTCCGCTTATTCTGCGCCCTGCGGCGACGGCGCCGCTCTGCTAGAGTGACCCGAAGGCGGCTGTGGGAGTCGCCGAGCGGATGGGGATCCGCTTCTGGGGAATACTGATCTGGGGAGATCATGGGGACGCGCATCGGCTATGCCGTTGGTGCCTTCGACCTGTTTCACGTCGGGCACCTGAACCTTCTTCGTCACGCCAAGCAGCACTGCGACATTCTGATCGCGGGCGTCGTCAGCGACGAGATGCTGCGCCAGGTGAAGGGCATCGAGCCCGTCATCCCTACGGCGGAGCGTGCCGAGATCGTTCGACACATCTCGTTCGTCGACGACGTCTACGTCGAGACGAGTCCATCCAAGATGGACTCGTGGCGTGACGTGCAGTTCACCCACTTCTTCAAGGGTGACGACTGGCGAGGCACCGAGAAGGGCCTGCGCCTCGAACGGGAGTTCGCCGAGGTCGGGGTGGAGGTCGTGTACTTCCCGTACACCGCGCACACCTCGAGCTCCTCGCTGCGGCGCGCGCTCGACGCGATCACGGCCCGCGCGACGCCGGTTGCGGCGGCCGGCCACTGACCCCCGCCCGTACCGTCTGTCTGCACCGCACGGCTGGGGGCCGGAATCTGGGGTTCCGGCATCCGTGCGTCGCTGCCGCAGGCGGTACGGAGTCGGGATTCGGCACGGCCCTCTCCCACCCACGCCGCCGTAGGCTTGACGCATGACCACTCCTGCAGCATCCGAGATCACGATGTTCGGCGCCGACTGGTGCCGCGACTGCATCCGCACGAAGAAGCAGCTCGACGAGCTCGGCATCGAGTACACCTACGTCGACCTGGTCGCCGATCCGGCAGCGGCCGACATCGCCAAGGAGATCTCGGGCCGCACCAACATCCCCGTCGTCGTGTACCCGGACTCCTCCCATCACGTCGAGCCGTCGAACGCCGACGTCGAGGCGAAGCTCCGCGAGCTCTCCCTGATCTGACCGGTCCGGTGCGCCTCGTCTCGACGGTTCCTGAGCGAGCGAAGCGAGACGAAGGGCGCGCCGCTACACTGGCGCGATGAGCACCGAGGCTCGACCCGAACGAGCATCCGCCGCCCGCCTGCCGGCGCGCACGATCGCGCTGTACGCGGTCGGTTCGCTGGGCACCGGCGGCTATGCCACGCTGCCCGGGCTCGTGCTGACGTACTTCCTCACCGACAACCTCGGAGTCAGCGCGCTCGCGGCCGGCCTCATCGTCACATCGGCGAAGATCTGGGACGTGGTGATCGATCCGCTCATCGGCGCCGCATCCGATCGGCAGTTCGCGCGCACGGGATCTCGCCGCGGTTTCATGGTCACCGGAGCCGTTACGCTGCCGCTGTTCTTCGCGCTCACCTTCGCCGTGCCGCCGGCGTGGGGTCCCGTGGCCGGAGCCGCCTGCGTGCTGCTCGCCTTCCTGGCGACGGCGACATCGTTCAGCCTGTTCCAGGTCCCCTACGTCGCCCTCCCGGCCGAGCTGACCGGCAGCTACGACGAGCGCACGCGGCTGCTCGGCTGGCGCGTGATCGTGCTCACCGCCGCCATCCTGCTCTTCGGCGCCGGCGGGCCGGCCCTGCGCAGAGCGGGCTCCGATCAGGTGGTCGGCTACCTCCTGATGGGCGTCGTGGCGGGTCTCGCGATCGGCCTCGGCATGTACGTGGCCTCGAAGACGGCGGATGCAGCGGCGAGCAGCGCCGTGCCCGTCGCTCCCGCAGGGCGACCGGCGGGAGTCCGCGAGCAGTACGCCTCGGGGTTCCGCGCCCTGCGTCGCAGTCAGCCGTTCCGTGCACTGCTCGCGACGTTCCTGCTTCAGGCGCTCGCGACCGGCACCATGCTCGCCGGCGCGCAGTACGTGGCGACCTGGGTGCTGCGCTCGGAGGACGCGGTGACGCTCGTGTTCCTCGCGCTCGTCGGGCCGGCGCTGCTCGCGACACCGGGCTGGACCGCGATCGCACGCCGAACCGGCAAGGAGCGCGCGTTCCGGATCGCCAGCGTGCTGTTCATGATCGCCGCGGCTTCCATCACCGCGGCGGTCTGGACCCCCGGCGCCTGGATCTACGTCTCGGTCGCCGTCGCCGGCGTCGCCTATGCGGGCCTGCAGTCCCTGCCGATGGCGATGCTCCCCGACGTCATCTCGCACGACGAACGCACGAATGTCCCGGGACAGGCCGGGACCTTCACGGGTGTGTGGACCGCGGGCGAGACCGTGGGGTTCGCGCTCGGCGCGAGTTTCGTCTCTCTCACGCTCGCCGCGACCGGCTACGTGTCGACCGTCGCGGGTGCCGCAGCGCAGCAACCGGATGCGGCCGTCGCAGGCATCGTCCTGAGCTTCAGCATCCTGCCCGCGGTGCTCATGGCGGCGAGCCTTGCGACGCTCTCGAGCTACCGTCTGCGCCGCAGCGACATCGAGGTCTGAACGCGGGCTCGCGCAACGCCGCCCGCGACCCCGCCCAGCTTGTGCGGTTCGTCGCGGCGCCAACACGCCTCGATTCGCGCGGCTCTTCCCCGCCTCGCGCGACTCTTTCCCTCTCGCGCTGCGCAAGCTTCAGCAGCGCGTGGAAAGAACAGCAGCACGAAGCCCAGGAAAGCAGCACGACTCGGGCGAAGCCCGCGGCATAAGCTGGGATCCCGCTTTAAGGAGACGCCGATGACTTCTGCGACAACGCCCGCCGAGAAGACGGGTGCTGCAGCGCCCGCCCGCACCGAGCTCAGCGACGGTCAGCGAGCGGATCTCGATGCGGCGATCGGCGAGCTGCGAACCGGCACGTCGATCTGGTCGGCGCTGACCATCGCACAGCGGGTCACGCTGCTGCGCGCCGTCCGCACCAGCGTGGCGGCAACCGCAGAGGACTGGGCGAACACCGCCTCCGCGTCCAAGGGGCTCGAGGCCCGGCATCCGCTGCGCGGTGAGGAATGGTTGAGCGGGCCGTACAGCGTGCTCGGCGCACTGGACGCCTACATCGAGACGCTGTCGCGGCTCGCGAACGGCACGAACCCGCTCGACGGGATCTCGATCGATCGGGCTCCCGGCGGGCGCACGCGCGTGCACGCCTTCCCTCTGACCGGCATCGATCGGTTCCTGCTGTCGGGCTTCACCGGCGAGGTCTGGCTCGAGCCGGGCACCACACCGAACCGGGCGCGTGCCGCGGCCGGACTCGCGCAGCGCACCCCGACCGAGTCGGGCGGGGTCGGTCTCGTCCTCGGCGCCGGCAACATCACCTCGATCCCGGTCCTCGATGTCCTGTACGAACTCCTCGCGCACAACCGCACCGTGCTGCTCAAGGTCAACCCGACGCAGGATGCGCTGGTTCCCGTCTACAAGCGCGCCTTCGCCGCACTCATCGAACCGGGGCTCCTGCGGATCGTGCGCGGCGGCCCCGCGGTGGGCGCCTATCTGACCGGGCACCCGGATCTCGCACACGTGCACATCACCGGATCCGCCGCCACCTTCGACGCGATCGTGTGGGGCACGGGCGCGGCCGGCACGCGTCGTCGACGCGAGAACCGGCCGCAGCTGAAGAAGCCGATCACCGCCGAACTCGGCGGCGTCTCGCCGATCATCGTGGTGCCGGGCGACTGGACCGCGGCAGACCTCACGTATCAGGCCGAGCACATCGCCACCA
>Ga0308158_10000361_pt1 | contig 82498 bp, 73 predicted proteins | sample PhyBR2_FD_201038 | JGI IMG/M metagenome (GOLD analysis project Ga0308158, IMG submission 201038) | Phyllosphere microbial communities from UC Gill Tract Community Farm, Albany, California, United States - DLSLB.R2 | ecosystem: Host-associated > Plants > Phyllosphere > Unclassified | place: USA... | reverse complement strand
ACGGTTGCGCTTGTTACTGGTGCCGCGCAGGGCCAGGGTGCCGCGCATGTCGAGCGTCTTGCTCGCGAAGGTGCCCGGGTTATTGGAACGGATGTGCTCGATGAGCAAGGGGAGATGCTCGCCGAGCAGCTCACCGCAGAAGGACTGAAGGTTGTCTACCGGCACGCCGATGTTTCATCCAAGGATGACTGGGACACCGTTCTGGCCAGCGTGGACCCAAGCTGGGGCCCGGTCAACGTCCTGGTCAACAACGCCGGCATCGGTTCACCTGCTGCTGTATCGGATATCGGCATCGAAGAATGGGACCGGGTCGTCCGGATCAACCAGACAGGCATCCTGCTGGGCATGCAGGCAGTCATCCCCGGAATGAAAGCCCACGGCTCGGGGTCCATCATCAACATCGCCTCGTCCTGGGCCCACAGGGGAGGCACCGAAACCGGCGCCGTCGCCTACGTCACGACCAAAGCCGCGGTCCTGGGCATCACCCGCAACGCAGCAATGAACCTGAGCCAGCACGGAATCCGCGTGAACTCCATCTCGCCCGGCTACGTCCGCACCGCCCAGGTCGAAGCGGCCGAAAAGAACGACGCCGAACGCGTCGCCAACGACGTCGCCAAAATCCCCATGCGCCGCATGGCCAAACCCGCAGAAATCTCCAAGGCCGTCAGCTTCCTCGCATCAGACGACGCCTCCTACATCACCGGAATCGACCTCCTCGTCGACGGCGGCATCAACCTCACCTAAACACCCATATAAGGTACAACTGTGGCTTCAGGGCCGGCGATCTACTCGCCGCTCTGGAGCCACACCTATCTCCGGAGCCGTTCGCTTACCAGATATTCACGATCCGCATGACGCCTACCGAACGGACGCATGAGGAGCATCCCCAAGCTCAACTGCCAGACGTCATCGTTTCCTCGCCGTCCTGCTTGTCACAGCATATAGAAATTCGACGTTCTTTCATGCCCAGAGCTAATGGTGAGTGCAGACCATGCCGTCCATCATCGTTAATGTACTCCCGGACAAAAAGTTGGAATGGGAAATTCACGTACTCGAAGGACGACGATGAAAACTCATGCTCTAGGGTCAGCAGCCTCGATGCACTCCGCGGAGGCGACTGAAGTCCCAGCCGGACACACTGTGGTTGCTGTGGTCGTTCAGTGGCGGGCCAAGATCGCTCTCTTCAAACGTAGTCAGAGCCTCCGCCACGAGAGCGGCCAATGGCACTGCATTACGGGCTATATGGAACCAGGGCGCACCCCGGTTCAGCAGGCCATGGAGGAGTTGCGGGAAGAAACGGGGTTGGGACAGTCGGATATTTCCGAACTTCGATCAGGTCCGAAAGTGATGATGAGAGACGGCAGCGGTGCACCGTGGCTCGTACACACATTTACGGCAGTCACATCTACCCGCCGACTCGAGATCGACTGGGAGCATGAGGCCTACCGATGGACACCACCGAGCAAGGTCAAACGCTTTTCCAACCGCGTCTACTGGTTGGATCAGGTGTTGGAAGCAACTGGCTTCCATGGCCAAGGAGCTGCGGGGTTTGGTCCCCGAGCAGCCTCCTTAAGGCCGCATTCAGCCAAGACCGCTAACCGACTCCGCTGCGCTGCAAGGCATCCCGTTTAGCCACAGCCCGTTTCTAACGAACTTTGAATTTAGGAGTAGTTTCCATGTCTAAGAAGATCGCGATCCTGCACACGAGCCTCGTGTTCGTGTCAGTCGAACCCATCATTACCGACCTCATAGCGGAACTCATTCCTGAAGCCGAGGTTGTTCATTTTGTTGACTCCGAAGTTCTAGCGACAGTAGTTCGCGAAGGAGGCATCTCGTCGCAGAGCGAAGCACGGATGGTCCATCTGGCCCAAGCCGCTGAAGCGGCCGGTGCGGACATCATCTTTTCTGCCTGCTCCTCTCTGGGCCCTGCTCTTGATACAGCGGCCCGAAATGTCGACATACAAGTCGTAAAGATTGATGAAGCGATGGCAACAATCGCCGCCCGAGATGGCAATCGAATCGGCGTCCTTGCCACAGTGCCGACCACCCTGGGCCCGACATCTGACCTCATTCGGACGAAGGCTCATGAGATGGGTCGAGTGACGAACATTGAGCAGAGGCTCTGCGAAGGGGCCTTTTCTGTTCTCATGGCCGGGGACCGGGATAAACATGATGCCATGGTTATAGAACAAGCGACAGACCTTGCCAGAACCACGGACATCATCGTACTTGCTCAGGCATCCATGAACCGTTTGGCCGGGGTCATCGAAGAAAAAACTAAGGTCAGGGTCCTTTCCAGCCCCCGACTGGGCGTAGAGCACCTTGCTGAGCACCTCACACGCAGTTCTGACGCCTAGCAGGCACCTGGCTGCCGTTCCTGATGATCGCTCATCAGGTCATTGGCGGAGCACACAGGCCGAGGACGTGCTCCGCCGGGTCCGCCTCAATAAAAGCTGAGGTGAAATGTCAACGCTCTGACCCGTGACTTCCGGAGAAAGCGCACCAACGACAGGAAACAAACTATCCTCTGCTGAGCTGCACTGTTATGCGCTAAGCAAGCCCCGAAGGACCGCTGTACAGCTACCCGTCAGGGCTAGTCCGAGAACGACTGTATTGCCCGCTTTCTGGGGGATGAACGGACTCAGGAAATGTCCCGTTCCTGCCCCTAGTGCTACTGCTGCCAAGGATGCCACACAGAGCATAGGAGGCACCGTTGCAGGAAGCCCTTTTCCTGCTAGGGAAAGCGAATTTACGCCTAGGAGGAATACTTGCGCGGTGCCTACAAATTCTTTAGGGGACCAACGCTCCGACGCCGAGTGGACGGCTACCATGGGCCCCCCTAATCCGGCCGTGGTGTTCATAAAACCCGACAATGCTCCTGCGATGAGTGCACCTGGCAGACCCGGAAGTAGTGCCCTTCTACGGCTTAGGATCACTGCCACGACTGCAGCCACGGAAATGCTTCCGACTCCGAGAAGGAGAGTTGTGGTGGAAACGGAAGAAACCACAAGGGCACCAAGTCGGATATCTGCCAAGGCCGGAATGAACATCGTCAGCACCCGGCGCCACTGGATACTTCGCCAAGTTGTGACCACGACAGTAAGGCACAGCACAGCGGAAAGAGCATTTCCGAGCGAGACGCCTTCGGCCGGGCCGGTCACCAGCACGAGAAATGGTGTGGCAACCAAGGCAAACCCCAGTCCTGTTAGGCGTTGGGTAGCAGCACCGAGCCAGACTGCGGCGCAGACAAGCACTATTTGCTCGATGGTCATGGTGAGGCAGCTCCCTTCGTGCTAGCAGTGTCGAGGGAGAGTTGCCGGCACCCGAAGTACTTTGCCATGCTTAGAGACGGCCGCCGCCTTCAACAGCAGCTTCCTCATCCAAGGAATCTCTTGAGGTCCCGTCTAAAGCGGGGAACTCATATCCTTTGGGCATCCAAATTCGCGTTCCCTCATCCCTGAACAGTGCTATGCGCCCACGTCCACCATCGAGCCATATCCAAACGACAGACGCATCGCGGGTTAGTTCATCGACCTCGCCTCCAAGAACCGGACCGTTATCCCGCTCTACAAGGACGTAGACGCCCTCTTCCAGAAGTGCCCAATGGTTGCTCTGAAGCTCGTCCTCCTTCTCATAAGGGGTTTGGATACGGCGCCAGACGCCATAGTCGTCGTGCTGAACTTCTTTGAGACGGCGATGAAATCTGGATTCGAGCCCTCCCCAGGCTTCGGTATTGTAGGCGAAAGCCGTGCCAGCGCCGGCGTGCTCGTCTTGTTGGATGGCAGAGAAAGATTTGTCCATCAGGACTCCTAAAGTAGGGACGCCGTCGCTAGGGAATGCGCCACTGCACCATCAGTGCGTGAATTTGATCCATCGTCGAAGCTGCCAGACGCTGAAAAGGCCGCGCTTAGTGCAGAAGACAGTATGCGAATCAACGAAGCAGCATGGCATCTGACGGACGAGCAGACGCCTAAACGCAACTGTACTTTTGGCTTGCTATCCCGACGATCTCCAGGACGTGGGCGTCAATCAAACGGACCTCTCGTGTTGGCGTACGTAGGACTACAAGCCCAAGCCCTGGATAAGTCCGGACTACCCTGCCCGTGTGATAAATCTTTCCCCTATGCCAAGCTTGTAACCGATCTCCAGTCTTCAACTCCCTGACCATCTCCAAAACTGACTTGCTGACACCGTTGTCACCATCCAAAATTTACTCATTCCCCTTAGATGCCTGGGCGACTGACCGATTCCGGCAGAGTTCAGCAGGCCGCTGTTCCGTACGTCGACACATACTGATACGGTCTCGGAGTCAACAACGCAGTTCAATTAGCAGCGAATAAGAGGCTGGGCCCCCGGGTTGTTGAGGTGTATGAAATACTTGCTACGACTTCAGCTCTCGTTCGGCCGTCACCGCCATGCCTGAGGCGCCGATAACGAAGACATCAACCGGGGACCTCATCACCACACAGCGCTAAAGCACTCTGGGGATCCGTACGGCGTGGAGCGCTGGGGCGGAAGCCGCCCCAGCAGGCGCCTATAGGAGGCTCTAGTCCACATGAGACAATCTGTGTTCAAACACAGTGGCCGCCTAAAGGGTGATCGAGGACACTTTATTCATGGCAAGGCAAACGCACGCATCCCCACACAGCACGTCGGACTGATCTCAGGGCAGAGCATCATGCTTATCAACGACGTTGCATCACCGGGTTTGCGGGTGAACGCTGACCCATCAGGCTAAGGCAGCAGCCAGGCTGGATCTGGCTGCGGAATGTTGGGTGCTATCTGACATTGCCAAGGTTCTACTTCCCCTCCTCTTAGAGGATTCACGAATGGCCAAGGAAGGGTCCTTCCCTTCAGCGGAGCAGAGGCCCCCTGAAGCGCCGCGCGCTACACATGCGTGGACTCGACCCGTTACACACCGGAGTTTTACACTATGAGAAATCCAGGCAGCTCAGCACCTGAGAACGGTGCTTACTTGATCCCGAATGGGTCGCACTGGGCCGCACAAGAAGTTCAGGGGCAGGGCAAATGAAGCCAGCTACCACGCTCACACTTGAAGCTCCAGGAAAAGCTGAAGCCGGCTCAACACAAATTGGTCTTAGCGGATCAATGGGAACCTTCCGCCTCTTTGCCCTCGTCATGGCTTTCGTTTCACCGCTCGTTTCGGTGGCGGGCTGGGTTTCTATCCTGATCGTCTATGGGGGTGAGGGAGCACCGCTCCTGATGTTGGCCGCCACGGTTGTGGTGCTCATCTTCTCCATGGGATTCGTAGCAATGGGCCACCATATGCCCAACCCGGGGGCCTTTTACTCTTACGTAGGCGCCAGTCTAGGGCGCGTGGTAGGACTCGGAACCGGCTTTGTTGCAACACTGACTTACGCATTTCTCGGCCTGGCCTGCTTCATCTTCTTCGGCATTGTGGCCGCGGGTTTCGTCGTCGATCGTGGTGGACCCGACGTGAGTCCTTACTGGTATGCGCTGGCAATGCTGATACTGGTCAGCATCTTCGGCTACTTCCACATCGAGGTGTCGGCAAAAGTACTCCTGGTAGCGATGGCCATCGAGATCTTGATCGTCGTCATATTCGATTTCGCAGTATTCGCCGGCGGAACATCACCCGCCGGAGGCGTCTCGGCTGCACCCTTCTCATTGAGTTCGCTTTCGGGCGGGGGAGCCTCATGGGGCATTGGGATACTTTTCGCGATCCTGTTGTTCAACGGATTCGAGGGCACAGCCGTCTTTCGTGAAGAAGTTCGCAACCCGGCTCGAACCATCGGTCGTGCTTCAGTAGCTGTTGTGCTCTTCGTGGGAGTCTTCTACGCCATCTCATCGTGGGCGCTCATCTCCTACTTTGGCGGCGATAAGGCAATTGAGCTGGCCACGAGCGATCCAGCGCACATGTTCACTAATGCCCTTGCTGGTTCCGCAGGCCAGTTGATGGTGGATATCACTAACGTAATGATCCTGACCTCGAGCTTCGCGGGCGGCGTCTCGATTCACAGCATCTTGTCGCGCTACATTTTCTCCCTCGGCGTCGACCGAGTTCTGCCGCGCCAACTCGCAACCGTTCACCCTCGTCACAATTCCCCTTTTATCGCAGCTATCGCTGCCACGGTGCTTTTCCTGGCTCTCGCGATTCCGTTCGTGCTTGCCGGTTCGGATCCTTCGCTCCTCTATGGCCAGCTTGGTGGAACCGGCGGCTATGCCTACTTGTTGCTCTTCACGCTGGTGAGCCTCGCCGTCTTCGTCTACTTCTGGCGTAAGCGTCGCTCACACTCCGTCAACAAGTGGGTTGCTGTTGTAGCCCCAGGAATATCCATCCTGGCAATGGGAACCCTCTTCGTTATCGCAATTGCAAACTTCTCAACGCTGACGGGCGGCTCAGGCTCACTTGCTGTCATTCTTCAGGGAAGCGTCTGGGGGGCAGGTGTAATCGGAATCGTGCTTGCGTTGATCTTCCGTGCCAAACGACCAGAAATCTATGCCCGGATCGGGCGTCGAACCGATACCTCCATCGCTAGCGCCGAAAAGGCCAGCACCGAGGCGTAATCACTGCTTCTTGAACAGAGCTAAATAGTTAAGTCCGCATCATCATCAAGAAGTATTTACAGGGCGCTTGTCCCCCGTACCACGGCGGGACAAGCGCCCTTTTTTGTTGAGTAAAGGTTAAGATACGCGAACTCAAGCCGGTCACCACACGGGCGCAGCAGACAACTCCGCAGTCGGCTCGTCCCGCAAGGCAAAGAAGTATCGGAATCCGCGGTTCAGTGCGCCGGTCGACAAATCGCGCCTAACCTTCGGAAACGCCGGAACCGTTGATGCGCGGTAGTTCTCGCAGCTACTTCCACTCCCGTACTTTGAACTCCTGTGAGGATTGGAGTGGCGGGTCGATAAGGGGCGTTTCGACAAGCTGGAGTCACTGTACCCAGAGCCAAGAAACGCGTGGCACGTCAGGGCCATCGCCAAAGAGTCATTCCAAAGTCACGGCATGTCGAAGTTGTTCCGGTATGCGGAGTTTTTGTTGGTGTTCCAGCCTGCGATGATGCCAGCGCCGAGCATGTGGTCGGTTAGGCGTGCGAAGCGGTAGCCGGGGTCGGCGTCGAGGGCGAGTTGGAGGTATTGGTGGGCTTTGGATCCGCGGCCTTCCCACCAGTTGATGTAGCCGATGGTCGTGAGGATCGGTGCTGCGTATTGGGGGCTGGTCCGTATGTAGGTGTGGAGGAGCAGGTCTTTTGCCCATTCGATGCGTGACCAGTTCGGTGCTGTGGTGGTTTGGGCGAAGAGGATGTGTTCGGGTGGTTCGTCGATGCCTGGGATGTCGGCCATGAGCTGGTCGCGGATGTGCGGGAACTGGAAGTAGGCGACGAGCTTCAGGACGTCCTTGTCGGTGGGGTAGTCCTTCGAGCTCAGCATTCCCGACCAGAGACGACGAGCCTCTTCAATCGCTGCTGCCGGTGGGCGGTTCAGGATAGCTTCCCTGTAATGTTCGACGGCGACCGCGTCCTCCCGTTTGTGGGTGACCGTAGGGAGGGCGATCTGGTTGGTGTGTGCGATGCTGCTGCCGCGGTAGATGAATTCGGCGTTGACCTGTGAACATTCGGTGCTGCTGACGGGGATGGCGATGTTCTCGCCTGGAAGAGCGTCGAAGGGGGAGTAGGTGGTGTCGGTGACGTAGATGCCGTCGCGGATAGTGATGCCTTCTTGCGCGAGTACTCCGGTGAGGGCTGCGATAGTGGCCCGGTGCGGACGAGCTTCGCCTGGTTCGGGGGTTGTGTGGTGTAGAGGGCGAAGACGATGCCGTTGGCTCGTTCGTCGGTGGTCAGGTAGGCAGCGACGGTTTAGGCGAAGTGGACCTCCAGGCCTGGTTGTTTGGGGAGGTCGATGCGGAGGGTGGCGCCGACTCTGTCTTTGTCGAGGGTGATGGGCGACGAGGCTTTCTTGTGGCCAGAAGCCGAGGGTGTGGCCGATGAAGCTGAGCAGGTCAGCGGGGTCTTTGATGGTGAGCGCGTTCATGGTCCTGGTTCCTGGTCGGGTATTTGCGTTTGGCGTGGCTCTGCCCTTTCATAAGGCAGCAACACCGTGACGTCATGATCCACGGAGTGGATGAACTCGGGGCTTCGTGGATCCAACAACGATGGTGACGTCGTGACGAGGGGTGGTCTTGGCGGCGACAGTGTCGCATGGCGGCGTGAGTCAGGGGAGCATAGTAAACATGCGAAATTCGTGGACGACTCCAGACGGGCAAGCTGCTTGTCAGGGCCGTGACGGTGACGGAGCTTACCTTCCGCCCGCGGCCCACCAGCGCATGTAAGGTCTATTTCGTCCCACTTGCCTAGTAGGTTGTTACTCATCGGCCAGTCAGTAGAACTCGGAGAATGAAATGGCTAACGCGACATGTGGACGGTGTGGAACTTTTACGCATATGACGCCTTACGGGGGAGGTCACTGGACGAGTGACTCTTACGGCTCACCCACTGGGTGGTTTGAGGGCACCTTCAAATGCGATTCATGCCTTCGCCTCAACATAGGTACGCTCTATGGCCAGGATCGTCCAACTACGCCGGGCGATATCGGCCAGACCCGTAACTTTTGGGACCGATACCTGCCGACAGAATGGGCACCATCATTCGTCAAAGGGCAGCGGTACCCGGATGTTCCGGACCATGTTGCACGTCCTGCTTCAGAAGCTCATAAGTGCCGGAGTATCAATGCGTTGATGTCATCGATTTTGATGGCTCGAGCGGTTATAGAGTCTGTCGCCAAAGACCACGGAATTACCTCGGGAACACTGTTCAGGAAGATCGATGGTATGCACGAGGCGGGCCTAATTGATGCCTTTGCGAAAGAAACTGCTCATACGATTAGGGTCTTTGGCAACGACATGGCGCATGGTGATTTCACTGTCGATGTTGACGCTGCGGATGCTGATGGCGTGCTCACATTCCTGGATTACATCTTGCACGGCGTATATCAGTCGAAGGCGCAATTGCAACGTCTGAAGGACTCGGCGGCAGCCAGGGCTGCCGCGCAGGCCGGCTAAGAGGACATGCGACCGAGGCATTGTGAGTGTTCGGCGGGGCCGAGAGGGAAAGCGTTGTTGCCACCGGGAACTGCAACTGACGTGACTGCGCTTACCGGCGTTATTGCTCATAATGAGGTCAGTGCTGATTCCGCCAGTTTTCCCCGAACTACGTGTAGATGGAGGCAGAGTGACAGAGGCATATGGATTGTCGTGGGATGGGCGGCTTGAGGAGTGGCTGAACGCAATAGAGGCTCAGGACCCTGAAGAGGCAAGCGGCTCTTCAGGTGTTCAGTCATGGGCGTTTCCGACGGACGAACTCGTCAAGCAATATGTGGCCACAATCGATTCTCGTCCCGAGGCGCAAGTTCGGCACCTATTGCGATGCTTCTTGTTTGAGTATGTAACGTTTACGAATGAGAGTTTGACTCTCGAGTTCATGAAGCATGTCGCCGATCCGGATAAACTCCGGTCTTTTGAATCGACAGAATATGGGCAACGGCTCCTGAATGTTCCCCGTATGGTCCACCCGGGCGTTCGTTGGGTGCTGGATTTGCTACCAGGCTATCCTCAGCAGGCGGCCGCTGTTGTGGAGTCATATGCGCTGGCCCACGCCCAGTTTTTGCCTGACGGTCGCTTAACTGGCCTGTCGGACGCTTCGACATTGATTGCGGCCAAGTACGGTCGGCTCAGGAGCACAAACGGCCGCGAGGTTCTCCGCCGCCTTAGTTCACGACAGTTGGAGCAACTGACAGCGCGACTCTATACGGAGATGGGGTATGAATGCATTTTAACGCAGCGAACACGAGACGGCGGGCGTGACGTTATCGCCATAATGGATCGACCGGGGCGGCGTGAGCACAGACTGATTGATTGTGCCCATTACGCGGGCACTGTACCAGTGACGAAAGCCCGTGCCATTTTGGGGGTGGCCGACACAGAGAAAGCTACTTCTGCGGTGCTTCTAACGACTGGCGGCATCTCAGCAACGGCCAGGAAGGAGGCTGCGCTCAACAAGAAACTCGACCTGGTAGATGGAGAACGACTTATCGATCTTCTGGATCAATATTTGGGTCGCGACTGGACGATGCTAATTGCGTACTGGACCCAATGGCCACCGCGACGGTAAGCCAATCGATGACATAGACTATTTCGGCTTTACTGATATTGATTAACCCTGACGAACGCTGCTCATGCAGCATAACGCAATTTTCAGAATACTCGCCGTTTATTGGTGTGGTTATGAGAGGTTTGGAGGACCCTGTTGGGGCGGGGTGGATTCTAACGAACGTTGCACCACTCATCGGTTACATGTGGGCGTTTAGGAGCCTAGCAAAGCGTTCTGCTGGGGTGTCGTCCTCGAGTATCGCGCGGGGTCTGTCACAGAGTGCAGCAGCGACTTTCGCGAGCTTGGCGGGTGGGTGTAGTGCCAAGTCGGTCCTCCTTGGGAAGTGACTGTCTGAGCAGCCCGTTCGTGTTCTCGTTGGTGCCGCGTTGCCAGGGTGATCGCGGATCGCAGAATTAGACGGGAACGCCGGTGGCGGCGGTGAAATCGGCATGCAGACTCATCTCGGTGCCCTGGTCCCAGGTCGGTGATCGTGCCAGGGATGCCGACAGTTGTCCGAACGTGGATTAGGCCGTCGCGGAGGTCCCTGGCCCGGTTGTTTCCGGGGATGCGGATGAGCGCCGGGTATCGGGTGCAGTCGGTTTAGTCTCCGAACCAGAAGTACTCGTTGAGTGTTCAGTTTGATGAGGTTCTTCATCCGAATCTGGGGATTCAGAGTCTGGAACGATTCCCACGAAGGCCCATGCCAGCCTCCGACCGACGGCAACGTAGTGTCTTCCTATGCGAAGGTCGATAGCCGAATCCACCGCGGTCATTGTGTATCAGATGGAGCGGACGTGGAGAGCGACGCCCGGGCTGCTGAACCCTGGACTCAGCAGGGAGCAAATCGAGGTTGAGTTCACTGCCCGCGGTCTGCACGCTGGTGATGATCTGCTGGCTCTTTTCGGCTGGCGTAACGGGACACGGGCCGGCCAGGACGTGCTGCTGGATGATATGTGGCTGCCTGGTTATTACTGGTGACGTTTGGGGCGGCACATGAGCCGTACGACTTGTTCGTTAACGAGTTTGGGGAGAACCGCTCGTGGATCCCCATTCTGACCACCGAGGCAGGCGGCTGGCTCTTTATCGGATACGGTGATGCAGCAGCGCACCTGTCCATCACTTCACCTTCGAAGACAAGTCCACGAGATGCAGCACGGCTCCATCCTGGACATGCTCGCTACCTTTGCTGCCGCGTATGAGCGCGGAATCCTTCGTCGACGCTGAAGGGTGGTTCGGCATGGAATACGACGCTTAGTGGGGCCTGACGCGCGAGTTCAGCGCAGGTTCAAGGGGACTGGGTGGAACGGGCGTACGCGAGCGAGTGGGGTGCTTCCTGATAAAGGTGAAGGTCCGCTGAGCCTGTCTCCGTTACAGCGCGGCACATCTGTCATCCGTGGTTGCATTCCAAATCGCGTCCTCGTGCTCTTGGATGTTCAAGCGCCGGTCACAGGAAACAGCGCGGTTGAACTGTGCGACCTCTGATTCCGCTGCGTCGGACACTCCGATCACCTCTGAAGGGTCCATGAACGCACTCGTGATCCGAAGATCAGTCATGGTCCGGATCAACTTTTCGACCGCAACAGTGAAGTACACCTGTGCGGGAACAGCATAGAACGGACAGGTGCCCTGCTCCTTGCACAGCGACCGGATGGGGTTCATCTGCTTCCGGCTCGGATAGAAACGGTTCGGCGATGTGCCGTTTCCTGTGCCATTGCAGGCTCATGGAGCCCGCCGTGTATTCACGCAGGTCTGCCGGTCCCGCAGCAACTCAGGTGAGACCAGCACGCCCAGCGTCCTGTCGTCCGGACCGCTTTCGAACGGCTACTGGATCGATGGTGAGGGCAGGGACGCCGAGCTGGGCGAGGCCTTCGCTGAGCGACGCGGTAGCCGGGTAGCTGCTGTACCGCGTGGTCCTGGTAGACCCAATAGGAAACTGCGCCGTTGGTTTGTTCACGATGTTGACGCCGGACCCCAGGGGGAGAAATCCAGATCGTCATCGACGAGATACTCCCGGGCACGATCAAGGACCAGGTATGACTGGTCGTCCTCGCGTCCATAGTCAGCAACTATGTACCTGCCGCGCATCCCATTCGCCGCCCACACAGATTCATGAAAGGCACGCATGAACTCTCTGGCATCTTCGAAAGTATTTTCTCCATGGCACATTGTGCGAGGTTTGAGTGCTTGGTGTGTCCGTCGCCGACTGGGCGCATTCATGACGCGACATCTGGAACGGACACGGAAAGCGATACGGAGCCGGGGGCAGTCGCCACTGTAAGGTCTACCTCGTGATGAACGAGGGCTCGGTCCATTCGAAGGCCGCTGATTGGTTGTTTCAGGCGGGCAAGGACACAGACGGCGACCTGCTGCTGGCCAGTCCGTTTCTGTCATACGACGTCTGCAAGCGTCTGGCTCAAATCGGTGGACCAGATACGGCGCGAACTCTCTTTACCTGTCTCGATCCGAGTGCAGTAGCCAATGGGTACATGAGCATCGACGGTCTTTTGCAGCTCATTGAGTCGGGCTTCTCGGTCAGGCATGTCGACAGGTTGCATGCCAAGGCGTTCCTTTTTGGTTCCCGCGGCTTCCTCGGATCAGCGAACCTCACCGGCGCTGGCTTGGGCAGCTCGGCTGCGGCCAACGTTGAACTTGGCGTCGAATTGGGAGCTGCCCAGGTTGCATCAGTACGGCAGATGATGGATGGCTGGACGAGCCGGTCTGTGACAGCTGCAGAGTTGGACAGCCTGATGCTTCAGGCCCGGCAACTGACGGTAGTAGACAAGCTGGCTGCAGAAGGTTTGGACAGTGAGTCGGGGTTGGCCTTGGTTGAGCAGCTCTTGGTGGATGCGCGCGACGCCGACCGGACCTTGTGGCTGAAATCCGAGTATGGTGAGCCGGCGCTGGATCAATGGCGCAAGGACTGGTATTTCGGCAGCCCCAAGAAGGGGGAGGGGAAGGGACGCCCCAGCATCAAGGAAGGTGACCTTGTGGTGATCTCGGCGCAGACCAGAGACTGCTACGCCGTGGTCGAGGTGACGTCGGAGCCGCTGTTCATCCCGGATGACTACCGCGCGGAGCGAGGCGAGGAAGCCGATCGCTGGCCATGGGTCAGCCGAACGAAGCCGCGCTTCGTTCCTGATGAACTCTTGGAATTGAAGGCTTACGAGCTGGTCCGGAGTACCGGAGGCTTGCAAAACGGCCATATCAGGCTCAGGTTCGACCAGTTCACCTATGCGGTGCGTTCACTGGCCAGGCTCATAACTGACTGAGGCGTCGCTTCAGCGGCTGATGCTCCGGTCTAGTGCGACTGGCGGCCTTGTCGTGGCGATGCCCTGCAGCAGTTGCACGCCGTCGGTCGCATCGCAGTAGGCCTGAAGCTCGGTGACGTCGAACTGCTTGGTGTTGTGGTTGTCCATCACGCACGGGTAGGCCAACGGTGCAGGGCGTCGTCCTGCGAATGATGCATCGCCATCATAGGTGCGCAAGAGACGTCATTCTACCGTGGACGTCATGGTTACTTGGGTTGTCTTCACATTTGCGCCGACGAAGAGTATTCCAGAGGGCTTTGCCCGTGCCGTCATCCCACTGTTAGTCCGTTGCGGAGGCCGTTCTCTAATACTCTGCCGCTAGACAGGATCCCCAAAACCGCCCAGGCAGCTCTCTACGCCTCCTGCGATTCATCTGGTGTGCTGTCATGTCGCGCGTGGGCTGAATCCCTATGAAGTTGCGAAAGGAGGAAATCCGATGAAGGTTGAATGCCCAATTCCAGTCCGAATTTGCGTGGCCGACGTGTACTTGGCCCCCGGGCCGTCATGCATTGCATTTCCTCCTCCGTGGACGGCGACGCGGCAACCGCTGACCGGGGCAAAAAGGAGGTGTGCACAATGTGCACACCTTTCGCTTCGGACTGGCCCGTACAGTCGCCGGAATGGCCCGGATTCCGCATGTTTCCGCCACTTCCCAGCAATGACAAGGCCCGGAATCCCGTTCGAGTCCCACCTCGGGCACAGCATGACCCCTCTTCGGAGGGGTCTTTTGCTTTAAAGTGTCGACAATTGCCACACGAGTCTCTGATGTGTGATGCCGGCTTGTGCCTGGCCCCCGGTTGACGTGTTCAGTTGTGGGGGAGCGGGTTCAGAGTCTTGGCTGGTGGGCCCTCCGCTTGCTCTGAACTGAGGTTATGCGTTCCTCTCCTGGTTCTTCGGGTAGGTCGTGGCTGGCCTACACCTCTTCATGGGTAGGGGTGCTGTGCGCAACATGACCTAAGGAACGTGTTCATGGGAGGGGTGATTCGAAGGATTGTCACCCGGCGGGGCTGCCCGGGCGACTGCGATTGCGTCCACGTTCACATTGATGGAGTGAGGGGCCGAACACTCGTTCGCTGAAGCAAAGTTAGCGTGTGACTGGGTCAGAGCTCCAGGCCCAACACCGTTCGCGACAGCACCACGGCTTTGTCTGCCATGGATTCGAGCTCTGCGTCGTCATACTCGTCCGGCGCCCAGCGTGTTGCTCCTTCTAGGAGGGTCACCACAATCCGGACCTTTTCTTCGGGGTTTGTGTAGCCCATGTCTCGCGCGGCCGCCGCGTACATGTCTTCATGCAGGGAGACCCAGTCGTTCACCTGGGCGCGCAGCTCCGAGGGGAGAATCGCGGCCATTCTGTCCGTGGCCACTAGCAGGTCCCAAAGATTGCTTTCGGGAAGCCTCACTTGTCGCGTGAAATGCAGCCTCACCATAGCGTCCCAGAAGTCCGCTGCCGATTCCGCGTGATCAACGGCCTCCAGAAGTGCCAGGCCGAATTGGTGGAAGTGCCAGCGCAGTGATTCCGCCACGATCTCGTCCCTGCCGTTTGGGAAGTGCGAGTAGAGGCTTGGCGGCTTGATGTTGACAGCATTGGCGATGGTGCGCATCGACACGGAGCTGAACCCGTTGGCAATTGCCAACTCCAGGAAGGCCTTAAGAATGTGGCGCCTGGATGCTCCCTGGCCAGCCCAATCCCATTCCTCCAAGCGGTGGGCGAACGTGTCGCGGGCGGACTTATAGGACGTGCTGCTCATGATCTGACCCTAACAGTCTGGCGTAAAGTACTCGGTTGATCGCGGCGGAAGGCGAGTTCAAATTTCAGTCCAACTCTACAGAAACTCTTGGCTAACGACCATTAGTTAGGTACTCTGAAAGAGGCGCATAGCAGCTCCCGCTGACTCCGCCTTCATCACTGTCAGAGCGGAAGGACCGAATCATGAACATCGAGGATTCGAGCCGGGGGACTCACAGGACTCACCAGAACACCGTCATTCTTGGCAGCGGCCTATCGGGCATGGTTGGCGCCTACATCCGCGCCAAGGCGCTGGAAGACGACGCCGCCAACGACCCAAGCTGGCAGGCGGAACAGGCGTTCCGCCCGACCAGCCAGCGCTGGGGAAGCAAGTGGTTCGCTTCCCGACGCGGCGGCACCGCCGTCGTTTCCTGAAACTCTCCAGCCCACGAAGGAACGTGTTTGACATGGCCTCCGCCGAAGTCCTATCTCCTTGGCTGCCACACGAGTCGCTGCGCCAAACTGACCGGGTACGCGAACTCTTCTTGATGCAGCCCCATGCTGACCTCACCGGGATCCGGCCCATTGTGGCTCGGTCCTGGTACAGAAGCCGTGCCGCCGGCGTGGATGCCGTAGCCGACCGGGGATTCTTTGATGAAGGGCGGGTAGACGAGTACACCATCGGTGCTGCGGGCCCTCACTTGCAGAAGTTGGACGAAGTCGCTGCCGACATGGGTGGCTACGTCAACCTGACCGCTCCCAATGGAGTCCTGGTCAAAGCGGACTTCCTTCGCGACGACGGCTTTCCCGCAGGATACTCGCTGCTGGAGGAGAGCTGCGGCAGCAACGGCGAAGGACTCGCTTTGGAAGAGGGCCGAGGCGTCTGGCTTGCACCGGAGGAGCACTTCCGCGAAGACATGCGGGGCAACTGGTGTTTCGCTTCTCTGGTTCGGGATCCGTTCCATAACAGGGTTCGGGCTGTTATCGGCCTGACTCTGCCTGCCAACCGCGTCTCTTCCCTGGAACCGTCGTCCACTTTGTTGATGTTAGAGGGGGTTGCTTCCCGAATAGAACGTGACATTGAGGTCAGGACGTCGTCGAAGGAGCGGGCGCTGCTCAGCGAATACTTGAGGGTCTCCCGTCGCCGTGGCAACCGTGCAGTCATTGCCCTTGACGGCAAGAACTCCCTCCTCAACGCGACGGCGACGGGGACGTTGGAGGACCGCGACGTCTCAGTCATCTCCGGGTATGCGAAAGCAGTGATGTCCTCAGGGCGCGAATTGAATTGCGAGGTATCGCTCCAAGGCCCTGGGCTGTCCACCTTGGAAGTCTTGCCAGTGACGTTGTCAGCGGCCAATGTCGGGGCAATCGTGGTGGTCCGTCCACATTCGCCTACCAAAGAACGCACGGGCAAAGCTGGAATGGTTGATGTCAAGCCGCAGACCTCCCTGCCTGACGCCGGGGACCGTCTCTTGAAGCATCTCGATGGGACGAGCATGGGATTCAAGCGCACCTTGAATCTTGCACGCAAGGCTGTGGAGCAGGAGCGTTCAGTCGTCATCATCGGCGAGCTTGGCAGCGGAAAGCGCCGGCTTGCCGGCGCCATCGCAGACACACGGGGGCAGCATCTGGTTGTAGACGCCAGGGGTGGCGCGCTCCGGAATCCGAACCTGAGGGACGTCGTACACCGAGTATCCACCGAGCTGCCATCGACGTTGATTGTTGAACATGCCGACGAACTTTCCCAAAGCGAAGCGACCGAGCTCGCCCGGAACCTTCGTGGCAATGCCACCACCAAGCTCGCCTTCACGATTACCCACCCGACGGACGCCACACTGATACTCTCCGAGGCGTTCAATGTGCTGGAGATTTCGGTTGAGCCGCTGCGTAACCGGCGGGAGGACATTCCGCAACTTGCGAACGCAATCGCAGAAGAGATGGGGGACCGAAGGTTGTCCCGCCGGCTTCTGACGACACTCACACACGCTGACTGGCCGAGAAACATTGATCAGCTACGGGCCGTGGTGTCCAATGCCGTTGAACGGGCCGGTGGGGCCGAAGTAACCGTTGACGACCTTCCTCAGGGGTTCCACAGGGTCTTGACCAAAGGACGGTTGTCCCGGCTGGAGGACGCCGAACTGAGCGAACTCCGGACGGCCCTCCAGGAGGCCTCCGGAAACCGGAGCCTGGCTGCCGAGACCCTGCAGATTGGCCGCTCCACCCTCTACCGCCGGATGGACTACTTCCGGAGCCGGGGGTTTGACCTCTAGCCTCCTTGAGACCACAGCTGAACAGCCGGCCACCACGTGTGGCCGGCTGTTTCGCGCTCTGTTCACCGACGCCGGCAGGTGCTGGGACACTGTCCCACCTCAGTGTCTCGAATTGGCACGGATGAACCTGCACATATCGCGTTGTACTTGAAATCACCCGGACACCGGCACCCTTCCAACGGGTGCTCGGCAGATGAAAAGGGTACTCAACGAACAGGACGACGACTATGACCCGCGATGCCCAGGGAACCATTCTTGTGGCCCCCCATCACTTTCCGAACCTAGACCGCGAGCACGCACTCGCAAAGGAGTTCGGTTACACACTCAACCCGGCGGCCGACGTCGAGGCCTTCCGTCAAGGCCTTCCCGAAGCCGACATCGTCATGATCACCCCCTATGCGAAACTCACAGCCGCAGATTTCCCGGTGATGTCCAAATGCAAGGCTGTCATCAGGTATGGCATTGGCTACGACAACATCGATGTTGACGCAGCCACTGCAGCTGACATTCCCGTGTCCATTGTCCCGGGCACCGCTTCGGAGGAAGTGGCCTCGCACGCGTTCGCGATGGGATTGGCATTGGCCCGCCGTCTGCCGGCAGGCAACGCCTCGATCCAGAACCTCGGTTGGGCCGGGACCATCGGCTACGACACGCCGGTATTGTCCGAGCTGGAGGTCGGGGTCCTGGGAATGGGCCGGATCGGCCAGCACGTAGCCCGTATGTACAAGGCCGTCGGAGCACAGGTCCGGGCTTACGACCCCTTCGTGACGGAGAGCTTTGTGGACCTGACGTCTCTGGATGACATTTTGGAAAATTCCGACGTCGTCTCCCTGCACCTGCCGCTGTCCGCCGATACCGCGAACCTGATCCACAAGGATGTTCTGGCACGCATGCGCAGGGGCGCAGTGGTGGTCAACGTATCCCGCGGCGGTCTCATTGAGGAATCAGCCCTTGCCGAGGCACTCACCTCCGGCCACATTGCAGGTGCAGGCATCGACACCTTTGCCGAAGAGCCGCTTGCGGCAGAACACCCTCTTCGCTCAGCACCCAACACCATCCTGACGCCTCACATTGCCTGGCGTTCCAACCGCTCCACAGGCGCACTACAGGAGGGTGCCGTGGAACGTGTCCGTCTGGCCCTGACCGGGCAGCCGCTCATCGACCTCGTGAACTGAAAAGACTGGAGAGAACCAAGTGGGAACAGAACACCAGAAGACCATCACACAAAGCCACCCTTTGGAGGATCCACATCTGCGCAGGGGGCCTCGCGGATTCCCCCTGTTGCCTGGCGGTTATGGCCGCTCGACCTATTACACGGGAGCACCGAGCCCGTACGCCATCCGGGGCGAGGGCTACCGGGTCTGGGATGACCGTGGTCATGAACTGATCGACGCGAACAACAATTTCACCTCCTTGATTCACGGGAACGCGCACCCCGAAATCACGGAGGCAGCGACCAAAGCGCTCACCGCCGGCGCCAGCTGGGGAATCCCCAACCTCTACGAGTGGGAACTGGCGGACCTCCTCTTGTCCCGCTTGCCAGACCTTGACCAAGTGCGATTCGCCAACTCCGGTACCGAAGCCGTGATGTCCGCAATCCGCATCGCCCGGGCCAGCACGGGGCGGGAACGAGTCATCGTCACCAAGGGTGGCTATCACGGGACGTCTGAGGTTGCCTTGGTCCCCGGCGGACCGGCCTACCAGCGTGGAGTGACCCGTGGCGTGATCAACGACGTCACAGCGGTGCCCCTCAACGACCTCGATGTCCTGCGTCAGGAGGTCGAAGCAGCCCCCGACTCTTACGCAGCTATCATCCTGGACCTGCTGCCCAACAGGGCCGGCCTGCTCAGCATCTCCAAGGAGTTCGTGCACACCGCGAGGGAACTCGCGACGCAGTACGGGATTGTCCTGATCATTGACGAGGTCATCAGCCTGCGCCTGGGCTTCAACGGCTTCAGCGGTGAGTATGGTGTTTCCCCTGATTTGCTCACCACGGGCAAGTTGATCGGTGGCGGCTTCCCTGTTGGCGCTGTTGCAGGCAAGGCTGAGCTGATGGCCGAGGTGGATCCGACCCGTCCCGGTAGCTTGCCCCATGGCGGAACTTTCTCCGGCAACCCGGTCAGCATGGCGGCAGGAGCAGTTGCCCTGCGCCTCTTCACCCAAGAGGAAGTCAAGCGGTTGAACCACCTGGGTGACACCACCCGGGATGTAGTGAATGCGAGGATCGCGGACGCGGGCTGGGAGATACGCGGAAGCGGTTCGTTGCTGCGCGCGGTTCCCGCCGGTGCGGAAAAGGTTGATGAGCAGACCCAGCACGAGCTGTGGTGGGCCTCCTATGGGCGGGGCTTGCTCGGCTCACCCGCCAACCTGCTGTCCTTGTCCACCCCTATGGATGAGAACGTAGCCGGGGATATTGCCGACCGACTGGCTGATGCCGTGCTCGCCGTTGCGGGCCGGACTCCGGCTACGGAAGGCAGGAACTAATCATGAAGATCGTTTCTTACCTCCACGAGTCAGGGGTCCGCGGGGGAGTCGTGATCGATGATGCTGTCTACGATCTGGAGCTGCTGCTTCAAGGCTCCACTGAGGCGGTCCATGGCGCTACCACTTCGATCCGTGAGTTCCTGGAGCTGTACGGCGACCGCATCCCTGCAATCTCGGCCGGAATCACTGGTCTTGCCGCGCAGGATCCGGTGGCGCGGGTCGGCGCGTTGAACGACATCAGGTTGAGCGCCCCCGTACCGGACCCGACAAAAGTACTTTGCATTGGGCTCAACTACAAAGACCATGTGGCAGAAACCGGGCGCGCGTTTCCTGAGTACCCGGATGTCTTCGCAAAATTTGCCTCCACCATGGTTGGCCCGGAAGACGAAATCGGCGGCGCCCGTATCAGCAGTAACCTCGATTTCGAGGGTGAAGTTGCCATAGTCATCGGCCGCCGTGCCAGCGAGGTCTCCGAGGGCGAGGCTCTTGATTTCGTCGCGGCCCTTGCCCCACTGAACGATGTCACGGCACGCGATCTCCAGTACAGGGGGACGCAGTGGCTGGCAGGCAAAGCCGTGGATGGCTCGACTCCCTGGGGGCCCGCGCTTGTCACGCTTGATGAAGTGGGAGACCCGCAGGCGCTGGACATTGCAACCCGGGTGAACGGCATCGAAGTGCAGCGTTCCAACACCCAGTACCAGATCTTTTCCATCGCGCGCATCGTCTCCTACCTGTCGAGCTTCCTGACCCTCGAACCGGGAGACGTCATCGCCACGGGCACACCGCAAGGCATCGGTGCCAAGCGGAATCCTCCCGTCTGGCTCGAGCCGGGCGACACAGTGGAAATTGAGATCGAAAAGGTGGGGCTGCTCCGTAATCGCGTCGGCAAGCCCCAGATATAACCCGTCCAACTCGAAGAAAGTTAGAAGACCAATGAGCGAAGTACAGACACACCCAGGTGAAGCGAGGTACCGCATCGCCGTCGATACCGGTGGCACGTTTACGGACGTGGTGGTCGGCTCGAACAACGGCGACATGGCGGTTGGTAAGGCTTTGACCACCTATGACCGCGTTTTCACCGGCTTCGAAGCATCCGTCCGCCGGGCAGCCGAATCGGTTGGTTGGAGCGGCGATGAGGTCCTGCGCAACGCGGACGTGATCGTTTACGGAACCACGCACGCCACCAACGCAGTTCTGACAGGCAAAGTGGCCAAGACTGCCCTGTTGACCACCGACGGCTTTGCCGACACCTTGCTGCTGCGTGAAGGCGGCCGCCGTGATGCTTTTGACTCCAAGGCTGCCTACCCGCCGCCGTACATCCCCCGTCATCTGACCTTCGAAATCACCGAGCGTATCTCCGCTGAGGGCGACACATTGGTGCCTCTCGACGAAGAGCAAGTGCGTGAGATTCTCGGTTCCTTCAAGGAGCAAGGTATCGAGGCGGTGGCCGTATCCTTCCTCTGGTCGATCATCAACGACGTCCACGAGAAGCGCGTCGCGGAACTCATCCAGGAGATCCTGCCTGGTGTTCCCTACACCTTGTCCAACGAGGCCAACCCAACCATTCGTGAGTACCGCCGCTCCTCGGCGGCGTCGATTGATGCATCCCTGAAGCCGCTCATGGCGGACCATCTAGGAAAGCTCCGGTCCGACCTCCAGGAGTACGGATTCGGCGGGGACCTGTTGGTGGTCACCTCTGAAGGCGCGGTCCTCGACGTCGTAGACGTACTTGACCGGCCGGTACTGTTGCTGAATTCCGGCCCGTCCATGGCTCCTCTGGTAGGCGCCGCGGCCGCCCCGGAACGAGACACGGTGGTGGTCTGCGACATGGGCGGCACGACGTTTGACGTGTCGCTGGTTGAACAGGGAGTCATCCGTCACACGCGTGAAGCCTGGCTGGGGGAGCCTTTTGTGGGTCACTTGACGGGGCTGTCCTCCGTGGCGGTTTCCAGCATTGGCGCCGGTGGCGGCAGCATTGCATGGATCGACGGCGGCGGCTTGCTTCGTGTGGGTCCGCAAAGCGCGCGTAGTACTCCCGGCCCCGCCGCCTACGGCCGCGGTGGCGAGGAACCCACTGTCACAGACGCCTGCGTCGCACTGGGTTACCTCGACGCAGATGGTTTCGAAGGTGGCTTCACACTGGACCGGGAGGCCGCTGTCCGCGCCATCGATACCCGCATCGCAGGACCGTTGAACATGGACACGCTGCAGGCAGCACAGGCCATCTTGGACGTTTCCGCCAATCACATGGCAACAGCCATCCGGCAGGCTTCCTTGGAACAGGGTGTCGACCCCCGGGGAGCACTGATCGTGGCAGGTGGTGGCGCAGGCGCCATGGTGGCGGCTGCCATCGGCGTCCTCCTCGAAGCAGACACTGTCCTGATCCCCGCGACCGCAGGCGTTCTCGCGGCCTACGGCGCACACCGGGCACCCATCGCAACCGAGTTCCTCTCACCGCTGCACAACGACACCCGCAGCTTCAACGCCGGCTCCGCTTCCCGGGCTGTTGAGGACCTGACGGGCAAGGCCGAGGTCTTCGTGAAAAGGTTCGACGGCGTGGGCGACGCACCCAGCATCACCTACTTCGTCGATGCCCGCTACCCGGGTCAGGCCTGGGACTTGCGTGTCTATCTCGACGCTGCGCCCGATACCGCGGGCGACGCCGCCGGAATCATCGAGCGCGCCTTCCACGAAGAGCACGATCGCCGCAACGGCACCCACGATCCGGACAGCCGGGTGGAGATCATCACCTGGGGCGTCCGAGTGGAAATCCCACGGCCCGAGCACACCAAGGACCAAGCAGAGGGCAGCCGCGCAACCGAAGTCCACCGCACGGACTCCATCGTGTTCGGCGGCGAGAGCTTCAGCACCCAGCGGTACCGCGGCGTCACGCTTGCACCGCGGGACAAGATCGTTGGTCCTGCTGTCATCGACCAGCCCACAACCACCATCGTGGTGCCACCGGAGTGGAACGCCACGCTCGACGAACGATCCAACATCTACCTCACCCGTAAGGAGGCGTAACCATGACGCGCGAATTTGATCCCGTAAAGCTCTCGGTGCTTGCCAACGCGTTTGACGGCATTGTCCGCGAAATGACCAGCGGCCTGCTGCGTTCGGCTCGATCCTCCGTCATCAACACCGCGCGCGATTTCTCGTGCGCCGTCCTGACGGCAGACAACCAGCTTCTCGCAGCGGCAGAAGGCGTCCCTGTGCACGTGTTCGGCGCCGGACCACTGGGAGAGGACATGGTGGAACTGCACGAGGACATTCGTGAAGGCGATGCATTCCTGCACAACGACCCTTACATGGGCAATTCGCATGCTGCCGACCATGTGATTCTGGTTCCGATCTTCGTCCACGGGCGCCACCTCTTCACCGCCGTCACCAAGGCGCACCAGGCAGACTGCGGCAACTCGCTGCCCACGACCTTCTTCGCCACGGCCCGGGACGTGTATGAAGAAGGCGCGCTCATCTTCCCGTGTGTTCGAGTGCAGCGTGAATACAAGGACATCGACGACATCATCCGCATGTGCCGGTCCCGCATCCGTGTGCCTGACCAGTGGTACGGGGACTACCTGGCATCGGTCGGTGCGTCGCGCATCGCCGAACGCCGCATTCACGAGCTCGCCGAGAAGTTTGGTGTCGAAGACCTGGTGGACTTCGTGGATGCCTGGTTCGACTACTCGGAACGCCTCACCGCGACTGCGATAGAAACGCTGCCCGAGTACGTCCTCCATGGCTCCTCGGTCCACGATCCCTTCCCCGGAACCAGCGCGGACGGCGTGCACCTGCAGGCAACCGTGGAAGTAAAGCCCAAACAGGGCAAGATCGTCATTGACCTGCGCGACAACCCGGACAACCTCCCCAATGGCCTGAACCTCACAAAGGCCACGGCTACGGGTGCTGCCTTGGCCGGCATCCTCTCCGGCATACCGGAGAACCTTCCGAGCAACGCGGGCACCTTCCGTCGAGTGGAAGTTCTTCTCCGGGACGGCTGCGCCGTCGGAGTTCCCAAACACCCGTACTCCTGCTCATCGGGCACCACCAACCTCGCCGACCGGGTTGTCAACATCGTTCAAGCCGCGTTCTCCCAAATAGAGGACGGCTACGGCACGGCCGAGGGAGCGGCGGGACAGGCCCCGGCCAAATCTGTCATCTCCGGCATCGACGAACGCAACGGTAACGCCTACGTCAACCAGATTCTTGTAGGTGGAGTCGGAGGCCCGGCAACACCTTACGTTGATGGTTGGCCGACGTATCAGCGACCCGTCTGCGGCGCTTTGCTGTACCACGACAGCGTCGAGGTAGATGAGCAGCGCTACCCCATTTTGGTTCACGAACGCACCCTGGTTGCTGACACCGGAGGAGCAGGCAGGCAGCGCGGAGGGCTTGCAACCCGGGTCACCATGGAACCCCGCGGAGAAAGTGTCACTCTCACTTACGGAATCGAGGGCAAGATCAACCCGCCGAAGGGCGTCCGTGGCGGTCACGATGGTACTAAGCCGTCAACCTGGGTTGAAGATCTTACCACCGGTGAACGTCGCGAGATCCCCGTGGTGGGGCGTTACGATCTGCAGTCCGGGGAAAAGGTCGTATCCATCACCCCGGGCGGCGGTGGATACGGTGACCCGCTGGAACGCGACGTCCTCGCAGTCCTGGACGATTACCGCGAATCGCGGATTTCCCTGGAAGCGGCCCTTGGGCAATACGGCGTCGTTATAACCAACGGTGCTATCGACGAAACGGCCACGGCCAAGACGCGGGAATCGCGCCAGGCGAGCTAGAAGTACCAGCCATAGCAACTGATTCCGGGGCGGGGTATAGTCCTCGCCCCGGAAGGTTTCACCAACTACTGACGGAGATTCACATGGAACCCATTCGAGTCGGCATTATCGGCGTCGGAAACGTTCTCAACCAATACTTGGACAAGATCGGCGTCCACCCGGACGTGAACGTTGTGGCGCTCGCCGATGTAAACCCGGAAGCCGTGAAAGCCCGTGCGGCCGAATATTCGGTTCCCAAGGCGCTCACGCCTGAAGAACTGCTGGCCGATGGCGAGGTCGAGTTGGTCCTTAATCTCACTCCGCCGAAGCTCCACGCGCCGGTGACCCTCCAGGCAATTGCCGCGGGCAAGCACGTCCTGTCGGAAAAGCCGTTTGCGACCTCCCTGGACGAAGCGCGCCAAATCTTGGATGCTGCCCGTAAAGCGGGGGTGAAGGTCGGGTCCGCACCCACTACCTTCCTTGGATCCGGTATGCAGACCAGCCGCAAGCTGATTGATGACGGATGGATTGGAGAGCCCGTAGCCGCTTTCGCGTCCTTCGCATGCCGGGGCTACGAGCACTGGCACCCCAACGTTGACCCCTTCTACAGCCCTGGAGCCGGCCCCATGCTGGATATCGGGCCCTACTTGATCACCAACTTGGTGAACTTCTTCGGCCCCGTCAAGCGGGTTTCGGCAACCACGCCGCGATCTTCGGAGACTCGGCCGCGTCCGGGAAAAGAGGGCGAAGTCATCCACATCAACACCCCGACGCACGTCACCGGCACCCTCGACTTCGAGTCCGGTGCGACAGCCACCGTGATCGTCAGCTGGGACATTTGGAACCATAACCTGCCGCACCTGGAGATCTACGGAACGGGTGGCTCACTGGCAGCACCAAATCCGGACCACTTCTCCGGCGCACCCGTGCTTCGCCGCGGTGAACCAGGTGACCTGGCCCTGGATATGACCCCTCCGGGAGGAGGGGACTGGCGGGAAACGCCGATAACCCATCGGGACGACGCATACCGCGGAATCGGCTTGGCCGAGTTCGGCTACGCCATCCGCAAGGGTCTGGAGCCGCGCACGGGAGGAGACTTCGCCTACCACGTGCTTGAAGTGCTCCTCGCGTTCGAAGCCTCCTCGGAACAGAGCCGGCACATAGACATCGAAAGCACCTGCGAGCGGCCACGGCCGCTGCCTTCGGTCGGGCCGCAGGAGCCGTACCGTTTCGACTAAGGGCCTTCGGCAAACAACAGCAGCCGACGGCGGTACTCACGTGCCGCCGTCGGCTGCTGTTTTGTGCCCGCTACCGTCTATGCGCCTGGATTCCAGCCGCGTATCAAACTGGGACACACCAGTGCCTCACCACAGTGAAAACCTGAAGTTCGGGCGAATCGGTTTGCAAATGCCGACGCACCTTCGAATTTAGGAGATCGCATGACTAGCACAGCCGCTGCTGACATCGGCACCGTGGTCGACAACAAGGCCGTCCGCCGCCGCACTGTCGCACAAGCAATCGTTGAATACCTTCAGGTCCAATACAGCGAACTGGACGGTGAACGGAGGCGCCTGGTTCCCGGCATGTACGGCATCTTTGGACATGGCAACTCCGTCGGTCTGGCTCAGGGAATCGACGAGTACGGCGTGGACTTCCCGCACTACCAGGGAAAAAACGAGCAGTCCATGGTCCACGCGGCCATTGGCTTCGCAAAGGCTTCAAACCGCGCAGCAACCCTTGCCTGCACGGCGTCCGCAGGTCCGGGGTCAACCAACATGGTTTCCGGCGCCGCCACTGCAACGACCAACCGGCTCCCGGTGCTGCTGTTCCCGGCAGACATTATCAATAACCGTTTTGGCGATCCTGTGCTGCAGCAGATCGAACATCCGGTAGAACGGGATGTCTCCGCCAACGACTGCTTCCGCCCCGTCAGCCGCTATTTCGACCGGATCACACACCCGGCCCAGCTGCTCTCCACCCTCCCCGAGGCAATGCGTGTCCTCACCGACCCCGTGGAAACAGGCGCCGTTGTAGTCTGTCTGCCTCAGGACATCCAGGGCGCGGAATTCGACTTCCCTGAATCCTTCTTCACACCGCGAGTGTGGCACATACGTCGTCGTCCGGCGGTCGAGGACGAATATCGCGACGCCGCCGCAATCATTGCGAACGCTGAGCGCCCGCTGTTAATTGCAGGCGGAGGCGTGCGGTACTCGAAGGCACAGGAGGAACTTGCACGCTTCAGCGCCGAGTTCGGGATCCCCGTAGCCGAAACTTATGCAGGCAAGGGAAGCGGCCCTGTCAGTGAACTCAATGTGGGCGCGCTGGGCGTGACAGGAACCGTTGGTGCCAATGAAATCGCCGACGGTGCGGATGTTGTCATCACTGTCGGCTCGCGCCTTCAGGACTTCATCACCGCATCACACTCGCTGTTCCAGAACCCCAACGTGAAGTTCGTGAATCTTAACGTCGGCTCGTTCGATGCCCACAAGATGGGCTCATTCCCCGTTATCGGCGATGCCAAGCTGTCCCTTGCGGCATTGAGGGACCGACTCGGGGCCGTTGGCTACAGCACCTCCGATGCCTTCCGCAGCGACATCGCGGACGCCCGGAAGGCCACTCTGGAGGTCCGCAAGCACGACCTTCAGGCCTTCCCGGGCGAGAACATGAGTCAGGCTCAAGTGATCGACGTGCTGAATCGCACGACCACAAACCAAGACGCCCTCATCCTGGGCTCAGGCGGTGTGGTTGAAGGAATCCACAAGGCATGGGATCCATCCAACGGCACTGAAATCCACTTCGAGTACGCCAACTCCTGCATGGGCCATGAAATCCCGGCTGGGCTCGGATACCGGATCGCCCGCGGCGACGACCCCGGAGAGGTATACGTATTGATTGGCGACGGCACCTACTTCATGCAGCCCACCGAGCTGGTCACTGCCGTGCAGGAACGTCAAAAGATCATTACCATCGTGATCGACAACCGTGGGCACCAGTGCATCTGGCCACTCCAAGTGTCGAAGGGTGGCCCTGGCCGCGAGTTTGGTACCCAGTACCGGGAACGCAGCAACGAATCCGGTCGCCTCGATGGAGCCATCCTGGAATTCGATATCGCTGCCAACGCTGCCAGCATGGGCTGCGCAGCGTGGTCAACCTCCACCATTGAAGAGTTCCAGGCCGCACTTGTGGAGGCGAAGGAGGCGGAAGGCCCCGCAGTGATCGTGGCCCGCGTTGAACCTTGGCGCTACCTGTCCGGCAACGGAGCATTCTGGGACGTGGGAGTGCCCATGACCTCGCAGCGCCCGGGCAGCCAGCAAGGTACGGCCAAGCACCTGGAAGGCCGTGCCCGCCAGCGATTCTACGCAGCCAGCACCCCACCTGCCGCGCGCTAATCCGCATCGGGCGGGACCGTTACGCACGGTCCCGCCCTGTCTTTTACGGTCAAACCACATTTTCGAATCTTCTGACAAGGAGTACCCACCATGAGCGCATTTGCCGTTATTGATCCAGCTACGGGAACTACCCACGCGGAGTACCCGGCGGCCACCGACGCAGAGGTTGAGGCCGGCCTGAAAGCAGCGCAGGCAACCTACCAGGAGTGGTCGCGCTCCACCACCGTGGCTGAGCGGGCCGCACTGGCTAAACGCCTGGCCGAGTTGTTCGTGGAACGCAAGGACACGCTGGCAGCCATCATCAACCGGGAAATGGGCAAGCCCCTCCCGCAGGCAGCCGGTGAGGCAGAGTTCTCTGGAGCGATCGCGGCCGCCTTTGCCGAGCACGCGGAGGAATGGCTCGCTGATGAGGAACTTGAGGTAGCCGATGGTTTGCGGACCTTCTTCCGCTACCAGGGCCTGGGCGTAGTTCTCGGCATCATGCCGTGGAACTACCCGTACTATCAGGTGGCTCGGTTCGCCATCCCCAACATCATTCTGGGGAACACGGTCATCGTTCGTCATGCAAGTCAGTGCCCCGAGTCAGCGCTTGCGCTGGAGGAGCTTTTCCGGGATGCGGGCTTCCCCGAGGGCGCCTACGTCAATCTGTTTGCCACGCACCAGCAAATTTCGAACATCATCGCCGACGACCGCACGCAGGGCGTTTCACTTACCGGTTCGGAACAAGTGGGCGCGATCGTTGCAGAGCAGGCCGGCCGAGCGTTGAAGAAGTGTGTGCTGGAGCTTGGCGGCGCCGACGTGTTCATCGTTCTGGACACGGCTGACGTGGACCAGGCGGTTCGGAAGGCCGTCATGGGTCGGATGGGCAACACGGGCCAGTCCTGCAATGGTTCCAAGAGGATCGTGGTGCTGGATAAGTACTTCGATGAATTCTCTGAGAAGTTCAAGCAAGCCATCGCCGGGCAGTCCTACGAGAACGGCGATTTCGGCCCGATGTCATCCGATTCAGCCACGAAGTTCCTGAAGGACCAGGTGCAGGGGGCCCTTGACCAGGGCGCCGAAATCCTGGTGGGCAACAACCAGCCCCAGGGCAACGTCTTCACGCCGACAGTGATCACCAACATCACCCCGTCCATGGACGTCTACAGCGAAGAGCTATTCGGTCCAGTGGCGCAGCTCTACAAGGTCAGCAGTGACGAGGAAGCGATCAGGCTCGCAAACTCTTCGCCCTACGGCCTGGGTTCCGTGGTGATCTGTGACGACCTTGAGCGCGCCGAACGCGTGGGCGACCAGCTCGACGTGGGCATGGTCTTTGTAGGTGCCTACGATCTCAGCGGAGCGGATGTACCGTTCGGCGGCGTCAAGAAGTCCGGTTACGGACGCGAACTGGGCAAGGTTGGAATGCTGGAGTTTGCGAACAAGAAGTTGTTCCGCTTCGCCAACTAGCCAGCAGACCATACAAAGGAGGCCGGATCATCGTGATCCGGCCTCCTTTGTTCGGGTGACGAGCTAAAGGGGACTTAGGCCCCGTAGGTGGTGTTCCCCGAGACTTCGGGAATCTCCACCCAATTGCCAGAATCTGCGCTGCGGAGCGAGGCATCCACTAATTCGGATGCGGACCAGCCGTCACTCGCGGACGGGCCCAGTTGTTTGCCTTCAGCGACCGACCGCAGGAACAGCGCGGCTTCGATGGTCTTGAGGTCGTTGAATCCGATTCCCGGGCCGGGGCCGGGCTGGAAACGGCCAAATTCACCAAAGGCCGGCGGTGTCATGATGGTGCGGTAGCCGCTACGGTCCGTGGCGAGTTCCAGTTGGTTCATGCGTTCGAAGTTCCAGCGCAGCGATCCTTCGGTGCCGTAGACCTCGATGATGTATTCGGCATGCGGGCCGATGGCGACGCGTGTGGATTCGAACATTCCGATCGCACCACCTTCAAAGCGGGCCAGCATGGCTGTGTAGTCTTCATTCTCCACTTCGCGCGTGACTTCGGAGGCCTGGCCCATGTCGAAGGAATTCGAGGAGTTGCCGGCGGGGAGCGGACGGTCCTTGATAAAGGTCTCTGTAACGGCATTCAGCGAGGTGATGCGGCCTACGAGAAATTGTGCCAGGTCGAACCCGTGGCTGAGGACGTCTCCCAGTACGCCGGATCCTGCGCGGGCCTGCTCGTACCGCCAGGTGAATACCTGGCTCGGATCTGACGCGTATCCGGTGAGGAGACGGATCTGCACATTGGTGATTTTGCCCAGGGCTCCGGACCGGATCAGTCGGCGGGCTTCGGCTACTGCCGGGGCGTGCCGGTAGTTGAACCCCACCGAGGTGATGAGTCCGGCGGCCTCCGCCCCTTGGGCAATCTCACGGGACTCCTGGGCGCTGCGGCCCATGGGCTTCTCGATCCAAAAATGCTTGCCGGCCTCAATGGTGGCAAGGGCTATCTCGTGGTGAAGGAAGTTTGGCGAACAAATGGACACCACGTCCACGTCCGGGTTCTCCAGTACCTTGCGGTAATCCGTGGCCGTCTCCTTGTATCCGAGTGCGTCCTCGGCATGGTGGCGGCCAGCATCGTCCGGGTCCGCGGCGATTACCAGTTCAGGATGCCGGGGCAATTCCGGAAAGAACTGCTTGGTGGCCAAGTAGGCGCGGGAATGCAACCTCCCCATCCATCCGACCGAAATCAAGCCAACCCCAATGCGGTTCTGCTGTTCCAAGAGCGCTCCTTAGTCTCTGCCGCTATACAGCGGTGCTGTGCCGCGGACTCACTGCGGCATCTGTTGATCAGCCTAGGAACGAACACAGTGTGCTCTGTGTCTCAATGTGAGACAACCGGCGGAAGGCGAGCGCTGTTTTAGTGGAACGTACTAGTCCGCTACTGCAAACAAAAGGAGCCCGTCGCCGATGATGGACCGCTACCAAGAACTGCGCACCCAGCCTCTTCGTGTCCTCATCACTGGTGCCACCTCAGGCGTCGGTGAAGCAACCGCGAAGCTTTTCGCCAAGCGAGGCCACCGCGTCGCGCTCCTTGGTCGGCGTTCTGAGGAACTGCAGCGTGTGGCCGGAGAAATCGACGCCGATGCCCACACTGTGGCTGCCGACGTCGCCGATGCCGGTGCAGTCAAGAACGCTGTCCGGGGTGCAATTCACACCTTGGGCGGCTTGGACGTAGCGATCAACGCTGCGGGAGTAGCCGGGCACGTTGCTTTGGAAGATCTTACGGAGAACCACTGGCACGAGGTGCTGGAGACGAACCTGTCCGGCACTTTCTACGTGGCACAGGAGGCCGCGCTCCATATGCGCCGGGACGGCGGAGGCTCGATTGTCAACGTGGCCTCCGATCTGGCCGCCATGGGCGTTCCGGGGCTTGTTCACTACTGTGCGGCGAAAGCAGGCGTCGTGGGACTGACCCGCGCCATGGCGATGGAACTCGCGCCCCTTGTGCGCGTGAACGCCGTTTGCCCAGGCCCGATTGACACGCCCATGGTGCGTGAGGGCCTGGCTGCGGCGCCGAATCCGGGAGAAGCCCGGAGATTGAAAGAGAGCACTGTGCCGCTGAACCGGCTCGCCGATCCGGACGAGGTGGCCGCCGCAATCTATTTCCTGGCGGTCGAAGGAACTTTTGCCACCGGAACCAGCATGGCGTTCGACGGCGGCACATCAGCTGCGTAGGAAGCGCAACAAGTATCCATCAAGACCAAACAAGCCAAGGAGCTAAAAGGACATGGAAGAGTCGAACTACAAGAACCTCCGCAGCGCGCGTTGGTTCGCACCCCACGACCTCACTGGATTCGTTCACCGCACTGCAATCCAAGCGGAGGGATTCTCGCGCTTTGCCCTTAAGGACAAGCCGGTGATCGGCATCGCCAACTCCTGGTCGGAGCTGGTCAACTGCAATATCCACTTCAAGCTGCTGGCAGACGCGGTCAAGCGCGGTGTCTTGATGGCTGGCGGGTTGCCGCTGGAATTCCCCACCATTTCCCTGGGGGAGAGTCTCATGAAGCCCTCGGCAATGCAGTTCCGGAACCTGATGGCCATGGACGTTGAGGAGTCCATCCGCGCCTACCCGCTGGATGCCATCGTCCTGTTGGGCGGCTGCGACAAGACGGTGCCGGCCCAGCTCATGGGAGCGGCAAGTGCAGACGTTCCCACGATCATGCTGACCGGCGGACCCCAAGAGCCCGCACACTTCCGGGGCAAGCAACTCGGTGTGGGTACGGACACGTGGAAGTATGCTGATGAACTGAGGGCCGGGAAGATCACCGAGGCCGACTTCGACGAGCTCGAGTCCGCCGCGAAACCTTCTGCTGGGCACTGCAGCGAGATGGGCACGGCCTCTACCATGACGTCTCTCGTCGAAGCCCTCGGCATGTGCCTGCCGGGGACGGCGTCCATCCCCGCGGTAGATGCGCGTCGCGCTCAAGCCGCGGAAGCGACCGGACGCCGGGCCGTGGAGATGGCCCTGTCGCAGGGGCCAAAGCCCAGCGAAATATTGACGAAAGAGGCATTCGACAATGCCATCACGCTCTTGATGGCTGTGGGCGGGTCCACCAACGCTGTGGTTCACCTACTGGCCCTCGCGAGGCGCGTCGGTTACGAGCTGCCATTGGACCGCTTCCACGAGATCTCCCAGCGGACCCCTCGCATTGTCAACGTCCGCCCATCCGGCGAGTACTTGGTGCAGCAACTGTTCCAGGTCGGCGGTATTTCCACGGTACTTAAGGAGCTGGCGCCTCTGCTGAACAATGATGCCATTACCGTCACAGGTGAATCCCTCGAAAGTGGGTACAGTTCGGCCCCCGAACCTGACGGCGTCGTGGTCAGCACTCTTAAGGCTCCCTTTGATGCCTCCGGCGGCATCGCCGTCGTGCGCGGTTCTTTGGCTCCTAACGGAGCGGTGATCAAACGGAGTGCCGCCTCCAAGGATTTGCTGCAGCATAAGGGTTCGGCCGTGGTATTCGAGGACATCTATGACCTTGGGCGCAGGATCGACGATCCTGATCTGGACATTACGGAAGACTCGGTTTTGGTGTTGCGGAACAGTGGTCCTGTCGGCGCTCCGGGTATGCCTGAATGGGGCATGCTTCCCATCCCTGAGAGGCTCCTGCGCCGCGGAATCCGCGACATCGTCCGCATCTCCGACGCTCGTATGAGCGGCACCGCCTTCGGTACCACTGTGTTGCACGTTTCTCCGGAGGCCGCCGTTGGAGGGCCGCTGGCGATCGTTCGGGATGGGGACCCAATCGTCCTGGATGTCGAGAACCAGCGCCTGGATTTGGACATTCCCGCCGAGGAGATTGAAAGCAGACTGGCAAACCTCAAGCTTCCGGAGCCGAAATACCAGCGCGGCTATGGACGGCTCTTCATCGATCATGTGAACCAGGCCGATGAAGGCTGCGACTTCGACTTCTTGAAGGGTCTTCCTGACGAGGAGCCACAGCGCTTGCCGTATGGCCTGATGAGCGGTTGGCAGGGCGGCTGGTAGCCAACAGCAAAATCTCCACACTCCAAACAAGCGCGGGCTGATCCTCAGGGACAGCCCGGGAAGGGGAAGGTATGTCACGACCCAAAGTAATAGCAATCGTTCAGGAGGGGCGCCCGCTACCACCCGTCGAACGGTTGGAAGCGGAGGCCGACGTAGTGGTGGTACGCACCGCGGAGGAGTTCCGGGCTGCCCAGCCAGGTACGGAAATTCTGTTCCTGAACGACTTCAGAACCAATCTTCTGAGGGAAGTCGGGCCGGGTGAGCTGCGCTGGATACACACCTCAAGCATCGGCGTAGACAGTTTGATGACCCGCGAGATCATCGACAGCGACATCGTTGTGAGTAACTCCCGCGGCGTGTGCGAGAGGCCCATCGCAGAGTGGGTCCTGGGCGTCTTGCTGATGTTCACCAAAGACCTGCGCCGCACTATCGAGTTGCAGCAGGCACGAACGTGGCAGCACCGGGAAACCGAACCCTTGCTGGGACGCAAAGTCCTGGTTGTGGGGCCCGGACCCGTTGGCCGCGAAACCGTCCTGCTCCTGCGTGCTGCGGGAATGGACGTCGACATCGTTGGACGCTCAGCAAGAATCGATACACAGCTAGGTCAGATCTCGGGCTTCGATGAGCTCGACCGGCTCTTGGGCGAGGCCGATGATGTTGTGTTGACGTTGCCACTGACAGAAGAAACCCGTGGACTGTTCAACTCATCGCGCTTCACCAGAATGCGGCCAGGAGCCCGCCTGGTCAATGTGGGCCGCGGGGCTGTGGTGGTGGAGCAGGACATCCTGGACTCACTTGACGCTGGACACCTGGGCGGGGCGGCCCTCGATGTTTTTGAGCATGAGCCATTGGACGCTGGTAATCCTCTGTGGAGTCATCGGAACATCCTGGTCTCGCCCCATGCTTCCGGAGACCTCATTGGCTGGCGGGGGAGGGTAGTGGATTGCTTCGCCGGGAACCTTGGGCGGTGGAAAGCGCGCGAGCCGCTTGTGGACGTCGTGGACCTGAAAAAACTCGACCCGGCTCCACGGGCCCTGGTGACTGAAGTGCCCTGATCAAGCCTCTCCCATGGGTATTCCGGTGCTGTAAAGAGGGGCCGGAATACCCATGGGAACACCCTGTCCCAAGCTGGTACAGTGCTTCCACTATCCTCGTCGATAGTGTGAGTCAGCACTCTAAATATCGTGACGAGGACTACATGGCAAGCACAACAAGAGGTACGACGAAAACGCCGACCCGACCCCAGGAACATAAGCTCAGCGGCAATATGGGAGTGGGCGAGCTCGTGATGAACGTACTCGCCTTTTCTTCTCCGCTGACCACCGTTGCAGGCACGCTGCCTGTAATGCTTCTTTTCAGCGGCCACACGGCACCGGGCATCTATCTTCTGGTGACGCTCATGCTGTTGATTTTCTCAGTCGGCTTCGTCAAGATGAGCCGCAGTGTTGAAGCCCCCGGCGGTTTCTATTCATTTGTCACAGCCGGCCTGGGTAAACCTGCGGGCCTCGGGGGAGCACTGCTGGCGCTCTTTGGCTACATCTTCATAGGGTTCTTCGCACCGTCCCTTTTCGCTCTCACGCTCCAGAGCTTCGTGGTCAACACACTGAACGGCCCAGACATCCCCTGGTATTGGTATGGGCTCGGCATCATCGCCATCACCACCCTCTTGGCTTATAACCGCATTGACCTCTCGGCAAAGGTCCTGACCGTTGTCATGCTGCTTGAATCTGCAGTAGTCATGGTCTTCGACATCGCGGCCTTCTCCACAGGATCCGCAGAGGCGGTTCAGGGGATCGGCTTCTCCATGCCATGGATCACAGATGCCGGATTGGGGCTGGCGCTGCTGTTCGCCGTCGGGAACTTCTTCGGGTTCGAAGCGACAGTCATCTACCGGGATGAAGTTAGGAATCCGGACCGCACCATTCCCCGTGCCACGTACATTGCGGTGGTGGGAATTGGACTGTTCTATGCTCTGGCAGCTTGGGCTTACACGGCCTTCATCGGGCCCGACAAAGTCCAAAGCGAAGCCGCAGCAAACACTGTGAACTTGTTCAACGACGGTGCGACTATCTTGGTCGGAAAGATCTTCGCCGACATCGCGATAGTCCTTCTTATCACGTCGATCTTGGCCTCAATGCTGTCGATTCAGAACATCGCTGCCCGGTATAGTTTCTCGCTCGCCGCCGACGGGGCGCTGCCCGCAGCCTTGGGCCGGGTCCATCCCCGCCACAAGTCGCCATACGTTTCGGCATTGGCAGTTGGCCTCTTGTGGGCACTGGCGACTGTTATCTTCACGGTGATTGGGGTCGCACCGGAGGCCCTTTATCCCATCGCAAGCGGCAGCGGAACGTTTGCCGTCCTGCTCTTGATGTTCATCACCAGCATTGCTGTGTTCGTGTATTTTGCCCGCCGCCGGCGCTTCAGTCCGGAATCTGTTTGGAAGACCATTGTGGCGCCGATTGTCAGCGTCATCTTCCTCGGACTGATCACCTATCTGGCCATTACGAATTATCCAGAACTTATCGGCGGTTCGGCAGTTATGACTGCCATTTTCATGAGCTTCACTTTTGCCTTGTTCTTCGGCGGGGTTGTCTATGCATATCTCCTGCGGTCAAAGCGTCCTGACGTCTATGCACGCTTGGGCCGGCAGAAGATCGACTAGCAACAGATCCCGCTTCCCACCAACCATTTGGAGATGCTCCATGTCGCAACAGATTAGAGTTGGCCTGTTCGGAACCGGGCGGATAGGCCAAGTACATGCTATGAGCCTGGCTACCTTGGATGAGGCAACGCTGTCCTGGGTATGTGACCCATTCATCGAAGGTGCAAAGCAAACAGCTGCCGAATTCGGTGGCCGGGTGACTGACGATCCTCATGAATTGTTCGCTTCCGGGGAGATCGATGCTGTCATCGTCGCCTCTCCCACTGCAACACATTTGGACCTCGTAGAGAGGGCGATCGACGCCAAGGTGCCGGTGCTTTGCGAGAAGCCGATCGACCTGGATATCTCCCGAGTGGACGCCTTCCGTTCTAAGGCTGCAGCTTCCGATGTGCCGGTTGTCTTAGGTTTCAACAAGCGTTTTGACAGGCATTTTGTGGAGCTGAAACGCCGCGTGGCCGCTGAGGAAATCGGAGCATTGGAACACCTGCTGATCACCAGCCGCGACCCAGGGGAGCCTCCGGCAAGCTATCTTCCCCAGTCCGGCGGAATCTTCCGGGACATGACCATCCATGACCTTGATATGGCACGGTACTTTATACCGGACATCGTTGAAGTCTCAGCGCACGGAGCAAACGTATTCAGCGACGCCATTCGTCTGGCTGGTGACTTTGATTCGACGGTAGTTACGTTGAGGGGCTCGAAGGACGAGCTCGTCACGATCATGAATTCGCGCCATTCGGCCTACGGTTATGACCAGCGCATCGAAGCTTTTGGATCAACCGGTTTGCTGCAGGTAGGCAATAAGAATGACAGTTTGGTCCGGCATTGGGGATCCAGATCTGTTGAATCCATGGGGCGCTTCCAGGACTTCTTCCTGGAACGCTATGCCGAGGCGTACCGTCTGGAAGTTGCTGAGTTCCTCCGCGCTGTTCGAGGGTTGCCCTCCAGAAGTCCGGGATTCGAGGACGGCCGCGCAGCGCTGATTCTTGCGGATGCTGCCGAAAAGTCAGCCCGGACCGGCGCTGCAGTTGCAGTGGACCTGAGTTAGTCGGGCAATATGGCCGCCCGCCTGGGCCGCAGATGTTCCCGCAACGACATCTGTGGCCCAGAGCGGGCATCTTCTTTGATTATCAATACAACGAGAAGCGCAGGTAAGAAGCGATGAGCGCAGGTCATGCATCACCGAATGAAACACGTGGCGACTGGACGCCCGCCGAAGCGTTCTGGGAATGGGTGGAACCCGGTGACAGCGTCAGACTGCAAAAGCACGGCTGGCCACCGTACGACGGATACGTCGACGATAGGACTTCCGATGGGAATATTGTTTGGGTTCTCTCGGTGGGTGAGCGTCGCCTCTTTCACAGGGCGGATGGCTACAGCCTCATCGTATGGGGATAAGTCCCGTCAGGCCGCCTGCAGCATCTCATGAATCCTCAACCATGAGCCTCTATTTCTTGCATAAAGTCAATCTTTGAAACGTGTCAATTCCGTGTTCCAAAGTGGCACACATCCTCCAATCTCAAATCCGCCAAAGTTCTTGTAAGTGAAGCAGTGTGGCGGAGGTCACGCGGTTTTGGGGATTTGTTACTTCCCGAATCAGCCCGCCAGACAACCTAGTTTGGCTGGCCGCGGCGCAAGTGTTTCACCGGATCATTCACATGGCCCTATCGAACGAGGATGAGATGACCGAAGCACCACCGGCGACCCCTCCACTGGTCGCCCTCAAGGACATACACAAGACATTCGGGGCGGTGTCCGCACTACGCGGCGTCAGCATCGATGTCCAGCCCGGCGAAACCTTCGCCCTGCTCGGCGACAATGCCGCCGGCAAATCTACGCTCATGAAGGTACTGACGGGCGTGTACCAGCCAGACCGAGGTTCCATCGAGCTGGACGGCAGAGCGACTGAATTCCCAACCCCGTCGGCTTCCCGTGACCAGGGAGTGGAGATGGTTTACCAGGACTTCGCTTTGGCGGACAACCTGGATGTTCGTTCCAACATTTTCCTTGGACGGGAGCCGCAAAAGAACATTCTGGGCCCCTTGCTGCGGATCATCGACCGCAGAAAGATGGAGCTCGAAACAAAGCGGGTGCTTGAACGCTTGGATATCCCTATCAATCCACGGCTGAAGGTCAAGCGACTGTCCGGCGGGCAGCGCCAGGCTGTAGCCATTGGCAGGGCGCTGGCCTTTGATGCGCGGCTGATCATCATGGATGAGCCCACGGCCAACTTGTCGGTAGCCAAGGTGGACAAGCTCATTGAGGTCACGCAACGGCTCAAAGACCTGGGCATCGCAGTCATCATCATCACTCACCGTCTGGATGAAGCATTCGCAGTAGCCGACCGCTTCGCGGTCATGCGACAAGGCCAGGTTGTGGGTCGCTTCCGGGTTGGCGAAGTTTCCGAAGCGCAAGTGGCACACCTCATCTCGCACGGCACCTTGGATGACTACATCGATGACGGCGCAGGTATCCCAGAAGATCGCCGCAAAATTGGCAGCACCTCATCGATGGATGTGGTTGATGCGATGGCAACCCCCGGCACGACGAATGCGAGCCACTCATGAGCCTCACAATGGATAACCTCAAGACAAAGCTCGGGCCTGCAGACCTTAAAGAGGGAATGACGGCGACCAAGGTCAAGCGCTTCATCGGTGACTACGGCATCATCATTCTCTTCGTGGTCATTCTGGTCTTCCTGGCAGCCGTGGCCCCGAACTTCCTGACGCTGAACAACATTGTCAATGTCGTCCGGCAATCGTCCATCATCGGACTGATCGCCCTGGGAATGACGTTCATCATGATCACCGCAGGCATTGATTTGTCGGTCGGTTCGGTGGTGGGGTTGGCCGGAATGACCTTCGCCTTGCTGGCTCCGGCAAGTGGTGGCGCCTTCTGGCTACCCCTGATCGCAGGGCTCGCCGTAGGCCTGCTTGTTGGCTTCCTCAGTGCGGCGTTGGTGGTCTGGGGAGCCATCCTGCCATTCCTTGCGACCCTGGCGACGATGGCCATTGCCCGCACGGCAGTTCTGGTCATGACGGACGGTCAGGTTGTTTCAGGGCTCAGCGGCCCCGCTGAATGGTTGGGCTCGGGCTTTATCGGCCCGGTTCCGGTCCCGGTCATCATCTTCCTGATCGCTGCCATCATTTGCGAGTTCGTCCTCAGCCGAACCAAATTCGGTTCCCACGTCTACGCCGTGGGCGGGAACGAAGAGTCCGCCAAGAAGGTGGGTATCTCCACCGGACGTGTTCTCTTCGCGGTGTACCTCATCGGTGGCGTCACTGCCGCGCTGGGTGGCCTGGTCCTCACTGCACGTCTGGACGGTGCGGCCCCTGTAGCTGGCACAGGTTATGAACTTCAGGTGATTGCCGCCGTCGTTATTGGAGGTACGAGTCTGTTTGGCGGCGTCGGCACCATCCGTGGGACGGTCATCGGCGTACTCCTTCTGGGCGTCGTCATGAACGGCATGAACCTGATGGGGGTCTCGTCCTATTACCAGCAAGGGGTCCAAGGAATCATTCTCGTCCTGGCCGTCTTGCTCAACCGGTGGAAATCCGACTAACAGCAACAACCACTACGCATCAAACAATCTCCCTTAGCAATCAGAACCATTGAAAGGAACGATCATGGGAATGCGACAGAAGCTCGCTGTGACCACCGCAATGCTGGCCGCAGGAGCTCTTGCCCTTACCGGCTGTGGGGGCAACAGCACGGCGGGAAGTTCAGAAGCGGCGGGCAAGTCCTACAACATCGGCGTTGTAGTTCTTGACCTGCAGGACCCGGACCTGGCCCACATGACGGACGCCATGAAGAAAACGGCGGATGAAAAAGGCGTCAAGCTCAACATCACCGACTCCAAGAAGGACGTAGGCAGCGAGCTCAACCAGGTTGAGGATCTGCTCACCCGTCAGGTGGACGCAGTCATCATGCAGCCATTGGACGGCGAAGCCAGCCAGAATGCGGCGAAGCGTGTCATCGCCGCCAACATTCCGTTGTTCATCCTGTCCACCGAGTTCGCCGAAGGTTCGGATGTTGGATACAAGAGCTACATCGGTGTGGATGACACTGTGGCCGGTGAAATGCAGGCTGAGTACTTGAACAAGGCGCTTCCGCAGGGTGGCAACATCGTTTTCGCCGCCGGCATTTACGGTGCGTCCTGGACGGATCGCCGTAAGAACGGCTTTGACAGCAAAATCAACAAGAACTTCAAGATCGTGGCTGAATTCCAGGCGAAGGGAAGCCGTGACGACGCCAAACGCAACATGGAGGACACTCTCCAGCGCTTTGGCGCAGGCCAGATCGACGCCGTAGTGGCGAACAACGATGAAATGGCCATCGGTGCTGCCTCTGCCATCGCAGACGCCGGTCGCACGGCCGAGTTCAAAGCAGTAGTCGGTGTCGACGGCACGGAACCAGCAATGCAGGACATCAAGGCGGGAACGATGTCGGCAACGGTTCGCCAGGACTCTGCCGGACAAGGCGTTAAGGCCGTTGAGGTGGTTACTGACTTCCTCAAGGGAGGAAACGTGGAGAACCGCTACACGCTGCCGTTCACGCTTATTACCAAGGACAACCTTTCCGAATTCCTGAAGTAGGCGGCTGCACCACGCGGACGGGCACAGCGGATCATCCGCTGTGCCCGTCCTGTTTTGACACAGTCCGGCGCGCAGCGCACCTGCCTACACTTCCTGCGGAAGCCTACGAATGGAGAACACGACATGGCTCACGGTGACAGCGGCTACAAAGGTCTGAGGCAGCTGCTCGGCAGGTTGGAACACCACGGCGTAGAGGTAGACAACTCCCCGCGAAGGCGTTCTGAGTACTCCTACGATGCCTCGAATTATCGAGTGCGGCCTGCGGCTGTGGCTTTCCCAAAGAACGTCGAGGACGTACGGACGGCTTTGCGGTTGTGTTCAGATCTACGCGTGCCCGTGACCATACGCGGCGGAGGCACTTCGATGGCAGGGAACGCCATTGGCGACGGCCTGGTGATGGACTTGTCCCGCTGCATGACGTCGATAGGAGCCCTCGACGCCGACCATGCGACGGTCTGGGCCGACGCCGGTGTTGTCCTTGGCGAGCTGCGGACACACATTGAGCGGGCAACCGCCGGGACGCTGACATTTGCGCCTGACCCTTCCTCGCTGACCCGGGCCACCGTCGGCGGTTCCATCGGTAATGACGCCTGCGGAAATCACTCGGTTGCCTATGGCCGGATGACCAATCACTTGCGGGAAGTAGAGCTGGTCACCGCGGATGGCGCCTACCTGAGGGCGGGGCGCGATTTTTTGCGGGCCGTCGATGAGACTGACACTCACTCGGTCGCCCGGGCTGAGGAACTCATGGAGGGTTTGAAGGCGCTTGCGGCAGAGAACCTGGCGACACTCCGGGTCGAGCTGCAGACCATTCCCCGGCAGGTCTCCGGATATCATGTAGGCCATCTACTGCCGGAGCACGGCTTTGACGTCGCTGCCGCACTGGCTGGCAGCGAAGGTACGTGTGCCGTTGTTGTGAGGGCAAAGGTGGGCCTCGTACCGAAACCCCTCACCACCGCGCTGCTCTGCCTGGGATACCGCGGCACCGTCGACTCTGCCCGTGACGTGATGACCATCCTGTCCGCAAAACCGAGCGCCATCGAGGGGCTGGACGTTTCGATCGTGGACATCATGCGGCACCGGCGGGGAGCAGCCAGTGTTGAGTCATTGCCTCGCGGCAGCGCCTTCCTGATGGTGGAGTTTTCGGACAACACGCTTCAGCAGGCGGCTGCTTCCTGTGAGGATTTGGTGGACAAGCTCCACACCGACGGCCGAGTGGTTGACTTTGCGATCGTCACTGACCCCGTGGAAAGGGCCAAGCTGTGGCGGGTGCGTGAAGACGGAGCCGGGCTGTCGTCGCGGCGGATCGACGGGGTGCAAACGTGGCCCGGGTGGGAAGATTCGGCCGTCGCTCCGGAGCGGCTAGCCGATTACCTGTCAGACCTGCTCCCGCTGGTGAAGAATTACGGCTACTCGGCCCTGATGTACGGCCACTTTGGTGCGGGCTGCGTCCACATGCGATTGGATTACGATCTGCGCAGCGACTCCGGACGCCAGGTATTCAGTGACTTCACCCGGGACGCGGCCAAGTTGGTGGTCAGCCATGGCGGATCCTTGTCCGGCGAACACGGTGACGGCAGGGCGCGAAGCGAACTGCTGGAAGTGATGTACTCCCGGGAGATGCTCGGCATTTTCAGGACCTTCAAGGATCTGTGGGATCCACACGGAGTCCTCAACCCCGGGATCATCGTGCACCCGGCCCCTTTCTCTGCCTCACTGGCGCTGGAGGGCGTCGTCAAACCGGGCCCCACCCGCGGTGAGTTGACCGCACTCCCGGCTGACGCCGTCGTGCCTTCCTCAGGGAACCGTGAAATGCTCCCGGTGGCGAGTCCTTTCGTGGGTAATACACACGCCTGCATCGGCGTAGGCAGGTGCCGTTCCACCTCCGGCGGGTTCATGTGCCCCAGTTATCGGGCCACGAAGGATGAAAAGGATTCCACCCGTGGCAGGGCACGGGTCTTGCAGGAACTAACACGGGCAAACGGCAGCAGCAAGGATGGTTGGTCAAGCCCGGAAGTACGTGAGGCCTTGGACCTTTGCTTGTCCTGCAAAGCCTGCTCCACGGACTGCCCCACAGGAGTGGACATTGCGGAGGCAAAGTCAGAACTGGTGGATGAGTACTATCGCGGCCGAATTCGTCCCTTTACGCATTACGCGATCGGCTGGCTTCCCCGGTGGCTTCCGATGTTGACGCGCGTTGCGTCTTTGGCCAACGCTGGGACGGCTTTCCGACAGTTCAGGCTCGTGGGGGAGTGGCTGGGCATCAGCGCCCGACGACGACTCCCGGCTTTCGCGGCGAATGACAGGATCCGCAAGCGGGTGCGGGAAGCCGAATTTGCGGAAGACTCGGACATCCTTTTGTTCATCGACAGCTTCACCCGCGCTTTCAGGCCCGAGGTGGTTCCGGCAGCGGCCCGGGTACTTCGGGACTCCGGAAAATCCGTTGGATGTACGCCCGACGCTTGCTGCGGTCTGACATGGATCTCCACAGGGCAACGCGAAGGGGCACGACGACGGCTTTCCAGGTTGATCACCAAGCTCGACGACAGTACGGAGCGGGACATCGTCGTCCTCGAACCCAGTTGCGCGGCAACCATCCGTGATGAAGGTCCGAAACTAGTGGGCGGTGCCGCCGCGGCGAGGGTCTCGGCAAGAGTAAGGTCCTTCTCCGTGGCAGTCGATGAAGCCATCAAACGGGGATGGAAGCCTAATACCCCACCACCTGAGTCAGCAGTGCTACAGACTCATTGCCATGAGCACGCCGTCTTCGGTTCAGGGGCACAGAAACGAGTCCTGCAAGCGTGGGGAGTTCTTGATCTCGTGGAATCGTCATCGTGCTGTGGCGTCGCGGGCAATTTCGGGTTTGAGGCCGAGCACTTCGACATGTCAATGAAAGTTGCTGAACACTCCGTCATTCCCGCCCTTGCGAAGAGCGAGACTGAAGCGCTAGTCCTTACTGACGGCTTCAGCTGCGCGATGCAGGTCTCACAGGTTGATCCGGACCGGTCCACTAAGCATCTGGCAGTGGCGCTGGATCCGTTGAGCGCTCGGTGGGCGGACTAATGGAATACGTCGGGATCTTCCTGATTCTCGTGGCGGCCGGGCTGCGTTTGGTGGGCCAGCACTTGGCCAAGCCCGGCCCACGGCCGCGAACCACGGCCACAATGCGGGCTGTCCATAGCGTCCCGCCTGGTGCAGCAGCCTTGCTGATGGCCGCCGCCGGCGTCTTCATCTTCGTCACCAGCATCAGCTCGCGTTGACCCTAAGGCCAACGACGGTGTCTCAAACTGACACGATCGGCACCATGCCCGAAGGCGGATTCTGGAAGAGACCACAAGGCACAACTAATTACGAGGGTTGATCCCGATGATGAACAGGAAGCTCGCACAAGGACGGCACGTTGAGTGGCTGCGATCCGCAGCACACTCAGGGGACTCGGACCTCGGAGAGCGCAGCGACCATCAAATCAAGCGTTCTGGCAGGACCGTTCATCGGCTCCTGCAGGACGTGTCGGAAGGCCGCGACACGAGCGACGCCTGGCCCTGGCCGACCCGGGGCAACTGATCCCTACAAGCTGCGGTCCGTAGCGTTTGCTCCTGGCACTGTGTTCAAGCGCTACGGCCCGCTTTCCTTTCCACTGCAGGAGGCCATGGTGAATCCCGGGAGTATGGCTTTCGTTGCCTGCGGACCTGGCACGCTGCTGGTGGAGATACTAACTCCGCCTTTCTCTGCGCCACCCGTAGAAGCGTTCGTGGAGGCCGTCCAGTCTCTTGAGCTCTGCGGAATCGTGGGTCTGAAAAAGATGAAGGACGGTGTCCTTCTGACCTACGACGAGCGGTCGATGGGAGTTCGGGATCTGCGGGCGCTTCTTGCGGCAGCCTATTCCAAAGTCACCTACGACGCTGGGGATTATTGCCCGAGAACCTACACGCTTCCCATAACTTTCGGAGGCCCTGCCGGGCCGGACCTGGCGGTGGCATGTGTTCTCTTCGATACTACGGAACGAACTCTCATCAGGCGGCTCTGCCGAAGTAAGCGCACCATCAAGATGTTTGCTGCACCTGGGGCCTCAGCGCTCCTTGAAATATCTTGGTCCGACGACGGGCTCCAGGCCTTTCAAGCGAGCAGATCGAAGCGGGCTGCGCCGCCTGGGTCTTTGTTGCTTTCGGGTGCCGGCCTCACAATTACCAGCCGCGAATGCTACTCAGACGAATGCCTTATAGGAAGAGTCAGCTACGGTGCTGGCTCTGCTATCGATGCCTTCCAGCTGGGAGATTCTGTGTGGCTAAGGGGCCAGCCATGCCAGCAGGATCAAAGCTAACGACTGGTAGTTAGTATGGAACATCACTGTCGATGGGCTGGGTGGATGACATGAGTGAATTACCGCGCTTGCGGGCCAATGCTGCAGTCCGGGAGTTCCTCTCCGGGCGGGAATGGTCAAACCAGACGCCAGCGCGGCGCCGTATCATTGAAGGTTTTCTGCGGCTGGCCACAAGCCGTGGTTTCGAATCGGTCACCATGCGCACCCTGGGGAGCGAGGTCGGTATGAAAGCCCCCAGTATTTACTCCAGCTTCCCTAAGGGCAAAGAGGAGATTGTCGCCGAAGCGCTCAGATGGTTCACAGACTCTTTTGCCCATGACCTCCTGTCAGGAGCAGAGACGGCGACGTCAGCCGAGGAGTACTGGGCTGCCCTCGTGCGTTGCCACCTCAGCCTGCAGCTTCGAAGACCCGAACCCGGACTGTGGGACCTGCTGATCGCCGCGGACAAGGTGGCGAGGTTCCTCGACGACGAGGTCCGTAGGGATGCCGACCGTTGGGTGCGGTTACACGAGGGCATGTACATTGCTGCAGCTGAAGAGATGGGGTTCGAGCTAACCGGCCAGACAGTCCAAGTGATACTGACCCTCCTGGACGGTGCGAGACGGTGGGGCGGAAACGGCGAGTCCCTGGATGAGTTGAGCCTTCGCACCGTCGGGCTGACCCGTTCCATCCTCGAAAGCAGTGGCCGGGGTCCGCTGCCTATTGGTGTCCCAAGCTGGCACACGGCCGGACTAACCGACGTCGATACTGTGATTCGGAACTCATAACTCAGTGACGGGGACTACATGAACAACACCACAATCGATGCTCCCCAGGTGAAGCATCACACCAAGGAAGCACGGCTCAGCGGCAGTATGGGGGTGGGGGAGCTTGTAATGAATGTGCTTGCGTTCTCTTCACCTCTGGCGACGGTGGCCGGGACCCTGCCGGTTCTGCTCATGTTCAGCGGCCAAACTGCGCCGGCCATCTACATGCTCGTGACGTTGATGTTGCTGATATTTTCAGTCGGGTTCGTGAAGATGAGTCGTAGTGTCAAGGGGCCTGGCGGTTTCTACTCCTTTGTCACGGCCGGGCTTGGGAGGCCCGCTGGCTTGGGAGGCGCTTTTCTTGCGCTGTTCGGCTACATCTTCATCGGATTTTTTGCGCCCGCTTTCTTCGGGGTGACGCTTCAGGGTTACGTGGTCAGTACCTTAGGCGGCCCTGAGGTCCCTTGGTACTGGTACGCACTGGGGATCATAGCTCTGACCACAGTGCTGGCTTACAACCGTATCGATCTCTCGGCGAAGCTGCTGACCGTAGTCATGCTTCTGGAAGTGGCCGTGGTGATTGCCTTTAACGTCGCGTCTTTTTCCGCTCAAGGCTTCGACGGAGTGCAGGGCACGGTATTTGCGATGCCCTCCCTGGGTGACGCAACGCTGGGCTTGGCACTGCTGTTTGCCGTAGGAAACTTCTTCGGCTTCGAAGCCACTGTCATCTATCGGGACGAAGTGAAGAACCCGGACCGCACCATTCCCAGGGCAACTTATATTGCCGTCGTGGGTATTGGCCTCTTCTACGCGGTGGCGGCCTGGGCCTTCATCGCCTTCCTGGGACCTGAAAACGTCCAGTCAGCAGCAGAGAGCAATACAGTAAACCTTTTCAATGACTCCGTCGCGGCATTGGTTGGCAAGACCTTCGCTGATATAGCAGTAATCCTGCTTATTACGTCTGTACTTGCGTGCATGCTGTCGATCCAGAACATTGCGGCACGATACAGCTTCGCGTTGGCCAAAGATCATGCGCTGCCGCCGGTTCTCGGCCGCGTACACCGCAGACACAAGTCGCCTTTCGTGTCGGCACTCGCTGTGGGACTCGTCTGGGCCGCAGCCACAGTGATTTTCACCGTGCTGGGGGTATCACCTGATGTGCTCTACCCAATTGCCAGCGGCAGCGGTACTTTTGCCGTGCTGTTGCTGATGTTCATCACGAGTTTTGCGGTGCTCGTCTACTTCCTCCGTCGCCGCCGTTTCGCGCCGGAGTCCCTATGGAAGAGCATCATTGCGCCGCTCATCAGTGTGATGTTCCTGGGCGCTATAACGTATCTGGCGATCATGAACTACCCGGAACTCATAGGCGGCTCAATGCTGCTAACGGTGATCTTCATGAGTTTTACTTTTGCGTTGTTCTTCGGTGGCATCGTCTACGCCATCTACCTTCGGAACAAGCGCCCGGATGTTTACGCGAAGCTGGGCCGCCAGAGCATCGACTGAGCCGCGCTCGGACCTGCTGGGTCCGAAGATCCCTCACTCGTGCGATCCACGGTTGCACAACTTTCCCTCTTGTTGGAGACCTCTTATGAACAGTTACTACCCGCTCGCCCTTTTGCTTGCACGACAGGAAGCTGCGCAGAGCGCCCTTGAAACAGCGACCAGCGCCCTCCCGAACGCGCCTGTCATTCCTGACGCAGGAAAGACTCGACCGCTATGGCTTGACGCCCTGCGGGGTCGCGTCGCTACGCTCCTTCACCGCATCGCCTGGTCGCTTGAGCCGGATGAGCAGGTCGGCAGCAATCAATAGCCGGGACCTGCATGCCAAGACGGGTCGGCTGGACGTGTGGGTGCTGCGCCGAACTGAGGAATGGGCAGAAAGGAAGTGTGGACAGCGTCCACACTTTCCACCTCGGACTGGCCCGTTCAGTCGCCGGTCTGGCCCGGATTCCGCATGTTTCCGGCACTTCCCAGTGTTTGCAAGGCGTGGAATCCCGTTCGAGTCCCACCTCGGGCACGGCATACCCCCTCGTGTGAGGGGGTTTTTGCTTTAACGTGTGTACATTCTGGGTGGTCAGGTCCCTCTGACGCTGGCCGCGGTGTGTGCCTGGCGTGGCGGGTCGCCTGTTCTAGTGTGGGGGAGCGGGTTCAGGGTCGTGGCTGGCGGACCCTCCGCTTGCGGCGAACTGGGTTATGGATTCCTTTCCTGGTACGTCCGGTAGGTCGTGGCTGGCCTACACCTCTTCATGGATAGGGGGACTGAGGGCAACATGGCTTGGAGAACCTACGTCAAGGACACCAACCACGGCCTCGCTCCTGAGTGGGCGCTTTGTTCAAGGTCCTGGCGGTGTACCGACTGCGGCTGTCGGCCGTATTCAAGCCGTATTTGTTTGTTTGCGATGTGCACAAATGTGTTGAGCGCCTATGCGAGGTCAGCGGCTAGCTGCATGGACAGTGAAAAACTGCGAGTGCAAGCCCTGTGAAAGGCGAACGCGCTGACGGTAGGGACCGAAGGCCGGGACAACCCGCCTGGCAGCCCCCAAGCTGTTGGCGCCACAAATCAACGAAGCTGAATTGATCTAGGCGAATAGGGTTTGCTCGAGCCCAGGCTCAAACTCGTCATGGTGTCCGTGACACGCCATCAGTGCTCGAAACAGCCGGCGAAGTGTGGTGATCAATCTGTGGAACCACGCGTTCGGCACGCTAGGTACCTCGTCCTGCTTCTGCAAGGAATCTAAAGGCGCTCCAAGGCCTGGAAACCAATCGGCAGTCCTGCCGGTGCCGGGCTGCGAACGACGGCTGACGCTGCTGTCCCGCTCGGAACACGGCCCGTCCGTCACAAGAAAGGCATGCCAATTCCTGACGGGTGGCATTCTGCTCTTCCGGAAGAAGCCCGGCAAATTCCGTTGCGGTCCATTCCGTGCCGTCCAATATGCTTTTTGCCATATACAAGGTGCCTCCTCGTGTATTGCTAACTGAAGTTCAAACGGCCATCAATAAGCTCCGCCGCCGGCCACCTCGCGAACGCCGGTATCCCACGGGCCACTGTCAGTCACCAGCGGGGGCGGGGTAAGTTTCGGCGCCTCATTGCCTGCCGTGTTTGTTCTGGAGACGATTCGGTCGTCTGAAGGTCATGGGCCGCAGGTAGCCACTGCGGGCCCATGACCGCCTTCCGGCCTGCTATTTCGAGCTGGGTCGTCCGGGGATATGGCTAAGAATGGACTTGGAGAAGCCGCCATCGACGCAGATATCCTGACCGGTGACGTAGCCGGATAGTGGGCTTACGAGAAATTCGATCACGTTGGCGATGTCCATCGGATCTCCTATTCTTGCGAGCGGGATAATTTCCTCCCGTGCCTTCTTGATTTTGGGATCTTCATACATTTTTTCGGTCATCCGGGTATGGGTCATGCCGGGGGAGACTACGTTGACGCGGATGCCGTCGGGTGCCCATTCCAATGCCAGTGTCTGGGCCAACATTGTCAGCGCGGCCTTGCTCGGGCTGTAGGCACCGGATCCCGCGTGTGGTTGTTGACCGGACATTGACGAGGTGAAGCAGGCGGCGCCGTGGCTGTCCTTCAAGTGCTGGTAGCTTGCTTTGGCGAGAAGCCATGGGCCGCGCAGGTTGACGGAGAACATTGCGTCCCAGTCTTCAAGGGAGACGTCGCATATGGGTCCGGGGTTGGCGATTCCGGCATTGGCTACCAACGCGTCCAGGCCACCGAATTCTGCAACGGCAGCTTTGACCAGCTGGCTCGGCACGTTGGGGTCGCCGAGATCACCTGCCAGTGCGATGGCGGTGCCTCCCACAGCCTGGATTGAACGAACAACCTGCTCTTGGCTGCTGTTTGATTCGTGTCCGCAGACTGCAATCATTGGCTGCTCCCCGCGCGCAAGGGCTGCCTCCGCGAGTCTCAGGGATGCTGCAGCGCCGATTCCACTGCTTCCGCCACTGACCAAAGCCCTCATTACACAAACTCCTCTTTCAGGTTTTTTCGCATTGATAAATTAGATTTCAACAATGCTCGTTTCTTCCGTGCTCGAATAAATTCTTGGTGGAGCCCGGTTTCCGGCGGAAGGAGTTAACTCTCCAGTTCCCATCCGTGGTTTTTGAGGACCTGCATCGCTTTCGCAAATTCGTGGACTGGATTGTCCTCACGGATGATCTCCAGAACGACATTCCCGACACCGCATGTGTCTTTGACGGCGTCGCCCAGCCCAGCCCAGTCAATGACTCCCGTGCCGATGGGGTCGTGACCCCAAGTGTCCACGCCGGTGTCGGAAATGTGCACCAGTCCGATGGCCTGGTGATGCTCCCGCAGACTGGCGACGGGATCTTCTCCGATGAAGGCGGCGTTGGCGACGTCGTAGACGATCTTGACAGAATCGTCGTTGATCGTGCTGACGACACCTGCCAAGTCCTGGATTGTGGGAGTGAAGCAGTAGGGGGTGTTTTCGAAGAGCAATCGTGTGCCAGCCTGCTTGGCCACCGGGATGAGACTTTCCAGGCTTTCATACATCCATCCGTGGACGTTTTCGAGCGAGGGCGAGATCATAGGACGGCGGGTGCCGGGGGAGATCACGACCTCAGCGACGTCCCAAGCGGCCGCCAAGTCAATTACCGACTTGATGTGATCAATACTTTTGCGGCGCATGCTGGCCCCGGGGCTGGCCAGGTTGATGTCATATCCGCCAGCGTTCAAGGACCGTATTTCCGCACCGTACCGGCTGAGCCTGTCTTGGATGGCCGTGCGTTCGGAGGTTGCTAACTCATCCGGCCAGCAGTGCGGAGAACTGACTGGAACCTCGAACGTTTTGTAGCCGTTGTCGACAAGCTCGGCTATCGCATCGATCGCCGTCGCTGACCAAAGATATGAAAACGTATTGATAATCATGCTGTTCACGTAGGAGAAGTCCTCTCAGTTCCGCGCCATGGAGAAAGAAGCTTCCCTTCATAACGCACTATAAATTCTGAGCTGCCGAGGAGCTGCGGCCGAACTGCCGCAGCTCCGAACCGACCGTCTATTTGGAGTGCCGGGAGACGTCGACCATCGAGGTCGTGCCCGAAACCAACTTTTCGCCTTCGAGTACCTCAGGGTCTGCCAGTGCCACAGTGGAACGGTCACCGCGGTTGCCGGTCTCCGGCAGCGTGAAGTAGACGACGAGGCACAATGCGACGACGACGATCATGTAGACAGCGACGAGCATCGGCTGCCCGGCTCCGACAAATGCGGCAGCGATCAGAGGTGCGGTTCCACCAAAGACGGCAATCACGATCTGATGCGCGAAACCGATGCCTGATACCCGGACGGAAGCCGGGAACAATTCGGCCTGGATGGTCGGATAGACCGACTGCCAGATGCCGAGAACTACCCACCCGGAGGCCGATACCAGGACGTATACCCAGAAGCCCGGCTGGTTGAGGAGCAGGAGCAAGGGGTAGAAGAGAACGATCATGCCGATGGCGCCGATGATTGGGAAGATTTTGCGCCGGCCGAGTCGATCAGAGAGTGCGCCGCATGTCGGCACGATAACCACCAGCAGGGCCAGCCCGATAACACTTCCGGCGAGTGTGGAGGACAGGTCCCGGCCGCTGGTGAGTTTGGCGTACGTGGGAAGGAAGGTGGCCCAGGTGTAGTAGGCCACGGCTGGTGCGGAGAGTGCAGCTGCCTGAAGCAGGGCCTTCGGGTGCTCGCGAAGCAGATCCATCAGGCGCGCCGCAGCGGACTTCTGGTCGACAAGGGCTTCTGCTTCGAATTCGGGGGTCTCTTCAGCCCGGGCCCTCAGGATCAGGCCGACGATGCCGAGGAAGCCGCCCACAACGAAGGGGATGCGCCATCCCCATGCGGCGAGATCGGCGGTGGAGAACGATGACGTCACCATCGCTGCGGCGCCCGTAGCTGCCAGGGTTGCAAGGCCACTTGCCATATTGGTGAAGGAACCGAACAAGCCTCGCCTGTTCGCTGGAGCGTGTTCGACCATGAACGCGATGGCACTTTGGCCCTCGCTGCCGGCCGAAATGCCCTGGATGACGCGGGCAACCAGGAAGAGGACGGGTGCCGCATAGCCGATGCTCGCAAATGATGGTGTGAGGCCGATGATGAGTGAGCCGAGCGCCATCCCGGACACGGATAGAGTCAGGATGAGCCGCCGTCCAAAACGATCAGCCAGTGGCGAGATGATGATGCCGCTAAGAGGCCGTACAACAAACCCGACGGCGTACGTCAGGAGTGCGGCGATCAGGGAAGCGAACGGGGAGTCGCTGGGGAATATCTGCGACGAGAATACCGCTGCGAGCAGGCCGTAGATGTACCAGTCGTACCACTCAACGAAGTGGCCGATCGTGCCTGCAATCAGGTTCAGGGTGCGGCGCGGATGTTTGGACGTTTCGGGACGCCCCGAAGTGTCGGGACTGCCGACTGCTTCTTTTGAGGTCTTCATTGAACTCTCCATGTTTTCACGTTTAGCGCTGTGGTTATAGTGCTGGATCTGGGCACCTGGTGTGCGGGGCCGGGCCGCCTGTTAGTGCGTCCGACCGGTTGACGAAATGCCAGGGGAGGCGGCCGGTGCGCGGCGGGCGGCGCTGCTTGCCAATAAGCGAAGAAAGCTTTCACAAACCTCCAGGCTCCGAATGAGATCGGTTGCTGAGATCGGTTGCATTCAACAATACGGATGGAATGTGATCTTTGTCAATGCACAATAGCGACGTTTCGTCCCATGCCAACGCCACTCACGGCCCGTCGCGAGGCTGCATCAATCGAGGGAAAGCGGTGCCTCGTTGTCGAAGTCCCTAAACTGCACACCTGACCAGGTGCATTCGAGGCGGCCGTAAGTGGCCCAGTAGTCATCCCAGTGTGCGAGCTTCCAGTTATCGCGCTCCAAAGCACGCTTGATGAGTCGCGAACGCAGGACGTCTTGGGGTACTCGGACTCGTATCACGGTGATCTCGGGAGAGGGCCAGTGGAAGTCATTTACCGCACGGGTCAGGTAGCCCGGATCGTCAAAATAGGCCCCGAAGGGGGCGTCGAGAACTACGGAGCGGCCGAGGCGCAGGTTTACTCCTGCCACATCCATGAGGGTCTCGTACTCAAGGGGCAGCAGATTGGCGCGATAGTAGTCGTTTGACTCGCGGTCGGTTGGGTCATGCCCCGTGGCGGTCAGTGCGAATTCGACGAAGCGGCCGCTCACCCGGTCCTTGTCCAGGTAAGCCGCTTGATGCTTCTCAGCCGTTTGTTGCGCGATGGTTGTTTTCCCTGAGCCGGCTGGTCCAATGACGATGAAGACCTGGGGAGACATTATCCGCGTGCCTCTGCTACTGCTGCGAGGAAGGCCCGGGCTGCTTCGGTGACGCGGGTGAAGTCCCCGTCAGGCTGCCATGCCTTGGTAACGTAACTGCCCACGCCGACGCCCGCCACGCCTGCGGCGAACCACTCGCCAACATTTTCCAGTGTGACGCCACCTGCAGGCATGATCGGCAGGTGCGCCAGAGGTGCGAGCACTGCCTTTGCGTAGGCCACCCCGCCGGCCTCGGTGGGGAAGAGCTTGAGGATGTCAGCTCCTGCCTCGGCGGACTCAACGAATTCCGTGGGTGTGAAGGCTCCGCTGATGGTTGGCACCTGATAGCGGTTCGCGGTCCGGATCATCGCAGGGTTCAACTGGGGGCTGACGAGGAACTCGGCGCCAGCGCGGATGCATTCATACGCGGAGTGCTCGTCAAGAACCGTTCCCGCACCAACCGCCACTCCGCTTGGTCCATGCTTTGCGGCCAGGCGCCGGATCACCTCGACGGCCCCGGGAATCGACAGGGTGATCTCCAATGCCCGGAAGCCACCCTCGATGGCAGCCTCCGCGACCTTCTCGGCAACCTCGGCGCTCTCAAGCCGCACAATAAGGACAGCCCCGGACTCGTCGATGGTCTGCAGGGTACGAAGTTTCTTATTCATGATGGCCTCTCTCTGGCCGGGTGGCTCTTTTGCTCCAGCCAAACCCGGCTCTATTGATGTTTCGTTGACAAACTCTCCCACCATCCATAGTGTTATTGCAACCGATCTCAGCAACCGATCTCATACAAGGGGGTATTGCGGTTGACTAAAGTACGAACAATTATTCTTGGTGCATCCCATTGGCATGTTCCACTCTGCGCACAGGCCATGGCCGAAGAACACGACATGATCGCAGTAGGCGACGATGATGTCTCCCGTGTGCAGGTGCAGAAACTGGCAGACGGCTGGGGAGCGCCGGTTGAAGCTGACTGGCAGAAACTGGTGGATTTGCCCGACGTCGGACTCGCCTATGTGTTTGGTCCCCACGAGGGTATGGCAGAAAAGTGCATGGCCCTGATCGAGCGGAATATTCCGTTCGTCGTGGAAAAGCCATTGGGCACCTCCCTTGGCGAGCTGGCCACCGTGCGTCAGGCCGCCGAAGCAGCTGGCGTACCGGCCACGGTGCCCTTGGTGCAGCGTGGCGGCCCGACGGACCAATGGCTCGCCAAGGCAGGCCGGCCAAGTTATCAACGGTCCTCGTTCATTGCTGGTCCGCCATCCCGGTACCTCCACAATGCCAATCCCTGGATGCTCGATCCTTCCAAGGCTGGGGGAGGCTGCCTGGCCAACCTGGCCCCTCATTTTGTTGACCTGTTTCTACGGGGCACCGGCGAATCAGAGCTGCAGGTGCAATCCCGGCTCTCATCGGTTCTTCACGGCCAAGATATTGAGGATCACGCGAGCCTTATCCTCACTACGCCCGAGGGCCGCGAAACCTTCGTGGAAGTCGGCTACGCATTCCCGGGCTCGCCGCTGAAGCGTTACTGCAGCTTCACATCGGTCGGCGAAGCGGGATTTGCCGCCGTTGATTCCGACGGCACAGCTACTTTCACGTCGACGGACGGCACCACGGAAGTGGACAAGATTAATGTCGACAGCGACCCACTCTACGATCCGTTTGTCCGAAGTGTCGCCCGGACGCTGGAAGATGGATTCCAGGGCCTGACAACGCTGGCCCAGCTCGAAGATGTCATGCGCCCCATTTGGCGGGCCTATGACGATCAGCACGGAGGAAGAGAACATGCCTGACTTGAGTATCGACGTCGTCGCTAAAGCCGCCGGGGTTCACCGGTCAACCGTCTCCCGGGCGTTCTCACGCCCTGAGGCTGTGAAGAGTGAAACGCGCGAGCATATCCTTCGGGTTGCCGAGGGACTTGGCTACACCATGAGTCCGCTGGCACAGGCGCTTCGTCGCAAGACCAGCAACATCATTCCTCTGATCGTCCCTGACATTACGAACCCGTTCTTCGCGGAACTTGCCAAAACGATGACACAAGCAGCTGACGAGCGCGGCTACCAGCTCATGCTCTGCGTCACCAACGGCGACCCTGCCAAATCTGATGGATACTTCACGGCCATGCAGGCGATGTATGCCCCGTTCGGGATTGTGGCACCCTCCACAAAGGTGGACACCGAGGCGCTGAAGCGTTTCGCCTTCGGCCACAAGGTTGTGGTGATTGACCGCGTGGAAGGCGACGACTCCGTTCCAACGGTTACCGTCGACAGCCGCAAGGGAATCATGCTGGCGTTGGATCATCTGCATTCCCTGGGGCATACCTCGATCGGATACGTATCCGGTATCGCCGGGACACACACGGCCCAGGACCGGATGGACGCCTATCTGGAGCTCACCGCCCAAAGCGGCAGCACACCTGTCGTGCTCGACAGCGGGTCAGACCTCGATGCGGGCACGCGCGGTGCGGAGCATTTCCTGGCTATGGACAATCCACCCACAGCGATCATTGCAGCCAACGACATGGTGGCTTTCGCGGTGATTTCGGCGCTCGGCCGAAGTGGCCTTCGGGTACCGGAAGACGTGTCGGTCATCGGGTTTGATGGGCTCGCTCTAGGTGCCCGCTTCAACCCACCACTGACAACCGTGCGGCAGCCGATCGCTGACATGGGACACATCGCCATCGAACTGGCAGAAAAGCAAAATGTTGACGGTTCCGTGGACCATATCGTCCTCGAACCCGAACTTCTGGTCCGCGGCTCCACCTCGGAGCTCCGCAAATGAGCGGGGCGCAGGAGCAGAAACTTCGGCCTCTGCCGGGGCTCCAGCACACGGACCACGTCGGTTTGACGGTTCCCAACCTTGAAGAAGGCATTCGCTTCTTCGTCGACGTTCTTGGAGCTGAAGAGTTATACCGCTCCGAACGCGGGCCGGACGAAGAGTTCATGCCCACGAACTTTGAAGTCCCGGCAGATGCCAAGCTCACGCTCGCCATGTTGCGGCTGCCACCGAATCTCAATATCGAGCTTTTCGAGTGGAGCAGTGCCGAGCGGCGGGAGACGCCACCGAGGCATTGCGACGCCGGAGGGCACCACCTGTGCTTCGTTGTGGATGACGTCGATGAAGCCATTGCCGTGCTGCAGGAAACGCCTGGAGTACGTGTGCTCGGTGAGCGCAAGGAAGTTGCCGGCGATAGCCCGCGCGTAGCCGGCAACCGTTGGACCTATTTCGTAACCCCCTGGGGCCTGCTGATGGAAATCGTGGATCGATCCCGCGTCCCGGCCCCTCCCCGACTGGTCGGTCCCACGGACTGGGCAGCAGCTCCACACACTTCAGAAAGGACATAGAACAATGCGGCTAGCGGGTCACACACTAGGCACCCCGAACCACACGGTTCCCCAAGCACTTAGTCTCTTCCGGGCCGCAGGGCTCGATGCGGCAGAAGTCATCTACCAGGACGGCTACAAGTCCGGCTTGCCCCTAGGGGACCGGCACTCCGCGGCGGAGGCACTCAAAGCGTCCGAAGGCGAAGGCATCCCCATTGTGGGACTAACGCCGTACACCACCGCCATCAACTCACTGGACGATGCCGAATGGCGCAAAGCCGTCGACGAATTTCGTGGAGCCATAGATACCGCACAACTGCTCGGGGCGGACAGGGTCCGCGTCTACGCCGGCTCCTGGCACCCCGGAGACGCCGACCACGCTGCGCGGTGGGGGCAGTTGCGCAAAGCCTTGGAGACCCTCGCGCCCGAAGCCCATCAAGCCGGCGTCCGCCTTTGCGTAGAGAACCACTTCGGCACGATGACCCAGACCGCAGCGGACACCGCGGCACTCGTCCGGGAAATTGCCCAGCCCTCCGTCCGCGTGCTCTACGACCAGGCCAACCTGACCTTCACGCACGACGAAAGCTACGAAGAGGCCTTCGCTGTCCAAGGTGACCTGATCGGCCACGTCCACGTCAAAGACCTTGTCTTCACCGACCCGACGGCGACCTTCCGAGCCTCGGAGACGGCCAGGGTCAACGCCTCAGAGCGTGCAGTCCGGTCACGTGTGGTCGGAAGCGGCGTTGTGCCGTGGTCCCCGATTCTCGCCGCTCTGCTGAAGCACGGCTACGACGATGTCCTGAGCATCGAACTCGAATACCGCTGGCACCCGCAAGATCTGCCCACCCCCGAGGATGGATTCCGGGAATCCGCCGCAGTCCTGCGCTCAATGCTCACTGATTTGGCCGAAGTAAGGAACGCCTGATGAACACCAATCGTCTCCGTGTCGGAGTTATCGGCGCCGGCAACATCGCCACCATCGCGCAACTGCCCACGCTCGTCCAACGGGACGACGTCGAGCTGGCCGCCTTGGTTTCCCGGCGCGAAGATCCCAGCAGCCTGGTCCGGCGCTGGGGCTTCAACGCCGCCTACAAGACAGTGGAGGAGATGCTGGCCGCGCAGGAACTGGATGCAGTGTTCGTGCTGACCCCGCGCTCCGAGCACGCCCACGCCGTCGAGCTTTGCCTCAACCGCGACGTGGACGTGTTCTGCGAGAAACCGCTTGCCCCAGCGACAGCTGAGGCAGAACATTTGGCAGACCTCGCCGACGAGCGGGGACGGATACTCATGGTTGACTTCAATCGGCGCTATGCACCCGTCTACACGGCCGGCCGGGAGGCTTTTGGCGACAAAGGCGCCACCTTCTGCGTTGCCCAAAAGAACCGCCCTGGATCCGAATACCGTGCAACGTTCGAGAATGCCATCCACATGGTCGATCTCCTGCGCTGGTACTGCGGGGGCGAACCTGAGCACGTGGCCGCCCACGCTGCTGGTGAAGATCCTTGGGAAGAAGACGGAATCGCAGCGACCATCCGCTTCAGCACCGGTAACACCGGTGTCCTGATGGCAGCCCGAACAGCGGGAGCATGGAACGAGAAACTGGACGCCTACGGTGACGGGAAGACCGTCGAAGTCAGGGCGCCCGAGACAGTTTCCACCACCATCAACGGCGTCACTACCTCACGGGAACTCAGCGCCGAAGCGTATGGCTGGGCTACTGCGACAGACACCCTCGGATTCTCAGCCGCCGTTCACCATTTCCTGGACCGGGTGGCCGACAGGGCCCAGCCGCTGACTTCAGGCCGCGAAGCAGTACGCACCCAGCGCCTGCTGGACCAGATCCTCGCCGCGGCCGGCCTGCCCACAGAGGAGCAAACGGGGCGCGAATGGGCGAGCCACGCAGTCAACGCAAGCTGAATCTTTACTCACGTAAGGAGGTGTCACCATCGCTCTCCTTCGTGCTCGTAGGGATGCATCGGAAGTCTTCGGAGCGGGGAAGCGGCCACTTCGTGGGCGTTTCACCGCCCTTGCCGGCATCCTGCTGGTTGCTTTTAGCGCTCGCGAAGCGGTTTCGGCGGCGTCTCCGCTCTTGGGCCGAATTGGCACGGACCTTCCCTTTGACGCCCTGACCACAGGAATTCTCGGAATGCTGCCGACCGCCAGCTTCGCAGTGGTGGGCTTCGCTGCCCTTCCGCTCCTGCGGCGCCTCCAGCTGGAGCACCTCCTGGTGATTGCGATCCTGCTAACAACATTGGGTCAGCTAGGCCGCGCAGTGGGATGGAATGTCCTGGCATTCCTGGTGTTCACCTGTGTCGCCATGCTCGGGATTGGTCTGGTCAATGTCGTGGCTCCACCTCTCCTGGCGAAGTACTTCCCAGACAGAATCGGGCTTCTCGCAGCGATCCACGTCACACTCCTGGGTGTCAGCACGGCAGTGGCCGCCCAATTCGCCATTCCCTTGGATGCTCTTTATGGCTGGCGTTTCTCCATCGGTATTTGGGCTGCCCTCAGCGCGTTGGCTGCGGTCCCGTGGCTGATTCTTCTTGTGGCCAGAAGGACCGTTGCCCGCTCGGGGGACCATGCAGCGGAGGGCAGGCAGTTGCCTTCTGCGAATGGAGTCAGACCGTGGCGATCAGCTATCGGCTGGGGCACAGCATTGGTTTTTGCTGGTTGTTCCAGCAATACTTTTGCGGCGCTCACTTGGCTCCCGGCCGTCCTCGTTGACAGAGGACTGAGCCAGGAAACTGCCGGATCCATGCTGGCGCTCTATTCAATTCTTGCTCTGCCGGTCGCTTTGATTGTGCCCATGGTTGTTGTGAGGATGTCCCGGCCACTACCTGTTGCCGTCCTGTTTGTCGTAGCTTTCGCCTTAGGCTACGGCGGAATCATGATGGCGCCGCCAGCTTCGGCAGCCTTGTGGGTCGTCATTGCCGGGCTGGGCCAGGGCGCCTATTCCTTTGCATTCATCTTGATCAATAAGCGAACACGAACGCAGTCCGGTTCAGGAAGTCTGTCTGCGTTTTCCCAAGGAACCGGCTATGCCCTCGCAAGCGTCGGCCCGTTCCTTTTCGCGCTCCTGCACACTCCCGGGGATGGTTGGCTGCCCTCGTTCGGCATGCTCGGTGTCTGGCTCCTGGTGCTTGTGGCAGGGGCCATCATGGTCAACAAACCACGCATGCTTGAAGACACCACAGTCTGGTGCCGCCGTTCCAAGCAACCGATTCACTAATTTCCGAACCAACTCAAAGGAGAGATTACATGAGCACCGCTTATGGCCCTGGGCCTGATCTTTGCGCGTCCGACATCATGACGACGGCGACACAGCCCCCGCGCGTCGCCGTGGTGGGCGCGGCCGGGTGGGCAGGATCCCGTCATGCCCGGGCTTTCGCCCAGGTGGGCGCCAACGTCACCCACCTTGTGGAGAAGGACGAACGGGCGGTTTCATTGGCTGACGAGCTGGGCGCGCGGGTGGTGCCCGGCATCCAGGACCTTCATTCTGATCAACTGGACTTGGTCGTGGTAGCGCTACCCACCACTCTGCAACCGGAAATCTGTGCAGATTTGCTGAACAGGGGATTCCGGGTGCTGACGGAAAAGCCCGTGGCGGCAGATACAGCAGGTGCCGCCGTCGTGTCCGCCGCTACAGGAGTGAACGAACGACTCATGGTGGGGTATACACTCCATCAGCATCCCGCCGTCGAACTCCTTTCCGAGTGGATCCGAGACAACGACGTGATCGCTGTCAACGTTCGATCGGTCGCCCACAAGGAGACCATCGACTCATGGCGCGCTGATCCGGGTGAGGGCGGCGTTGCGGTGGTAAACGGCATCCATGCCATCGAACTGGTCTCTTCGTGGTTCGAGGGTGACCCAAAAGTCCTTGCCACAAGCGTCAGCAGCAGCCTGTACGGGTCTCCGGTACCGGAACACGTCGTTTCCACGCTCGAATTCCCGTCTGGCGTGGTGTTCACTCTGCAGACTTACTGGTCTCCCTGGCAGGAACCCCAAGGGCTCAACCAGGGAGATTGGAGCCTCACCGTGGATGTTCTGGCCACTGGCGGCCGTATGTTGTGGTCAAACGATTCCCTTCACGTGTGGAACCGTGACGGCGGACAACAGGAGAAAAACTTCGAGCCCTCGGACCTCTTCCTGCGCCAGGCAGCAGCAGCCGTGAGGTTCTGCAGGGGTGACGCGCCTGCCGTTACTTTTGCCCAGGCGCTCCGCGCCACGGAAATCGCCGACGCCGTTCAGGCGGCCTCGGCCTCCGGCGCTCCGGAGGTGCCATCCCCCTAAGCACCAATCGAACCGATCAAAGGTCGACCCGCCGAACCGAGCATTATCGAGTAAGGAAAATGAACATGAAACCAGCACCTCACACTCCGACCGCACGAGCACTGCGCTCGAGCTGCACCCGGAACGGAGAGAATCGATGAGCCTCAAAGACCAAGTGGTCCTGGTAACCGGATCAAGCGGAGGAATCGGCGACGCCGCGGTCACCGCACTCATAACCGCCGGAGCCAGGGTCATCGGCGCCGATCGTTCCCCCAAAGAGGACCAGTCCTTGGAGGCGTTTTACCCCCTCGACATCACCTCGGAACAACAATGCGCTACGGTCATCCAGGACATCCAAGCCCAACACGGCCGTGTTGATGTCCTCATCCATACAGCAGGAGTGCTCGGCCCCACCCCGGACATCATGGAAACAAGCACCGAAGAGTTCGACTCCATCCTGAGGATCAACGCCACCGCGACCTTCACCATGGTCCGGGAGACCGCAAAATCCATGCTTGCGACCGGCACAGCCGGCGCCATCGTGGTCCTGTCCTCAGTTGCGGCCAAAGAATCACGCCTCAACTACCTGCCCTACAACGCGAGCAAGCTCGCCGTCCTCCACATCATGTGGTCCTTTGCCGAGCTGCTCGGACCCAATGGAATCTCTGTAAACGCGATCGCACCAGGACCGGTGAACACACCCATGTGGGCACAATTTGCCCGGGATTCCGGTCCGGACGCTGCAGCCAACCGAGCGAAGAGGGCAGCGCAGCTGCCGATGCGCCGGTTCGCTGAACCCGATGAAGTAGCCCGGGCCATCCTGTTCCTTTCAGATCCCGACAACCGCTACATCACGGGGGTGTCCTTGGATGTGGCCGGCGGGGCACATCTGGGAATAGGAACCTGAGACACCCGACAGAGCTTGTCCATTGGCTGCCCGTGGCTGTGTGCCCTTGACTCACCCGGAGCAACATCAACGCCATAGGGCTGCCCTCATCCAGGAAGGTCATTGAGCAGTCAGAGACGGGTCCCTGACCTACGAAGGAGACACATAATGCGACATCACCACACTGCCCTGCACGTCACGGATATGGAGCGGAGCGAGCGATTCTATGTGGATGGCCTCGGACTGGCGCGTTTGGATGCCTGGACGTCGGGACCATATATCGGAGAACTTTACGGCCGTCCTGACGTGACCGTTAGAGCCATGCTTCTCGCTACCAGCGACGGATCCTTCCGGCTGGAACTAGCACATGCCGAGCCGCTACTGCCAGCAGTTGATCCATCACGGGCGCAACCGGGCACAGCTCACCTGGCCTTTACAGACATTGACGTTCGAGAGGTTTACGCCAGGATGACAGCGCTGGGTTACAGCGCGGTGTCTGAACCCGTTGCCCCGACCTCGGGCCCCATTGCCGGCGGGTGGTTGGTTTACCTCCTCGATCCTGACGGAAATCGTGTGGAGCTGATTCAGCCGCCGGACTGGCGCCCAAGCCAGGACACGTAAGGCGCCCGCCGGCTGAATGACGCGCCGGCCCCGCCACTCCCGACTGCTTCGGGGGTGCAAGAGCTCCGCTCAATGTTGTGCAAAAGCAGGCCCCGTGAGCCGTCGGCGACGGTCACAGGGCCTGCTTTTTGTGTGTTGCGGGAGAGTGCGGCTGGTTGGTGCGTCGACTTACCCCTTGACACCACCGGAGGTCATGCCGGCCACAAACCAGCGCTGGAATGCCAGGAAGATTGAGAGAACAGGGATGAAGGCAACCACGATGAAGGCGGCGAAGAGTCCCCAGAAGCTACCGAAGCCGGTGGTTATGTATCGCACTATGCCGTTCTGCACGGTCTTCATGTCTTCAGTGGTGGCGAGGACAGTTCCGACAAGGAAGTCGTTCCAAACGAACACGAAGATGAAGATGGCGACGGCAGCGATACCAGGACGGATGAGAGGGAGGATGATGCGCCACAGGATCTGCATCCGGGAGCAGCCATCGATGGCGGCCGCTTCCTCGATTTCCACAGGAATATTCTCGATGAAATTACGTAAGAACAGGATGGTTTGTCCGCAGATGATTGCCGTGTAGACGATGATCATCATGGGGTAAGTGTTGATTAATGCGGTCTTGACGAACATCGAGTACAGCGCGATAAAGACTACGATGGCCGGGACCATGGACAGGACCAGAATCCCTGTCATCAGAGTTTCCATGCGGCGGCTCCGATACCTTGTGGCCACATATGCCGCAGGGATACAGATGGCCAGAGCCAGGACGATAGAGCCGCCGGCATAGATGAGGGAATTTACGAAGAATCGGATGTTGGTCGAGGTCAGAAGGCCGACATAGCCCTCGGATGAGAATGGGGCCGGTATCCATTTTGGCGGGAATTCCAGTGTGCCTGAACCGGTCTTCAGTGACGTGGACACAATCCATGCGACCGGCGGGAGTACGACCGTTGCGGAGAGGATGATGTACGCCCAGGCAGGGACTGCCCGGATGAAACTGCCCAAGCGCCGCTGGCGGCGCGGGGTTGTGATACTCACAGGCTTTCCTTCCGTCGGAAGCGAATGGCGACGAGGGTCAGGACGATGTTGACGGCGAAGAGCAGGATTGCCGTTGCTGATGCTCCGGAGAGATCAAACTTGTCGAACATCTGGTTGTAGACCCGCATGGACAGGGTTTCTGTAGAACCGATGGGGCCTCCTCTTGTGGTGACGAGGATGATGGTGACCATCTGCACATAGAGCATGAGAAGGACGACCACGACGGAGACGATGGTGTTGCGCAAGTAGGGCAGCGTGATGTTCACGAACTGGTGCCAAATACCGCCGCCGTCCACTTTGAGGCTTTCGCGGAGCTCCTCAGGAATCGTTTGAAGGGCGCCCAGGAAGAGGAGCATCGCTTGCGGGTAGGACCACCAGGCTGTCATCAGTGTTACTGCAACCAGCGCACTGGTCGGTGTTGAGAATACGTCCGTGGGACCGAACCCGAGGGACTTGGTGATCGCTGATGCTGGGCCGTAGTTGGGGTTGAGGAACCACAGCCAGATTGTTCCTGCAGTGGCCTGGGACATCAGCCAGGGAAGGAGGAAGAGGCTCCGGACCGAACGCTTGAAGCGGTGAAGGTTGTTGAGCACGATTGCAGATAGCAGCCCTGCCGGCAAAGCGATAACCAAGGCCCCGAGCGAGAACACCAAGGTTGTCCATATGCGGCTCGGCAGGTCGGAGTCTGAGAACAATCGGGCAAAGGAATTCAGACCCGAGAATTTGCCAATCTGGTAATACGAGGTCTCGTGCAAGGCCGTCCACGCTGTGTAGATGAGCGGCCCCACAAATACAAAGAGGAAGACGGCGCTGACCGGGAGGACGTAGAGCCATACCATTCGATCCCGACGGACTCGGCGGAGGGTCTGGGTGCCTAAGGGCGACGTTGGGGTCTTGCGTGGGCTGCGGATGGGGCTTTTGGTTGACATTATCTGTCCCTTCCAGGGGGAGCCTGGTTTCCCAGGCTCCCCCTATTTCGGGCGGCTACTTCTTGTTGGCCGCGTCCTGGGCGGAACGAATAAAGTCGTTGCCTGATGAGCCGTTGAGAGTCAGTTTCTGCCCGGCTTGGGAGAGGCCAGTGGCAAGCGCGGTCCATGTATTGGAATACGTGCGTGGTTCACTGTTGGTCTTGACGTAGGCCGCGATGTCGTTGACCGTCTTTGCCTCTGGCGTGGAGAAGAACGGTTGCTGGTAGGTGGCGGCACGGGTGGGTACCTCACCGCCGGTTGCCATCAGCGCACCGGCTTCCGGCCCGGTCATGTACTCGATAAACTTCCAGGCAGCCTCGGTGTTTTTACTGCCGTTTCCGATCCCCAAGGTCCATCCAATGGTGGTACCTGTCGTGTCGCCGGTACTCGCCTTCGGCAGGGCCGTCCATTTTAGGTCCTTGTTCTGCGAGCCGAAGGAAACCGCTCGTTCTGTGCCCAGGACCGCCATCGCGACAGTGCCGCTCGCCATGCCGTCAGCTACCGTGCCGTACGTGTCGGATACGACGTTGCTACCAAGAGCCTTTGCGTCCCTGAGCTTGGCCAGGAAGTCACCAAACTCGTTGCCTTTGTCCGTCGCGAAATCAGCTTGACCATCCTTGTTCCAGATTTCCTGATCCACCTGGGACATGAAGCAATTAAAGAAGGTACTGATGATGGCCGAATTGTCTGTGTCCGAGAAGCCCGTCCCGAACCCGGTAAAGCCAGCGGCAGCAGCCTTCTTGGCGACTTCGACAACCTCGTTGTATGTGGTCGGGACGGCCGCGCCGATCTGGCTAAGGATCTTTTGGTTGTAGTACAGGGCACAGGTTCGGTATTCGTAGGGCACTGCAACAGGCTTGCCGTCAGGCCCCGCAAGAGTGTCTGTGGGACGCAGCCAATCAGTTACCTTCGAGGCGGCGTCCGGCAGAGGGGAGTAGACGCCGGCAGATGCCATCTGGGGAACGACGGGAGTGAACATCTTGAAGACATCAGGGGCCTGACCTGCTGCCGCGGCCTGAGGGAGTCTGTTCAACATGTCGCCCAACGAAACGACGGAGAGGTTGATCTTGATGTCCGGATTGGCCGCCTCAAACTTGGCAATGTTTTCCTTCAGTGCCTTTGAACGCGGATTAGCCTGGCTGGGATCGAGGAAGTCCCAGTAGTTCAGAGTCACGGGACCTTTGGGTTCCGAAGCTGAGGGTGAACAGCCGCTGAGGGCAAGGCCGGCCACAACGGCTGTTACGAGCGCCAAGCCCCATCGCTTTTTGATCATGAATTTCTCCTGTGAATGGGTGTGCTGATGTGGGAGCATGCCGTGCTCAAGCGACGCGTGCTAAATGCGGGACTTCGACGGTAGGGAGAAGCCGATTGGTTCATCGAATCTCTCCTTTGAGATCGGTTGCATTTTCAGAAGTAGGACTGAGATCGGTTGCTGAGATCGGTTGCACTAAATTTAGGGCCGCGGGATGGCTCTGTCAAGGAAAGATTCGATATAGATCTGGAACGGACTACCCCGACTCGATCTGGGCTGCCGTTACCCACGCACGGGACGTCACCTTCCTGATCAACACCGCCGGCATCAGGATCGAATCAGATGCCTTGCTGACGTGGAGAAGTTCCAGCCGGAAATGCTGTCACCCGTGCTGGGCATCAGGGCTCTGACCCAGGATCCTCCGCCTGCTGTCGATCAATCAGGGGAGGCCGCTGCGGGCCTTAGCAAGCGATCACGTTAACAGCGAGGCCGCCGCGGGACGTTTCTTTGTACTTGCTTTTCATGTCTGCTCCTGTCTCGCGCATCGTCTTGATGGCTGTGTCAAGCGAGACGTGGTGGACGCCGTCTCCGCGCAGGCTGATCCGCGCAGCGTTGATGGCTTTGTTGCTGGCCATGGCGTTGCGTTCGATGCACGGGATCTGGACCAGGCCGCCAACGGGGTCGCAGGTCAGCCCGAGGTTGTGCTCGATACCAATCTCGGCGGCGTTCTCCACCTGCTGGGGTGTGCCGCCCAGAATTTCGCACAGTGCGCCCGCTGCCATGGAACAGGCTGAGCCGACTTCCCCTTGGCAGCCGACTTCGGCGCCGGAGATGGAGGCGTTCTGCTTAAACAGGACACCTATGGCAGCTGCGGTGAGGAGGAATCGGATCACTGCTTCTTCGCTGGCTCCCGGTGTGAACATCATGTAGTAGTGCAGCACCGCTGGAATGATTCCGGCAGCGCCGTTGGTGGGGGCGGTGACGACGCGTCCACCCGTGGCGTTCTCTTCGTTCACCGCCAGGGCAAACAGGTTCACCCAGTCCACTGCACGCAATGGATCGCTGGTGTCGTCTTTCGCTTGCAAGTCCGCCAGCAGGCGCGGCGCACGACGGCGGACCATCAGGTTCCCGGGCAAGTGTTCTTCCGTTCGGCTACAGCCGCGTGACACGCACTCTTTCATGGTTTCCCAGATGTGCATCAACTGCGCGCGGGTTTCCGCCTCGCTGCGCCAAGCGCTTTCGTTGGCGAGCATGACGTCGCTGATGGAAAGACCTTCACGGTTGCAGTGGGCCAACAGTTCCTCGGCGTCGGAGAACGGATAGGGGAGTTGTATCGTCTCGGGACGCGAGTTCCCAACGTCATGCTCGTCAACGACGAAGCCGCCGCCCACTGAGTAGTAGACGCGTTCGCTCAGCACTCTCCCCAGATTGTCGAAGGCTTGGAACCGCATGCCGTTTGGATGCGCAGGCAATGACTTGCGCAGATGGAGCACCACGTCCTTGCTTCTGTTGAAGGTGATCATTCGGCGCCCTGCAAGCAATATCTTCCCGGCCTCAGTGGCTTCGTTGACCACATTGTCTGCCGTCGTTGTGTCTACGGTTTCCGGCGACTCGCCCATGAATCCCAGGATGACCGCCTTATCCGAGCCGTGCCCGCGTCCGGTAGCCCCCAGCGAACCGAACAGTCCAGCATGAAGGCGATCAACGGCGTCGAACTTTCCTTCCCTCTCCAGTACTCCGACGAACGCGCGGGCGGCGCGCATCGGCCCCACGGTGTGGGACGACGAGGGGCCGATTCCGATCGAGAAAAGGTCAAGGGCACTTAGAGCCATGGCATACCTCCGGCGCAGATCTGGTGTGGGGTCTGCTACCAGCTTGGGTGCGAATGCGGTCAGCGTCCATCGGAAACTTTTGAACAGAACGTCAAGCAGAACTTAACAATTCACCTGGACTCCCGCGCGCGTCACGCTTTGGGGCGGGCGTCAGTCGCTTTCCGCAGTTCGTCGACGACGGCCGCTACGGCCGGCGATTCCCGGCTGGCCGCCCGGTGCAAGACGATGATGTTGCGGCCGCAGCTTGGATCTACGCGACGCACCACCAGGTCGTCCGTTTCCCGGCCGAGGTTCAGTTCACTCATCAGGGCGACCCCGAGGCCACCACGGACCAATCCCAGGGTGGCCATCAGGTTTCGACAGTGGGCTATGACGTTCGGCTCGAATCCAGCGTCGCGGCAGGTTTGCAGGACGAATTGCTCAAAAACGCTGCCTTCCTGGTCCAGGATCCACCGTTCATCGGCGTAGTCGGCCAGCGTCGCAGCGTCCGGTGCCTCCCGGTCCTGGGGGAGGCAGAGGATGATTTCATCGCGGGCCAGAATAGTCTTCACGAGCCCCTCATCCTGGATGTCGTGCAGGTCATCCACCACTGCGACATCGATGTGCCCTTCCCTCAACTGGGCCACACTTTCGAATGGTTCGAGGTCGGACACGGTGATGTCGAGTCGCGGGTAGCTGGCCTGAAGGGACATGACGGCGGCGGGGAGCACCGTGCTGCAAAAGCTGGGGAAAGCGCTGATGGCGAGGTGTCCACGGACATCTGTCTGGAGCTTCTTTAAGTTCGCCTCGGCCGCCTCAACTTCAGCAGCTATCCGGCCAAAATGCTTCACCAGCATGACTCCGGCTTCCGTCAGCCGCACTTTCCGGCCGGCACGGATCAGGAGCGCCAGCCCGGCCTCCCGTTCAAGCACGGCCAACTGTTGGCTGACCGCGGAGGTTGTCATATGGAGCTTGGCGGCAACGGCCGTCATGGTTCCCTCAACCTCAAGGGTCTTGAGGATTTGCAGGCGTCGGATATCGAGCACGGGACCTCCCAGAGTTTAGGACCACTTAACCTCAGAACTGCGGTCTCAGCTACTTTCCGACGACGGGTGGACGAATCCCAGCGTCGCGGCCCCTTGTTCATCGATGAGCCGGCCGAGGTGCTTGCTCATCCTGAACACCACGCTGCGGTCAACGATGCGGGCGCTCGGCACGGCAGCTTCCATGGCAGCCTCGAAGCGCATGACATCGGACATTTCCTTCAGCCAGACCGCCACCACCAAGTTGTACTGGCTTGCGACGGCCAGCGCCGTTCGGGCTTCAGGAATCTTAGCCATGAGCCCCTTCATCTGCTGAACGTGCTTGGCGGCGGTCCGCATGAAGTACCAGGCGTAGACAGGCCAACCCGTGACCGTGCGTGCGACGTCCGTGCGTATCCGCAGCATGCCATCGGCGCGCATGCGGGCCAGCCCATCCGCGACGCGCTGTTCGCTGAGTCCATGTTCTGCGGCAATGCGGCTGACGGGGCGCCGCCCATCTTCGGCCAGGCAATGGCGGAGCGCTGCTTCGACATCAGGGTGCACGGTCCGCGGCGCCCGTGCCCGTGGTGGGCGGGGGCGGGGGACCCTGGCTGCCTCCTGCGGTGTGAGGGCGCGGAGTCTCCAATCGGAGGCCTCCATGACTACTTCGGTAACGAGATGGGTCTGGGTGTTCCTGACGCCTTCCAAGCCGCCGATGCGGTTGGTGACTGTGTCCCAGATGGAGAGCGGGGTGTCGGCGAGGACCGTAGCCAACAGATCCCGTCCGCCGGAGGTGTGGTCGAGGGTCATCACTTCCGGGATCTGCGCCAATTGGCGGGCCACGTCGCCCGTTTGCTGGGGTTTGCAGGTGATGTCCACCAGGGCCGATGCTCCGTCGGGGAAGATGCCGGTGACCCACGCGAGCCCGCGTTCCCGCAGCGAGTCCCAGCGCCTGGCGAGGGTTACGGCGTCGACTCCGATCATGGGGGCCAGTTCACTCCACGGCGCCCGACCTTCGATCTGAAGAGCATGGATGAGGCGCTCCTCGAGTGGATCAAGCATGTTTTCCGGCATAGAAGACAGAATAACCACGGAAAGCTGCAATTTCATCAATTGGAAACACGGCACTTCCATGATGTTGTGATCCCGTTCACTTCTCATCACATCGGAGCGCACATGCGTACAACGGCGCAGAAATCCACTACGGCGGCAGGAGCCGTCGGTTTCCTGGTGGTCATGGAGCTTGGCAGTGGCATACTTCAGGGCTGGCTGAATCCTCTCTTCTCTTCCATAGGTGAACACCATGGAGTTTCGGCAGCATCGCTGAATTGGATCAGCGCCGCCTACTTGCTGGCGACAGTGCTGGTGGTCCCTTTGCTGTCCAAGCTGGGTGACATCCACGGCCACAAGCGGATACTCATGATCTCCACGGCTATCGTTGCCGCGGCTTCCGTTTTGGTTGCCTTCGCCCCAAACTATGAACTGTTCCTTCTGGGACGTGCTATCCAAGCCCCGCTGGCCGTTTTCCTCCCCTTGGAATTCGCCATCGTCCATCAACGCGACTCTGAACGCTCCGGGCGAAGCATCGGCAGGCTCGTGGCGGCGTTGACCCTCGGGGCAACCATCGGCGGTCTCCTGGCCGGAATTGTCCTCGACGCGACTGAGAGCCTTTCCATCACTCTGCTGATGCCGGCGATCTTCATGGCCCTGTGCGTTCCTGGCATCGCGTTCTTCGTCAAGGAAAGCCCGCTGCGGAGCGAAGGGCGGGTGGATTATCTCGGTGCTGCACTGCTTGGCGGTGGCTTGGCTGCTCTCCTGGGAGGCGCTTCGAATCTCTCAACGTGGCCGCCGCTGACCACGGCCCTCGCGATGGCGGTCGGCATCGCCCTCCTGGCCGGCTGGGTGGTTTCAGCCCGCAGGACAGAACACCCCCTGGTGGACCTCACCATGCTCCTTCGTGGCGGCATTGGCCTTCCGATTGTCGTCGCCTTCCTTTACGGCGCGCAACTGTTCGGCGCCCAAGCACCCATCTCCGTCTACCTGCGCTCCGATCCGGCCACGCTTGGATTCGGCTTCGGCGCTGCTGCCTCTGCCGCGGGAACAATGCTCAGCATCATGGCTCTTGCGGCCTTCCTGGGTGCCTCGCTCAGCGACCGGGCATCCCGGCTGATCGGCGGCCCACGGAGTGTTGCCCTTGGGGGAGGGCTCAGCGCCATCGCGTACGTCCTCATGATTCTGGCGCCGGGTACCCTGGTGACCTTCGCGGCGTGGCTCGTCATGGCCGGACTCGGCGCGGGGCTGGTCAGCGGCACGCTCCCCACTTTGGTGGTCCAGCGGGCAGCAGCCGATTCAGTGGGGATCGCCTCGGGGTTGTACAACACAGCCCGCACCGCCGCCGGAGGAGTCGCCGGTGCTCTTTTCGCGCTGCTGATGGCAGCACTCACCACACCAACAGCCGCCGGAACGCGGGCGGCCACCGAACTGTCCTTTCACGCCGTTTGGTGGATCTGCGCCGCAGTCTGCGTCCTCTTCGCCGTGGCCGTTCTGTTCATCCGGCCTGCCCGGGCCACACCGGTCGAATCAACCACATCGTCATCGAATGCAGACGACGTCCTCGAACCTGCCAACTAATCCACCTCGACACGAAGGATCAACAATGACCGTTTCCATCGACACCACCTCCCAGGACACCTTGCGCGACACCGTACGCGAGTCCGCTGCCGCCGTCGGGCCTTCCATCCTTGAACTTAGCCACAAGGTCCATGCACTGGCAGAGATCTCCTGGGAGGAACACGACTCAGCAGCGGCCGTGGCCGCTGTCCTCCGCGACGGCGGCTTCGAGGTGACCGAACGCGCCTATGATGTTCCGACGGCGATCGAGGCCGTCTACGGCACCGGCGAACTGACCGTGGTCATCTGTGCCGAATACGATGCCCTCCCCGAAGTCGGCCATGCGTGCGGGCACAACATGATCGCCGCAGCCGGCGTCGGCGCTGCGCTGGCCCTTAAGCCCGTGGCCGACGCCGCCGGACTGCGGATCAAACTCCTCGGCACTCCCGCGGAGGAACACGGCGGCGGAAAAGTCTCGCTGCTTCAGGCCGGAGCGTGGGAGGACGCAGCGTTCTCCCTTATGGTGCATGGCATGACGGGCGCTGAGCGGAGTGCGGCGGCCATTGGTATGGCCGCCGTCGAGCGCTTCGAAGTGCAGTTCAAAGGCAGCGAAGCCCATGCAGCCGGAGCCCCGGACAAGGCCATCAACGCAGGCGCGGCGGCGAGCCTGGCGCTGATGAACATGGCCGTCCTGCGGCAGCACCTGCCGGAGAACGCAAACACCAACGCGTTCATCTCGCACGGCGGCGGTGCCACCAACGTCATCGCCGGCGACTCCACGGTTCAGGTGGAAGTCCGCGCGGGAGACGTTGATGTTTGGCGGGACCTCAAGCGGCGCGTCCTCGCGTGCTTCGAAGGTGCGGCCATCGCCACCGGCTGCACCTGGACCCACCGGCAGACCGAGCACCCCTACGCCCCGCTCAATACCCACGTCGGGCTGGGCGAAGCATGGGACGCCAACATGGAAACCGTCGGAAGGCCCGTGGACACGACGCCCATCTTCGGGGGCGGTTCCTCCGACATGGGCAACGTTTCCCAGGTAGTCCCGTCCGTGCACGGCATGGTGGTGGTCCGCAACAGCACCGCGGTCCCGCACCACCCGGACTTCACCGCCGCCGCCATCTCACCGGAGGCGGACGAAGCCATTCTCGACGGCGCCACCGTCCTGGCACTCACGGTTCTGGATGCGGCTCTGGATACCTCACTCCGGGCCGAACTGCTGGAACTCCAGGCTGCGCGGGTTCCCGGCGCCACGACGGTGACGCTGGAAGCCTGATTCCCGGAGGTTGACCGGTGGCGTCTCTTAGTCGAAACGCTAAGGGGCGCCACCTCGTCGCGGTCGGGCCGTGCGCAGTGCGACGGGGACGGCTTCGTTTGATGCAAGACATACGAAGTTGCCGTGCCCTGCTACCAGACCCCGGGCTAATCGGAGGTAAATGAGCGGGAGGTTTCCGCCACTTCCCAGTGTTTGTTATCGCAACCCGCAAATCTGTTGACACGGAACGAGATCCTTACAGTTGCCGACGTGATTCAGGAGCGCATCGACCTCACTGCCTGTTGTTCTTCACGATGAACGACGCGAAGATTGCAGCAACCACCGGGATCAACACGGTTAGTGTCGCGCTGAGAATGTTCTGGGAATCTCCGAGCAGGCTTCTGATCCCGAGGGTTGTCAGCCCCACAAGCAGCCCGAGTCCAGGCCAGTAGATCCGTTGCTTCGTTGAGGTCGTGTGGCGGTCCGGCGTCTTAGCAGCTGGTTGCACTCTTGGTTCCTGGAAAGTTAAAACTGTTATAGCCAGCGGCGGGCTGGAATTGTCCGTCGGCCTGTTCGTGGTGCGTTGACATCGTAAACGGCAACTTGTCGTCGACGCCTCCAGCATTGTCAGCGGCCTTGGCCCGGAAATTCCCGGCAGATACGCTCTGATGGGTGGCAGCCATCGCCGGTACGGGCGCCCTCAGGCCAGAAACAAGAACCAAACCCAAGCCGTGCAACAACACGTTCTCACGATTCATCTTTCCCCCGAATCTGCTCGATCTCCGTTCCCGATGCCACCGCACCAACATCGGAACCAAGAGGCCGTTTGACGAGCGGCATCGACTCTATCTTCGGCGCGGGAACCTTGCTGGATCGCTATCTAGTAGTGCAATCAAAGGCGTTACCGTGACGCTTCCGGAAGTGGGGAACCCGCGTCCCGGCCGCTCGGCGCATCGAGGGAGAGCCGCGCGTGCGTCTACGTCTAGTCGAAGGTCAGGCCGAGCAGGGCGTTTTCGGTGACCTCCGGTAGTGCGGGGTGGATCCAGTATTGCTTCGCGGCAAACTCGGGGACGTCAAGGTCGAAGGCCAGGACGGTGATCATTTGCTGGATCAGAGTTGAAGCCTGGGGGCCCATGTAGTGGGCGCCCAGGAGTTTGCCGGTGTCCTTGTCAGCGATGAGTTTGCAGATGCCGGTGGTGTCTTCCATTGCCCAGCCGTACGCGACGTCGCCGTAGGCCTGGATTTTGACGGTCACGTTGTGGCCTTTTTCGCGGGCCTGGGACTCGGTCATTCCGACGGTGGCGATCTGGGGGTGTGTGAAGGTAGCGGCAGGGACGTTGTCGTGCGGCATTTTCTGCAGGTTTCCCGGGTTCAGCAGGTTGTGGCGCACGGCGCGCATTTCGGCGTTGGCGACGTGTTTGAGCATGTAGGGGGAGGAGACGTCGCCGAGCGCCCATACACCTGCGGCGGAGGTCGACCGGCCATATTCATCTACTTTGATGCGCCCGCCGCCTATGGTCTCGATCCCGGCGGCGGACAGGTCCATCAGGTCTCCGTTGGGGGTACGTCCGGTCGCTACCAGAAGTACCTCCCCGGTGGCGGTTGAGCCGTCGTCGAGCCGTATGGTGATGCCGCGGTCATTCTGTTCGGCGCTGACGGTAGTCCGGCCGGCCCGGACATCGAAACGCTCTGCGGCGAGGTCGTTGAACGGGTCGTGCAGGTCGTCGTCGAGGTTCCGCAGGAGGGTGGAGCGGGCAATGATCGTGACATCCGTACCGAGGGCATCAAAGATGTGGGCGAACTCCATGGCGATGTAGCCACCGCCGATGATGACCAAGGATTTAGGCAACTGCGGAAGCCGCATGATGTCTTCGCTGGTGTAGTAGTGAACGCCTGAGGCGGAGATGACGTCGGGGACGACGGGGCGAGAGCCTGCAGCGATGACGATCCGGTCGCCGGAGATGGTCCTCTGGTGGGCCCCTTGGCCGGTGCGCAAGGTGCGTTCTCCGGTGAAAACGGCGTGTTGGTCGTAGACGTCCGTGTTCGGGCTTCGCTGGCTGCGCCGGTATTCCTCGCCAGCGACGGAGATGGGGTCTACGCGGTCCTCGAAAATGCGGCGGACGATGCCGGGCCAGTCCACGGAGTTGACGGAGGCGTTAAGGCCCAGCCGTGCTGACTCGCGGGTCTCGAGTGCGGTGTCCGCTGTGTGCACGAACATTTTTGTTGGGATGCATCCGGCGTTCAGGCAGGTGCCTCCGAACGATGCCTCCTCGATGATCGCGATCGACTGGTCTTCGAAACCGGGCCCGGGAATGGAGTTCCCGGAGCCGGTGCCAATGATGACCAAGTCATAGTGGCGATCTACGGCGGGGCTGCTGGTGACGGTGTGCATGTGGTCCTTACTGCGGGTTTACTTCCACCCTAATGAACCCGACGCCGACAGGTCTCATGAGCCAATGGCGGGATGTGTACCCTGACGCCCGGATCCTTCGCCGAGCAACTGAGTACGGGAGGGGTTCGGGACGGACCCGCAGCGACGGGGTCCTGCACTCGGTCGGCTAGTGCGAGCCATCGTTCGCTCTGGCCGAATACCGGGCCCGCATGGCAGGACTTGCCGCAGGCCCGGCCGTGAAGGCATGCGCCTGATCGTCCACGCGACGACCGCTCGTGCGGTCTACCAGGACGGGCTCGACTTCCATGCCGGTCTCGCTATCGACAAGGATCATGGCGCGTTCGGATGGGTCAAGGCGGGAGTTGCTCCATGCGGCCATCGCGACCAGCACCGGTCGGAGGGAGCGCCCCTTTTCGGTCAGGATGTACTCGTGCCGGAGCGGATTCGACTGGTAGGGCCGCTTTTCAAGCAGTCCTTGTTCCACGAGCACACGAAGTCGGCTGGTCAGCATGCTGGATGACAAGCCGATGTTCTCTTGGAACTGATCGAAACGGCTGTAGCCGTCGAAGCAGTCATGCAGAATGAGCATCGTCCACCACTCGCCCACATAGCTCAATGCTGTCGAGAGCGGGCACTCCCTGTCTTCGAGTCGAATCTTGCCACCCATTGCGGCCACCTCCCTGGTTACTGCTATTCTAGCACTTAGTCGCTTCTAAATTAGAAGTTACTAGATCCGGCCTGAGCGGCGGGGGCACATCCCGCCACGAGGCGCCACTCACGTCACCGAACCCACGGAGTAAACCTTCATGACAAAAGAAATCCTGCTCACAGACCTTCCCTCACCCATCACTACTTACCTGGCTCGATCCCAGGGAATTGAGCGGAAGGCTGCCATAGACACGTTCGACGACGATGCCTTGGTTGTCGACGACGGCCGCCAGTACCGCGGTACTTCCGAAATCGTGCGATGGCTGGACCGGGTCGTATCCGAATTTGAATACACGACCACGTTTCTTGGGGCCAACAGTGATGGCCGGACCATAACTGTCGTCAACCGCCTTGAAGGGACATTCCCCGGGGGAATCGTCGAACTCAAGTACCGGTTTGTGCTCAATGAGCAAAATGACGCAATCAGCGAGTTGACCATCGCACCTTAGGAGCGCGTGGACAAGCGGCGAACCAAGGCGGGTCCAGGTTTTCAGAATGGATCATCTCTTGTGGTGGCCAGAGATCACTGGGAGACTGGGCAGTGCGTCGCGCCGCTCCCTCTGAGGGTTGAGGAGGTGCCACGAGGCCAGTTCGGTCCGCATCATCTTCGCCGCAGTACCGTTCCAGGGAGGCTCCGCATGAAAACTGTCGTGCATTATGGAATCCGTCAGATCGGGCTGGGGGAGGAATCATGATTTCCGTCGCATTATCTGTGATCTTGACGGCGAAGCCCGGCAAGGAAAAGGATGTTGCCGAGTTCCTCCGCAGCGCGCGTTCGGTCGTTGAACAGGAACAGGGTACGCGTGCCTGGTTCGCCCTCCAGTTCGACGAATCGACTTTCGGTGTCTTCGACGTGTTTCCCGATGACGACGCCCGCCAGACCCACCTCTCCGGGGGTGTAGGGCAAGCCCTGGCCGCTCAGGGAGCTGAGCTGTTCAGCGCGGAACCGAACATTCAGAATGTCGACGTGCTCGCTTACAAATTGCCCGGCGAAAGCGGATAAAGAGCTCCAACGTCATGCACAGGCTTGGCAGCGGGCAATGACACGTTCGGACACAAGACGTGCCGAGGCGTTCAGCGACGCCGTCATCGCGATCGTTATCACGCTACTGGTACTTGAGCTCACGCCACCGGAGACCGAACCCGGGGAACTGCTGGCCGGATTGCTCGGTCAATGGCCGACATACCTGGCCTACGCGGCCTCCTACAGCTATTTGGCCGTTATCTGGCTCAACCACAAATCTGCCTTCTCCCGTATCCGGCAGATGGACATCGGCCTGCAGTGGGCCAACCTGGGCATCCTCGCCACCCTCGCACTCTTGCCTTGGCCGACAGCCGTGATCATCGATACAGCCAAGACAGGCAACCTGGCCGACGAGCGGGTTGCGGTCGCGCTGTACGCGATCGTCGGGGCCCTGCTGTGCCTGTCATGGCTGGTCTTCTTCTCGCACTTGGCGAGGCATCCCGAGCTCACCGAGGAAGAGGTGGAGGATTCCTACTTCGTACGCGAGCGCCCGCGCGCCCTTGCCGGTGTCGTGCTGTACCTCGGTGCCGGAGCGGCAGGTGTCCTCATTCATCCGCTCGTCGCATCAGTGATCTTCGTGGTTCTGCCCATCTTCTACGGGCTCACCAGTCACGGGTTAGACCACAGGCCTGCTTTTCTCCGTGGTCTCTAATCCGTTGCTGTTATCCAGTTCCGGCCGCTCTCTTTGGCTCACCTGACGTTGCAAGCATGATCTCCGGCATCTAGGGTACTAAGGAGGCTTACCTTTTTTGGTTGAGTGCAGTAATCGATTTGCCGATCAACATCGAGGAGAACGCGCAGTGCCAGTTGAGGACAACATCAAGATTCCAGGAGCTCCATCGATTGAGAGACCGGCTCTGGATGAGCCGACAGCGGCCCGTGAGCCGTTGTTGCCAAAGCCTGATCAGCAGGGCCCGGAGGCCGTGTCACCTACAGGAAGCCCCACCGGCGCCCCCGCAAACTCGCGTGCCCAGTCCGGCCAGTACCTGACAGCGGCCCAGGGTCTAAGGCTCGGCGATACAGACCATTCCCTGAAGGCCGGACCGCGGGGCCCGATTTTGCTGCAGGACCATCACCTGCGTGAGAAGATCACCCACTTTGATCACGAGAGAATTCCCGAGCGCGTGGTTCACGCCCGGGGAGCCGGGGCGCACGGAACGTTCCGCTCTTACGGCACGGCTTCGAAAATCACCAAAGCAGGGTTCCTTGCGCCCGATGTGGAAACGCCCGTGTTCGTGAGGTTTTCCACTGTTCTGGGATCCAGGGGGTCCGCTGATGCGGTCCGTGACACGCGTGGTTTCTCCACCAAGTTCTACACGGATGAGGGTACCTACGACCTGGTAGGGAATAACATTCCTGTCTTCTTCATCCAGGACGGCATCAAGTTCCCGGACATCATCCACGCGGGGAAACCGCATCCGGACAGGGAAATCCCGCAAGCCCAGAGCGCACACGACACGTTCTGGGATTTCGTTTCGTTGCACACCGAGGCGCAGGCCCACACGATGTGGAATATGTCCGACCGCGGAATTCCCCGTTCCTACCGAACAATGGAAGGGTTTGGCGTCCACACATTCCGGCTGGTGGATGCTGCAGGTAAGACCACACTGGTGAAATTCCACTGGAAGCCGAAGCTGGGTGTTCACTCTTTGGTGTGGGAGGAGGCCCAGATTATCAACGGCATGGATCCCGATTTCCACCGTCGTGATCTGGCCGATGCGATCGAATCAGGTGCTTACCCGGAGTGGGAGCTTGGCATCCAGACGTTCCCGGACACTGAAGATCAAATGTTCGAAGGTATCGACCTCCTGGATCCCACCAAGTTCATCCCTGAGGAACTGGCTCCGGTTCAGCCGATCGGGCTGATGACGCTGAACGCCAACCCGACCAACTACTTTGCCGAGACCGAGCAGGTAGCCTTCCACCCGGGACATCTCGTCCCAGGCATCGATGTCACTAATGATCCGCTGCTGCAGGTTCGGCTGTTCTCCTACCTGGACACGCAGATTTCGCGGCTCGGTGGACCGAATTTCGCCCAAATTCCCATCAATCGTCCACACGCCCCGGTCAATGACATGCTGCGGGACGGTATGCACCAGACTGCCGTGCACGGGGGAGTGGCCCCTTACCATCCGAATTCCCTTGATGGTGGCTGCCCCTTTATGGCCGGGCAGGACGTTGGAGCCTTTGTGGATGTCCCTGAGGAAATCGCGGCAGGAATCAAGGAACGGAGAAACCCGGCGTCGTTCGATGACCACTTCAGCCAGGCCAGGCTGTTCTTCCGCAGTTTGACTCCGGTGGAGCAGGACCACGTGATCCAGGCCTACACATTTGAGCTTGGCAAGTGCTATGAAGAAGCGATCCGGGAACGGCAACTCATGGCGCTGGCCAATATTGACGCCGGACTTTGCGCTGCCGTCGCCAAGGGCCTCGGGATGCCCGCTCCTGCAGCCACCGTTGACACACCGGACGTGGAGCCCAGCCCTGCCGTGTCCCAGATTGGTGGGAAGTGGCCTGTTGCGGGTCGCGTCGTGGGCATCATCGCGGACAGTGAAAGCGACCTGTCCTTGGTGTCCGCGGCACGCGAGGCGGTTGATGCGGCAGGCATGGTCCCCCTGGTCATTGCGCCGTCCGGTGGCGTGCTTGAGCCGGAGCATGGTCCCGCGGTGACAGTCCAAAGGAGCTACCTCACCGCGCGCTCCACCGAATTCGACGCAATTGTTGTGGCTGGTGGAGGCATTCCAGCAGCCGATGCCATTCCGGGCCGCGATGCCAAGGCTGGTGAACCGGGTGTGACCCTTGATCCGCGCGTGGTTCTCATGGTTTCTGAAGCTTTCCGTCATGGCAAAGCCATTGGTGCCTGGGGTCCGGGTGCTGCTGTTCTGGACGCGGCCGGCATCCTTCAAGATGCCCCCGGGATCACCAGTGGTGAAGGTCCGGATACGGTGATTCCGGTGGTCCGGGAACTGCTTTCTGCACACCGGGCGTGGGAACGGTTCCCGGCAACAGGGTCAGCTTCGTAGCATTTCCTTAGAACGCTATTAAGTTCGACGGCGGTGGGTTGCCCATGCGGGCCAGCCCGCCGCCGTCGTAATTTCCTGGGTGACGTTTGCCGGTGGAGTGACTGTTCTTCTGTGTCGTCCGGGGCATGGTGCTGGGCGGAGCAGATCCGTCGACGAGATCGTCATCCTCAGCGCGCCGGATGACCATGGTTCGAGCTGCGGTTTCTTCGCGGAGGGAACGAATGATCCGGGTGGTTGGCCGACAGTAAATTCTACCTGTGGCCGATAGGGAGGGTTATTCGCCGTCGGCGACTGACTGGCGACGGTGACGTTCCCGCTGACCGTACGCGGCCCGAAGAATGTCGTCCTTTGACTCGAATCCCGAGCCCAACGCCCCACCGATAAGAGCCGCCGAAGTGGTCATCCACGCGACTTCGGCGAAGTCCCAAACGGTCACTGGGTGTTGCAGGGTTACCGCCAACAGGGTGTTGTCGATGGTGAACGCCGCGGCCAGCAGCACAGCCACGAACAGTAGGAAGTAGCTGATCACGACGCCGATCACCAGGGACCACACCGTAGAGATGTTGTATAAGGAAGCCTTGTATCGTTCGAGGGAATCGTCGCGTTTGGCGCTTTCCCACAGATCGTGCTGGACGATAATCCAGAACACCATCGAACTGATGGAAAGTGCCATCAACAACGTCAGTCTCGTCGCCCCGAGCAGGTCTGCGAGCTGCCAGATAGTGTTCGTGACAAGGGCGAAAGCGCCGGTGGCAATCGCGGCGGCCATCGCGCTTCTCAAGCCGAAGACGAGCCGCCATGGACGGTTCGCACGCAGCATACCCGCCAGTAGTCGTCCCCGGCCGAGACGCGTTGCTGAGACGTAGCGGAACCCAATGGGCCCTTGGCCGGGAACGGTGGCCTCGATATGCCTCGATTTGTGCAACGAGGGTGGACCGAATTCCACCGCTTCATCCTCGGGATCGAAAGGACGGTGCATCGCCCAGCTGAGATCCGCGACGGCGGTGCGGACCCGGCGGTCGATGTTGACGGCACCGAGAGCGGGCACGGAGACAAGGGAGATCTGCTCGCCTAGCGCAACCTCCGCGACCACAGTCCGGCCATCCATCCGTATTGGAAGGTCGGTGAGGCAAACCATAACGTCCCATGCGCGGAGGGTCCTATGTTTCGCCAAGGAACCCAACATGGGCTCCAACCCGTTGCCGGCAGTAAAATCCTGGTACTCAATCACCACTGACCAGACGTGCCGCTCATCGGCGAGGTTGAGCAGATCGCGTACTTCGCGCCCGTTGCGATCGGCAAATTCGGCGGTGACCTCGGGTTCGGCGAGCACGCCTAGAGTACGGGCATTAGTAGGGTTCATATCGAAAGTATGTTCCGGCACGCGCTTGCCTCCTGTTGTTCAACGTTCATAACGAGTGAAGCCGGTACCCGGGACGCATCCCCGCATGGTCAACCAGTGGCGCGCTCACTGCGGCCCCGGCCTGACTTAGGCACCGCTATGGAGGTGGAACAAGGCACCGTGCGGACGAAGGCGCCAAGCCCGCGTTGCCACGTGCAGATTCAGGCGGGTCTCCGGATGGGCAAGATCGAAGCCGGTGATTTGCCGGATGGAATTCAAACGATAGCGCAGAGTGCTTCGATGGATGGCCAGGCTTTTGGCCGTCTTGTCGTAGTTGCCGCCGTGGTCAAGGTATTGGGCCAAAGTTTGAACCAGGTCCGACCCTCGGCTCTCGTCCGAACGCTGAAGGTCACCCAGCCACTCGTCGAGATAACCGACCAAGTCCGGTTCGCTCCCAGCTGTGTCCAGGATCCGGTAGATCCCGAGTTCATCAAAGCGGGTGGCCCCATAGCAATCACTTGAAGTGGTTCGAATGTGCAGTGCGTGCAAGGCTTCCGAGAAGGAACGCGGAATTTGGTCGACATCCAGGCTGGGACCACCGATGCCCACGGAGCCGGTGGCACTTCGCAGGGTTTTGGCAAGGACGGAATACACTTCGGCACCCAACGGATCTCCACGTACCACCGCAACAGCCATGTCCGAACGCCCTGATACAAGTGCGGAGGAGCGGAGTTTCTGAAACGTCCGTCGCATAGCGTCTACCACCGTGTCATCAGTTCTTGGCGGCTCCCACACCGCCACGACGACGTGCTGAGGACCACTGATGTCATATCCCAGCGCCGCGGTACGGACGACCGCTGTTGCGGCGGCCATTCCGGATACGAGTTCGTCCACGAGGTCCCGCCCCAGCTTCAGCTCCAGCAAGGCAAGAGCGCGGCGGTGCGACAACTCTGCTTCCAAGAGCCGCGTTGCGTACTTCAACGCGAAGACATTGGCGGCCGTGACCGGGAGGTCGGTTTCCAACATGCAGACAGCTCCCAGCACCTCTCCGTGCGAGAGGGCGAGGGCGACGAGCCTTCGCTGTTCGCTGACTGGCAACCCCGAGGAAATCCAAAGTTGGGCCGTGCGTAATCTGGCCGCTGCGGGCAGCCTTGGGTACGGGGGAGTCGAGCCGATGCCAGCCTCCGCACTGACATTCCCGAAGGCATCCTCGATGTAGATGGGCCGGCCTGTCAGCCGTGAAAGGACCTTCGCCAGCAGCCCCTCCCTGGTTTCATTTGTCCCGAGGTCGCCGGTTGCGCCCTGGTCCAAAGCCTCCCGGATACTGTCGTGTTCTTCCAGCTCAAGGATTCGCGCCGACAGGGACCGGAGTCGCTGGTCCACGCCGTCACTGCGGTGTGGTTGACCGGGAGTGTCCTGGGGAAGTTCTGGGGTGCGAGCTGCTGCCACTACCCCTGCAACTGCCCGGAGCTGTGTCAGCTGGGGGATGTCCGGCGGGTTGTCGGCGGACAGGACCAAGCACCCATTCAGTTCGCCGCCGCTGGTTGTGAACAGCGCATAGAGCCAGCCAGGCCTGGCGCCCGGGAGCACCGAGCTCTTGCCGTTGAGGCGTCGGACGTCCTGATCCTGCGGTGATGCCGCGCGTGCCAGGACGGGGTTCAACTGGCCATTCACCGCAAGGTACCGGTGGCAAAGTCATAGGGTCGTTGCAACGCTCTGATTGATGGAGCGTTTTATGGTCAAGTTGTTCCCCAAGGCTGCGCGTACTGAGTTTCTTGATTTGGTGTGTGCGGGGATGCCTGTTCGTACTGCTGC